>Ga0070682_100000086_pt1 | contig 83703 bp, 80 predicted proteins | sample KBSC63LmetaG_FD_64668 | JGI IMG/M metagenome (GOLD analysis project Ga0070682, IMG submission 64668) | Corn rhizosphere microbial communities from Kellogg Biological Station, Michigan, USA - KBS C6-3L metaG | ecosystem: Host-associated > Plants > Roots > Rhizosphere | place: USA: Michigan...
GGCAGCGAGTCCAGCCGCTGCAGCGAGTCGACGGTTTTCGGCGAAGGCTGGAGGATGTCGATCAGCCGCTTGTGGGTGCGGATCTCGAAGTGCTCGCGCGAGTCCTTGTCCTTGAACGGCGAGCGGATCACGCAGTAGACGTTTTTCTCGGTCGGCAGCGGTACCGGGCCGGAGACGGTGGCGCCGGTCCGCTCGGCGGTCTCGACGATCTCTTTGGCAGCCCGATCTATGGCGTCGTGGTCGTACGCCTTTAGCCGGATCCGAATTTTCTGTGCCGCGATGGTTGCCACTTCGATGCTTCTCTTGTCTTTCTCTTCGCTTTACCGCGCAAAGAGGGCGGGGCCCCTTTTGGTGGGGCGCCGCCCCGGTCGTATGTCCTTGCAGTTGTCCTCCCCACCCGTGGGCGGGGTTGGGGCGGGTGGAGGCCCGCCCCGGGTCGCTACTCGATGATCTCCGAGACGACCCCCGAGCCGACGGTGCGGCCACCCTCGCGGATGGCGAACCGCAGACCCTGGTCCATCGCGATCGGCTGGATCAGCTCGATCGTCATCTCGACGTTGTCGCCCGGCATCACCATCTCGGTCCCCTCGGGGAGGTTGGCGATCCCGGTCACGTCGGTGGTCCGGAAGTAGAACTGAGGCCGGTAGCCGGAGAAGAACGGCGTGTGGCGACCGCCCTCCTCCTTCTTCAGGCAGTAGACCTCGGCTTTGAATTTCGTGTGCGGCGTGATCGAGCCCGGCTTGCAGAGAACCTGGCCGCGCTCGATCTCCTCGCGCTTGGTGCCGCGGAGGAGGCAGCCGACGTTGTCGCCCGCCTGACCCTCGTCGAGGATCTTGCGGAACATCTCGACGCCGGTGACGGTGGTTTTCGAGGTCTCGGGGTGGATCCCGACGATTTCGACCTCGTCGCCGGTGTTGACGACGCCCTGCTCGATACGACCGGTGGCGACGGTGCCGCGGCCGGTGATCGAGAAGATGTCCTCGATCGGCATCAGGAACGGCTTGTCGAGCTCGCGAACCGGCTCCGGGATGTAGGAGTCGAGCGCTGCGGCGAGGTCGAAGACGGCTTTCTGGGCTTCCTCGTCACCTTCGAGGGCCTTCAGCGCCGAGCCTTTGATAATCGGCGTCTCGTCACCCGGGAAGTCGTACTCGTCGAGAAGTTCCTTGACCTCCTCCTCGACCAGCTCGACCAGTTCGTCGTCGTCGACCTGGTCGATCTTGTTGAGGAAGACGACGACGTGCGGGACGTTCACCTGACGGGCGAGCAGGATGTGCTCGCGGGTCTGGGGCATGACGCCGTCGGCGGCGGAGACGACGAGGATCGCGCCGTCCATCTGCGCGGCGCCGGTGATCATGTTCTTCACGTAGTCGGCGTGGCCCGGGCAGTCGACATGGGCGTAGTGCCTGTTCTCGGTCTCGTACTCGACGTGTGAGGTCGCGATCGTGATCCCGCGTTCCTTCTCCTCCGGAGCGTTGTCGATCTCCTCGAAGCTATGCGCCTCGGCACCGCCCACGGTGGAGAGCGTTTTCGTGATCGCGGCCGTTAGCGTCGTCTTGCCGTGGTCGATGTGACCGATGGTGCCGACGTTCACGTGCGGCTTATCGCGCTCGAATTTCTCCTTCGACATTCTCTCCGTTTACCTTTCGAAAGTTGGTGTTCTGTCTGATCTAGTTGCTTGAGTCTGTGGGCGGCTCAGTCGCAGGTGGAAAAACGCCTGCGGGCAACCCGGGAAATATAGCCAGGTTCAGCGTCCGCCCGCGGTTGGGCTCATGAAGCTGCACCCACCGGGTCACCTGAGCGGTGCTCGACGATCTCCTCGGCGATGTTCGAGGGGACCTCTTCGTAGCGCTCGAACTGCATGGTGTAGGTCGCCCGGCCCTGGGTCATCGACCGCAGTTCGGTCGCGTAGCCGAACATCTCGCCGAGCGGGACGAAAGCCTGGACGGCAAGGGCATTGCCGCGCTGGTCTTGGCCCTGGACTTTGCCGCGGCGGCGCGAGAGGTCGCCGATCACGTCGCCGAGGAAGTCCTCGGGCGTGACGACCTCGACCGCCATCACCGGCTCGAGCAGGACTGGGCTCGCCTTGCGCGCGCCTTCCTGGATCGCCATCGAGCCGGCGATTTTGAACGCCATCTCCGAGGAGTCGACGTCGTGGTAGGAGCCGTCGACGAGCTCGGCTTTGACGTCGACCATCGGGTAGCCCGCCTTGACGCCGTTTTCCAGCGCCTCGCGCATTCCCTGCTCGGCCGGGCCGATGAACTCGTTGGGGATGACGCCGCCCTTGATTTTGTTATCGAAGACGAAGCCCTCTTCGGGCGCCGGCTCGAGGTTGATGACGACGTGGCCGAACTGGCCGCGGCCGCCGGTCTGGCGGACGAAGCGCGCCTCGACCTTCTCGACCCGCTTGCGGATCGTCTCGCGGTAGGCGACCTGCGGCTTGCCGACGTTGGCCTCGACTTTGAACTCGCGCAGCATCCGGTCAACGATCACCTCGAGGTGGAGCTCGCCCATCCCGTGGATCAGGGTCTGGCCGGTTTCCTCGTCGGATTCGATCCGGAAGGTCGGGTCCTCCTCGCCCAGGCGCTGGAGGGCGTTGCCCATCTTCTCCTGGTCGGCCTTGGTTTTCGGCTCGATCGCGACCGCGATCACGGTCTCGGGGAATTCGATGCTCTCCAGCGCGATCGGCGCGTCCGGAGCGGCGAGGGTGTCGCCGGTGCCGGTGTCCTTGAGGCCGACGCCGGCGCAGATGTCGCCTGCATAAGTCTCGTCGATCTCCTCGCGGCTGTTGGCGTGCATCATCAGCAGCCGGCCGATCCGCTCGGTCTTGCCGGTTTTCACGTTGAGGACGCGGCCGCCTTTCTCGAGCTTTCCCGAGTAGACGCGGAAGTAGGTGAGCTTGCCGACGTAGGGGTCGGACATGACCTTGAAGGCGAGGGCGGAGAAGGGAGCGCTGTCGCTGGCTTCGCGCTCTGCCTCGACGTCCTCGGGCTGCCCCTTGCCGGCGGGAATGACCCCAGTGACCGGCGGCACCTCGAGCGGCGAGGGCAGCAGTTCGACGATCGAGTCGAGCAGCGGCTGCACGCCCTTGTTCTTGAACGAGGTGCCGCAGAGGACCGGAGTCAGCTTGGTCGAGAGAGTCGCCTTGCGCAAAGAGTCGATCAGCTTGTCCTGGGGGATCTCTTCCTCGCCGAGGAAGGCTTCCATCAGCTCTTCGTCGTAGTCGGCGCAGGCTTCGATCAACTGGGTCCGATATTCCTCGGCCTGGGCGACGAGATCCTCCGGAATCTCGATTTCCTCGTAGGCGGCGCCGAGCTCGTCGGTCCAGACAAGGCCTTTCATCTTCACTAGGTCGACGACACCTTTGAAGTTGTCCTCGGCCCCGATCGGCAACTGGATCGGCAGCGGGTTGGCGCCGAGCCGGTCGGTCATCGTCTGCGCCGAGTTGAAGAAGTCGGCGCCGGTGCGGTCCATCTTGTTGATGTATGCGAAGCGGGGGACGCCGTACTTGTCGGCCTGGCGCCAGACGGTCTCCGACTGCGGCTCGACCCCGGCGACGGCGTCGAAGACGGCGATCGCGCCGTCGAGCACGCGCAGCGAGCGCTCGACCTCGACCGTGAAGTCGACGTGGCCGGGCGTGTCGATGATGTTGATGCGGTGGTCCTTCCACTCGCAGGCGGTCGCAGCCGAGGTGATCGTGATCCCTCGCTCCTGCTCCTGTTCCATCCAGTCCATGACGGCAGCGCCCTCGTGGACCTCGCCCATTTTGTGGGTGCGCCCGGTGTAGTAGAGGATGCGCTCGGTCGTCGTCGTCTTACCGGCGTCGATGTGCGCCATGATGCCGATGTTCCGGGTTTTCTCCAGTGGAAAGCTGCGTGCCATGGTTCCTAATTCGAGTAGTGGTGATAAGCCGCAAAAAAAGGCCCCAGGGGGCCCGGCGAAGCGTCCTGCGAAGAAACGGCGAAAACTGCCTGAGCGACGGGCGATGATAGCAGCGCTTCGTCGTCGGTCGCGCCAGGTTGACCGGGCCGCGAATCGGGGGCTGGAGCGGGCCTATCCGGGGGTGGTGCGGGCGCGCCATCACGGTGCCCTGGCGGCGCGACGGAGCTGGGCCTGGCTGTGGCCGCGCCTGCGTCCCCTGCTCGCCCTCTTCTTCAAGGGGATGGCCGCGGCCGAGCGAGCGGTCCGCTGGACCTGCGCGCTGCTGGTGCGGGCGGCGACGGCTCTGAGCCGAGTGGTGACGCCGGCGCGGGCTGCTGCCTTCGTCCTCTTCGCCGCCGGCGTCTGCCTCGTCGTCTCGCAGTTCATCGACTACCGCGGCGTCGAGATCGGCCAGCCGGGCTACGCGGGGCTGCCGCAGGTCGCGAGCCCTCCGATGGAAGCGGTGCGCACCGCCGGCGAGGCGCACACCTACCTGTTTGTGCCGATATTGGTGCCGATCGGGCTGGCGGCAGCCGTGCTCGGGCTGCTGGGCTTGGTGCGAGAGCGGCGCAACTACGGGCTCCTCGTCGCCGGCCTCGGGCTGGTTGCGATCGCCGTGATCCTCCTCGTCGACCTGCCCGCCGGCCTCGACGAGGGGAGCCAAAGCTCCCGCTTCGCGGGGGCCACCGCGGTGCTCGAGGACGGCTTCTTCGCGGAGCTGGCAGCGGCCGGGGGGATGGTTTTGGCCGGACTCCTCTACTATGCGCGGCCGTGCCGAATACGAATCAGCTTGTCAGGAAGGGCCGCAAGCGCCCGAAGAAGAAGACCACGACGCCGGGCCTCAAGTCGGGCCAAGGTCGCAAGAAGCGCGTAGCCGCCCCGCAGCGGCGCGGCGTCTGCACCCGTGTCGCCACGGTGACGCCGAAGAAGCCGAACTCGGCTCTGCGCAAGATCGCCCGTGTGCGGTTGACCAACGGGATGGAGGTCACCACCTACATCCCGGGCGAGGGCCACAACCTGCAGGAGCACTCCGTGGTCCTGATCAGGGGTGGTCGTGTGAAGGACCTGCCGGGCGTCCGCTACAAGGTCGTCCGCGGCACCCTCGACGCGGCCGGGGTCTCCGACCGCAAGCAAGCCCGCTCCCGCTACGGCGTCAAAGCTTCGTAATGCCCCGTCGCTCCGCAGCACAGATCCGGCCGATCGAACCGGACGCCAGGCACCGCAACCGCCTCGTCCAGCAGGTGATCAACAAGGTCATGACCGACGGCAAGAAGAGCCTTGCCGAGCGGATCGTCTACGACGCCATGGCGATCGTCGGCGAGCGCAGCGGCGAAGACGCCGTCGAGGTCCTGGAGTCAGCGATCAAAACGCTGACCCCGGTGCTCGAGGTCCGCTCCCGCCGCGTCGGCGGTGCGACCTACCAGGTCCCGGTCGAGGTTCCGGCCCGTCGGGCCCGGACCCTGGCGGTTCGCTGGCTCGTCCAGTTCGCCCGCCAGCGCCGCGAGTACTCGATGGCCGAGCGCCTCGCCTCCGAGATCCTCGACGCCAATCAGCAGCAGGGCAGCGCCTGGAAGCGGAAGGACGACATCTACCGCATGGCGCAGGCGAACAAAGCGTTCGCGCATTACCGCTGGTAGATCCTCCCCCTATGACTGAGCGGCCGCTCCTGGCCGTCGACATCGACGGAGTGATCAGCCTCTTCGGGTTCGAGGAGCGGCCGGTGGACGGTTCCTGCCGCTTCCAGCTCGTCGACGGGGTGCCGCATTACCTCTCGGTCGCCGCTGGGGAGCGACTGCTGCGGCTGGCGGAGCGCTACGACCTCGTCTGGGCCAGCGGCTGGGAGGACAAAGCGAACTTCTACCTGCCCGACGTACTGGGCCTGCCCGAGCTTCCCCACGTCTCCTTCGACACCCGACCCTCCGCCGACGGGGCGCACTGGAAGCTGGCGGCGCTGGAGGCCTACGCTGGCGAGTGCGCGATCGCCTGGATCGACGACAACTTCGACGACAGCTGCTACGAGTGGGCCGAGCGGCGGCCCGCGCCGACCCTGCTCGTCCCGACCGAGCCGCACCTGGGGCTCGAGGAGGGACACGTCGCCGCGCTCGAGAGCTGGGCGCTGTCGCTGCGCTGAGGCAGGTCTTTACACTGGAGCGGGTGACGGGGTTCTGGCCCATCTTCTTCCTGCTCGTGGTCCTCAAGATCCCGGTTCTGGGATCGCTGTGGCTCGTCTGGTGGGCGGCCAAGCAGCACGACGAACCGGAGGCGGCAACCGACGAGGACGGCGGCGGCTTCAAGCATCGCCCGCCACCCAAGCTGCCGAAGGGCCCGCGCCGCGGTCCCCACGGAGGCGGTGCTGCAGTCCCTGCTCCCCCCTGCCCGCCCGGCGGACGCACCCGGGTCGTCAAGCCGGCTGCGCAACCCGCTTTCGCTCGCGCCGGATCTCGCGCAGATAGGGATGGAAGTCGACCTCGACGGTATGACGCTTAGAGGCAACGAAGCGCTTCGCCTGCTTCCGTTCCTCGCGCGCGATCTCCCGCTTCATCTCCCCCGCCGCCGGTAGCGTCGCCCGGCCGTTGAGCAGGTCGGCGATCCATTCGCACTGCGCCTCGGCCAGCGGCATGATCGGGCCGAGCGGCTGGATGAAGCCGATGAAGTAGAGGTCGGGGCGCTCGACCGAGACGACCCGCCGGTAGAGCGGCAAGCGGTTGTCCGGCGCCGCCAGGACCTTCGGGTCGAAGAAGGGGAAGGTCATCTTGTAGCCGGTGCAGTAGACGACGAGGTCGATCTCCTCCGCGCTGCCGTCGACGAAGCGGATGGTGCGACTGCCGCCGAAGCGGTCGATGTTCGGCTTCACCGCGATGTCGCCGTGGCCAAGCCGGGGCAGCAGCTCCGAGGAGACCGTCGGATGGGCCTCGAAGAGCTTGTGGTCGGGCTTGGGCAGGCCGTAGGTGGTCATGTCGCCGGCGGCGATCTCGAGCCCTTTCATCGCGAAGAAGCGCTGGACCGAGAGCGGCAGGCGGGAAATCAGCGGCGTGGCGGTCTCGTCGATCGGCTTGCCGTTCATGTACTTGGGGATGACGTAGGCGCCGCGGCGCACGGCGAGGAAGGTCTTCTCGGCGATCCGCGAGGACTCGACCGCGATGTCGGTCGCCGAGTTGCCGAGCCCGAGGACGAGGACGCGCTTGCCGCGCAGGACGTCGGCCTCCCGGTAGTGGTGAGCGTGGATCTGCTCCCCCTCGAACTCCTCCGAGCCCGGGAAGGAGGGTTCCGGCCAGCGCGGGTCCCAGTGGTGGCCGTTGGCGACGAGGACGGCCCGGTAGCGCTCGGTGTTCTCACCGCCCCCCTCCCCCTTCGTCGTCACCGCCCATTCGCCGTCGGCCGGCTCCACCTTCGTCACCTCGGTCCGAAAGGCGATCTTCTCCCGCAACCCGAAGTGGTCGGCGAATTCGTCGAAGTAGGCGGCCATCTGGAAGTGGTCGGGATAGTCCGGGAAGTGATCGGGCATCGGCAGGCTCTTGAACGCCATCACCCGCCGCGAGGTGTTGATGTGCAGCGAGCGATAGGCGGACGACATCCCGTTGTCGTTTTCGTAGCGCCAGTTGCCGCCGATCTGTGACCCCTTCTCGAAGCAGTCGAACGGAATCCCGCGCGCATCGAGCACCTGCGCGGCGACGATGCCGGAGCTGCCGGCGCCGATGATGCAGGCCTTCTGGGAGGAGGGCATGGCAGCAATTTATATGACTGGCTACCTAGCCAGAAATCGGCTTTTCGAGCTGCGGCTGCTGCAGCAGCCGCAGCTCCTCTCAAGCGCTTCCAGCTCAGCTTTCCTCGACGTGCAGATCGCCAGCCGGTTCTGTGCCGACGTAGGTGCCCGACCATTTGCCGGTTGCCGGACAGGCGAGATTGCTGCCCGAAAACTTCTCCGCTACGGCATTGGAGTGGAAGGTGGGAGGGTTGCCGCCTGTGAGGACACCGAGTGTGGTCCCAGCTGTCACGCCGTAGATGCACTCGCCGAAGAAGATCGTATTGATTGTAAGTTCAATCGAAGCGTCCGCTGTGACTACGCCGTTTGTCGTGCCGGCGATGTGATGGATTTCGCCCTTACCCAAGGTCGCCGTGGTGGTCGGGAAACTGCAGTTTTTCTGGGTCAGTTCCGAGACGTTGCCTGTCGCTGTCGTCGTCGTGCTTCCGGCTGAGGTGAGCGTGATCTTGATTGTTGTGGTCGTGCATGTATCCATTGATTCATTTTCTGTGTTGACCATGAGCCCAGAGCCTCCAGATGCCAAGCTGAAGTCGATCACGCTGCCAGCGCCCAATTTGGTGGAGCCGTTGTAGAGCGCCGTTGCCGACGCAGTCCCAGCGCCGACCAGCGCCATCAAAGCTGCGGCCGCCGTCACGGCGAGGCCGAGTTTCTTCATCTGCTTCATACGAGAGCCCTCCTGTTCGGATTGATCAAGAAGTTTTTCATGTTCGATTGAAAGTGAAAAGGGGTGAAGAGGTTCACCCCTGGGGTCCGTAGTTGCACAGCGCATTCGAGCGGAAGCTGCCGTCATCGGGATTGACAACAACGAAAGGAGAACCCGATGACTCGCAAGAACCGTTCATTCCGTCCCTCGCCCGCCGTCGTGATCAGCTGCTTGGCGCTTTTCCTCGCCCTCACCGGCAGCGCCTTCGCGGTGGGGATCGCCAAGAACAGCGTCCGCTCGGCGCAGATCGTCGACGGCACCGTCCGCACCGTCGACCTCCGTGACAATGCGGTCAACGCTCAGAAGATCGCTCCCGATTCGGTGGGGAGCGAGGAGATCGCCGAAAACGCCGTCAGCTCTCCGGAGGTCGCCCCAGACTCGCTGACGAACCAGGACCTCGGCGACGCCTCGGTCACCTCCTCCGAGGTCGCCGACCAGTCGCTGACGGCGAATGACCTGGGGCCAAATTCGGTCGCTTCCAGCGAGCTCGCCGGGGTCACCGTCCGTACCAACACGACCAACGTCACCAAAGAAGCCAGCGGTAGCGTCAGCGTCAACTGCGCGGTTGGTGAGCAGGTGCTCGGCGGTGGCGGCCAGCCCGGGCACTTCGGCACCGAGATGACCAGCAGCCGCCCCTCCGGCGAAGGCTGGCTCTACCAAGCCGTCAACAACACCGGCGGGGAAGACACGCTCACCGTCTTCGCCCTCTGCCTGGCCGGCTAGAAACACCCCGGAACGCAAACACCGAGAGGTCGGGATATGGGGTCCCGGCCTCTCGGCGTTCAAGGAGAAATGAAGTACCTCAAGATGGGAAGTTCTTGATCTTGGGGTAGTTCTTATTTACCCAGCTGGCGGGTTAGTACACATCCGTACTTCCCCCACCAACCGGGCTCTCCCGACTACTTATTTCGACTCGTCGGAGGTCGACTCGATCTCCTGCGCGAGCTCCTCGAGCTCCTCCGCGAAGGAGGTGCCGAAGCCCTCGACCGGAGCGTCGACCCCGTCGACGCCGAGTTCGGCGGCGAGCTCGTCGTCTTCGAGCAGGTCGTCGTCGGCAGGCGGCTCGATCGGTTCGGCCGGCTCGATCGCGACCGTCCGGTAGTGCTTGAGGCCGGTCGCGGCCGGAATCAGCTTGCCGATGATCACGTTCTCCTTCAGGCCGACCAAGCGGTCGCGTTTGCCCTCGAGCGCGGCGTCCGTGAGGACCTTCGTGGTCTCCTGGAAGGAGGCCGCCGAGAGGAAGGACTCGGTCGCCAGCGAGGCCTTGGTGATCCCGAGGATGACCTCCTCGCCTTTGGCCGCGGTGCCGCCGTCTTCCTTGATTTTTTTGTTGAGCCGTTTGAGGTTGCCGCGATCCTCGAGCTGACCCGGGAGCAGGCTGGTCGAGCCCTTCGACTCGATCCGTACCTTCTTCAGCATCTGTCGGGCGATCAGCTCGATGTGCTTGTCGTTGATGTCGACGCCCTGGGCGCGGTAGACCTTCTGCACCTCTTCGACGAGGTAGAGCTCGGTCGAGGTGCGCCCACGGATCGCCAGCAGGTCGGCCGGGTAGAGCGAGCCTTCGTTCAGCTGCTCGCCGACCTCGACCCGGTCGCCGTCGGCGACGTGCAGGCGGGTCCGCAGCGGGAAGCTGTAGGAGTGCTCGTCGCCGCTGGACTCGGTGACGATCACTTTCAGCGCTTTGTCGGTTTCTTCGATCGAGACCTTGCCCGCGGCCTCGGCCATCTGCGCCAGTCCCTTCGGTTTACGCGCCTCGAAGAGCTCGACGATTCGCGGCAGGCCCTGGGTGATGTCCTGACCGGCGACGCCTCCGGTGTGGAAGGTGCGCATGGTCAGCTGGGTCCCAGGCTCGCCGATCGACTGGGCGGCGATGATGCCGACCGCGTCGCCGATGTCCACCATCGAGCCGGTCGCCGGCGAGATGCCGTAGCAAGAGCGGCAGACCCCGGATTCGGCCTCGCACTTGAGCGCCGAACGAACGGGGATCTTGACCTCGCCCTCGTCGCCGAATGCCTCGGCGATTTCCTCGACGTCCTTGCTGGTGATCAGCTGGTTGCGCTTGAGCAGCTCGCGACCGCGTTTGGTCTCGAGCTTTTTCGCGGCCAGCCGCCCGTACAGGTTGTCGTTGAGCGAGCCGTCGTCTTTGCGCAGGTCCATCTCGATGTGTTCTTTGGTTTTGCAGTCCTCCTCGCGGACGATCACGTCCTGGGCGACGTCGACCAGGCGCCGGGTGAGGTAGCCGGAGTCGGCCGTCCGCAGCGCCGTGTCGGCGAGGCCCTTTCGCGCGCCGTGGGTGGAGATGAAGTACTCGAGCACCGACAGCCCCTCCATGAAGTTGGCCTTGATCGGCCGCTCGATGATCTCCCCTTTCGGGTTGGCCATCAGGCCGCGCATCCCGGCCAGCTGGCGGATCTGTTTGAACGATCCGCGAGCGCCCGAGTTGGCCATCATGAAGATCGGGTTCAGCTCCTCGAGGTTGTCCTCCATCGCCTGCGCGACCTCGTCGGTGGCGCGGTTCCAGTGAGTGGTCACGGCCTCGTGACGCTCCTCGGCGGTGATGTAGCCATCGTCGTACTGAGCCTGGATCGCTTCGGTCTCCTTCTCGTAGCGATCGAGGATCTCCGCCTTCTCCGGCGGTGAGACGACGTTGTTCTTCGAAACCGTGATCCCGGCCTGGGTCGCGTACTGGAAGCCCAGGTCCTTGAACGCGTCGAGCACCTGCGAGACCGCCGGCGCCCCATAGGCGACGACCAGGTCGGACACCATCTGGTTGATGTCCTTCTTCTTCAGCGAGCGGTTGACGAACTCGTACTGCTCCGGATCGAAGTCCTCTTCCAGCGCTTCGGCCAGGGCGCGCTCGATCTTTTCGTTGAAGATGATGCGCCCGACCGTGGTCAGGAAGTGCTCGTGCCCGGCGCGGCGGAACTCCGCTTTGTCGTGCAGCTTGCAGCCGCCGTTCTCGTAGACGAGCTCGGCCTCCTGGGCGGAACGGAAGGTGTGCACCGACGGCCCAGAGCCGTTGCTGCCCTTGCCGCTCTTCAGCTCTTCGTCGATCTTCGCCAGCTCGTCCGCTTCGGGCCCGTAGGTCAGGTAGTAGATGCCGAGCACCATGTCCTGGGTCGGGGTCGCCAGCGGCGCCCCGTGGGCCGGGGAGAGGATGTTGTTGGCGGAGAGCATGAGGATCCGCGCCTCGGCCTGGGCCTCGGCGGAGAGCGGCACGTGGACCGCCATCTGGTCGCCGTCGAAGTCGGCGTTGAAGGCGTGGCAGACCAGGGGGTGAACCTGGATCGCCTTGCCCTCGACCAGGACCGGTTCGAAGGCCTGGATGCCGAGACGGTGGAGGGTCGGCGCCCGGTTGAGCAGGACCGGGTGCTGGTGGATGACTTCCTCCAGCACGTCCCAGACCTCCGGGATCATCGACTCGACCATCTTCTTCGCGGCCTTGATGTTCTGGACCGCTTTGCGCTCGACCAGCTGGGCCATGATGAACGGCTTGAACAGCTCGAGCGCCATCAGCTTCGGCAGGCCGCACTGGTGCAGCCGCAGGCTCGGGCCGGAGACGATCACCGAGCGGCCGGAGTAGTCGACGCGCTTGCCGAGCAGGTTCTGCCGGAAGCGGCCCTGCTTGCCCTTGAGCATGTCGGAGAGCGACTTCAGCGGCCGGTTGCCGGGGCCCGTGACCGGGCGCCCGCGGCGGCCGTTGTCGAACAGCGCGTCGACGGCCTCCTGCAGCATCCGCTTCTCGTTGTTGACGATGATCTCGGGCGCGCCGAGGTCGAGCAGCCTTTTCAGCCGGTTGTTGCGGTTGATCACCCGGCGGTAGAGGTCGTTGAGGTCGGAGGTCGCGAAGCGGCCGCCGTCCAGCTGGACCATCGGGCGCAGCTCCGGCGGGATCACCGGCACCGCGTCGAGGATCATCCACTCGGGCCTGTTGTCGGAGTTGAGGAAGGCGCTCGCGACTTTCAGCCGCTTCACCGCGCGGGCCTGTTTCTGCCCTTTGGAGCTGTTGATGATCTGCTCCAGTTCCTCGGTGTCGGCTTTGAGGTCGACCTGCTCGAGCAGGTCGCGCACCGCTTCGGCGCCCATGCCGCCGCGGAAGTACTCGCCCCAGCCGAATGGAGACCCGAAGCGGTCTTTGAGCTCACGGAAGACCGTCTCGTCGTTGATGACGTCCTTCGGCTTCATCTCCGTGAAGATCTTCCAGACCTCCTGCATCCGCTCCGCGGCCTCTTCCAGGTAGGCCTCGGTGTCGGAGATCTCCGCGTCGAACTGTTTGCGCAGTTCTTTGATCATTTTCGTGCGGTCCTCGTCTTTGAGCTTCCGCAGCTGCGCAGCCGTCAGTTTCAGCGAGTCGGCCCAGATGTGGTCTTCGTCGTCGAACTTGTCCTGGGTGCCGTCCTCCAGATAGGTGATCCGGCGCTCCAGCGACTCGCTCAGTTCCTGAGTCCTTTTCTGTTTTTCGGACTCGTAGGACTCGACGACTTTTTTGACCTCTTTCTCGAGTTTCCCGACGTCCTTGTCACGGGCCTCCTCGTCGACCCAGGTGACCATCGAGGCGGCGAAGTAGAGGACCTTCTCGAGCTCTTTCGGAGCCATGTCGATCAGGTAGCCGATCCGGCTCGGGACGCCCTTGAAGAACCAGATGTGCGAGACCGGCGAGGCGAGGTCGACGTGCCCCATCCGCTCACGGCGGACCTTGGAGCGGGTCACCTCGACGCCGCAGCGCTCACAGACGATTCCCTTGTAGCGGACCCGCTTGTACTTGCCGCAGTAGCACTCCCAGTCCTTGGTCGGACCGAAGATGCGCTCGCAGAAGAGCCCGTCTTTCTCGGGCTTCAGCGTCCGGTAGTTGATCGTCTCGGGCTTCGTGACCTCGCCCCAGCTCCAGGAGCGGATCTTCTTCGAAGACGCGAGCCCGATCTCGATCGCGTCGAAATTGTTGATGTCGATCATCAGTCCTCCACCTCGGCCGGCGCGGCCTTCTCGGTTGCTCCGGCACCATCACCATCGGTTCCTGCCTCGCCCTCGGCGACCACCTGCTCCTCTTGCTCGTCGGCGGCTCCGTTGGAGGAGTCGGCGCGAACGCCGGTCAGGTCCATCCCCAGCTCCTCGGCTGCTTTCAACAGGTCGTCTTCCTCGTCGGAGATTTCGACGTCGGAGCCCTCGGAGACCACGTTGGCGTCGAGCGAGAGGCTCTGGATCTCCTTCAACAGCACTTTGAAGGACTCCGGGATCGAGGGCTCGGGGATGTTCTCGCCCTTGACGATCGCCTCGTAGGCCTTGACCCGCCCGACGGTGTCGTCGGACTTGACCGTGAGCATCTCCTGCAGGGTGTAGGCGGCGCCGTACGCCTCCAGCGCCCAGACCTCCATCTCGCCGAAGCGCTGACCGCCGAACTGCGCCTTGCCGCCCAGCGGCTGCTGGGTAACGAGCGAGTACGGGCCGGTCGAACGGGCGTGGATCTTGTCGTCGACCAGATGCAGCAGCTTGAGGATGTACATGTAGCCGATCGTCACTTTGCCCTCGTAGGGCTCGCCGGTGCGGCCGTTGTAGAGCTGGGCCGTGCCGTCGGCCTGGGCCCCGGCACGGGCGCTCTTGTCGACGCCGAGGTCGATGCCTCGCTCGGCGTTCTCCTCGTGCCACTTGACCAGCGCCTCGTCGACGTCCTCGACGGTGGCGCCGTCGAAGACCGGCGTCGCCACGTAGACGCGGCCGTCGCCGTCTTTCGAGTGCGCCTGCTTGTAGGCCTCGGAGCCGTCGTCGTACCAGCCCTGCCCGGCGACCCACCCGAGGTGGGTCTCGAGGATCTGGCCGATGTTCATCCGGCTCGGCACGCCAAGCGGGTTGAGGATGACGTCGACGGGGGTGCCGTCGGCCAGGTGAGGCATGTCCTCCTCGGGCACGATCTTCGAGATCACACCCTTGTTCCCGTGACGGCCGGCGAGCTTGTCGCCCTCGGCGATCTTGCGCTTGGTCGCGACGTAGACGCGGACCAGATCGTTGACGCCGGGCGGCAGGTCGTCGCCGTCGTCGCGGCTGAAGGTGAGGACGTCGATGACGACGCCACCCTCGCCGTGCGGCACTTTCAGCGAGGTGTCGCGGACCTCGCGCGCCTTCTCCTTGAAGATCGCGCGGATCAGCTTCTCCTCGGCGGTCAGCTCGGTCTCGCCCTTCGGCGTCACCTTGCCAACCAGGAGGTCGCCGGAGACGACCTCGGCGCCGACGCGGACGATGCCGCGCTCGTCGAGGTTGCGCAGGCTCTCCTCGCTGCGGTTCGGGATGTCGCGGGTGATCTCCTCGTCGCCGAGCTTGGTCGTGCGGGCGTCGATCTCGTACTCCTCGATGTGGATCGAGGTGAGTTCGTCGTCCTTGACCAGGCGCTCGGAGAGGATGATCGCGTCCTCGAAGTTGTAGCCCTCCCAGGACATGAAGGCGACCAGGCAGTTCTTGCCCAGGGCGATCTCGCCACCGCCGGTCGAGGAGCCGTCGGCGAGGACATCCCCCGCCTTGACCTTCTGACCGGTGCCGACGATCGGCCGCTGGTGGATGATCGTGCCCTGGTTCGAGCGCATGAACTTGTGCAGCTTGTACTCGTGTTTTTTCGAGCCGCCGGTGACGACGATGCGCTCGGCGTCGACGTGGGTGACTTCGCCGTCCTCGTCGGCGAGGACGACGTCGCCGGTGTCGACCGCGGCGCGGCGCTCCATCCCGGTCCCGATCAGCGGCGGGTCCGGTTTCAGCAGCGGCACAGCCTGGCGCTGCATGTTCGAGCCCATCAGCGCCCGGTTGGCGTCGTCGTGCTCGAGGAACGGGATCAGCGAGGTCGCCACCGACCAGATCTGGGACGGCGAGACGTCCATCAGGTCGACTTCCTTGGGAGCGGCGGTCGCATACTCCTGCTCGCCGGCGCGGACCAGCACCTGCGGGCCCTTCAGTTTGCGGGTCTTCGGGTCGATCTCGGCGTTCGCCTGGGCGATCACCTTGTCCTCGTCCTGGGTCGCGTCGTAGTGGACGATCTCCTCGCTGACGACGCCGTCTTCGACCACCAGGTAGGGGGTCGTGACGAAGCCGTGCTCGGAGATCTGCGCGTAGGAGGAGAGAGAGCCGATCAGGCCGATGTTCGGTCCCTCCGGGGTCTCGATCGGGCACATCCGGCCGTAATGGGTCGGGTGCACGTCGCGGACCTCGATCGGGGCCCGCTCACGGGTCAGGCCGCCGGCGCCTAGCGCCGAGAGCCGCCGCCTGTGGGTGAGGCCGGCGAGCGAGTTGGTCTGGTCCATGAACTGCGACAGCTGCGAGGAGCCGAAGAACTCCTTCATCGCCGCCACGACCGGGCGGATGTTGATGATCGTCTGCGGCGTGATCGCGTCGGCGTCCTCGGTGGTGAGGCGCTCGCGGACGACGCGCTCCATCCGGTAGAGGCCGATCCGGAAGGCCTCCTGGATCAGCTCGCCGACCGTGCGCAGACGGCGGTTGCCGAAGTGCTCGTACTCGTCGAGGTGGTCGTAGACCTGCTCGCGCGGGTAGGTGATCGCCTCCGCGGCATAGTCTTTGATCGGGTTCTCCTCGTCGATCTCCTCGGGGATGCCGAGCAGTTTCGGCAGGGTGACGAGCTCCTTGACGAGGGCGATGATGTCGTCGTGGGTGAGCACCCGCGTCTCGAGGTCGATGTCGAGGTCGAGACGGGCGTTGAGCTTGTAGCGGCCGACCCGGGTGAGGTCGTAGCGCTTCGAGTCGAAGAAGAGCTGCTCGAGCAGCGCTTTGGCGGCGTCAACCGACGGCGGCTCGCCCGGACGCTGCTTTTTGAACAGCTCGATCAGGGCGCCCTCTTCGGTCTTGGTCGCTTCGGTGTCCGCCTCGATCGTGTGGCGGATGTAGACCGAGTTGTCGAACATGTCGATCAGCTGCTGGTCCTCGACGTAGCCCATCGCCCGCAGCAGGACCGTCACCGGCAGTTTCCGCTTGCGGTCGATGCGGACGAAGACTTTGCCTTTTTTGTCGACTTCGAGCTCCAGCCAGGAGCCGCGGGCCGGCATCAGGTTGGCGATGAAGACCTGCTTTTCGGGGTCCTTCGGCGCCATCACGTAGGCGCCCGGCGAACGCACGAGCTGGGTGACGACGACACGCTCGGTGCCGTTGATGATGAAGGTCCCGCGCTCGGTCATCCACGGGAAGTCGCCCATGAAGACGGCCTGCTCGCGGATCTCGCCGGTCTCCTTGTTCTGGAAGGCGACGGTCGCGGTCAGCGGGCGCGAGTAGGTCATGTCCTTCTCGCGGCACTCCTCGATCGTGTTCGGCGGCTCCTCGAATTTGAAATCGCCAAAGACGATCTGCAAGTTCCCCGTGTAGTCCTCGATCGGGGATATGTCGTCGATGGTCTCCCTCAAACCACCTGATTTCGGATCCGTCAGTTCCTCGAAGGAACGTCGCTGGATGTCGATCAGGTGCGGGACCTCGAGCGGGTTTTCTAGGCGGGAAAAGCTCCTACGGGTTACGGGGGCAGCGTTGGAACGTGCCAAAGTCGGCGACTCCTCCTCGGAAGGTCAGAGGGACGTGAAGACGTTAGGAAAAACGCAAATATGGGCAGGGGCACTCAAATGGCGCGCGACCGCGGAAAATAACACACGGCGACACCCGCCTTCAAGTTTGGCTCCCCGAGCGGGATCGGGGCCCCCGATCGAATCGCTTACGCGAGCTCGACCGTTGCCCCGGCCTCCTCGAGTTCAGCTTTGAGCTTGTCGCCCTCGTCGCGGTCGACACCCTCTTTGATCGCTTTCGGAGCCTCGTCGACGAGCGCCTTTGCCTCTTTCAGGCCAAGACCGGTCGCCGAGCGGACCACCTTGATGACCGGGACTTTCTGCCCGCCCACCTCTTTGAGGACTACGTCGACGGTCGAGGACTCTTCCCCGCCGCCTTCCTCGCCACCGCCACCGCCGCCGGCGGCGGCCGGAGCCGCGGCCGCAACGGCCGTCGCGGAGACGCCGAACTCCTCCTCGAGCGCTTTGATCCGCTCGGAGAGCTCGAGGACCGAGATGCCTTTCAGCTCCTCGATCCAGTCCTCGGTTGAAGTTTTGGTTGCCATCAGTCGCTACCCCTCTTCCTCGTTTGAATCCTCATTCGAAGTCTCTTCATCTGAAATCTCTGCCTTGGCCTCCGGCTCTTCCTCCGGTGCCTCCTCGGCTTTCTCGGTCTCTGGCTCCTCAGAAGCCTCCTCGGCTTTGGACTCCTCGGCTGCCGGAGCCTCGCCGCTGACCAAGCCCTTCTCCGCAATCTGCCCGAGCTGGATCGCCAAGCCCTGGATCATGCTGCCGAGGCCGCGCACCAAACCGGTGAGCGGGCTGGCGACGACGCCGGCGAGCTGGCCGTTGAGCACTTCGCGGCCGGGCAGTTTGGCGATCGATTTGAACGCGAGTTCGTCGAGCGAAGTCGCCTCCATGAAGCCCCCCTTGTAGGTGAGGACTTCGTGCTCTTTGTTGAAGGTCGTGATCGCCTTCGCGGCCTGGGCGGTGTCGCCGCGGACGAAGGTGAGCGCGGTCGGGCCGCTCAGCAGCTCCGCCAGCCGTTCCTCGCCGACCTGGTCGGCGGCGATTTTCGTCAGCCGGTTCTTGACGATGCGGAAGCTGGCGTCGGCTTCGCGCAGTTTCGAGCGCAGCTCTGCCGCCTGGGGGACGCTGATGCCGCGGTAATCGACAGCGAAGATCGCCTCAGATTCCTCGATCTGGGCGGCAATCTCTTTTATGGCTGCGGACTTTTCCTCGCGGTTCATCGTCTCACCTGCACCGGGCTTCTGGGCACTGCCCCGCCGATGGTCTGCGGTTAGCGGCGACGGAGCTTAGACCGTCGCCGGCTCCGGTGCGGTCTCGTCGGCGGAAGCAGCGGCCTGGCCGGTCGTCTCGCGGTCGGCTTTGGCCCCCGCGTCGACACGGATGCCGGGCCCCATCGTCGTCGCCAGCGTGGCCGAGACGACGTATTTGCCCTTGGCCGAGGAGGGCTTGGCGCGGATGATCTCCTCGATCACGGCCTGGTAGTTCTCGAGAAGTTTGTCTTCGTCGAAGCTGGCCTTGCCGATCGCCATGTGGACGATCGCCTGGCGGTCGGTGCGGTATTCGACTTTGCCCGACTTCGAATCGTTGACGGCTTTCTCGACGTCGTCGGTGACGGTGCCGACCTTCGGGTTCGGCATCTTGCCCTGCGGGCCGAGGACGCGGCCGAGCTGGCCGACGCCTTTCATCATCTCCGGCGTCGAGATCGCGACGTCGAAGTCGGTCCAGCCCTCCTGGACTTTCTCGACCAGGTCTTGGCCGCCGACGAAGTCGGCCCCGGCGGCCTCGGCGTCGCGAGCCTGCTGGCCCTGGGCGAAGACGGCGATGGTGACGTCCTTGCCGAGCCCGTGCGGCAGGGCCAGGGTGCCGCGCAGCTGCTCGTCGGCGTGGCGGACGTTGACGCCGAGCAGGACGTGCAGCTCGACGGTCTCGTCGAATTTGGTGCTGGCGGTCTCTTTGATCAGCGCGATCGCCTCGGCCGGCGGGTAGGCGCGGTCCCGGTCGACCTTCTCGTACTGCTGGCGGTATCGCTTGCCGTGGGCCACTGAAGTTCTCCTAGGCGACGTCGACGCCCATCGAGCGGGCGGTGCCGGCGATGATCTTCTTCGCGGCGTCGATGTCGTTGGCGTTGAGGTCGGGCATCTTCCGTTCGGCGATCTCCTGGATCTGGGCGTCGGAGATCGTGCCGACCTTGTTGACGTGAGGCTCGCCCGAGCCCTTCGGGATTTTGATCGCTTCCTTGATCAGGACCGCGGCGGGCGGCGTCTTGGTGACGAAGTCGAAGGAGCGATCCTCGTAGACGGTGATTTCGACCGGGATGATCGTCCCGCCCTCGCCCTGGGTCTGGGCGTTGAAGGCTTTGCAGAAGTCCATGATGTTGACGCCGTGCTGCCCCAGGGCAGGACCGACCGGCGGCGCCGGGTTGGCGTTCCCCGCCTGGATCTGCAGCTTGATGACCGTGAGGACTTTCTTCGCCATGAGAGGTTGAGGAGGGTAGCGGTCTTCGCGACCTAGATCTTCTTGACCTGGTCGTAGCCGACCTCGACCGGGGTCTCGCGACCGAAGATCGAGACCAGGACCTTGAGTTTGGCGGCGTCCTCGTTGATCTCGGCGATCTCGCCGGAGAAGTCGGAGAGCGGGCCGGAGATGACTTTGACCGATTCGCCGATCGCGAACTGGGCCTGGGTGCGGGGCCGCTCGGCGGTCTCGCGGTGGAGCAGGCGGTCGACCTCGGGTTTGGAGAGCGGCACCGGCTTGTTGCGCTCGGCGCCGACGAAGCCGGTAACACCCGGGGTGTTTTTGACCAGGTTCCAGGCATCGTCGGTCATCTCCATGTTGACCAGGACATAGCCGGGCATCGTCCGTTTCTCGGTCTGGACTTTCTGCCCGTCCTTCATCTCCGAGACCTGCTCGGTGGGGACGACGACCTGCCGCACGTTGCGGTTCTGGCTCATCGTCTGAACCCGGTGCTCGAGGTTGTGCTTGACCTTGTTCTCGTGCCCGGAATAGGTGTTGATCACGTACCAGCGATACATCGTCTGAAAAGCCTTTGTCTCGGGATCCGCTTTAGAGGATCTGCTTGATGAGCCAGTTGAAGGCCGCGTCGAGGGCGCCGAGGTAGGCGGCCGCGACGGCGACGAAAAGGACGGTGACGGCCGTGGCCTGGACCAAGGTCTCTCGGTCGGGCCACTGAACTTTCTTCAGCTCGGCCCAGCAGGAGACTAGGAAACCGATGACGCCGCCGCGTTGACGCTGGGCAGCTGCCTGTTTCTGTTTCTTGGTGATCTGGTCGCGCTCGCGCCGCTTCTGCTCGTCGCGCTTGCGCTTTTCCGCTTCCTTGGCGGCCTTCGCTTCGGCCCGCTTCTCGGAGCGCGAGGGCTTCGGGTCGTCGGGCAGGCGCAGCGCCTCCTCGGAAGCGCCGGCCGCCATCCCGCGCTCACGCGCCTCGATGATCGCCTCGTCGCCCGAGATCGGCACCTGCGTGTCGTGCTGAGCGCGAGACTCTTGCTCGCGCAAGTCGCCGGAGCGCTTCTGCTCTTCGGCTTCCCGAGCCCGGCGCTCGGCCTTGCGCTGTGCGCGGGTTTTCGCCATCGGCCGCTAGCGCGTCTCTTTATGAGGGGTGTGATGGCCACACCAGCGGCAGAACTTGCGCATCTCGATCCGGTCCGGCGAGTTGCGCCGTGACTTGTTGGTCTGATAGTTGCGCCGCTTGCACTCTTCGCAAGCCAGCGTCACTGCGATGCGGACATCTCCGCGAGCCATCTTCTCCCTCGTTCCGTGCCTGAGGTAGTCGTTACAGAAGAAAAACCCCGGGCCAAGGCTCGAGGCTGCGGCCAAGGATAGCGTCCTCCGGCGCCCAGGGACTGCTTGCCAAACTGCCACAGACGCCGTTTTCCATGGTTTACTTAATTTTATGTACAACAGTTTCCGAAGCAATGCTCGCGGGCACTGAGGGGCCGGGATGCGGGAGGCGATCAACAAGCGGCGGCTGATCGACCGCGACAGCTTCGTCGAAGAGGTCGAAGAGCGCCTCCTCGACCCGCGAGCGCAGGGGCAGCCGGGCGCGCTGCTGCTGCTCGACATCGATTCCTTCAGCCTCGTCAACGACTCGCTCGGCCACGAAGCGGGCGACCGCCTGCTGGAGACGGTGGCGACGCTGCTCCGCGACGAGGCTCGGTCGGAAGACCTGCCGGCCCGGATCTGCGCCGACGAATTCGCCCTGCTGCTGCAGCGCGCGACCCCGGCGCAGGCGATGGCCGCGGCCGAGCGCCTGATCGCGCTGGTCCGCGAGCGCGGCAACCCGCCGGTCGGTGCCAGCATCGGCGTCGCCACCTTTGGCGGCACCGCCGAGGAGGTGACGGCGGAAGGGCTGATGATCGCCGCCGACATCGCCCTCTGCGAAGCCAAGGAAGAAGGCGGCGGGCGGGCTGCCGACTCGACCACCGGGCCGAACCGGAAACTGACCTGGGCGGACCGGATCCGCGAAGCGATCGACGGGGAGCGGATCGTCGTCTACGCGCAACCGATCTTCGACCTGCGCAGCCACTCGATCGCCCGCGAGGAGTTGCTGGTGCGGATGCTCGACGAGAACGACGACGTGATCCCGCCCTCCTCCTTCCTCCCCACCGCCGAGCGGCTGGGGCTGATCGTCGAGATCGACCGGATGGTGCTGGCGAAGGCGATCGAGCTGGCGGGCCGGTCGCGGCCGATCGCGGTCAACGTCTCCGGCGCCTCACTCTGCGAGCCGGCATTGATCGAGGACGTGGAGGCGGCGATCGCCGACGGGCTCAACCCGGGCTGGCTCGACTTCGAGATCACCGAGACGGCAGCGATCACGAACATGGACCACGCCCGCAACTTCGCTCACACGGTCACCGAGATGGGTTGCGGCCTCGGGCTCGACGACTTCGGCACCGGCTTCAGCTCGTTCAGCTACCTGAAAGAACTGCCGGTCCAGCACCTCAAGCTCGACATCGAATTCATCCGCAACCTGCCGACCTCGCCGGTCGACCAGAAACTGGTCCAGGCGATGGTCCAGTTCGCCAAGGCGTTCGGCCAGGAGACGGTCGCCGAGGGGATAGAGGACGCCGAGACGCTGGCGATGGTGCGGGCCTTCGAGATCGACTACGCCCAGGGCTTCCACATCGGCGAGCCGGCGCTGGTCGAGTGCGAGCAGCTACCGGCGGCGGGTTGAACTAAGCGCATCCGACTTTGTGCCCACCGGGGTGTGGCAAGAATCGGATGGGTTGTTCAGAGGCCCAGCGTTTTGGCGATGATCGTGCGCTGGATCTCGGAGGTGCCGCCGTAGATCGTCGAGACCAGCGAGGTGCGGACGAGGCGCTCCATGTCGTACTCGGAGGAGTAGCCGTAGCCGCCCATCATCTGCATGCCCTCGAGGGTGACGCGCTTGGTCACTTCGGTGACGAAGAGCTTCACCATCGAGGCCTGCTGGGGCAGCATCCGGTCGGGGTCCTCGTCGACCAGGGTGGCGACCCAGTGGGTCATCAGCCGCGCCGCCTGCAGGTCGGTGGCGAGGTCGGCGATCCGATGCTGGAGCGCCTGGAAGGAGCCGATCGGGCGATCGAACTGGCGCCGCTCCTTGACGTAGAGCAGGAGGTCGTCCATCGCTCGCTGGGCAATCCCGAGCATCGTCGCGGCGAGGATCAGGCGCTCGACGTTGAGCCCGGCCATCAGCTGCATCCAGCCCTGGTCGACCTCGCCGAGCACGTCCTCCTCGCGGGCGGGGCAGTCGGTGAAGTAGAGGTGGTTGGTCTCGCGGCCGCCCATCGTCTCGATCGGGATCACCTCCATCCCCTCGACGTCGCGCGGCACCCAGAGCATCGTCATCCCGGCGTGCTTGTCGTCGCTGCGGGTGGTGCGGGCGACGACGAGGACGTGGTCGGAGATGTGGGCGTTGGAGCAGAAGACCTTCTGGCCGTTGAGGACGAAGCCGCCGTCGACCCGATCGGCCTTGCAGGAGAGGGCGCCGACGTCGGAGCCGGCCTCCGGCTCGGTCATCGCGATCGCCTCGACCGAGCCCGAGGCGATGCCGCCGAGGATCCCTTCCTTCTGCGCCTCGGTGCCGAAGCGCTGGGTGGCGCCGGCGACGATCAGCGTCGTCGCGTAGCCGCCGATCGGGGTCAGCCCGCGCGAGGTCTCCTCCATGAAGAGGCAGGCGTCGAGCATCGACCCGCCGGAGCCGCCGTACTCCTCCGGGATCGTCACCCCGAGCCAGCCCAGCTCCGCCATCTGGTTGTAGACGTCGAAGTTGTGGTGCTCGCGGTAGCCGTCGGTCAGCCGCTCGCGCTGGTCGGCAGTCCCGCACTCGCGATCGCAGAAGTCCCGGATCGCGTCGACGAAATCCTTCTGCTCGTCGGAGAGGGCGAAGTCCACGAGCGGCAGCCTACAGACGCCAGGAGAGGATTGGCCAGTCAGCCAGTGAAGCCCGGAACGAGACTCGAACTCGTGACCCCTTCCTTACCATTCGGGGTCGCTGGGCGACGGAGGGTCTGCCAGAAACTGTCGACTAGCAGGGACTTCATACTGCCCATTGACTAGGATCCCGGGCCGGCTGTCCGCCGGGGATATGTCGCAATATGCACCGATTTACCTCGATTTCTGCCACTCGACGAATCCGAGTGGCAGAAATCCACGGACGCTATTGCCGCGCGCGGCAATAGCGTCCGTTGGCCCATCCAGCCCGAGCGTGGTCGTCTTCGTCGGGTCGCTAACTGAGTCGAAGTATCAAGCGCCTCCGTCAGCTACCGTCGGTCCCTAAGATCACCCGCCGATGGCGTTCCGAGAAAAGTTCGGCCAGAAGAGATCCGTTCCGACGGCTCGCACCGAGCGTGGCGACGCGCCTGAGCTTGTTCGCAAGCTGCTCTTGGACCTGATGGAGGAGCGAACCGAATGGGATGAAGAGTTCGACCCCTACGAGTTCCTTTGCGACGCACTCGGTCAAATCCCGAAGGACCTTTGGGGGGAAGATAGGCGCAACGCAACCCGCTACCTCATCACCCGCAAATTGCCTTGGCCCGACGTCTACGAGCTAATCGAACGAGTGGCTACCGAGCAGGAGGACCGGGTAAATCAGACTCTCGCCCAAGCTGGCGTCGGATTCGAGTACTGGGATGGCGAGTTTCACCTCTACGAGCCCGAGGCTGACGAACTTGAGGTTTCGGCCGTTGAGGACGAGGCTCTCGCCCCCAGCCTCGATACCGAGGGCAAGTTCACGGCGCCCAAGCGTCAGTACGCGAAAGCCCTCGAGCTCATGCGCACGATGCCGATTGACACCGCCAACGCGGTTGCCCAAGCGGTGAACGCGCTCGAGGGCACGGTCGCCGTGATCACTGGCAAAAAGAACATCGCCGATGGCCTAAAGCAGCTTTACCAAGGGGAGCGAGCGCCACTTGCGAAGAGCATGGAGATGCTCTTCGTCTATGGCTCTACCATGGACGGCGTTCGGCACGGAGCGCGTAAGGACGACGATGAGATCAGCGTGCAGGAGGCAACCTACGTGGTGCGGGCGGCCGGCAGCGCGATCGCCTATCTAATTGCCGCCTACTACGAGGGAAGCCTCAAGCCTTAGCGTGCAGCCCGCTGGGTGCCACGCTTCGTGTTGCCGGAAAATCCCGGGGGCCCTGAATCGAGAAAGTGAAATTGGGCCTACGAACTGCTGGGGCCCTTCGCCGCCGCGGTGCCTGCAACTCGACCGCGGCCTAATGTGCTGGAGGATGACTACCAAACCCCGTCCCTACTGAGCCAAGCGGCCTGGCCCGGGAAGAGCGACGCCCAGGGATCATCACGTTCTGATACGTCCAGCCTGACGCTGGCGAGCACTAGCTGCCGGTGGCCCAGGTGGTGGTAGGCGGTCCCCCAAGCAGCGTCGACCGCCTTCAGCACGACATCGGCGAGACAGAGCTCTCGTTCCAGATCGGGAACGGTGGCTGCCCCGGCGAATGACCCGAAGCTGGCGAACGGGCGCCGCGCGTAGGAGCTCGTGATCACCATGTCCTGCTCGGGTTTCTGCCGCTTACTCTCGCCCCTGAACTCCCTCTCCTCTTCCTGAACTAGCAGTATCTTGTCTCGCTCTGCTACCCAGGAGGAAAGCTCTGCCTTGTTCAGCCAGCCAGAGCTGGTCAAGGCCACCGGGAGAGGGCCCGTATCCCCGCCGCAAGCCCGGACAACTGCCGCGCCCTCGAATTCGCGGGCCGCAAAGAGCTTTCCCGACAACAGCTTCGCCTGCTCAGACGCCCAGTTCGCCAGGGAAGCGGGCGACACTCCAGCGACGCCCTTGTGACGCGAAGCGGTCAAGGGCGTACCGAGAATGATGCCCGAAATACCCCGCAGGTATCCCGCATTGAAGCCTCCTATCGCCACCACCCCTCCGTTGTAGTCGATCGGATCAAGCAGGGCATGGCCAGCAACCTTTCCGTTGCTCGCGTGGAGGAGACGGCCGTTTTCCTCTAGAGGTGATCGCTCCGCCGAGGGAGTCCCGGGCTCAGGTGGCTCAATTTCCGGATCGCGTATCTCGACGACGTGTCCCTCCGGGACTCCGGGCTGCGGCTCGATCTCCTCAAGCGCCCTCACGAAGTTCTCGGGCGAGGCCCCCCCGGAAGCCGTGAGGGAGTTTCGCCGAATACGCATTGCCACTTCGTAGGGACGCAGGCTCAGCCAGTCATTCGCCAAGCTCACCGTCTTCTTGAGGTGACCTGCCTCAACCTCCAAGGTGACATCAAGGGCAGGGGCCAGCCAGCTGCACAGGCTGGCAAGCGAGTTGACCAGAGAAAAGTTGACGTAAAGCAGCTTGGCGAACCCCATGTTTAACAGCGTGTTCACGTCAACCTGCACCCGCACCCGCGTGCCGGGCTCGACCATCCTCTCCTCATCCCGGGCTCGTCGTACAATCGGGCGCTGCTGGAGGCCATGACGGAACTCCATGACATAGGTGTCGCTGCTGGCGGCATCGTGCTTGCGCGAGGTCACGGTCACCACCTCGCTCCACATAAACACTGAAAAAAATCCGATTCCGAACCGCCCAGTTGCTTCAAAGCCCTGGGATATGAGCCCCGGAAGCTCTTCAGTGACACTCTCTGAGCCCCAGAACGAGGTTCCGAAGTCGAGCAGGTGCTTCGCCAGCACCTCGGGTGACATGCCTACGCCCGTGTCTTCGACCTCCAGCCATGGCTTACCGTCACCCGGGTCCTTCCCCAGCCGGACGACGACTCGCCCCCAGTCAGGATCACGCGACTCGATGATGCGTCGAGCTCGCACGGCATCGGCGCCGTTTTGCATCAGCTCACGAAGCGGGACGTGTGGGGCTTCGCCATAGAGCTGCTCGCCTCCGAGGCCCCTGACCAAGCTGACGACGTCGGATACGCTCACGCTGGCCTCGATCGGAAGCCACCCATCAGTTGGCAAGTGTTCACCAAGCCGCTCCAAGTCATGGACGCCGTCGATGCCGCGGGCCGCGAATCGAGCCTCGCCGTGGTCGGCAAGAAGGATGTCCACCGCTAGGAAGTTCTTGTCGACCCCTTTTAGGGTGTCCGCACAGAGCCACCAGGCAGACGCCTCCTCAGCAGAGAAAGGGGAACTCGTGAAGACCAAGCGGTCATCCCTGCGGAAGGGTTGGGCCAGTCGCGCCTGAAAATCCCAATGCTCCTTCGCGGTCCCGTTCACTTGCCGGAGTGCCTGCAGGAACCGAGGAGCCCTGGAGGCATCCAGATGGCTCGCGTCCGCGAGACGCAGAAGACAGGCGATCACCAGAGGACGCACGGTCCAGGTCGAAGGGGCACTAGCGGGCGCCCCGATCGTCCGTTTCAACCGATCGCCAATCGCTGCGGTCGACCACCAGTGACTGTGGGCGATCAATCCGATAACCGGGCCGTATGCGTCGCGAAGCCCGGAGTCCTCGAGCAGCGAGTATCGGGTTCCGCCCGCCTCCCAACTCGCCTTAACCAACCATTCGGCTCGCTCAGCATGCAGCTCCCGCAGCAGCGCGGAAGTTGCTTCGCGGACCACCGAAGGGTCGGCTGACTCGATCTCGGCGGGGCTCGGGACCCTCTCCAGCCGATCCCGGAGGACGAACGCCACCTTGTCCGCGAACCGGGGGTCTTCGCGCAATGAGTCCGGCCCGCCGGACCCGTCCACGTAGGCGGCTGCGGCCATCCCGAGGTCATGTACAAGCGCGGCCGAGCCAAAAACGAACGCCTCAGTCGGGGTGAGATCGTAGTCGGGTCCGAGTATGAGGTCGGCGAGGCACCACAGCGCATCGAAATGCGACTTGTCATGGATGGTGAAGTCGGGGTGATCCCGCGCTATCTCCCCCGCCAGAAGAGCCGCCCGTTCCCGAAACCCGTCCAGTGCAGAGACAAGACGAGTGCGGTAGCGGTCGGAGTCCGCAGATGCACACTCAGCTCCGAGCGAACGGTGCCAGAGATTGGTTTCCGTTGGCCCCTCCACGCCGTCCCGTGCTGAGTCTATATATCGGAATATGCAGCGGCCTGTGCTTCGCAGACCTCAGGCAGCGGCAATGTGGCGTTACTCGCCACGTTGATGTACGACGTGACGTGATCACCCAAGCCGTCGATGATCGCGTTCATGCGCTCGAAGCGAGATCCGTAAAAGCGCTTGAGGATGTACATCGGGGCAGACTGGCCTCGGTCGCGCGACCGAAAATCCTCAGTTATCCAAACTGGCTGACACGGGCCGGAAATACTATGGGATTCCTATTTTGATCCAGCCTCAGACCAAAAATCAGGCTGTCGCATTCAGCGGCAATCAGAACGCCGCAGCGCCGCGGACAGCATCGGAGATCGCCTCACAGTGGGGAGCGACCTATGAACGCCAAAGCGGCAACGAGATCGTCTGCGTCGATCTCGGCACTCTCACGTACGGATTCGACATCGCCGCCGAACGGCTCGTCTATGTAACCGGCACGACGGGCGCCCCAAAAGTGCGCGACCGCAGCAGGCAGCAAGGTAGCCCGAAGCCATCCGAGAAAGATGACGAGAAGGGGCATGTGATCGCCACGAGCCTGGGAGGCGGCTTGGATATCAATCTGATCCCGCAGGCGAGGAGCGTCAATCGCGGCAAGGGGTCGCAATGGGCCTCGATAGAGCGCGAGTTGGCAAAGAAGCCCGGCTCTGCCGTCGCCATCCACCTGGTCTACTCGGATGATTCCCAGCGCCCCGCTGCTTTCGAGGTCGGATACGAGTCCGATTCCGGCTTCCGAGTCGAGCACATCGACAACCCGAAATCGCCCTAGCCGTCTCCGATCGGAAGGCCGTTAGCTATTGCCAAAGCTGGCGCTTGACGATCAGGCAGGATCTCCGAGATGGCCCCGCATGGCACAGGAGCGGGAGACCTAGGAGAGATTGGCGAAACTCGCCAGCCCAGTAGCCAAGCGGGTTTGCAGGTTCGGTGATTTTACGGATACCTCGCTTTCCGGGGCTGTCTACCCCACCTGCTGCTAACCCCACTCACACCCGATGCCGTCGTTGTCGGCATCGAGGCCGTCAACGTCGCTCCCGATGACTTCCACCGGCCCTGCCACTTCGTCACAGTCCACGTCATAGGGCAAGTCGGGAACGCAACCCGTGTAGTTGGGGTCGCAAGCGGGTCCGGCACTCTGCTCGATGGGCGCGCGGGCAGGTTTCGACTCTTGGGTGTCGATATCGATGACGCCGAAGATGTCGAGAGCGCCGAAGACGAAGACGAGGGCGATTCCACCCCAGATCGCCAACCCAAAGAAGCCGACGACAGCAGCAACGAGCCAAATCGCAATCTGCTCTGCAATCGCTGCAAGGCGCTCCCCCACGACGCCATCCTGATTCGCCGTAGACGGCACGTCAACTCTGAGTTTGGTGGGCCGCCCCCCGATAAGAGGTTCGCCAGGCGGGGGACGGCCCTACGTATCGAGCAGGCAACTGCGCACCTTAAGAACGCGTTCGGACGCGAAAGGACGGCAAGAGGTACGCAACAAGCCCACTTTGCCGTCTTGTGCGTTCCCTAACTTGCCTGGCCAGCCCCTACTCAGCGCCTCGCCAGGCCGCTGAGGGCAGGGGGACAATCGAGCGATAAAGGAGGGCCAGCCATGAAGGCAGCCCCTTGGCATTCCAAGGTCACGAAGGACGTCCACCACGATGAGACGAAGTGCGAGGTGGGGGACAACATCCAGCCCTGGAACAAAGTTCAGGGCACGGGCAACTTGCCCAAATGCAAGGAATGCATTCGCATTAGCGGCTAATTCAGCCGCTCGGGTTGGCGGCGCGGCCTGATTGGTTCCGCGCCGCCCGCCCCACATCTCGGAACCCACTGGACAAAGCGACCGCGGTCGGCAAGCTCGCGGTCAAAGCATCGGATGCAGAGGATGCCGCCGTCATGGCCGACGATCTCTGTCCAGAGGTCGTTATCGGCAAGCCAAGCAGCCTCGACCCGTCGGCCGCACTTCCCGCAGGTCTCTGAGTCGTAGGCGCAAAGGACGTGGTGCCAGAAAGATCGTGCGCGGGCGCTGACACCTCCGGTGTAGTTCCGGCGCCAAAGGACATAGCTGATTCGACTCCCGACAGGCCAATCGAGGTCACGACTTGCGCGCCGCGAAGGACGCCGCGGCGATAGGTCTGGCATGGCCGAACCTCCTTTGGAGGATGGTGCGTCAGGACAGTTGCATATACCCGGTTTTCCGCTTTCTAGAGCGGTTTTCTGTCCGAACCGACAGGTAGTCTGCGCACCAGAAACCCACAAAGAAGGCCCCCGCGAAGTTGCAGCTTCCGAGGGCCAGGCCAAACGAGGTATAGCTCGCATGGCAGTACCCAAGGTAGCACCGCAACCTGCGTCGGTTGCGCAACTTGAGAGGCTTCTCGAATCTCCCGAGATTCAGCGCTTGATTGCTGAACTTACGGAAACGAGATGGACCGGGAGGCCGGGATATCCGGTTCGGACGATGGTCGGAATGGCGCTCGCGAAGAGCTTGTATGCATTGCCGACGTGGACGAAGGTGGTCGCCCTGGTGGGCGAGCATTGGCGGCTGCAACGGGCGCTCGGGTGTGAGGGCGACCCGCCGTCGAAGTGGGCTGCGTATCGCTTCGCCGAAAAGCTGCGCGACAACGGCGAGTCGGTCGAGCGCTGCATCGACTCCGTAGTCGAAGGGCTGAAGGCGAAGCTGCCGACCTACGGCACGGACCTCGCCATCGACGCGAGCGACATGCCGGCTTATGCCAATGGGCAGCGCTACGTCTCCAAGGACAGCGAGGTCGAACGCAACTGGCACACCGACCCGGACGCGAGCTGGGGTCATCGCTCTGCGGTCTCGACCCGGCGGGGCGGGGGCTTTTTCGGCTACCGCCTCCACATGGCCACCTGCACTGCCACCGACCTTCCGGTCGCGTGGAGCGTGGAGACCGCGAAGGCTCACGAAACCCGGTTCGTCGCCGACCTGCTCGACACCGCGAGGCGGCGCGGGGCGATGGCGGCAACGGCGGCGCTCGATAAGGGCTACGACATTGAGCGCATCCATACCGAGTGCATGGAGCGCGACTGCCTGCCGCTGATCCCGCTCAAGCAGACCCCCGACGTGAAGCGCGGGGACCATCGGCCGCCCGAGTGCCAGCACGGTGCTTGGAGCTTCGCGGGTGCTGATCGAAAGAGGGGCGCGACGAAGTGGCGCTGCCCGACCGGCGAATGCACCCCGGCTTCGACGTGGATCAAGGCCGACCGCCTGCACCCGCTGATCCCCCGCAAGTCGAAGCGCTTCAAAGCTGGCTACCGCAAACGGGCGGCAGTCGAGCGCGAGTTCGGCCGACTCAAGAACGAATGGGGGTTGAAGCCCCTGCGCGTTCGCGGCTTGGATCGCGTTCGACTGCACACCGACTTGACGGTTTTGGCGAAGCTCGCCTGCGCGTTGTCCCGCGCCCGCTCCTACTCGATATCGAACAACAGGTCGCGGACCTGCACGCCAACGGCACCTGCGAGCCTGACGACGGTATCCAGCCGGGGGTAGCGCTTCCCCAACTCCAGCATGGATATGTCCTTTTGGCTCAAGGACACCTGTTGGGCGAGCTGAGTCTGCGTCAGCCCCGCCCAGCCCCGCGCCTCAGAGAGGTTGCGGCCGAACTGCTTCCCGACCGTCATCCGATCAGTTCGTAGGCGCGGAGCGCGGCCCTCGTCGGCAGCACGCCGCATTCACAGCGGAACAGCAAGCCGCCTTTGACGAGTTCTCTGACCGCCCTTTCGATCCGGTCGCGCTCGTTGAACTCCTCCGGGTCGCCCAGTTCGCGGATGAGGTCTGAGAGCTTCAGGGTCGTCGGGTGAGTCGCTACTACATGGACGAAGACCGCCCGTTCGTCGCGCAGGTCTTCGGCATCGGTTGACGCATTACGCTGATCGTGCATGGGAGCTAGAACCTCCTGTGCCATGCCCCCGGCCGTGTCAGCGGTGCGGGGGCGCTTTTTCTAGGACGGCACGAACCTAGAATGCGTCAGCGATGCAGTTCAAGCCTTTCGCCAATCGTTTCGCCAACCCCTCCTAGCAACAGTTCGCTCCCGAATATCTCAGCTCGATGCCGAAAGTCCGCCGGCTGTGATCCGCGATGCCCACCTGGAACTGCTGAAGTCCCTCGGGCGCAGCATCGGCTTCGGCTTCCATGAGCAAATGCCACTTGAGCCGCCCACCGACGATCTGATCATCGTCCAGGGACGATTCAACCGACGCGCCCACCGTCGCGAGTTCGGCCTCCATCTAGTCACCGAGGAGCTGGAGGACGGACACCTGGGTCGGGTCGCCTGGCTGATCGAGCTCTATCTGCCCGAGCGGTGCCGTGGCCAGGGAGTGGGCACCGCCCTAATGGAGGCGCTGCTGCAGTTATGGGAACGAGTCGGGGTCGCCGAAGCCCGGGCGACCACGGTGGGAGATGGCCAGTGGGCCTTCCCTTCCTGGGGCTTCGCCGCCGACCCTCGTCACCCACGGGAGGGTGGACTCCTGCCGGTACGCCTGCGCCTCCCACGAGAGGCCCCGCAACAGGATCGAATTTCCGCCGCAGCACTGAACTCTCCGCGGGAAGGCGAAGGCTCTAGAACCCAGCGGTCAATTCCCGATGCTGGGCCGCGCTTGCCGCTCGCGACGCTGGCCCGAATCATGGCCCGGCCGTGGACCAGATGAGGACGACGATGGGCTGGGCCTGGCGTATCTGCACGACGCATCTCTCTTGGTAAGCCGTCAGGGTCTTCCGCTAATAATCGCGACATCGCAGCGATTGAGGCAAAGCGGGCCCGCGAACGGGCAGCGGTAACGACGACCGGCATCGGCGTGGCGTTCGAGCGCCGTGTCGACGGGCCAGGAGAGGACGGCTACCGGTGGCTGCTTTGGGCGAGCGATGGGGAAGGGGCCGCAGCACTTGAAGCGGCGATCTCAGGCACCCAGGCGATTGCGTTAGACAGTCAGATTCCGGTGCTGGCGTTGCAGAGAGTGATCGAGCGTATCGCCGGCAGCTTTCCGGCCGAGGAACGGCTCGCCGCCCTGGTTGCCGCGGCCCCGTTGCAGTTGCGAAGTGGCGATTTCAAAGACCGCGACTTTGAGTTCGCCGCGGGCCCGCTCTGGCCGTAAACACTGCTGCAGCCTGAGTGCCGCCACGCCGACGATGAAGCTAAATGAAGATCAACAGCGGATCGTCGCGGCAACCTATGAGGTTTTCCGCAGCTCGGGCCGCTGGCCGAGCGTGGAAGCGGTCGACCGCTTCGTCGACAGTCATTGGCAGCTCGATGCTTTCCCGATAATCGAATCCCTCCCGCCCTCGGTGGCGTGGATTGACCGCATGCACCTGCGCGAGGACCAGCCGATCAAGTTGCGCTTGGCGGCTATCGCCACCTGCACGGACTCCTCGGCTGACCTCGAGCTTTTCGTGCGGGCGCTCCGCTGGCTGGTCGAGCGCGAGCGCGCCTTCTGGCCTAGCTCTCCGCATGCCGCCGAGCAATTGCGGGTGAGCAGTAAGCAGTTCGCGGCCGATATGGCTGCCGAGGGCCTTCAGGTCGACGCCGTCGCACTACGCAAGGTCTACGAGCTGGCTTCTATCGAGGGGGTGAGCTGGGGCGGTTCCTTCGACATCGAAGGCGAGAGTGGCCGCTGGGAGATCAATCTGACGCGCGCGATCAGGCCCTACCGACGGGTTCAGACGCTCGCCGACTATTTCGCGATCCGTGAGCGCCTCGACGCTGCCGCGGCCGAGGAAACCCGCCATGCAGTCGCCGTCCCGTTCGCTGCCGACACGGGAGAGTCGCCAACCATGGCCCCGTTCACGCCAGCCTCTGCGTCGGCAGAAAAGCCCTACATCTTCATCGCGATGCCCTTCGGCGAGCCCTGGTCGGATGCGGTACACGCCTGCATCGAGCAAGCCTGCGAGAAGTTGCGCAACGAGGGGCTTGCCTTGCGATGGCAGCGGGCTGATGAGATCGCCCGGCCAGGGCGGATAACCGAGCAGATCATCGATGCGATCACTACCGCTGACGTGGTGATCGCCGACATTTCCGGCCTCAATCCCAACGTGATCTATGAGCTTGGCTACGCCCACGCCAGCGGCGCCACGCTCCTACTGCTCAGTCAGAATCCAGGCGCTTCGCCATTTGATCTCCGCGACCTGCGCCAGATCCGATACCAACCCGAACGGCCCGAGGAATGTCTTACCGAACTTGGCCTCCAGCTGAGTGCGGCGCTGGGCTCGTGAGTCTCGCGTAGCCGCCGGCAGCGAGCGACACCGTTCGCCTCGGCCTGCGCTCAACGTGTCGTCGCATGGCACGAAGCGTCTCCATGTACTCGACGGCCTCCGCCGGGGTGAGCGAGAATCGCGAACGTCTGTACTTGGCCTTTTCCTGCAGCTCCCCGAGTGAGTTGAGCAGTACAGCGAATCGGGGCTCCGTATTGCCGAACCTCGCCCAACGGTTGTAGCGGGAGCGCACCGTTCCATGGGTCTTGGCGGAGTTTCTGGCCGGATCCGGTAGCCGCAGCAGCTCAGCACGAGCAAGCATCTCGGCAGCTGGAAAAGCAGCATTGACGAACGGGCCCAGAGGGCCATCTAGGGTGCGCTCGGCCGAGTCGATGAATTCGTCGGCGCCCTCCAGCTCGATCTCAATCGGCCCCGCACTCGCGGCTCCGCAGATGACCAGGTCTAAGCCTGAATCTCTACTGAGCGCGGTGATGTGCCCTGCGGCAGAGACTCGAGTCGGTAATTCGAAGGTAGAGACGTTCTGAACTGCGTCGGCACCGCGTGCATCATCGACATTGGCAAGCTCAAGGCGGCCTTCGACCACTTCTCGGCCGATCACCTCCTCGCCAAATCGCACGTCCGGGACCCGATCGAACGTGAAGACGATCTGAGCCCGATCGAGGCTGGTGCCAGAAGGACGGCTCTTCCCGTCCGAACGCGCTGCGATCTCGGGGCGAAAATAGGTTTCGCATATCCACCCCCAAAGCTCAACTCCGGCGTCCTCAGCCATCGAGTCCGAGAGGGCGTCAGCGGAACAGTTCGTGGAGCCCGTAGGTCAGCTGTCGCGCTTTTGGCCACCCCGCGTCGACGAAGAGATCGAGCATCTTGATCAGGCCGCGCCTCATGTCCTCGTGGCGCTGAAAAAGGGTCCGGTACTCGGCGAGGTAGCGCTCGACAAGGGAGACGAAGAGATTCGCCCCCATCGAATCGAACTGATAGCCGCCGTCCTTGCCTCCCTCGATCGCCTGCGAGATCCGCAAAAAGACGCCGCGGGGGTCGAACTCGATGCAAGCCTCGAGGGTCTTGAGCAGGTGGTAGGTGACAGGGGCCAGCGGCACTTCTGCGAGACGATCGAGCACGGTCCCGGCCTCCCGGTACAGGCGAGCTCGCTGCTCTGGGGTCACCTTCGATTCATCGTTGTTCCCTTTGAAGGCGCCGGACGCGAAATAGATCTCATCGCCGACCGAGTCGATTACCTGGGCGACGTTTCGCACGGCTTTCAGATCTGGGTCCTCGGCATCGGGGGTGCCCTCCGTTGCGGTCAGCCGCTGGGTAATCGTCTGGAATTGGTCGATCGCGTTTCGCAGGGTGTCGTCGACGATGGAAATGGCACGAGCTCTGATCCCGGAGGCCTCGGGATCTTCACCACCGAAGGTAAGGGCACTTCGGAGCCGGAAGATCAGGCTCCGCGCGACCTCCCCGTCCCGGCCGAGATCGGCCAACACCTCACGACGGATGAAGTCGGCTGCATCCTTTTCACCCAGCTCAACGTCAAGATCACCGAGGATCGCCACGCTGGTACTGCGGAGATGCTGCGACCCCGGTCCCTCTAGAGGCGTTCGCAGGTAGAGCGATTCAGCGATCTCCCGCCGCCTTCCGGGATTCTCCCGGGTAATTGCCGGCAACTGGGTGAGCATTGCGTCGGTGACCGCTCGTGAGCGCTCGCTTGTGGCGATCGCATCGGCGATCTCCCACATGACCTTGGGTGCCGTCGTGCTCAAAAGCGCGAGGCGGCGGGCTACCTGGAAACGGACGGCGGGGACCGGATCCTTACTCAGTGCCTTGATCTCGTTCAAGACATCAGGTCTGGCGTAGCGAGCGTCGCGCGCAAGTGCCACCAGCCCGGCCGCTGCCTCGACCCGCGGCGCGGGCGAGCCCCACGAGGGGTGTTCGTCGAAACGGGCGTCGGAGTCGGGATCGTGAATCGGTTCGCGGTGCGCAGCGACCGCGATCAGGATCTCTTTCGCGAGCTGGAGACTGGACTCCGCCTGCTCCTCCAACTTGCCACGTGAAATCGCCTCGGCAGCCTCGGCCGCATAGCCGAAGCCGTGGTCGGCCTGCCGCTCATCGACGCCGTCGGCCGGGGCCGTAGCCAGCGCATCCCAGAGCGCCTGCAAAGGGCCGATGATGCCAGCGATCTGCTCGACGGCGGGGGATCCGTTGAGATGCTCCTTCGCGAACTCATGGATGGGTTCGATGAGCGCTTGGATCTGCCGGTTGGGCTCGCTGTCGACGTCGACGCCCTCCTCGGCCAAGAACTCCCTTTCTCCGTACTCGCTTGAACCCCATTCGGCGATCACCCCGGGTTCGAGGTTCGACGGAACCTCCTCTGCGTCGATCAACCTCTGGAGATGGGCGCGGATCTCAGTGTCGGCAAGGTCCGCCGGCTTGAGGCAACCGAGTATCCGGTCACGCAGACGGCCGCCAATCTCAAGCGCACGCTCGCCAAGCTCTGGCTTCGTTTCCGCCACGTGGTCGGGCAGGGCAAAGATCGTCCGTTCGATCTCAGCGCGCAGATCGGGATCGAGCACGGTGAACCCTGCGGCTAGGAATTGCCCTGCGGCCGTAGTCAAGCCTGGGAGCGCCAATACCTGGGGGGCCACCAGCAATGTCTGGATAAGCGGCGCAAAAGCCTCCGGACTCCGGGTCGCGGCAAGGAGGACCCGGCGCCAGATCGAGCCCGGCACCTCCAGGCGGGCAAGGTGATCGATCAGACTTGCCAACGCCGCGGCTTCATCGAGCTCGGCAAGCTCGTCAAGTCGCGCCTCAAAAGCATCCAGAATCTTCACCTCATCGTCATGGCCTAGCGGTTCCTGGTCCCAGGCGCTGTTGCCATCGGAGAGGATCCGAATCGAGCGATCATCAGCCCACGGGATGGAGATTGAGTCTTCCCGCGACCTCCCAGATCGCTTACCTGCGTAGGAGATCCGAACAGCAACGAGAGCTTCGATTGCCTCAGACGGAGCCTCCCTAAGGAAACGTGGAAAAGCCTCGGCAAGCGTGTAATGGGCGCCCGAATAGTCCTGCTGTCGGTTCGAGCTGAGCCGCAGAACCGGCCCCGGACTCATTTCGGTCGTGTCCTTGGAGGTCTCCTCGAAGGAGAAGGCTGCCGCGTAGATGTCGCGGACGAAACCGGGGTCGTGATCAACCAGCCGCTCCACCTCTTGAGCCAGGTCCGGCATCTCTAGGTAGCCGAACCGCTCAAGGCGCTCGGGTAGGAGAATTCGTCCGAGCAACTCGCGGGACTTGGCAGGATCGGTCTCATAAGTCGCGGCGACCGCAGCGATGCCAGCCCAGCTCATGGCACGAGAGGACTCTGGTTGATCTAGGGCGTATTCAAGGAGGCGACGTGCGGCGCGACCAAGGTCGTTACGCCACGGCGGCTGAAGCGTCCGCACGTCCTCACTCAACGACCAGACAATCTGGCGCAACGAAAAGGCGACCGACGGCCGCAGCTCGCATTCGGCAAGAGCGGCGGCGAATTCCGTCCAGGCGCTGAGTCGCCTCTGATCTCGCAGATACAGCTTGGGGTCGCTGCTAATGGCCGAGCCAATCAGGTGGCGGAGCATCTCCTCGGCTGCGGAGCGTCGCCCTTCCTCTGCGACGCCGAGATGCTCAAGCAGCGGCGTGAACTCCCCGACATCGCGGATCAACTCAGCAGCGACAACAGGGGCGATCACTCGGCCGATCTGCGGCACCCCGGGCACGGAGGACAAGTTCAGGCTGACATCCCAAAAGCGACGCCGTTCGGGGTCCAGCTCCCAGAGGTGGCGGAAGTGAAGATCGAAGCTAGGTCGTGCGAAGACGAGGAGATCAGGGTCGGCAAGAATCGCTTCGGTAGCGGTTTCGTCCGTACCACGCAACATGGCGCGGTCGACGGCGTAGTCGAAGAGCACGTGGTGTGAGAACGTGATGATCTCGTCCTCGATCGGCCCGCTGCCCGATCCCTGCTCAGCGAGTACGTGCTCGCTGAGGAGCTGGTTAAGGGCGGTAGCCGATTGGACCACGGTGCGTCGATTCGCCTGAAGGCGCCGGCTGGAGACCATCTCGCGGACGACGTCACCAACGACGGCGCGCCTGGCATCTCCCTCGCGATCGGAGCCGATCACACGGTGCCCCCAGTACTTGTCGAGGAGCTGGACCTGCGTGGTGATGGGCTCAAGCTCGGACGGATCGACATCAAGGCGAACAAGTTCGGCGAGGAGCCGCAGGTTGAACGGGACCCTGGCTAGATCTCGAAGGCTCTCCGGCGCCGCCCTGAGGAGGGCCCCCAGCGACGGTGCCAGATCGTCCAGTTGGCCTAGCTCTTCGTCGTCCAGATTGGGGACGACAAGATGCCTAACCATGTCGAACTCGGAACTGACGTACTCCTGCGGCAGAGCAGCTGCCTGATCGACCGGGAAGAGCGCCTTCAGTTTGTGGTTGTAGCGCAGGTCAAAGCGGCGTATCGAGGCTACGACTTTCCAGCGCGAGGCGGTGACCGACGTCGCCGCGATCAGATTGAGCAGGGCGTCCTGGGTTCCCTCTCCTCGGGCCGCGTCGAGACCATCGATCACGAGCACACCCGGTTCGGGACCGGGCCAATTGCGAAGCACGTCGACAACCTCGTGCTCGAGCCCAAGCTCGTCGCGCAGCTGGCCCAGAGTGCTGACATCGAGGGCGTCGGCAGCAAACGCCAGCACATCGCGACCCTCTTCTTCGAGCGTCGATATCAGCTCAGAGGCCGAGGCCGACTTGCCCACCCCGGGGTCCCCCGTAATCAGAAGCGAGCCCTCCGTCATTGCGCTGAGGACGGCGGTGGGCACCATGCGTTCGAGCTTGATCTCCCCACTCTCTCCGGGCAAGGCGATCATCGAGAGTGGCCGGAGCCGACCTGCGGTCCCAAGCGAGTAGTTGCGCAGACGCTCGATGTCTTCGTGGTAGCTGGGAGCGGCAAGGAGGCCGACGCCTTTGTTGGCAAGCAGTTCCTGCAGCCGCGGACGGTCGGCGCCACCCTGCGTTGCGCTGAGGCCAGCGACAAGTGAGATGAGGATTCCCCAGGCTTGGGCCTCCTGGGTGGGATCCGCAAGCACGCTGGAGCGCAGTTGGCTTTGGGCGAAGCGGGCGTCGGTTCCACCGTCCGAGAGGTCGAACACTGAAACCCAGACCTTCGAGGTAAACGCGCGGAGTTCAGATTCGGATGGATCTGATCCGGTTGCATCGCGCCACGCCGAGCGTGCATGACCGAAAAAGGCATCGGCGACCTTCCGCTCTTTTTTCGATCCAACGATCGAGTCAAGCACCCGGTCCTCGGGAAAGCCGCGGCTCCGGTCGAGTAGGCGCCGGAGATCACTGCGAATAAGACCGCTACTGCCAGCACCGACAACCAACACGAGGCGATCATCGTCGCCAAACGGCGTCCCCTCCTCCTCACCGAGGTATTGGCGCACGAAAGCGAAGATCACGGAGGCGAAATCCGAAGTTTTTGAGGGGCTAAGCGAGAGCGTCAGCTTGGCCTGCAGATAGGCACTCGAACGCGAGGAGTTCGTGACCCGTAGGTCGTCGACCTTCTCTCCGGTCTCAACTTCTAGAGCCTCAAGCGTTGAAGAATTGGGCCAATCCCAAAGGGGTGGCGCAGATCTCTCCGCCAGGATCGCGGTCGCTATCCATGCACCGAGGCGGGCCTGGAAGTCAATCCCGCCCGAGGTGCCCGGACCCCCTCGCCGCCCCATCCGATCTTCAGGACTCCCATGCATGCGCCGGACACTAAGCCTATGAGTTAGCCGGCACCGGAATCAGGCGCCTGGCGCGACCCCCATTACGTCAAACGCATAAACATCTCGAGGCTAGGCTTTGGCGATGAGCTACGAATGGGCTGAGTCGTTCGCATCCATAGACGGCATTTCATGGGAACCATTGGTCCCGATCGACCGCAGTTCGCTGCCCGGCATCGATTCCCGCCCAAGGGTCGAACGTCTCGACGGCCTGTCCGGCGAGAGCTACGAGCACGTCATTTGGAGTGACGAGGGCGGAGAGCTTGCCGAAGACGGAAGCAGCCCTGCGCGCCGACGCGAGCACGACTTTGCGAACGACAGGGAGCTGGCCCCGCGCACGGTCGCCAAACGCGTGAGTGAGATGCTAGCTCTGCCCGGCTCGCGTTCGGATTACCACTTCGGCATGCTCAATGCCTGGGAGGCCCTCTATGCGGGGAGGCGTCAAGACGTGCGCGTATTCGGCTGGATCGAGGCGCTTTGCCTAGCCGACATCTCATTGATGGAACAAGGTCCTGAACTCGTGTTTGCTGAGGACCATTGGAACAACCTGGATCAGGGCTACCCGATCTTCCCGGCCTTTCAGCGACTCTCGAGCCTCTACCAGCGCGAGGGCTACCTAGCTGATGCGGTCGAGATAGAGAAGCGATGCGCAGCGCTCGGCGGCGCTCGGCCCGTAGGGGAGGAGGCAATCGAGCGCCAAAAGGCCCTGCTCGAGGAGGATGGACGCTGATCCTGCCCACCTTGCTCTTTATTCGGAGTCGTTCCTTGAGACCTGCTTCCTACGCTGGGTGCTTGCCCCAGCGACCGACGCAGGAATCATCGATTACGTCACCCCCCAGGCAGAGGTCGAGGTCGATGGGCGCACCTACAAAATCGACTACGAGATCGCGGGCGAGTCGCTGCGCCTTGCCGTCGAGCTCGACGGCTTCGCCTTTCACTCCGACCGACAGCAGTTCACCTATGACCGCTTCCGCCAGAACGACCTGCAGGGGGCTGGCCTGGCTGTTGTCCGCTTCTCCTATGACGCAATCCGCTTCGAGACCGCCCGCTGCGTCGCGCAGTTGCAGCAATTGCTCGGTCACGACCCTCTTCTGGCCCGCCTCGTCGTTGTTGATCCCCTCGTCCATACGCCGACCGATATGGAGGCCGACCCGCTCTTCGCCGTTATGGGCGTAGCCAGGAACCATATGACTCCGCCCGAGACCTACTTCGACGCCGCGCGCCAGAAGATCAACCGCCAGACCCTGCGCGAATGTCAGAGGGAGGCTTTCGAGGCGCTTGCCAACTACTACGGCCGGGGTGGGACAAATGCGGCGACGGTGATGGCCGTCGGCGCCGGCAAGACCGCCCTGGGCATCCTCGCTTGCCTCGGTTTCGCTCGCAGACGGGCGCTGGTCATTACCCCGGGATCCGTGATCCGCGGCACCTTTGATCGTGCCCTCGATCATCGTGATCCGCACAACGTGCTCTACGGCCTCCCGGGCGGCGCGCTTATTCCAGGCTGTCCGCCACCCACGGTCCGGGTGCTAGACCGCGATGACGGACCGATCCGCGAGGTGGCCAGGACCGAGCTGCTGGAGGCCGACATCATCGTGACCAACTTTCACTCGCTGGGCACCGGCGAGGACGAGGACGACCTCTTGGCGAAGCTGGCACCCGACGACATCGACTTCGTCGTCGTCGACGAGGCCCACATCGCCGCGGCCGAGAGCTATCAGAGGACGTTCCGTCATTTTTCCACCGCGCGCAATCTGCTTATGTCGGCCTGCTTCCAGCGACTAGACGGCAAACCGATCGATGCTGATGTCGTCTACCGCTACCGATTGATCGACTCGATTGTCGACGGCAACGCCAAGCAGCTTCGGGTGCGCCGCTTCGCCTCCCAGCCAGAGGCAACGACCTACGAGATCGTTTGGCCCGATGGACTACGGGAAGAGATCGTCGGGCGCGAGGCGCTGCTTGAGATCATGAGAGACGAGCGCAAGCTGGCTCGGGTGACCGCTAAGTCCACCGAGCCGATCCGCCAGGTGATGCGCTCCGTTCGGGAAGCCCTTGACCGCCAAGCCGAGCTTTTCAACCCGATCAAGCCGCGAGTCCTCTTTGCCGCCCTCGGACACCGGCACGCAGAGCAGATCGCGGCGATAGCCAACGAGTTCGGCATTGCTTCGGGAGTCCTTCATCACTCGATGACCGAAGGACAGATCCGCGAGGTGCGGCGGCGCTTCGAGTCTGAGGCCGGCGATCTACAGGGAATCGTCCAGCTGCGAATGCTGGGTCAGGGCTACGACTTCCCGCCGATCTGTGTCGTCGCCCCGATGCGCCCGTATGGCTCCTTCAGCGAGTTCTACCAATTCGTTGGTCGCGGAATCCGTGTTGTCCGCCACCCTGCACTCGAGGGGCGGGTTCCCCCATCCGAGCAGTGGCTGGATGTCGTCTACCACGGCGAGCTTGGTCTCGACGCGCACATCGACACGATCTACGCCGAAAACGACATGGATCCCCTCACTGAGCACGAGTACCCCGACGACTGGGACCGCGAGGGCTCCGATGGCGAAGGGCCAGCGCTCGGCGGTTCAACCGGGATCGACATCGCCGGACGACCAATGGCTTTCGTCATGTTCGAGCGCGGCGATGTCGAACAGCGTGTAGTTCACAACGAGGAGCGCGTGCAGGCCCGCAAGACCGAGCGCGAGCGCGAGGCCCTGGCGCGCAAGTACGCGGAGTACGCGCAGCTCACCGACACGCCCATTACCTTCGATCAGTACGTCGAGGTCATGCGGCAGCTCGCGGGATGAGCTCGACGCCGCAAAGCTACGGAGCGCGCTTCGCGACCGCCGACCCCGAGCAGCGGGCGGAGCTCCATCTGGTCGAAGGTAAGCGAGAAGAGTTCGCGGCTTATGACGAGGTCCTTGGAAGACTCCTTGAACGGACGATTCGCGGTGAGGAGGTCATAGACCTCCAGTTCGCTAAGCGCCGTACCGAGACCGAGGTCGCGACGCTGAGAGTCGACGAGAGGGAGCGGGGGGTCTTGGCTGCGGTCCTCGCGCCAGAGGCCCAGCAGGCCCGCGGGGTCTGGTACCTGCCCGAGTCCCACAAAGCGCTCGTGGGCTTGATCGAGTACGGGCATTGGGCAGAAGTCGAACCGCGGTTCTCGATCTCGGCAGCCGACGCGCACCGGGCGTCCCTCGCCCTCGACACCGTTGACGCGATCGTCACCTGGGCCGCGCTCGAACCGGTCCTCGAGGCGCTTTATCTGCCGATCAAGCTGCGCTCGGGCTATTGGCTCGGCGACCGCCGCCCTGATCAGATGGAGAAGGACTGGGCGGCGGTGCGGCACACCTATTCGTTGCTAGGGATCGCTGAAGGGTCGCTGGAGTTGTTCGTCGACGGGCGCCGCTGGGCCGGACTCTCGATCGACGAGGTGGTCGACGCTCGCCGTCAACTCATGGACGCATGGCGGAGTGCTCCGGAGGATGTCGGGGCACGGGCAGTCGCACTTCTGGTCGATCCTCTGGTCGAGCGCTATTACAAGAAAGCGAAGAACGGTCGAGCTGAGCGGACCAAGGTCCTCAACAAAGGTCTCGAGCGCTCATTGACGGCTGTGTTTGGAGGAGATTGGCTGGCCTTCCTCGACTACGTCGGCGAGCAACCTCACCCCGCCGAGAAGATTTCGACTTCCGTTGAGCCAACCACGCTTGTCGTCTCCGGGGAGCAGGAGCGACGCGAAAAGGCAGCAGCAGCAACCGGGGTTCCCGTCGAGGAGATCGACGCGATCCTTTCTGCTTATTGGGGCGATGCGGAGGGCTCTCCGGTCGAACGGCGCGCCGACGTGATGCGGCGCTGGTGGCGAGAGTTCGACGAGGCGCACGCTGTCCAGTCTCCCGGCGATCCCTCGATGTGGGGGTTGATTGGCGATCGCCACGAGGACGTGATGCAGAGCGTCGAGGATGGCCGGTTCACCCGCCAGGCTTATCAGCAGTTATCCAATCCCCTCATCGAGGAGATTGAGCAGCTGTGGGGCACGGTCGTCCTCCCTCGCTGGCCGGAGGTCTTGGTCAGCGAGCCTTTTCCTCACGCCGCGCTCGCCGAAGCCTTTGGGCCAGGAGCATCTCTGTGGCACGAGATCGCCTTGACCTGCTGGTTTATCTGCGAGGGCCCCTACAGTCGGACGAGCGTCGGCGGGATGCCCAACTACTACGCAGAGCAGATCAAGGCGCTGGAGCAACTCGGGTGCCCGATCGATTTCGACATGTTCGGCGAGCTGCGAGCTGCCGAGGCGAAATTGACCGACCGACCCCCAGATCCCGACGACACCCGCGAGACCGACCTGGGCAACGGCTTGACGATGTCGGTGACCATGACCGTCGGCCCCCCGAAGAAAGATGGCTTCGAGCGACTTCGCGATGTGGTGACGCGCTATCGCCGCGCTTGGGCCGAGCGCTATCTGGAGAGTTATCTCAAGGCCCGTTGGGAACAGGATCTCCGCGGGACCGGAGACACTTATCACCGCCACGTTGCCGACAAGGGTCGTCCACCGACGCGAAAGCAGTTTGCGAAACTCGCCGCCCGAGGAGCAAACCTCTGGTTCGGCGGAGATCTTGCTGCTCTTTCGAGCGCCCTCAAGATCCCCGCTCCCGATCCCCAAGAGCGCCAGCGCCTACTGCCAAGCGATCGCGCAGCCTTCGTCGAAGAGGTCAGGAAGGCGCTCGGCGGGCAGCGCTGGGAGGAGTCAGCCGACGACCTAGATCGCAAAGAGCGAGAGCGACTGATGCGTTTGTCTGACCTCGCCGAGCGATCACCAGACGTGGTTCAGATGTGGGAGGCAATGGGCGAGCCGCCTCCACTCAAAGGAAACGGCTGGGCTCGCTACCGCCTTGAAGCGGCTTTCGGCCCTGACTTGGAGGCCGGCTGGACAACCTATGTCCGAGTGATCGGCACCGTGCTCGAAGGGCCGCACACTTCGTTGCCCCCTGCTGATACCGAGCAGCCCCAACCGTCCACTGCAATGGCAAAGAACGCCACGGACAGGGTTACCGAGCCGGAGGAGAAAAGCGCCCAAACGGGTCGTATGCGTGGGCTTCTCAACCGCCTTCAGCGCTGAGCTGCCGCATTACGAGAGCCAGCAAGTGCCCAGTCGCAGCAGGCTCCTCGTTATCTTCAACCGAGATGGCTACCTATGAAAAATGCGGCGAAGAGGGAACGCCCGATCGCCCGGTGCTCGCCTACGCCGAACACATGCCCCATCTCGCTCCGACCAACGAGATACTCCTCGGCCCCACCCGCTACTTCCACGCGAAACATGTACCTCGAACGCACAAATGGGAGCGGCTGCCAGAGGAAGACCCACCCGGCAGCTAAGGGTCCTCATGCGGCAACTGGCGCCGGCTCGCGGGCGACACGGGAGCGCCCGAACCGCCTCCCCTCCATCTCCACTTGCCGTTGCTCCACCGCGGCACTCAGCAGGACACCGGCGCGCTCTTCGCCTGCCTCCGTCAACACCCAGACGCCTTCCCGCGAGCCGTTGGCAACCAGGCCGCGTTCGAGCAGCCGGCGGCGGGCGACGTCGACGTCGGCCTGCCAGCGGGGCCTGCCGCTGACGATCTCCAAGTCGCGGACGCCGAAGCGGGGGGCCAGCTCCGACTCGAGCGAAGCCATCACCTCCTTGCGCCTCGCGGTTCCGCCAAGCGTCGACAGCGCCCGCAGGATCGGCTCCTGATAGGCCGCCGCGCCGAGCCGCCCGAGCGGTGCCGGTCCCCAGCGGCGCTCCCCCTCGACCAGCGCTTTCAGCCGCTCGCGTTGCTCGGGCGAACAGGCCATCATGTGGGTGTAGACGTCGAGGGTGAAGGCGGCGCTTCGGTGGCCGATCTGGCGCATCACCTGGGCCGGGTCGGTGCCGAGGGCGACCAGGATCGAGGCGAAGGTGTGGCGCAGCTTGTGGGGGGAGAGGCCCTTCGGCAGCGGTAGCTCGCCGCGCTCGCGAAGCAGCTGGTCGGCGCGCTCGAAGACCTCCGCCAGCACGCGCTCCCTCAGGTTGCTGCGGTCGCGCCTGCCGCCGGTGCCGGTCGCAAAGGCAAGGGCGTCGGGGCCTCCGGCCGCGGGCCGTGCCTTGTGGGCGGCGAGGATGTCGTGGAGGATCGGCAGGATCCGGATCTCGCGCAGGCCCGCCGCGGTCTTCGAGCGGCCGACGAAGATCCGGGTGTTGGCGAGGTCTATGTCGCGTTCGAGCATGTAGCCGATCTCGTGGGCGCGGGGGCCGGCGAAGATCAGCGTGCCGACGATCGCTTCGCGTTCGCAGCAGAGGTGCCCCGGATCGCGATCCAGTTCGGCGGCGGCGTCGAGGAGCGCCTCGATCTGCTCGGCGGTGTCCAGGTGGACCGGCGGCTTTCGCCACGCCTTCAACAGCCGCTCCTTGCCGGCGGCCGCGTTCCCGGAGAGCCCTTTGTATTGGACGGCGAAGCCGAGGAACCAGGAGAGGCCCTTGATCGTCTTGTTGATCGAGGTGGCCGCCAGCGGCAGCCTGACGCGCCCGCGCTCGTCGCGGTAGGGCTCGCCGCGCTCGATCGCCGCCTGCAGCCGCTGGCCCTCTTCGACCTTGGCGGCGCTGTAGGAGTCGACTGCTTCGGCGTCGATCTCCGCCAACGGCCACTCCGCGAAGAAGGGCATCAGGTGCATCAGGCACCAGCGGAGGTTGCGATGGTGCGCCTCGCCATGGTGGGCGCGGCGGACTTCCAGCGCCCAGGGCGCGAACTCGCCGAAGAGCATCTCCCACCTGCCGTTGACGATTCAACCGCGCCACCCGCTGACAGCGAAGGACTCGACGAACATCGCCCGAGCGCGGGCGAGTTGTTCGATGAGGAAGTCACGGAAGCCCAGGCGACCGAGCAGGCCAGCGGCCGCTGAGGCCAAAGCCCGTCAGCGGCAAGGAGCGGCAATGGCGCGGAGGATGGCGGAAATTCTCGAACCCGTATCACCGAGAGAGATCGATCCTAACTGCCCTAACTGTTAGGATGCTTAGGAATGGAGCTTCCTGCTCGACCCCTGCTTGCCTCTGCCCTTGACGCGCAGCTGTTCGTCAATCGCACAGTAGAGCTCGAAACGCTCGAGCGCAACGCGGAGCAGCGCTTGAACAGCCTCGTCGTCGGTCCTGCCGGTATTGGGAAGACCTCGCTTCTGCATCAGCTCGAGCGTCGACTCGACGAGCATGCGGAGCTCGAGCCCATCTTCGTCGAAGGCGCAGGGCGGGCGGGGTCTGCGGCGGAGCTGATCTCGCTCATCGTCTACCGGCTCGACGCCGACCAGACCCGATTCTCTTTCTTCGGGGAAACGATGCAATCGGTAGGGCGGCGCCCGCCAAGCAGCGGGACGGAGCAACTGCTCGCCGGATTACGAGCCGTTCGCGAGGCACTGGCCGGGCGAAAACGACGAGCCGTCCTGATCGTCGACGAGCTTCCCAGCGGCGACATCGCCCACGCCCTTTTCGGGCAGCTTCGCGACGAGCTGTGGAGCTTGGAGGCCACGTGGGTCGTCGCCGCTAGATCGAGCGAGCAGGCTGCCTACCAGCGTCCACCGGCCAGCGCCTTTTTCGAGTCGGTCGTACCGGTCGGGCCGCTACCGGAAGCGGCTGCCATGCAGCTGATCGAGCGACGAACCCCCGACACCAAGATCGCCGACCATCTGCTGCGCCAGCTCGTGGCTGCGGCAGGCGGCAACCCAGCGCTGCTGATCCTGCTGGCGCGGCAGACGCTCCTCGAGGGCAAGAGCCTGAAGGCCGTGAGGTCCGCTCAGGACCAGCGGATGCAGATGGCGAGGCAGCTCGGCGACGCGGCAAGCCGTCTCGTGGCCTACATCGAAGCGAACGGGCCGGTCAGCGCATCGGACACGCAGCTGCTCGCCGAGCTCGGTTGGAGCCGAGGCCGCGCGACCCAGGTGCTGCGCCAACTCGAGCAGGCCGGGCTGGCGGAGGCGAGCGGTGAGCGGGTAGGTTCGGGGCGCCGGAAGATCTACACGCTGAAGGCGGATGTGGCGGGACCGAAATGAGTAAAGAGTTGATTGAGACGCTGCGCGCCGCCGCAGCCTTTGACGCGACTCCACTGCCAGAGGATCTCGCGGCTCTGCACGTGCCGTTCGATGATCTCCTCGGGGAGGCGAAGACCGAGAACGAGCTGCAGAAGGCAGCGGAAGCCGGCGGGCGGATCGCCCTCGTCGGGGCGATGGGCGCGGGAAAGTCCAGTGTCCTCGCCTACGCTCTCACCCCCGCGGCGGGCTTCGCCCCTCTCCCCATCTCGGTTGCCCCGGAGAGCGACGAGACCGTCACCGACCCGGGTCGCTTCGCCCAACATGTTGTGCGGGTGATCAGTACCTGGGCTGCCGAGGTCGAGATGCTCGACGAAGAGCAACGCGACGAGCTCCTGCGATCGGTCGCGAAGGAGCGGATCATGCCGGCTCGATCCACGGGGACGCACGCGGGCCTGTCGGTGCAGCTGCCGTGGCTCGCCAAGGGAGAGGTCGCGCGGGACGTGAAACGGGAGCTAGCGCCAGCGGTCGAGGTTGAGCGCTCAGCGGTGGAGTACCTCGATGCCCTGAAACGGCTGATGCGGCTGATCCGCACGATCGAGCTACGGCCGGTGCTGGTGATCGACGACTCAGATCGCTGGCTGCGCCGGGGCGAGCCTCGGCCCGACATCGTCGGCGCGTTCTTCGGTCGCATCGTCAGGGAGCTAGCCGAGCTGGAGACCGGCCTGGCGATCGCGGTCCACGAGCACTACCTCCAGCTCGGCGAGTACCGCAGCAACACGGTCGGAGTGATCAACACCCGCATCGACGTCCCGAAGCTCACCGAGGAGGGACAACTCGCGTGCATCCTCGACCACCGCGTCCAGTTGGTAGAGGAGGGAGGGAACGCCGCCGCGATACTCGACGCCGACGGCCTCGCTCGCCTGTGGCGCTTCTACGCGGACGAGTGCGGTCAAAGCCTTCGCAAGACGCTGCAGATCGCCCACACTGCACTCAGTGAGGCGGCGCGGTCGGAGGCAGAGCGCGTCGGGCTGGCGCTGATCGAATCCTCAATCGCCGCCTGGAATTCCTAGCGATCCTGCGAATCGACCGCCCTGGACTGCAGGCAGGCAGCTCATGGAAGACAGTGCCGGGTTCCACCCGTTCCCACGTCCCCGGCTGTTTGTGCAGCGCGGGGCAATTTCCGGACGGCGACGTTAGCTCGGTGAAGCCGCTAAAGCGAGGGCAATCGCGACTGATCGCGGGCAATCCCGGCGCTATCTGCCACTAGTGGCAGATAGGCGGAATCGAGAAGGCGGAGAAGCGCCGTGAAATCAGTCGCCGAACCATCCCATTTGCAGCGACTTCTTAGAAGCCCGGAACGAGACTCGAACTCGTGACCCCTTCCTTACCATGGAAGTGCTCTACCAACTGAGCTATCCGGGCGAAACGGCTTCCCTGAGAGGCCGTGTGCTCAGGAGGATTCTAGACGGTGGGACCTGCCCTGTCGCCCTGCCCCTAGATGAACTTGCTCGGATCGACGTGACAGTAGCGGAACTGGTATTCGAGCACCTGATTATTGGTCTTGTCTGCGTTGCTCTTCAGGCGAACGACCATCCTCAGAGCGGCGTTCTTTTCGCCCTTGGCGAGCTTTCTGCCGGTCGTTTCGAGCAGTTCCACCTCGGTCTTGATGCCTTTCAGCCACTTCGTCAGCCGTGCCGCGTCTTCGCTCGGCTTCGGCACCTTGAGGAGCTTCGAGTAGGTCTGCTTCAGCGCCGCGGCGGCAGTGGCGATTTGCCGGGAGGCCTTCTGGAGCTTGCCTTCCTTCACCTCTTTGCGCACGTTCTTGAGGATTTCTTCCTTGGCCTTGCCCGCCTGGCAGATCGGTTCGACCTGTTCCTTGTATTCGTCCCGGGTAGGGCCTTCCGCGAAGGCGGGGACGGCCGTGCACAGCAGCGCGACGGCGGCAAACGAGATGATCAGCTTCTTCCCTGGCATCGGTTCCTCCCTGATCCCGACTACGGACAGATCTTCTTCAGAGTGCCAGTTTACAGGCACAGTTGTTATCGAGGCGCTCGCTGGATTTAAGGACGCGAGAGGCTGGACGTGTAGCGTGCCCGATTCGTGCGCTTACCCCAGCGACTTCTGCCCCTGACGCTTCTCCTCCTAACCCTCGCCCTGCTGAGCGGTTGCGGAAGCGCGGGCGGCGAATCCTCGCGGCCGGCGCCCTCCGCCGACGAGTTCCCCTCGGCAAAGGGGAAGACGGTCGCGGAGCTGTTGAAGGACTCGGGGGCGAAGCCGACCAAGCTGGTGATCGCGCCCGCGGCCCAGTCCTTCGCCATCGGCGAGAACCGCTACCCGTTCGGCGTCTTCACCCGTAGCAACGAACAGGTTGACGAAGCCGACGTCGCCCTCTACTTCGCCAAAAGCGAAGAGGAACCGGTGACCGGGCCGCTGCCGGCACGGATGGAAACGCTCGAAGTTAAGCCGGCGTACCGCGCCGCGGGCGAAGATCCCGACCAGGCGAAGAACGTCTACGTCGTGCCGAAGGTCGACTTCGACCGCAAGGGCCCCTGGGTCGCTGTAGCGATGATCAAGGGCAAGGGGGGGCTGGAAGCCTCGCGGGTGCCAAGCCCGGTGGCGGGTGAAAACTCGGTGCCGGACGTCGGCGAAAAGGCGCCGCTGATCCACACTCCCACCGCCGCCGACGTCGGCGGCGACCTGGCGAAGATCGACACCCGCGTCCCCCACGACCAGATGCACCAGGTCGACTTCGCCGACGTGGTCGGCAAGCAGCCGATCGTGCTCGTCTTCGCGACGCCGGCGCTCTGCCAGAGCCGCGTCTGTGGACCGGTGGTGGACGTCGCCCAGCAGGTGGCGGACGAGTACAAGGGCAAGGCCGACTTCATCCACATGGAGGTCTACAACGACAACGAAATCTCCAAGGGGATCCGCCCTCAGCTGCAGGCCTTCCACCTGGAAACGGAGCCCTGGACCTTCCTGATCGACCGCCACGGCGTCATCCGCGACCGCATCGAGGGGGCCTACGGGGTGGCCGAACTGGAAGCGGCGATGCGGACGATCGTGCCTGGCTGATCGCCGGGCGCGGTACTAGCGCGAGCGCGAGCTGCTCTTCCTCCGCTTTTTCCGCGAGGAGCGGCGCTCGCCCGCCGGTTTGGCGGTCCCCTGCAGGGTGCGTTCGCTGGCTTTCTCGGTCGACTCACCCATCGTGATCTGGAACATCGCCAGCAGCGCGTCGGAGGCGAGGGGACGCATGCGATCGAGGGCCTCTCGCATCTTCGGCCAGTCCTTCTCGGGTCGACCGGCCTTGTCGAAGGGCTCCCAGATCTCCTTGACGAAGAGCTCGACGAAGGTGCGGGCGACGCCCTCCGAGCTGCGCCGCAGCTCCTCGGCGGTCTCGACCGCGGCCTCCGGGGAGACACCGAGCTCGATCAGGGCGGTGCCGGCACGCTGCAGGCGAGGGCTGATCACCTCGAACTTGCCGTCGGGCAGCTGCCGCACGATCCCCATCTCTTCGGTCCTCCGCAGCAGCTCCGCGTCGAAACGCTCGACTCCCCAGGCGGCGGCCAGCTCCTCGGCGCTGAAGATTTCCGGCGTCTCGTCCTCGAAGGGGGCGCGGAGGGCGCGAGCGAAGTCGACCATCTCCTGTGAGGAGCCTTCGCTGCTCTCCACCACCCGGCGGATCGCCTCCAGGTTGAGGCCCTCGGCCTGCATTTCGCGCGTCAGTTCGACCCGCGCGACGTGGTCCTCGTTGTAGTAGCCGGTGCGGCCGTGGACCTCGGGCGGCGGCAGGATGCCGCGGGTCTGGTGGGCGCGGATGTTGCGGATCGTCATCCCGGTCCGCCGCGCCAACTCCCCGATCGTCATCTTGCCGTCGGGCGCTTTCTGCCCTTTGCGGCTCGCCATCACCTCATGGTAAGCGCGAAGCGCTGGCCGTTCATCTTCCCGGCGGCGTCCGAACAGAGATATGCGATCGCCTCGGCGAGATCCTCGGCGGGAGTGAAGGTGGGGTACGCCTCGTCCGGGTTTTCCTCCCGCATGCGCGGGGTGAGGATCGCCTCGACGACGATGACGTTGGCGGTGGCGCCACCGGGCTCGAAGCCATCGGCGAGGGCGAGGGTCCAGGCCTCGGCGGCGGCCTTAGCGGAGGCGTAGGCGGCGTTGGTGTTGCTGGGGCTCTGCGCCTGCTTGGCGGAGACGAGGACGAAGCGGCCATGCTCGCTGGCGGCGAGCTGGTCGTGGAAGGCGCGGGTGGTGTGCTGGACGGTGCGGACGAGGAGGTCGTGCAGGAGGTCCCAGTCCGAGAGCGGCGCCTCGTGCAGGGGCTGGCCGCCGCGCCAGCCGCCGACGAGGTGGACGAGGCCGTCGACATGACCGAAGCGCTCGACCAGCGCCGCGCACCAGGCACGGGTGGCGTCCTCGTCGAGGAGGTCGACGACGCGGCCGTCCCAGCGCTCGGCCGGGAGGTCGAGGTCGGCGGCGAGGGAGTCGAGGTGCTCCTGGCTGCGGTCGGTGCCGGCGACCGTCGCGCCCGCGGTGGCAAGGCGCTCGGCGACGATGGGGCCGAGCCCGCCGCCCACACCTGCGATCGCGATCACGCGGTCCCCGAGCATGAGTGCATCCTTTCAGGCCACTAGAACAAGATTCTTATGTGAAAGTTTCTGTCTGCAGAGCTTGCAATGATTTTCTGCATGGAGCTGCGACAGACGAACCCGCGGAGGCAAGGCGATATCGGCGAGGGAATCGCGGCCGCTTGGCTCATGCAGCAGGGCTACGGCGTCTGGGTTCCCTTCGGGCACAGCCCCGACTGCGACCTGCTCGCGCAGAAAGAGAACAAGCTTCTCCGCATCCAGGTGAAGACCTCAACCCTGCTGCGGAAGGACCGCTGGACGGTCGCCACCTGCACCCGCGGGGGTAATCGCAGTTGGAACGGGGTCATCAAGCGACTCGAGGAGAGTCGGTTCGACTACCTCTTCGTCGTAGTAGGCGACTGGCGCTGCTGGTTCATCCCAGCGGCGGCAGTGGATGGCCGTAGCGGGATCACCCTAGGCGGCCCAAAGTACTCGGAGTTCGAGGTCCAACCGCCAAGAGCATTAGCCCCTCGAACGCAACAGGAAGACGCCTTTGCGGAAGATAGAGGGGAGACTTAGGCTGACCCAGCAACCCTAGGCAGCGTCGGGAATCAAAAATAGCGATGCCATTGCCGTTGAATCATCTATCGAACCGGCGGCAGCATTCAAGGTGTCCTGCGAGACGGGGAACCGCGCGGCCGTGTCGGTGCCCTCGGCAGCAATGTTCGTGATCGTCGTCAAGTCGACTTCACCCTCGATGCCGAGTTGCCGAGCGACATCTGTCAGTAGCCGATCCCGGTTGGCTTGATTCTCTTGAAGTAGCGCGGGTGTCCTCAACACTAGGAAAGCGGTACCTGTGGCGACCATCGAGAAAGGCTATCGGCGCCCTAGGACAACAGAATGAACTGGGACCGCTGGCTCGACTAGCTAATTGAACAGATCAACCCCGACCACCTTTTGTGCGGCCACGAGATAGGCATCACGATGTCGGTCGAACTCGATGCTGGAGTCCATCACTTCGAGGTAGTCCTCGCGACCTCTGCGTTCGAGCTGCTCCCTGCGGTGCCCCCCGTCCACGTCGGATTGTCTTGCAAGGAAATAGATGGTGATGACCGCACGCGCCGACCCCAGCGCGCCATGCAACTCATCAATGACGGCACTGCCGGCCTTGAACCGAATGCGAACCGCTGCTAGTGCCTGCTCCAGGCCCTCTCCCGCCTTTTCGAGCCTGCCGATTTCCGCACCGAAATCTTCCGGCCAGCCCTCGCCAGTGTTCAACGGCTTGTCGAACTTCGTCAGCACATCTTTCATCACGCTTTTCATCCGCCCCAGCTCTAGGGCGCCATCGGCCAGGATTGACCGCGCGTCGGCTCGGTCGTCCAATTCTCGCTCATGAGTGAAGCGTCGGACGCCGAGTTTGTAGGCGCCCGCTGGACCGACTATGACGGCGAGAGCTGCGACGATCAGGCTTAGTTCCTCCGTGCTCATCTTCCGGAATCGTCAGCCATTGGCCGGATGCCTTCCGCCGCATCACAGCCGACGTCCGCCTGCACCAAAGTTGCTCACGAACTTCCGCGAACCGCCGTGCCGCCCGCTTCGGAGCTGATGACTAAATAGTTGCGGGGCGCTGCGAAGCCATTCGCTGGAGCCGGGACAATGGGGGAGGCAGGATTCGAACCTGCGTAGGCATAGCCAAGGCGTTTACAGCGCCTCTCCTTTAACCACTCGGACACTCCCCCGAGATAGGCAGGGGAGGATTCTAAGGGACCCTTGCGAGGGTCGCCGCTCGGTCTAGCTTTCTGCCGCTCCGAGCCTCGCCGACATCTGTTCGTTGAAGGCGGTGAGGGCTGAGAAGGGGCGCATGAAGACGGTCAGCTCGGCGACGCGGCCGTCGTCGTCGAGCTCGAGGAAGTCGATTCCCTCCAGCTCCCGGGTGGTGCCGGCGACCTTGGCCTTGAAGCGGAGGGCGACGGTGTTGCCCTCGTTCAGCTCGTCGGTGTAGGTGAGGTCCTCGAGGGTGCCGGCGACGTGGGTCAGGACCGTGGCGACGGTGTCGCGACCTTCGAAGCCGCGGAAGAGGACCGGGCTGTGGAGGACGACGTCCTCGCAGAGGGTCTCCGCCAGCAGGTCGAGGTCCTTCGACTCGGCGGCGCGGCGGAACGGATGCGGCTCGGGCATCTGCCCACTTTAGCCCCTGTCCGAAAACCCGCGTGTGCGGCTGGCGAGTGCCGGACCAAGCGGGGGTAGGACGCAGGGAGGCCGAATAGCAGCGCTATTTGGCCGACTGAGGACGACGCCCCGCGAAGTGTGTCCGGCGCCGCCAGGCGTGCGCGGGGGCCTTCGGACAGGGGCTCAGCTCGACTCGATGGGATACTCACGCGCATGCCGAGCGACCACTTCTACTCGCGCCTCTCCCACTCTCTCGGAGCGACCGGCCTGCGCTGGGTCGGGAAGATGAACGTTCCCCTCTACCGACTGAGCGGAGGACGGGTGGGCGGAAAGGTCGGCAAAGCGCCCGTCCTGCTGCTGACGACGACCGGCCGCAAATCGGGGGAACCGCGGACGGCTCCGGTCGTCTACCTCAAAGACGGGGGCCGGATCTCGGTGATCAACACCAACGCCGGCAACACCAAGCTGCCCGCCTGGTCGCTCAACCTCGACGCCAACCCTGAGGCCGAGATCGAGCTGGGCCGCCGCCGAATTGGCATCCGCGCCCGGCCCGCCGAGGGGGAGGAGCGCACTGACCTCTGGCGCAAGCACAACGAGCAGTACGCCGGCTTCGACGACTACAAGGACATCCTGCCCGAGGACCGACCGATCACGGTCTACGTGCTCGAGCCGCGCTAGATCCTGTTGATCAGGACGCTTCCCGGAGCATCTGAGCCTCCGGGAGTCGCTTCAGCTTCTTCAGAGTGTTGTTCTCGATCTGGCGGATCCGCTCGCGGGTGACGCCGAAGGTCTTCCCGACTTCCTCCAGCGTCAGCGGCTCGGCGCCGGAGAGGCCGTAGCGAAGTTCGATCACCTGCCGCTCGCGCTCCGGCAGCGCTTCCAGCGCCCGCCGCACGCCCTCCTTCTGCAGGTGCTCGCTCGCTTCCTCGAACGGCTCCAGCACCGCGTCGTCAGCAACGAAGTCGCCGAGCTCGGATTCGTCCTCGTCGCCCACCGGTTTCTCCAGCGAGACCGGCAGCTGGGCGACGCGGAGGATGTCGCGCACGTCGGAGACCGGCCAGCGCAGCTCTTCGGCGATCTCCGCCGGCTCCGGCTCGCGCCCCAGTTTCTGCACCAGCTGCCGTTCGACGTGGGCGACTCGGTTCAGCTTCTCGACCATGTGGACGGGGATGCGAATCGTCCGCGCCTTGTCGGCGATCGCCCGCGTCACCGCCTGGCGGATCCACCAGGTCGCGTAGGTGGAGAACTTGTAGCCGCGCCGGTAGTCGAACTTCTCGACCGCGCGGATCAGCCCCAGCGAGCCCTCCTGGATCAGGTCGAGGAAGCTGAGGCCGCGGCCCAAATAGCCTTTTGCGATCGAGACGACGAGGCGCAGGTTCGCCTCCACCATCTGCCGCTTCGCCAGCATGTCGCCGCGCTCGATCCGTTTTGCCAGTTCGACCTCCTGCTGCGCGGTGAGCAGATCGACCTGGCCGATCGCCCGCAGGTAGAGCCGCAGCGAATCGAGGCTCGGCTCCACCGTCAGGTCGAGCTCTTCTTTTTTCGCGGCGCCGCTTTCCCCGCCTCGCTGCGCTTTGTAAGCGCTGACGCCGTCCGCGGCGATGACGTCGATGCCGTGCTCGACCAGGTGCGCGTGGAGCTGGGAGACCTGCTCCTTGGTGATCTCGACCTCCTCGAGTGTCGAGGTGATCTCCTCGAAGGTCAGGTAGCCGCGCTCGCGACCCTGCGCGATGAGTCCCTGAAGCTCCTCGATCTCGGCGATCGGGCTCGCTTCCTGGTCACGCTCTACGACCTCGGCCACAGACTCCAACGGTTCGATAGACACTTGCCCTCGCTGTTCCCTTCTCCCTTCGAGGACTGCAGTCGGCCCCAAAGCTCCGACCGCGCCGGATTATAGGGAGAAAAAATCTTCCAACGGGCTTGACACCGAAGACACCGGCCGAATCTCCCAGTTGCTTACTATTCGTTAGCCGATGGCCAGTCAGACGACCGCCACCCCATCCGCGCCTGACGTCCAAGCCGGCCTGCCGGCGACGCAGGTCGGGCTTTCGCGCGTCGGCGTGACTGGCGTCGAGAAGGTGATCCGCGTCAAGGCCGACGGCGTCGAGAACCTCTTCTACGCCGAGTTCGAGTGCTTCGTCGACCTCAACCCCCAGCAGGCCGGCGTGCACATGTCCCGTTTCGAGGAGATCGTCGGCGAGGCGATCGACGAGGTGGTCCTCGGCGAGGCGTTCAAGGCCGAGGTGCTGGCGGCGCATGTCGCCGAGAAGGTGCGCGAGCGCCAGGGCGGGCAGCGGGCCGAGGTCTCGATCGCCGCTCGCTATCCGGAGACGACGGAGACGCCGGAGACCGGCAAGAGCACCCAGGAGATCTACGTCCTCTACGGCACCGCCGTCGCCTCCGAGCGCGGCACCCGGACCCTGACCGGGGTCGAGGCCCAGGGCATGACCGCCTGCCCCTGCGCCCAGGAGATGGTCGCCGGCCTCGCTCGCGAACGCCTCGCCGCCGACGGCTTCGGTGCCGAGGAGATCGAGCGGATCATCGACCTGGTCCCGATCGCCACCCACAACCAGCGCGGCATCGGCACCCTCTACGTCGGCTGCCCCGAGGGCGGTCCGGCCTGGATCGAGGCACCCGAGCTGCTGCGGATCGTCGAGACCTCGATGAGCTCGGAGATCTACGAGCTGATGAAGCGCTCCGACGAGATGTCGGTCGTGGTCAAAGCCCACGAACACCCGCGCTTCGTCGAGGACTGCGTGCGGGAGATGGTCCGCCAGGTGGTCGAGGGCTACCCCGACCTGCCGGAGGAGACCTTCGTGATGGCGCGCCAGGAGAACCTCGAGACGATCCACCGCCACAACGTCGTCGCCGAGCGCTACGGCACCCTCGGCGACCTCCGCACCGAGCTTCAAAGCAACGAGCACTCAGCGCATCACCTGACGATGCGCGAGTGGCTCGAGGCCCCGGCTACGTAGTTACTTTCGCCTTCGCGGCCGCCCGTTCGCGCTCCAGGGCCTCGATCCGGCGCCTTAGGCCGAAGAAGTAGTCGGCGCCGCTGATCACGGTGGCGGCGAGGGCGACGTAGACGAGGATGTCGACCCAGACGGGTGCGGGGTTGGTGGCGATGAGGGCGATCACGGCGGCGATCTGGAGGACCGTCTTCACCTTGCCGAGCCAGCTGGCGGCGATGACGATGCCGCGCTCGGCGGCGATCGCGCGGAGGCCGGTGACGGCGATCTCGCGGGCGATGATCACCATCGCCACCCAGGGAGCGAGCCGGTTGAGGGAGACGAGCGAGAGCAGGGCGGCGGTGATCAGCAACTTGTCGGCCAGCGGGTCCATCAGCTTGCCGAAGGTGGTGACCGAGTCGCGGGAGCGGGCGAAATAACCGTCCAGGCCGTCGGTGAGGGCTGCAAGCGCGAAGACGCCGGCCGCCAACGCGTCGCCGTTCGAGGTCTCGCCCAGCAGGGCGACGACCACGACCGGGACCGCGAGGATGCGGAGGAGGGTGAGGAAGTTGGGCAGGTTGAGCGGGAACATCTCCCGCTCACTTACCCCCGGCGGGCGCCGGCGCAGCCTGGGCCGCGGCTTTTTCCGCGTCGCGCTTGGCGAAGTACTCCTCGCCCTCGATGCTGATGTGCGGGACCACCTTGTCCATCCAGCGCGGCAGCCACCAGGCGCGCTTGCCGAGCAGCACCATCACCGCCGGCACCAGCAGGCAGCGGACGATGGTCGAGTCGATCGCGATCGCCACCGCGAGGCCGACGCCGAACTCCTTCACAACCGGGTTGCCGCTGAGGACGAAGCTGGTGAACACGCAGACCATGATCGCGGCCGCCGAGGTGATCACCCGGCCGGTGTTGGCGAGCCCTTCGACCACCGCGCGCTTCTCGTCGCCGTACTCCTTGAAGTGCTCGCGCATCTGCGTCAGCAGGAACACCTCGTAGTCCATCGAGAGCCCGAAGAGGATCGCGAACATCAGCAGCGGCACGAAGCTGACGATCGGGATCGGATGGTCGAGCCCGATCAGCGACGAGCCCCAGCCGAGCTGGAAGACGGCGGTGACGACGCCGTAGGCCGCCGCGACCGAGAGCAGGTTCATCGCCGCCGCCTTGACCGGCACCAGCAGCGAGCGGAAGGCGACGAGCAGGACGATGAAGCTGAGCGCGACGACAATCGCGATCATCAGCGGCAGCTTGTCGCTGATCTGAGAGGCGAGGTCGATGTAGCCGGCGGTCTGGCCGCCGACGTAGGAGCTGGCGTTCGTCCCCTTCAATGCGCTCGGGATGACGGTGTCGCGCAGGTTTTCCACCAGGTCGACCGTCTCGTTCGCCCACGGCTCCGACTTCGAGATCACCGTGAAGACGGCGACGGTTCCCTGCTTATCGAGGGTCGGTTCGGTCGCGGCTTCGACGTCGCCGGCGCCGCCGATCGCCTTCTCCAGCATCGGCAGCACCTGTTTCGCTTCGGCCGGGGAGCTGAATTCGGAGGCGATCAGCAACGGCCCGTTGACGCCCGGCCCGAAGCCCTTGTTGAGCCCGTCGTAGGCCTGGCGCGAGGTCGTTTCCTTCGGCAGGGCGCTGATGTCATTCTGGCCCAGCTCGAGCTGGAAGATCGGCAGCGCGAGGACGATGAGGATGGCGAGGGCGGCGATGGTCGCGGTCCAGGGGTGGTCGCTTACCCGTTCCGCCCAGCGCCGCCAGCCGTGCGGCTCCTTGTCGTCCGGGTGGGTCTTGCCGAGCTTGACCCGCAGCGAGTTGATGTGGGGGCCGAGCGCGCCGAGCATCGCCGGCAGCAGGGTCGTCGCCGCGCTGACGGCGACGACCACCGCGACCGCGGCGGTGAAGCCGAGCGTCGAGACCAGCGGGATGCCGGCGAAGGCGAGCGAACAGAGCGCGATCACGACGGTGAAGCCGGCGAAGACGACGGCGCCGCCGGCGGTAGCGGTCGCCCGCGCGATCGACTCGCGCACCTCCATCCCTTCGCCGAGCTGCAGTTTGTGGCGGGTGACGATGAAGAGCGCGTAGTCGATGCCGACCCCGAGGCCGATCATCGTCGCCAGGGTCGCGGCGACGCCAGGAACCTCCAGCACGTGCTCGAGCAGGCGGATGATCGAGAGCGCGCAGGCGAGCCCGATCACCGCGGAGACGATCGGCAGCATCATCGCCGTCGCCGTGCCGAAGGCGAAGAGGAGGATGATCACCGCCGCGATCAGACCGATCGCCTCGCTGGTCTCGGTCGCCGGCTTCGAGAGCTGCTGGCCGACGTAAGCGCCGACGGCGGCATTCAGCCCGGCCGCTTCGGCGGGTTTGGCGGCGTCGAGGATCCGTTCCGACTGCGCTTCGTCGATTTCGCCCGGGCCAAGCGAGAGGACGACCGGGATGTAGCCGACCGTCTGGTCTTTGCTGAGGAAGGCGGCGCCTTCTTTGCTGAGCGGGCTGACCGCCGAGTTGACGTAGTGGATCCCTTCCAGCTTCTTCACCACTTCTGCCACCGGCTGGGCGTACTTCGGTTCGGTCAGCTTGCCCTTGGTCGCTTCCAGGACCAGCGGGTTGCTGCCGTAGGCCTGTTCGGGCAGGTTGTCTTCGAGCAGTTCGGTGGCGATCGTCGAGTCGGTCCCCGGCAGGGTCAGGTTTTCGCTCGTCTTGCTGCCCGAGGCGTGGCTGATCGCCAGCAGCGCGATCGCGAGGGCCACCCAAGCGGCGATCACCGGGTAGTGGTGGCGCGAGCAGAAGCGGCCGATCGCGTAGAGGGGTCCGGTCATTTGACAGCCGTCCTTTCCGGAGCGGGGGTTTCGCCGGTCTCGAAAGCCGAGGGGATGGTCTCCAGCGGTGGGGCGCCGAGGGCGCGGCGCAACTGGACCAGTCGCTGGGCCTGGTTCGCGGCCATCGAGGCGATCAGCGGCCGCGGCCAGTCGATCGCCAGCTTGCCGACCGCGTTCAGCTCGAAGTCGAGCGTCGCGCTTTCCATCTCGTAGAGGAATTCAAGGCTGTCTGCTCGGGTCTTCAAGTCGCTCGCTTCGATCTCTTCCGCCGGCGGGTCGGATTCGCCGCCGATTCCGCGCAAGGTCTTCGTCGTCGCGTCGACATGTTCCTGTTCCTGGGCGCGGAACTGCTGCGCGGCGGCGAGGTCGGCGCCGTGCAGCTTCGGCAGCACCCGCCCGTAGGCCGCGACCGCGGCCAGCTGCCGGCCGAGGATCGCATTCAGCACCGTCACATCCCGTTCCTTGTCGGTCGCGGTGGAGGATCCGCCGCCTCCGCAGGACGACAGCGCCGCGGCGAGGAGGCCGGCGAGGGCTGCCGTGAGGAGGGCGCGGCGCACGATGCGGCCGCGCATGATTCGGTTCGGTGCCATGACGACGGGTGCAAGCCTATGAGCTCCGGCAGCCGCCGCGCCCTGGCGGCGCTGGCGGAGGAGGTCCACGGCTGCCGGCTCTGCCCGCGCCTGGTCGAGTGGCGCGAGGCGCAGGCCGCCGACCCGCCACGGCGCTTCCGCGGTCAGGGCTACTGGGCGCGCCCGGTCTCCGGCTTCGGCGATCCGGAGGCGCGGGTCGTCATCGTCGGCCTCGCCCCCGCCGCCCACGGCGCCAACCGCACCGGGCGCATGTTCACCGGCGACCGCTCCGGCGACTGGCTCTACGCCTCCCTGCACCGGACCGGCTTCGCCAACCAGCCGCAGTCCGAGTGGCGGGACGACGGGCTGGAGCTGAGCGACGCCTACATCACCGCCACCGTCCGCTGCGCGCCGCCGGCCAACAAGCCGACGCCAGAGGAGCGCGACGCCTGCCTTCCGTATCTGGAGCGGGAGCTGCGGTTGCTCGAGCGCTGCCGGGTGCTCGTGGCGCTCGGGTCGTTCGGCTGGGACGGAGTGCTGCGAGCGGCGCGGGCGCTCGACGAGGAGGTGCCGCGGCCGCGGCCGAAGTTCGGTCACGGCGCCGAGGCGGAGGTCGGTCGCTGGCGGCTGCTCGGCTGCTACCACCCGAGCCAGCAGAACACCTTCACCGGCAAGCTGACGGTGCCGATGACCGACGAAGTCTTCAGGCGCGCCCGGAAACTTTCGAGCTGCTAGGCGGGTCGTTTGATCTGGGAGATCTATAGGGGGAACTTTGCGCAGACCACGGATCAAGCGGACGATCGAGCAGCTGGAGATGCCCGACGGCGACGTCTACCTGCTGCAGGCGAGCAGGGAGCTCACCATCCAGATCACCAAGCCCGACGAGAAGGAACGGCAGCTGCTGTCGGCGCTCGACGGCGAGCACACGGCCGAGCAGTTGGACGAGGAGTTCGGCCGCGAGGCGGTCGACGACGTGATCTCGCAGCTGGGACAGCTCGAGCTGATCGAGGACGCCGCTGACGACGACCGGCTGGCTCCCGGCGAGCTCGCGCGCTTCGACCGCCAGCTGCGCTACTTCAGCGACATCGGCGGCGAGCTGACGCCGGCCGATTGCCAGGAGCGGCTGCGCGAAGCGAAGGTCGCGGTGCTGGGCCTCGGCGGCCTCGGCAGCTGGTCTGCCCTGGCCCTCGCCTGCACCGGCATCGGCGAGATGTGGCTGATCGACGGCGACGAGGTCGAGATCAGCAACCTCAACCGGCAGATCCTCTACACCGAGGCCGAGCTCGGCCTGCCCAAGGTCGAGTGCGCGGCGGCGCGACTGGGTGCGTTCGACTCCAAGATGCGGATCACCACCGAGGCCCGCCGCCTCGAGAGCCAGGCCGACGTCGCCGAGTTCATCGCCGGCTCCGACGTCGTCATCGACGCCGCCGACTGGCCGGCGCACGACCTCGAGCGCTGGTGCAACGCGGCCTGCTTCGAGGCCGGCATCCCGTACATCACGATGAGCCACTTCCCGCCGATCGCCCGGGTGGGGCCGCTCTACGTGCCCGGCCAGACCGGTTGCTATGCCTGCCAGGAAGCAGGCTGGCGCCGCGAATACCCGCTCCTCGACGCCATGATCGAGCAGCGGCGGGCGAAACCGAGCCCGGCGGCGACCATGGGCCCGGCTTGCGGGCTGATCGGCGGCCACGTCGCGCTCGACGTCATGCACCTGTTGACGGGCCTGGCCAAGCCCTCGGCGCAGGGCGTCGAGCACATCTACGACCTGCGCACGATGGAGGTCAAAAGCAGTCCGGTGGTGCCCGAGCCAGGCTGCCCGGTCTGCGGCGAGATGGAGCCGCAGCCGCGCCAGGCCCCGGAGGAGAGGGAGACGACGGGCGGGTAGGGTTCCGCCGGATGCGCCTCGCCGCTCCGCTCGCCACCCTTGCCCTCGTCGCGGCGCTGCTCGTGGGCTGCGGCGGCTCCGACGAAACCACCACCTCCCGGTCTCTGGACGGAGGTTCCTCGGCGCTGGAAGTCCGGGCGGCGTGGGAACGAAGCCCCGACTGCAAGCACGCGCGCGGGGCGTCGCGCTGGGGCTGCTCGGTTGGCCCCTACCGCTGCCAGGGAGTCGTCACGGACCGTGGCTGGTCGGTCAGCTGCGCCAAGCCCGGCCGCTCGGTCGCCTTCGTCGTCCGCCGCGGCTAGCGACGGCTCGCCAGTCGCGCCGAGGGGTCGAGGAAAAGCAGCAGCCAGAGGTAGGGGGCCGCGCGCGGCGCGAAGAGCCCGAGCGGGATCGAGAGCAGGAAGATCCCGGCGATGTAGCCGCTGCGGACCCGGCTTTCGCGGTGCGTCTCGTCGTCGATCGCGGTCAGGCCGCGGCGGCGGGCGTCGACGCTCATCCACAGTCCGACGAGGACGACGGCGGCGAGATTGACCGAGTAGACGACGACCGAGGGCGTCTTGCCACCGTAGTCGCCGAGGACCTGGCTGCTGAAGGGGATGAGGACGACACAGGCGAGGTAGAAGAGGTTGAGGCCGAGGAGGCGTCCGTCGAAGGCGCGGACTTCGCTGAAGAAGCGGTGGTGGACGATCCAGAAGCGCCCGATCACGGCGAAGCTGATCCCATAGGCAACGAGGTTGTCCCAGTTGTCGAAGAGGGCTTCCGTCAGCTGCTCGCCGGACAGTCCCTTGTCGATCGTCAGGTTCAGCACCAGCAGCGTGATCGCGATCGCGAAGACGCCGTCGCTGAAGGCGACGATCCGACTGAACTCGATCTCGTTCCCCTCGCGCCGTTTCGCCACCCGTTCTCTCGCCACCCGCGGATCATGTCTCGCAGCCGCGACGGAACCGAGAGCCGAAGCCGCCTAAAATGCTCCGAGCCCGCCGGCATAGCTCAGTTGGTAGAGCACGTCATTCGTAATGACGGGGTCCCCGGTTCAAGTCCGGGTGTCGGCTCTTCGCAATAGGGGTTCACAGGACTCAAATAGGTAGTTAAGGCGCTAAAGTACCTATTTGATGCAGACCTTCCGCAATCTCGATGACCATTTAGGCCTCGTCCCAGCACAATCCGCCACTGCCCTCGCCGAGGCAAGTGCAGGTCGCGGTCGCGAGGAGGCCTTCAAACGGCAGAACCCGCAGATCCTGGAAGGACTGATGGAGGTCGCGCTCATCCAGAGCAGCGCATCCTCGAACGCGATCGAGCGCATCACCGCCGCCCCGGGAAGGGTCACTGAACTGGTCCAGGACAAAACCGCTCCGAAGGATCGCTCCGAGGAGGAAATCGCCGGCTACCGCAAAGTCTTGGAGACGGTCCATGCAAGCGCCGAACACATCCCCCTCACTTCCTCAGTCGTCCTTCAGTTCCACCGAGACATTTACGCGTTCAGTCCGGTCCCGGGAGGCAGGCTCAAGAACGCCCAAAACGAGGTGGCGCGCTTCGATCCTTCCGGGAACAAGGTGGGCGTGATCTTTGAGGGGACCCCCCCGTCCGGGACGCCGCGGGCGATGGACGAGCTTCATGAACGCTATGCAGACGCGATGCGGGAAGGGACTCACGCTCCGCTGCTTCTGGCGGGCTCCTATGTGTTCGACTTCCTCATGATCCACCCCTTCAACGACGGCAACGGGCGCATGTCAAGACTCTTGACCCTGCTGCTCTTGTACCAGTGCGGTCACGAGGTGGGCCGCTTCATCAGCCTCGAGAAGCTGATCGAGGAAAGCAAGGACACCTACTACGAAAGCCTCGAGAAATCGACGGCTGGCTGGGATCGCAGCGAGCACAACATCTGGCCTTGGCTGAACTACTTCCTGGGCATTCTCAATGCCGCTTATAAGGAATTCGAGGCGAGAGCGGGAGACCTGATGAGCGGGCGCGGCTCCAAGACGCTGCGGATCAAGCGGTACGTCCGCTCGAGCACCTCGGAGATCTTCACCTTCGACGAGGTGCAGAAAGCACTCCCCGATATCAGCGCAGACCACATCCGCTCGGTTCTGCGGAACCTGCGGGACGAAGGATCAGTCGAATCCCCGGGGCGGGGGCGCAAAGAATGGCGAAGGCTGACGACCGAGCTCTGAGGCTCCCCAAGGGAGAGAACTCGACCCCGACGCTCACTTCTTCTTCTGCCGCCGTTCCAGGACTTCGCCGAAGGCTTTCTCGATTTCGGCGGTGAGGCTGAGGCGGAAGGTGGCGTTGAGGGCGTCGAAGGCGAGGGGGCGGAGGCGGCCGATTGCGGCGATGATCTCGTCCCAGCCCTCCTCCGGGCGGCCGGCTTCGTCGAAGGGCTTCCAGAGTTCGTCGACGAAGAGGCTGACGAAGGTGCGGGCTGAGGATTGGGCGTTGCGGTTGAGCTTCTCGATCACGGTGAGGGCGGCGCGGAGGTCGATGCCCATCGCCAGGACTTCCTCGGCGGCGCGGAGGAGGGCCGGGCTGGTCGCTTCGTAGCGTTCGCCGCCGAGGTCGACGAGGAGGCCCAGCTTCTGCGCTTTCTCCAGCAGGCGGTCGTCGTCGGTGCCGAATTTCTCGGTCAGCTCCTCGCGCGTGTAGACCTCGGGCGCCTCGCTGGCGAAGGGGGCGGTGACGGCCTGGCGCAGGCCGACGAAGCGGTCGGCGTCCTCCCCGTGTTCGCCGATCAGCCGTTCGATCGCGCTCAGCTTGAAGCCCTCGGCCTGCATCTCCTGGATCAGCCGCAGGCGAGCAACGTGCTCGGGCCCGTAGTAGCCGACGCGGGAGCGCACCTCCGGCGGCGGCAGCAGACCGCGGGACTGGTGGTTGCGGATGTTCCGCACCGACATCCCGGTTTCGTAGGCGAGCTGCTCGACGGTGAGATCGGCCTCGGCCTCGGGCGGAGACGCGGCGGGCTTCGTGTTCTTCGCCACACAAGGATTCTACCTCTTGAATGTAACCTCGTTTGAGGTAACGTTTATTTGGGAACAATCTTCTTGTCATCGACCTTCTCTCAAGGACCGACCAATGGCTGAAACCTTCGCAACGCTCGTCGCAGCCGCCGCTCCCCCGGCAGGTGGCGCCGAACTCGGCCAGATCGTGATCGCCACGGTCGCCGCGACGATCGTCACCTGCGCCCTCCTCTACCTCGGACTCGGCCATCGCAGCGGCCGGGTCAGGATCCTCCAGCGCCTCGCCGACCACGCCGAGAGGACCTCCGGCTTCCCCGGCTGGGTCGCCTTCCCCTCCGCCGTCGCCACGGTCTCGCTGCTGACCGCAGTCTTCGGGATGTACTGGGACATCTCCCTCCACATCGACAACGGCCGCGACCCGGGGCCGCTCGCCAACCCCGCCCACTACTTCATCCTCGCCGGCCTCTTCGGCATCTTCAGCGCCGGCTTCTTCGCGATGGTGCTGCCGAAGGAGAAGCCGAGCTCGGTCGCCGTCCGCATCGGCCGCGACTGGTGGGCGCCGCTCGGCGGCGTCCTGATCTGCGCCTGCGGTGCCTTCTCGCTGATCGGCTTCCCGCTCGACGACATCTGGCACCGCCTCTTCGGCCAGGACGTGACCCTCTGGGGCCCGACCCACCTGATGCTGATCGGCGGCGCGGCGATGACCCTGGTCGGGATCGCCGTCCTCTCGGTCGAGGGGATCCGGGCGAACGCCAGCGGCGCCTCCACGCTGCGCGAGCTCGCTCACACGCGGCTGGCCCGCGCGATCGCCCTCACCGGCGGGCTGATGCTCGGCCTCTCCACGTTCCAGGCCGAGTTCGACTTCGGCGTCCCCCAGTTCCAGCTGATCTTCCAGCCGGTCCTGCTGATGCTGGCCGCCGGCGTCGGGCTGGTGTTGGCGCGCGTCTACGCCGGTCGCGGCGCCGCGCTCGGCGCAGCCCTCTTCTTCATCTTCATGCGCGGCGGGCTGGCGATCCTGATCGGCCCCGTCCTCGGGCAGACGACGCCGCACTTCCCCCTCTACATCGCCGAGGCGCTGGTGGTCGAGGTGGTGGCCCTCTTCGTCTCGACCCGCAAGCCGGTGGCCTTCGGGCTCGCTGCCGGCGTCGGGATCGGCACGATCGGGCTCGCCGCCGAGTGGGGCTGGTCGCACCTGTGGATGCCGATCCCGTGGCCGGGGGCGGCTTTCCCGGAAGCGGCGCTGCTCGGCTTTGCGGCGGCGATCGCCGGCTCGATGCTCGGCGCCTGGATCGGCACCCACCTCTCCCCCGAGCCGCTGGAGCGCTCGCCGCTGCTGCGCCGCGCCGCCCTCTGCAGCGCCGCCGTCGTCGCCGCCCTGGTCGGCTATGGCCTCTTCACCCAGACGCAGCCGGGGGTCAGCGCCCAGGTCTCGCTCGAGACCGTGACCGGCGCTCCGAGCCGCGAAGTCGAAGCGGTGGTCCGGATCAGCCCGGCTGACGCGGCCGCGAACGCCGAGTGGTTCGACGTCACCGCCTGGCAGGGCGGCGGCCTCGTCGTCGACCCGCTGAAGCGGATCGGGGACGGCATCTACCGGACCACCGAACCTATCCCCGTATACGGCAACTGGAAGGCGATGGTCCGCCTGCACGAGGGCAACTCGCTGACCGCGCTGCCGATCTACCTGCCGCGCGACGCGGCGATCCCGGTCGGCGAAGTGCCGGCACCCTCCCATTTCACCCGCACCTTCGGCAACGAGCACAAGCTGCTGCAGCGCGAGCAGAAAGGCGGCAGCCCGTTGCTGGTCGCCGTCGCCTACTCGGCCGTTGCATCGATCGCGCTCTCGCTGCTCATACTGCTCGCCTGGGGCCTGCACCGGCTGGCGCTGGACGGGCGGACGGCGCCCCGCCGTCGTCGTCGCCCTGGCGTCATCGGCCTCGGCTTCCAGCAGGGCGGTAACAGGTGATCCTGCCGCTCGCCCACCACAACGCGATCGTCGCCCTGCCGGTCTTCGCCCCGGCGGTCGTGATCGTCCTCGTCCTCCTCGTCCACCACCTGCGCGAGCGCCGCCACTGGGACGACGAGGACGAGGCTGCGCCCGAGAGTTAGCTCACCGAGTCAATGAAAACCGTCCTTGAAGAACGGTTTTTACGGACTCGCGAATTGAGGATCGCCTCGATCGCCTCGGCGTAGGGGCCGTGGAGGGTTGCTCGCGGCGGGGGGATCTCGACGCCATAGGCCTCCAGCATCGCTCGCGCAAGCGTTCGCTTGAAGGTGGGACCGTGCCAGGCGTGCGCTTCGGCGGCGCGGCCGACGTGGAGGTGGACCAGCTCGTGCAGCAGGGTCTCCAGGACGTCGCCGGGGCGGATGTCGGGATAGGCGGTGACCGAGAGGCGGAACTGGTTCGGAACGGCAAAACCCAAGCGGTTGGGGCGGCGGCTTGCGCGGCGGACCTTCAGCTGCGGCGGGGCTTTCGCCAGCGGCCCGTCGACGAAAACCGGCAGCCCTCGCAGTCGCTCCATCTCTCGATCGAGGGCCATATCGGCGACCTCGTAATAGGAGCGCGGACGTGGCCTCGGCGCCGGCGCGACCGAGGACGCGCGCCGTCGTCGCCTTAGACCTGGCAACGCGGGCACCAGTAGGTGGTTCGGTTGGCGTCGCCCTGGCCGCGTGAGGAGATGCGGCCGCGGCAGCGCGGGCAGGCGCCCTGGCGGCGGCGATAGACCTTGTGGGGGTGGCGGCCGCTCTTTACCGCCTCCAGCATCAGGCCGCGGGCGGCGGCAAGGACGCTGCGCAGCTCCTCTTCGGAGAGGTCGCCGAGCGGCCGCCAGGGGTCGATGCGGGCGGCGAAGCAGGCCTCGCTCTTGAAGATGTTGCCGATGCCCGCCACCAGGTGCTGGTCGAGCAGGGCGTCGCCGAGGGTGCGGGTGGGGTTGGCGCGCATCGCCGCGACGATGGCGTCCTCGTCGAACTCCTCGGCGAGGATGTCGGGACCGAGGCGGGCGATCTGCGGATCCCGTCGCAGCCGGCTGGTCGGCATCACCTGCAGGGTCGGCCCGCCGAACTGGACCGCGTCCCAGCCGCCGCTGGAGAGCACGGCCCAGGCGGATGAGCGGGGGCGCCGCCAGCGCGCGCCGTGGCGATAGAGGTGCCAGCCGCCGCTCATCCCCAGGTGACTGTGCAGCGAGAGCTCGCCGAAATCGAGCAGGAAGTGCTTGCCGCGAGCCTCCACCCCCTCGAGCCGCTGTCCATCGAGCCGTTCGATCCCGGCCGCCTTGCCCCGCGGGTTCGGCGCGCTCGCGGTGACAGTCCCGCCAACCAGCGTCTGCTCGAACCGCCGCGCCAGCCGCATGATCGTGTCGCCCTCTGCCACTCCCCCATCATGCAGATTCGCCCTGGTGGGTAGGTTGAGGCGATGCGGCGAGGCGCGAAGACGGACCCGAAGGCGCGACAGCTGGCGCTGGCGATCGGCACCGGGCGCATGGCGATGGGCCTCGGCATCCTCTTCGCCACGCGCCCGGCGCTTCGAGGGATGGGCTTCGGCACGACCGACGCTTCCGGCGAGGCCCTGGCCAAGCTCGGCGGCGGCCGCGACCTCGCCCTGGGGGCGATGACCGTCGCCGCGCGCGACGATCGCCAGGCGCTGCGGACGGCGATCCTGGTCGCGGGCGCCTGCGACGCCGCCGACGCGCTCGCCCTCGGCCTCTCCGCCCGCCGCCCGGAGACCCGCCAGGCGGGAATCGGCGGCGTGATCGCAGGCAGCGGCGCGGCCGCTGCCTGCCTCTGGGCCTGGCGCCGCCTCGGCTAGGCGACGGCCGCCGGCTCGGCCTGGAACTCGTGCGACTCGATCACCCGGTCGATCAGGCCGTACTCGACGGCATCGGGCGGTTGGAAGAACTTGTCGCGTTCCATGTCGGTGTGGATCTGCTCGGCCGACTGGCCGGTGTGCTTGACGTAGATCTGGTCGAGGCGCTCACGCAGGGCGAGGATCTCTTTGGCGTGGATCTCGATGTCGCTGGACTGGCCTTCGAAGCCGCCGCTCGGCTGGTGGATGAGGATGCGGCTGTTGGGCAGCGCCATCCGTTTGCCGGCGGCACCACCGGTGAGGATCAGCGACCCGGCCGACATCGCGATCCCGTAACAGATCGTCTGCACGTCGGGCTTTACAAACTGCATCGTGTCGTAGATCGCCAGGCCCGCGTAGGCGGAGCCGCCCGGCGAGTTGATGTAGAGGCTGACGTCCTTGTCGGGGTCCTCGGCCTCGAGGTGCAGCAACTGGGCGATGATCAAGTTGGCGAGGTCCTCGGTGACGGGTTCGCCGAGGAAGATGATCCGCTGCGCGAGCAGGCGGCTGTAGATGTCGAAGGAACGCTCGCCGCGAGCAGTCTGCTCGACGACCATCGGTACCAGTGGCATAGGGCCTCCATTCCGGGGTTGCTTCCCCTACACCGTAGTGAGCCGGTCGGCTCGGCAGCCGGGCGGCACCGGCGCCTGAGAGCAAATGCCCGGACTTAGGCGGTCTCGGGATTGAACTTGTAGCCGATGCCGCGCACGGTCAGCACCAGCTCCGGCTTCTGCGGGTCGCGCTCGACCTTCTGGCGCAGGTTGGAGATGTGGACGTCGCAGGCGCGCTCGTCGCCGTCGAACTCGGTCTGCCAGAGCTCCTCCATGATCTGCGGGCGAGAGAAGACCTCGCCTGGTCGGGCGACGAGCAGGCGCAGCAGCTGGAACTCGGAGCGGGTGAGGTTGACGGGGACGCCGCGGACGTTGGCGACGTGGCGGACGAGGTCGATCGAGACCGGCCCCGACTCGATCTTCACCGCCTGGGCCAGCGGCGCCCGGTCGAGTTCGCGGCGGCGCAGCTGGGCGCGGACGCGGCCGAGCAGCTCGCGCACCGAGAAGGGCTTGGTCACGTAGTCGTCGGCGCCGACCTCGAGCCCGACCACCTTGTCGACCTCGGCGTCTTTGGCGGTGAGGACGATGATCGGCACGGCGCTGCGCGAGCGCACGTCGCGGCAGATGTCGAGCCCGCTCGGCCCCGGCATCATGATGTCGAGGATCAGCAGGTCGAAGGGGACGCCATTGCCGAGCAGCTCGGCGGCCTCGTCGCCGTCGGCGGCGGGGGTGACGTCGAAGCCCTCCTGGGTCAGCGCGTAGCCGACCGAGTCGCGGACCGAGGGCTCGTCGTCGGCGATGAGGATGCGACCGCTGCTCATGCCACCGGGGTCGGGCTCGGGTTCGCGACCGGGAGGCGGACCCAGAAGGTGCTCCCCTCGCCCTGCGCCGATTCGACGCCGATCCGGCCGCCCATCACGTCGACCATCCGCTGCGCGATCGCCAAGCCGAGGCCAAAGCCCTCCTGCTTGCGCGTCTCGCTGCGGCGGTAGAAGCGCTCGAAGATGCGCTCAAGCTCTGCCGTGGGAATGCCGGTGCCAGTGTCGATGACCTCCAAGATCACTTCTCCTTCGCCGTCATGGCGGCCGCGAACGGTAACGGTGCCGGGCGGCGGCGTGTTCTTGAAGGCGTTGGTGAGCAGGCCGATCATCACCTGCCGCAGCAGGGTCGGGTCGCCGGTGGCGGCGAGCTCGGTCTCGATGTCGACGACCAGCTCGACGTGCGGCGGCGCCTCGCAGGCGTTGACGACGTCGCGGATCGCCAGCGGCACGTCGACGAGTTCGCTCTCCGCCGCCCCGCGCGACTCAACCCGGGCCAGGGTCAGCAGCGACTGCGTCAGCCGGTTCATCCGCTCGGCGTCTTCGCCGAGCCGCCGGAGGAAGTGGTCGCGGTCGCGGGGGTCGTCCTTGGCGCCGCCCTGCAGCACCTCGATCGCGCTGGAGATCCCCGCCAGCGGGTTGCGCAGCTCGTGCGCGGCGTTGGAGACGAAATCGGCTTCGGCGAGCTCGCGGCGCAGCTCGTCGGTGCGGTCGCGCAGCACCGCGAGGACGGCGCGCTCGTCGGGAAGCGAGCGGGCCGACAGCGCGTAGGCGCGGTCGCCGATCCGCAGCGCCGGGTGGGCGGAGAAGCCGACCTCGGAGGCGCGGTGCAGCTGCGGCAGGACGACCTCCGGCGGCTGCCCGGAGGAGTCGAGGAGGCGGCTGGCGGCGCTGTTGGAGAAGCGGACCGGCCCTTCGAAGTCGACCACCATCACCGCGTCGGTGAGGCCGTCGAAGATCGCCGTCAGCTTGTTGCGGTCGGCGGTGAGCACGCCGAAGCTCTCCTTCAGCGAGGCGCGCATCGAGTCCAGCGCGCGGGCGAGGTCGCCGATCTCGTCGGGGCCGGAGGTCTGCAGCGGCGCGTCGAAGGAGCCGCCCGCCATTTCCCCGGCGGCGCGGGCGAGGCCGACGACGCGGTGGGAGATCGCGACCGCGATCAGGAAGCCGGCGAGGACGCCGATTACGACGGCGGCGATCAGCGCCTGCGGCTTGTCGCCGAAGAAGTAGACGGCCGCGGCCGTGATCAAGCTTACCGCGGCGAAGGCGGCGGTCAGCCAGAGGCGCATGCCGATCCGGACGGGTCCAGGCGACGGCGCGGCCGGGTTGTCCACAGAGCTGCGCATGAAGATTTACTAACACAATCCCCTAAACGCCGCGGCAACTCCCGGTCGCCGAGCTGCTCCCGCCCGGTCTTTTCGGGCTCACGTGGGAGAATCGAGGGGTGCGGACTCTCGTCTTCATCCCCGCCTGGAACGAGGAGGCATCGGTCGCCGGCGTGATCGCCGACGTGCGCAAGGCGATCCCCGAGGCCGACCTCCTGGTCGTCGACGACGGCTCCACCGACGCCACCGCCGAGCGGGCGCGGGAGGCGGGCGCCATCGTCGCCTCGCTCCCCTTCAACCAGGGGCTGGGGGCGGCGCTGCAGACCGGTTACCTCTACGCGCTGCGCAACGACTACGAAGCCTGCGCCCACCTCGACGCCGACGGCCAGCACCCCGCCGAGGAGGTCGCGCGCCTGCTCGCCGAGGTGACCGCCGACCGCGCCGACCTCGTGATCGGCTCCCGCTATCACTCCGGCGCCGTCGCCGAAAGCGGCGACTACAAGCCGACCTTCTCGCGGCGGATCGGGATCAGCGTCTTCCGCTTCTTCCTCACCCTGGCGACCCGGCAGCGCTTCACCGACACGACCAGCGGCATGCGCGCCGCCAACCGCCGGGTGATGTCCCTGTTCAGCTGGCACTACTCGCCCGACTTCGCCGAGATCGAGTCGCTGCAGCTGGCGGTGCGCCAGGGGCTGCGGGTCGAGGAGCTGCCGGTGCGGATGCTGGAGCGGGCCGGCGGCAGCTCCTTCCTCACCCCGCTGCGCTCGGCCTTCTTCATCTTCAAGGGGCTGGTCGTGCTGTTGGTCGGACAGTTCCGGCCGCGCCACGCGGAGGCGGAGCGATGAGCCTCGTCTTCGCCGCCGAAACCGGCCAGGTCCACCTCACCTCGCAGACCCGGATCGTCGCCGCCGTGCTGGCGCTCTTCTTCATGTTCTTGATCCTCGAGCTGATCCGCCGCGACCGCCTGCAGGAGCGCTACAGCGTGATCTGGTTCGTCGCCGGCCTGGGGATGCTCGTTGGCGCCGCCTTTCCGGGCACGCTCGAGGTGGTCGCGAACCTGATGGGCGTTCGCAACACCAACGTCGCCCTGTTCTCGATCGTGCTGCTGCTGCTGCTCGGGCTGGCGCTCAACTTCAGCGTGATCATGTCGCGCCAGGCCGCGCAGATCACCCGGCTGGCCCAGGAGCGGGCGATCGAAAAGGCGCTGGCCGAAGTACGTCAAGACGAGGCTCAGACGTCGTTAGGCAAGGACGCAGGGAGCCGGAGTAGCAGCGCTACTTCGGCGACTGAGGACGCCGCATAACGGCGTCTGAGGCCGTCCGCTCAAGTCTAAAAAACAAAGCCTCGAGGGCTAGCTCCTCGGAGACGTTGAGGTCGAGGCGCCTGCGGGTCTCCTGGACCAGCTCGGCGCCGTGACGGGCGGCCGCGGCGTCGAGACCGGCTGCCTGGGTGCGCAGGACGTCGAGGCGGTCGCGGTTGAAGGCGACCTCCTCGGCGCCGGAGGCGACGGCGGCGAGGTCGCGCAGCCAGGTCGCGCAGAGCTCGAAGGCGAGGGCGAGGATCTCGGTGCGGCGGCGGCGGCCGGCGCGCTTGGCGCCGTCGGCGATGTCTTTGGCGCTGCGTTTGATCCCGGCTTTCGACTCCTCTTCGAGCGCTTCGCGGGCGGCGGCTTCGGCCTCGTCGCCGGCGGCTTTGGCGCGGTCGAGCAGGCCTTTCCAGGGCGCGCTGGCGCAGTTGCCATCCAGGGCGGCGGCGAGGCAACGCTCGACGTCGCCGCGCAGCTCGCGGCCCTGTGGGCCCAGCAGCAGCTGCGCCCGCTCCAGATCGCCGGCGGCCAGGCGCGCGGCCGCGGCGGCCTCGTCCGGCGAGGCGCCCGCTTCGGCCAGCTCCCGCTCCAGCACCTCAGCCGGCAGTGGCGCGAAGTCGACCACCTGACAGCGCGAGGCGACCGTCTCCAGCAGCCCTTCCCCCTCGGAGCTGAGCAGGATCAAGTGGACGAACTCGGGCGGCTCCTCGAGCGTCTTCAGCAGCGCGTTCTGGCTCTCGTCCCGCATCGCCTCCGCCGCCTCGACGACGAAGACCCGCTTGCCGCCTTCGAAGGGCCGGTAGGCGGCGGCGCGGATCACCCGCTCGCGCACCTCCTCGACCATGTGCTGCGCCCCGGTCGGGGCGAGCCAGACGAGATCGGGGTGCGGCGAGGGGTCGAGCAGCGCCCGCCGCCGCGCGTCTTCGGGCTCGTCGGAAGCGGCCGCCAGCACCTCGGCGGCGAAGGCTCGCGCCGCCGCCCGCTTGCCCGACCCGCGCGGCCCGCGGAAGAGGTAGGCGTGCGAAGGCTCGCTCGCCAGCGCCGCGGTGAGCGTCACCCGCGCCCGGCCCTGGTGCTCGGTCGCCTCAGCCAGGGCAGCGCTCATCGACTGCCTCCATCACGCGCTGGTGGACCTCCTCGACGCTGCCGGTCGCGTCGATCACCGTTACCCGGTCGCTGGCGATCTGGGCGATCTCGTCGTAGGCCTGGGCCACCGCCTGCTGCAGGCCCAGCCCCTCCTGCTCGAAGCGATCGTCGCCCTTGGCGCGGCCGAGGCCGGTCTCCGGGTCGAGCCGCAAGAGCAGGGTCAGGTCGGGCCAGAGCCCGTCGGTGGCCTGGTCGCAGAGCGAGATCACCTCGCCGACGCCGAGCCCGCGGGCGGAGCCCTGATAGGCGACGCTGGAATCGGAGAAGCGGTCGGCGACGACGTAGCGCCCGGCCTCCAGCGCCGGCCGGATCACCCGCTCGGTCAGGTCAGCCCGCGCCGCCAGGAACAGCATCAGCTCCGCCAGCGGCTCCAGCTCGACGCTCGGGTCGGCGAGCAGCTCGCGGATCCGCTCCGCCGCCTCGGTCCCGCCGGGCTCGCGGATCGCGACCGTCTCCTCCCCCAGCGCCTCTACGAGCAGGCGCGCCTGGGTGCTCTTGCCTGACCCGTCGACTCCCTCCAGGGAGATCAGCAACGCCCGCGGGCCTCAGCCTTTGGCGCCGGCTTTGGCGCGTTTGCGCTTCCGCGTCGCCGTGTCCGCTTTGCCCGGCGCCGCGTCCTCGTCGCCTTTCGGCTTCGGCTGTTTCTCCATCGCTGCTTTCGCCGCTTTGGCGGCTTCGCGCTCGGCCCGGCGTTTCTTCATCTCCTGCATCGACTCGCAGTCGTCGTTGAGGCAGAGGTTCCAGGGCCGGCCGCGGAACGGCTGCACTTTGAGCCGCGGGGTGCGGTCGCAGATCGAGCAGCGCTCCTCCAGCCGGAAGACGTCGCCGCGCTGCGGCAGTGGGAAGGTCTGGTCGCAGGAGTCAGGGTCGTCGGCGGTCCAGCCGCTGCAGCCGACAAACCGTTTGCCCGATTTTTTCGCGCGGATGATCCGCAGCATGTTCGGCGAGCCGTCCTCCTTGGTGCGGCCGGCTTCTTCGCAGACCTTGCAGGGGCCGAGGATGCGGTCCTCGTCCATCCCTTTCCAGATCACTTTCGCCAGGTCTTCGCGGCTCTCGTCGATTTCGCTCCAGGTCTTGTGCAGGAGCTCGCGACTCTCGCCGACGACCGTTCCCTTGGTCATCTCGCCGGCGGCGATCCGGTCCATCTCCGCCTCCAGTTGGGCGGTCATCTCCGGCGTCGCCATCGCCGGGACGTAGTTCTTGAACCCTTCGTAGAGGGCGATCCCGGTCTCCGAGGGGACCGGCGGGTTGCCGTAGACGTAGCCGCGGTCGAAGAGCTTCTGGATGATGTCGGCGCGGGTCGCTTTGGTGCCGAGGCCGCGCTCCTCCATCATCTCGATCAGTTTCGCCTGCGAGATCCGTCCCGGCGGCTGCGTCTCCTTGTCGACGATCCAGGGGTCGCCGTCGAGCTGCAGCTTCTGCCCCTCCTCCAGTTTCGGGATCTCCTCGTCGGCCGAGCGGGCGTAGGTGTAGATGCCGGCGTAGCCGGGGTCGACGACGACCGAGCCGCGGACGAAGTAGGTCTGGTCGCCGGCTTCGATGTCGGCCCGGGTCGACTCGGTGATCATCGGCGGGCTGAAGGTGGCGAGGAAGCGCCGGACGACGAGTTCGTAGACCCGTTTCTTCGGTCCCTCGAGGGCGCCCGGGTGGACCGCCTGGGTCGGGTAGATCGGCGGGTGGTCGGTCGTCTCTTTTTTGCCGCGGGTCGGTTTCAGCTCGCCCTCGAGCAGGCCCGAGGCGGCGGAGAACTCTTTGATCCGCACCAGCGAGGAGACCAGCTCGCGGACCGGCAGCGAGGACGGGTAGACCGTGTTGTCGGTGCGCGGGTAGGAGATGAAGCCGTCCATGTAGAGGTCCTCGGCGATCCGCATCGCGCTGGCGGGGGTGATGCCGAGGCGGCTGGAGGCGTCGGTGCTGAAGGCGGTGGTGTTGTAGGGGGTCGGCGGCTTGCGCATGTTTTTCCGCGCCGTCACCGATTTCACCGTGCCGGGGCTGGAGGTGCCGGCGAGGGCGGCGTCGACCTCGGGGCGCTCCCAGAATTTGTCGACGCTGTGGTGCGCCTCGAAGCTGCCCTCCGGGTGCTCGAACTTGGCGAACAGTTCCCAGAAGGGCTTGGCGACGTGGGCGCGGCGTTCCATCTCGCGCTCGACGATCAGGCCCAGGGTCGGGCTCTGGACGCGGCCGACCGAGAGGAAGTTGGAGCCGAAGCGGCGGCTGGCGAGGGAGACGGCGCGGGTCAGGGTCGCGCCCCAGAGCAGGTCGATGTCCTGGCGGGCGGCGCCGGCGTTGGCGAGCGGGTAGGAGAGCTCGTCGAGCTCGTTGAAGGCGCGGTCGATCTCCTCTTTGGTCAGGGCCGAGTAGCGGGCGCGCTTGATCCGCAGGGTGCCGTCTGCGGTGCCCTCGCGCGAGCCGAGGTCGGGGTTGGAGTCGAGCATCTCCTCCAGCGCCTCGAGCCCGATCAGCTCGCCCTCGCGGTCGAAGTCGGTGGCGATCACCAGCTCGTCTGCCTCTTTCGCCAGTTTCTTGATCGCTTTGACGACGTTTTTGTCGGTCGGCTGCTTGATCAGTTCGGCGTCGATCAGGTCGTGCAGGTCGGTCTTCTGCCAGTTCGAGTAGCCCTCGGGGAAGGCCGGGCCGAGCACGTGGCCCTTGAGGCCGACCGTCATCTGCTCCTCGCCTTCGGCGTCCGTCCAGGTGTAGAAGGGGACTTTGAAAGTTTTGTCGGAGGCGTTGGCGCCGTTGCTCAGGGCCTCGGCGATCTTCTTCGCGCTGTTGTTCTTCTCAGTGACGATCAGTCTCATGGGGCGGCGAGGGTAGCAGGGGCGCTCGGCTGCGCAAATCGGGCATACAGTTAGCCGATCTCTTGCCCGGGGTCCGTCCGGGTCCCTAGGATCAGCGCCCCATGAGGTGTCTAGTCACTGGCGGCGCAGGCTTTATCGGCTCGAATTTGGTCGACGCCCTGCTCGCGCGCGGAGACGAGGTGACGGTGGTCGACGACCTCTCGACCGGGCGCCTGGCCAACCTCGAACCGGCGCTCGGCGCCGGGGCGGAGCTGGTCGAGATGGACGTCCGCGACGCCGAGGCGCTGACCCGGCTGGCCGGCGAGAAGCGGCCCGAGGCGATCTTCCACCTCGCCGCCCAGATCGACGTCCGCAAGTCCCTCGCCGACCCCTTCTTCGACGCCTCGATCAACGTCGGCGGCACCGTCAACGTGCTCGACGCGGCGCGGGCCTCGGAGTGCGGGCGCGTCGTCTCGATCTCCACCGGCGGGGCGATCTACGGCGAGGGCGAGGGCCAGCAGCTGCCGCTGCCCGAGGGCTCCCCGATCGCGCCGCTCTCGGCCTACGGCCAGAGCAAGTTCGCCGCCGAGGGCTACGTCTCCCTCTACGAGCGGCTCTACGGGCTCTCGGGGGTCTCGCTGCGGCTCGGCAACGTCTACGGCCCGCGCCAGGACCCGCTCGGCGAGGCGGGGGTGATCGCGATCTTCTGCGGCCTCCTCAAGGAGGGTGGCCGACCGACCGTCTTCGGCGACGGCACCCAGACCCGCGACTACATATATGTGGGCGACGTGGTCTCGGCGGCGCTGGCAGCGGCCGAGTCGGAGGCGACCGGTGCGATCAACATCGGCACCGGCAAGGAGACGAACGTGCTGGAGCTGGCCGAGGCGCTGGGCGAGCTTGGCGGCCGTGACGATTTCGAGCCCGAGCTCGCACCTCCCCGCACCGGCGAGGTGCAGGCGATCTCGGTCGACCCCACCCGCGCCGAACGCGAGCTGGGTTGGCGTGCCGAGATGGACCTGCGCGAGGGGCTGCGGGTCACCCTGGATTCCATCTAGACGCAGATCGCTAGCCTTTCCCTTGATGCCAGCCCAGGCCTATGCCGGCAAGGAGTGCGTCTGCCAGCTCCGTAAAGGGATCTGCGACCAGTCCTGCGTCCGGGACATGCTCGAGACGCCGTTCTACATAGCCTGCCTGAAGCTGACCGGGCGCAAGTGCCTGGTCGTCGGCGGCGGTGACATCGGCCTCGAGAAGGTCGAGGGGCTGCTCGCCTGCAGCGGCGACGTGACCCTGATCGCACCGGTCGCCCATCCCGAGCTGGAGGACCTGGCGCGCGAGGGCTCGATCGAGTGGCAGCGGCGCGCCTATGCCGGCCCGGAGGACCTCGAGGGCGTCTTCATGGTGATCGCCGCGACCGACGACTCCGAGGTCAACATCGGCATCTTCGACGACGCCGAGCAGCGGGCGATGCTGGTCAACGTCGTCGACGTGCCGCCGCTCTGCAACTTCATCCTGCCGGCGATCGTCCGCACCGGGCCGCTGGCGATCGCGATCTCCACCGCGGGCGCCTCGCCGGCGCTGGCGAAGCGGATGAAGCGCGAGATCTCGGCGCTGTTCGGCGAGGAGTACGCGCGGCTGGCGGTCATGCTCAACGACGCCCGCGGCTGGGCGAAGGGAACGCTGCCGACCTACCAGGACCGCAAGGAGTTCTTCGAGGGGATCGTCAACGGCGACCCCGACCCGATCGAGCTGATCCGCCGGGGCGAGGAGACGGCGGTGCTGGCGATCGTCGAGTCCGCCAAAGAGCGAGCCGCGGCGGCGGCAGCCTAGCGGCGACGACGGCCTTCGGCCCTTCCTACTCGACGCCGCAGGCGGCGCCGCGGACGCGGTCGAGCATCTCGCGCAGCTGGTCCGCCTGCTCGGTGGTGAGGTTGGCGCTGAAGGCGATGGCGAGCTCGGCCCGGACCACCGGGCGCATTTCTTCCAGCAGCTCGGTCCCGGCCGGCAGCAGGGTCGCGTAGCTGACGCGGCGATCGGTCTCGCAGAAGGTCCGCTCGAGCAGCCCCGCCTTGATCAGCCGGTCGACCAGCTTGGTCAGGCCACCCCGGGTGATCACCAGCGCCTCGGCCAGATCCCCCATCTTCAGCCGCTGCTCGGGCGCCCGGTCGAGCGTCGCCAGCACTTCGAACCAGGGAAGTGGCGGCAACTCGGCCGCGGTCAGCGCCTCCTGCAGGCGGCCGGTGACGGCTGCGTGCGTCTGGGCGATGGAGATCCAGGCCTCGCGGTGCGGGTCGAAGTCTGCTCCTTTTGGCTCTGCTACTGCGGTCTGCTCACTCATGACCACATCTTCCCATACAAATGTTGCTCTGGCAATAGTTGACAAGCAAAGCTTTGCTGCTAAGATTGTTTCCAGGTCAACTGTTTGAGCATCAACCATCTTGGGAAGGCCAAGGGAAGGAACAAATCAGATGAGCACCGAGACGATCAGCAAGCAGCAGATTCCGGCAGGCACCTGGAGCGTGGACCCGGTCCACTCCTCCATCGCCTTCGCCGTCACCCACAACGGCGTCACCACTTTCCGCAGCGGCTTCGAGAAATACGACGCGCGCCTCAGCGGCGGCGAGGGGCCGCGCCTCGAGGGCGCCGTCGAGGTCGAGAGCATCGCGATCGAGGAGGAGATGCTGAAGGGCCACCTCCTCTCCCCCGAGTTCTTCGACACCCAGCGCTTTCCGCAGCTGCGCTTCAGCTCGACCGAGCTCAGCGTCGGTGAGGACGGCACCCTTCGTGTCGCCGGCGAGCTCGAGATCCACGGCGAGACTCGCAAAGTCGAGGCCAGCGGCCGCTTCGCCCAGCTGGGCGGCGACCTCGCCGGCAAAGCCAGGGTCGGGCTCTCGATTGAGTCGACCGTCGACCGGCGCGACTTCGGCCTCGACTGGCAGGCCGAGCTGCCGAGCGGGGGCGAGGTCCTCGACTACGCGGTGACGATCTCGGTCGACCTCGAGCTCGTCGCCGAGGAGGCATAGCGATGCGAGTCCTCGGCATCGCCGGAAGCCTGCGCCGGGGCTCCTACAACCACGCCCTGCTGCGGGAGGCCGCCGAGCGGCTTCCCGCCGGGGCGGAACTGGTCGAGTTCGACCGCCTCGGTGAGATCCCGCCCTACGACGCCGACGTCGAGGCGGAGGGGATCCCCGAGCCGGTGGAAGCGCTGCGGCGGGCGATGCGCGACGCAGACGCCGTCGTCGTCGCCACCCCCGAGTACAACCACTCGATCCCGGGCGTGCTGAAGAACGCCCTCGACTGGGCCTCCCGCCCGGCGGGGCAGAGCGCCCTGACCGGCAAGCCGGCGGCCGTGGTCGGCGCCTCGACCGGGATGTTCGGCGCGGTCTGGGCCCAGGCCGAGACCCGCAAAGTCCTCGGCGCCCTCGGCGGGCGCGTGGTCGAGCGGGAACTGCCGGTCGCCGGCGCCGCCGAGCTCTACCGCGACGGCCGAATCGAGCTCTCCCCCGACCAGTCCGAGCAACTGGAGGGCATCCTCGCCGAGCTCGTCGCCGAAGCCGAGCAGCTGCGCGAGCTGGTCCCGGCGGCGGCTTAGCCCGCGCCGCCGCCGGTCAGCCGCGGCGCCTCAGGAGTAGCCGCTGAAGACCCAGGCGACAGAGCGCGCGGTCGAGTCGTGCGCCCGCTTGCGGGCATCCTTGAAGGCGAGGTTCTTGGTCCGGCCGAGCCCAGAGATGTAGAGCCCGTTCTTCTTCTTGACGACGGCGCCGTAGCCGTTGAAGACCCAGAGGGCGGCTTTGCAGTGGTTCGTCCCGCAGCGGTTGATGGCGTGCGTCTTGGCAACGGCCGCGCTCGGGTCGTTGCGCGCGTAGCCGATCTTTTCCGTGATCGGGTCGATCGCGATCGCCCCCCACTTCGCCTGCGCCACCGCCGGAACCACCAGCAGCGCAACGAGTGCAACGGCGAACGCGCAGATCCGCGCCTTCGTTCTCATCGATTCTCCCTTCGATTCAGCCCTTGGGCAGGGCGAAGAAGGCTATCGCCGCGTACTGGGCGATCGCGGCGGCGATGACGAAGAGGTGGAAGACCTCGTGGTAGCCGAAGACCGCCGGGTTGGGATTGGGTCGCTGGGTCGCGTAGACGACGGCGCCGGCGGTGTAGAGGAGGCCGCCGAGGGCGACCAGGAGGGTGCCGGCGACACCCATCGAGGTCCACAGTTCCGGGAAGGCGATGGCGGCGACCCAGCCGAGGGCGAGGTAGATCAGCGCCGAGGCCCATTTCGGGTGGTCGATCCAGACCATCTCGACGATCGCCCCGGCGATCGCGCCGATCCAAACCACCGCGAGGATCGCCATCGCCAGCGTCCCCTGCAGGACCAGCAGGGCGAAGGGGGTGTAGGTGCCGGCGATGAGGAAGAAGATCATCGAGTGATCCAGGCGGCGCATCCATTGGCGCATCTGGGGCCGCTTCCAGTTGACCCGGTGGTAGAGGGCGCTGGTGCCGAAGAGGGCCGAGAGGCTGACTGCGTAGATCCCCACCGCGAGCGTCGCCTTCGGCGTTTTGGCGAGGATGATCAGGGTCGCGCCGAAGCCGAGCGAGAGGAAGAAGGCCCACTCGTGGGAGACGCCGCGCAGCTTCGGCTTGACCAGGGCGATCGCCTCGGCCGTCGCCTCTTTGGCGGCCTCTTTCGCAGCGCTTGCGCGCTCGCCCATTCGTTCCGCGCCTCTGCGCAGATCCTCCATAGGTAGAGAGTTTGCCGAGTTTGGGGACTTGGCACAATATGTAGAGAGATTCGCGGCTTTCAGAACCTCCTAATTGCGCCTTTCGACACTTTTTCCGACCGATCGATTGGCGATCCTGCTCAGTTACCGCTAAAAGCCGCTTCGAGAGGAGAAGTTTGATGTCTAAGACCGCCATTGCCAGTCCCAAAAACGGTCTCCAGGGTCTCTCGATCGAACGCAAATTTTCGACGGCTGGCGTGCATCCTTTCGACCAGATCGAGTGGGAGATCCGGGACGCGGTGATCGGCAACCCGGAGAGCCCGGCCTTCGAGCAGCGGGGGGTCGAGTTCCCGAAGAGCTGGAGTCAGAACGCGACCAACATCGTCGCCCAGAAGTACTTCCGCGGCAAGCTCGGCAGCCCCGAGCGCGAGAGCTCGGTCAAACAGATGGTCGGCCGGGTCGCCGGCACGATCTCCGACTGGGGGCGCGAGCTCGGCTACTTCGCCTCCGAGGACGATGCCGACGCCTTCGAGATGGAGCTGACCGCGATCCTGCTCAACCAGAAGGCGGCCTTCAACTCCCCGGTCTGGTTCAACGTCGGCTTCGAGGAGCAGCCGCAGTGCTCGGCCTGTTTCATCCTCAGCGTCGAGGACACGATCGAGTCGATCCTCGACTGGAACACCAAGGAGGGGATGATCTTCCGCGGCGGCAGCGGCTCGGGCATCAACCTCTCCAACATCCGCGGCTCGGTCGAGCACCTCTCCAAGGGCGGCCTCGCCTCCGGCCCGGTCAGCTTCATGCGCGGCGCCGACGCCTGGGCGGGCACGATCAAGTCGGGCGGCAAGACGCGGCGGGCGGCGAAGATGGTCGTCCTCGACGTCGACCACCCGGACATCGAGGACTTCATCTGGTGCAAGGCCAAAGAGGAGGAGAAGGCCGGGGCCCTGCGCGACGCCGGCTTCGACATGTCGATCGACGGCGAGGGCTTCACCTCGATCCAGTACCAGAACGCCAACAACTCGGTCCGGGTCACCGACGAGTTCATGGAGGCGGTCGAGGGCGGCGAGGACTGGCACCTGACCGCGCGCACCAGCGGCGAGTCGGTGAAGACGCTCGACGCGCGCAAGCTGATGAACCAGATCGCCGACGCCGCCTGGCGCTGCGCCGACCCGGGCGTCCAGTACGACACCACGATCAACCGCTGGCACACCTGCCCGGAGTCGGGCCGGATCAACGCCTCCAACCCCTGCAGCGAGTACATGCACGTCGACAACTCGGCCTGCAACCTCGCCTCGATCAACTTGATGAAATTCCGCCGCGAGGACGGCAGCTTCGACGCCGCCGACTTCGAGCACACCGTCGACGTCGTCTTCCTCGCCCAGGAGATCATCGTCGGCCCCTCGAGCTACCCAACGCAGGAGATCGGCGAGAACGCCCGGCGCTTCCGCCAGCTCGGCCTCGGCTACGCCAACCTCGGCGCCCTGCTGATGTCCGACGGCCTCCCCTACGACTCTGACGCGGGCCGCAACGTCGCCGCCGCGATCACGGCGCTGATGACCGGCCGCGCCTACCGCCAGTCGGCGCTGATCGCCGCCGGTGCGACCGGGCCCTACGAGGAGTACGAGCGCAACCGCGAGCCGCACAACGGCGTCATGCGGATGCACCGCGACGCCGCCTACGAGGTCGACGGAACCGGGATCAAGGGCGAGCTGCTCGAGGCCTCCCAGCGGGCCTGGGACGAGGCGGTGGAGCTCGGCGAGGAGCACGGCTACCGCAACGCGCAGGCGACGGTGCTGGCGCCGACCGGGACGATCAGCTTCCTGATGGACTGCGACACGACCGGGATCGAGCCCGACTTCTCGCTGGTCAAGT
>Ga0070682_100000087_pt1 | contig 83686 bp, 77 predicted proteins | sample KBSC63LmetaG_FD_64668 | JGI IMG/M metagenome (GOLD analysis project Ga0070682, IMG submission 64668) | Corn rhizosphere microbial communities from Kellogg Biological Station, Michigan, USA - KBS C6-3L metaG | ecosystem: Host-associated > Plants > Roots > Rhizosphere | place: USA: Michigan...
ATTACATTTGCTGTTATTTTTCTGTGTTTTGTTGTGATCATATTTTCGGTAGCAAAACTTTATTCTCCTGTTGAAAAAGAGGATTATGATTCAGTTGAAAAAGAAATGGACAAGCTGCATAATGATAACGGAATCTTTCAATACACAGACGACGGGTTTTACTTTAAACAAAAAAATATAACAGAGTTTATACAATGGGATGAAATTATTTCAATATATTCTTTCCGTATTCCATCTCCATTCAGTGAAAGAAAACAATCCGGGCTGGAAATTATTACCGATAGAAAAAGCTATGAATTCGATTATAGTGTGACACCTGGAATCGTAAAGCTTAACGATCAACTTTACAACTATCTTCCGGACTGGGAAGAAGATTCACTTATGGAGATAAATAATTTCGGTCTTGAAAAAACAAAGTTGTATGAAAGAAAACCTCCACAGTAATCAATCAGACATACCAACGATTATTGAAATAAAAAACAAAACCAATTGGCTAACTGCCTTTATCACAAGTATTGGCGTAATTTTCTTGTCTTTGATGGGGTTTATCATCATCATTCTTGGGCTCCTGCAGTATGATGATTTTTTTGCACTCACCAGTTTATCTTCTATAACTGCAATTATAGTCTGCCTTTTTATTTTCTTTCTCTATATCTGGTTGTGGAATAATTTTGGAAAAACAGTTCTTACCATTGATACCGAAACTTTGACCATAGAATATAAAAACAAATTATTCACAAGTCCCAAAACCTATCTGAAAAAAGAAACAGACCGTTTTGAAACGAAAGATTTTAAAATAGAAAGACATCAATTGGGAGTCCGCTACCATTTTTCAATAAGTGGTTCAACCTATTCCGTTATTCTCATACAAAAAGAAACCGAAACAAGAATCGTAAACTGGCTCACAAAAGATAAAGCAGATGAAATTGCAAGTGAATTAAAAAGAATTTGGTATTAAAATGTATAATCCAACACGTAGAAATAAAAATATTGGAACTAAAAATCAAGGTTATGGTCAGGATAATAAATTGACTATTTCTTCACCTTACGGTAATTTGAAATCGTTTTATGAAAAACTTACTGATTACCAAAAAGAGATCCGAATCATCAACAATCATGAATTTATATTTGTGGTTGAAAAAACTCGTAAAAACTCAACCCATCCTTGTTCAGTAAATGATATTCAAAGAATTATAGAACAAATTCCGGTCAAAGATTATGGAGAATTAAAGTTTATTATTCTACGGCAGCCAAAACGAAAAGAAGAAATTCTTTCACCCGTTTGGGGAAGATTGATTTACAGCTATGATTTCGAAGGCGACTATTATCCAGCCATTATCCTGGATGCAATTGACACAGAAAAGCAATTATTATGGTCTAAAAAGCAAACAATTGAAGATCAGCAGGAATTCGAAAGATTAAAAGCAGATGGACATATTTTCACTGAAACAAAAAGAAACTTTATTGCAGAACTCATACCTGAAACAGCTAGAAATACTCAACTTTACAGAACTTTGCCTCACGAGTTCGGGCATTATGTTCATTATTTAGATATTGTTGAGAGACCTGGGGGCAATATAAATGATGATATAGACTATGATGCACAGGAGAAGAAAATGGATTTTTATTTTCGGATTTCAAAAAGTGAAAAAGAAAAATTTGCTCATACCTACGCTGAAAAATTTAAAAATAAACTTATCGAAGATCAACAAATTCCTTTTGAATCTGTAACTACTGAAAATATTAAATAAATTTTTAATTTTTTGCATAAAATAGTTCATTGGCCATGTAATATTATCACACTTAAAAGTGTCTTATTTAAAAAAATCAATGAAGTCTATTTTAACCTGCATTATAATATTGCTTGCAGCCAGTCCTCTTTTTTCTCAGAAATCAGAAAAACTGGAACAATTATTCTCCACTTATGAAAAAGCCGGTTTGTTCAGCGGTTCTGTTCTCATTGCCGAAAGAGGAAAAGTTATTTTTGAAAAAAGTTACGGTTATAGAAATGCCTCTAAAAAACTAAAAAACACCAATAACAGCCTTTATCGTGTTTTCTCTACCACAAAAATGTTCACTGCAACCGTTCTTTTTCAGTTAGAAGAGCAGGGAAAATTATCTTTGAATGACAAACTTTCAAAATATTATCCTGACTTTCCGAAAGGAGACAGCATCACTATAGCCAATCTGCTTTCGCATACATCAGGAATTCCCAATGACACAAACTCTGAGTATACTATAGATGAAGAAACATTTTTAAAGTATATTTCCGCAAAACCATTGAATTTTTCACCTGGTAAAGATTGGGATTACTCCAATTCAGGATATTATATTCTCGGCTATATCATTAAAAAAGTGACAGGTCTGAATTATGATACAGTGATAGAAAATAATATACTAAAGCCATTGAAAATGAATCACAGTGGATTCAACTTCAATAACGTTACAGATGAAAATAAAGCGTTGGGGTATGAGTTTTTATCCGATAATAGGTCAAACGAAGCATTACGTTTCAAAACCGATCATCCTTTTGGTGCAGGAGCCATGTATTCTACCGTTGAAGATCTTTTTAAGTTCAATGAAGCACTAAAGAATTATACCATCCTGAAAAAAGAAACGATAGATAGAGCTTTTACTCCTTATCTTAAAGATCATTATGGATTAGGTTTTCAGATTTCGACTGTTTTTGACAAAAAAAGGATAGGCCATGATGGTGGCGGGCCTGGCTACAGAAGCAGGTATTACAGAATTCTGGAGGATGATATTTGTGTGATTGTCATTTCAAATTCAGAGCTTTCACACACAGATTTTATTTTTCCTCTGGTAGAAAAAATACTTTACAATAAACCTTATACTATTCCAGCCATTGCAAAAGTGAGTACAGAGGATTTAAAAAAACTGGAAGGGGTTTATTCCACTGAAAATTCAAACTTTTATATAAACAGTGCTGATGGGAAACTGATTTTTAAAGAAGGCAGTTATCCTAGAAATGCCTTGCTGCCATTAAGCAAAACATCATTTCAACTGGATGAAAAGTTTTCCTGTACATTTAAACCTGATCAAAACGGGAAAATAGATAGTGTTGTCATTCATTTTTGGGATGGAACAGTGAAAACAGCAAAGAGAAATACCAATAATCCTACATGGGGAATTATCGGAAATGCTACTCCTAACGGCTGGGATGGAAAAGATATTCCACTGCAGACAAATCCTGAAACCCCTAATATTTATTTTCTTAAAAACTATAAACTGAATAAAGGCAATTTAAAATTCAGATTTAATAGCGACTGGGGATACAGCCTCGGGTTGAATAATGACAATAAAAGCATCGCCTTTGATGCCTATGATTTTCCAATCAATGAAGAAGGTGCTTATGATATTGTTCTCGATATGACCAATACTGTAAAACCACAGTTCAGCATCAAAAAAACAGTTCAATAAAAATCGGCATTTACATAGTAAAAAATACATATTTTTCAACCGCTCTAAAAATAGGGCGGTTTTTATTTTAAATATCCATTGATATTTTTTATTATTTTTATCTCACACAAAATCAAACCGCAAAATATAATCTATGCCTCATTTTATTATAGATTGTTCACAGGATATTCTTCAGTTGAGAACGCCCGAAGAATTAATGGATGCCGTTTATGAAACAGCTGACGCAACAGGTCTGTTTGCTCCCAATGATATCAAAGTGAGGCTTCAGCCTTATCAGTATTACAGATTAGGAACAGGCAAAAAAAATTTTCTGCATGTCTTCGGATATATTATGGAAGGCCGTACTACTGAACAAAAAGCACATCTTTCCAGGCAGATCAGCACCAGACTTTCTGAATTACTCACTGATGTTTCATTTCTTTCTGTAAATATCAATGATTTTAAAACCGCAACATACAGCAACAAAGCACTCATTAATCCCGAAAATATAGATAAAGACCGGCATTTCGGATTATAATTTTCTTATTACACCAACTAAATACTAATATTATGAGCTTAAAAGCATTAGTCAACAAAAGCGTACAGTACAACAATTGGGTAGTCAACAAATATATTGACTGGTTATCCACAAAGTCTGACGAACAACTGAATCAGGAAACAATTTCAAGTTTTCCGACTATCCTAAAAACCTTACACCATATCTGGCAGACCCAGGAATACTGGTGGAGCCACATTTCTGAAAAAAATGATTTTGATTTTACTAAAACTACAGAAACCACAGACAAAGAAGATGTTTTCAATGCGATTAAAAACAATTCACAAAAGCTGGTAGATTATGTGGAGAGTCTCTCTGAAGATGACCTTACAAAAAATGTAAAAATAGAATCTCAATGGTTTCAGTGTGATTTTTCAAAATATGAATACATTCAGCATGCCATTCTCCACGGGACTTATCACAGAGGGCAAATCGTAACAATGGGACGAAATATCGGAATAACGGATGCTCCTATGACGGATTTCAACTTCTGGAATATTTATAAGGATAAGCAATAATACCATCCATTTTGTGGATAAGTCTGACATGAAACTTCAAAAGAGTAAAGAACTATTTTAAAAATAATTGATTTTAAAATAGTTACATGAATAAAACCGGTTATCCACACTTTTAAATATTTGTGGATAACTTTTCAACATCCTAATTACAGCTGTGGATAAAGTATGGATAAGTTTTTTATCCAGGAAAACAAACAGCCTAACATTTTGAAAATAAATGATTTAAATTAATATTATTTTTTTTAAAAATTTCAGAAATAAAAAATCATGTGGATAAGTTCTGTGGATAACTTATCCACATTTTTTGATCTTATTGTTCGCAGGCATTATTTTAGTACCAGAAGCTATCCACAAAACGAATTTCTCCAATAACCAGAATTGTTTTATCAAACCTGATTATTAGATTTTTTGTAAGTTAGTTGGTAAGGAATACAACCTCATTTTTCAATAAAATTTTAACATAAAAAAATTCAATGTACAACACTACAATCCAAAAAGAATGGTTCTCAGAAGGAGAACGCTATGCAAAAGACATCAATGAAATGGTTGAGTTTGGTGAAAAAAACGGCTGGGAAAACTGGAAAGGTGAAGAACCTGAAGATAAAAGAGCCAATATAGCCCGCGAAGTTTTTGAACTGCTTAAAGCCGCCAATAAAAACGGAGATACAGAAAATTTCAGAGAACATTTCCCGCCTGCTCATGCACCTATCATTCCTTTAATGGAAAATAAAGCTCAGAATATTGAGCATATGCACTTTATTTCTGAGGAAAGAATTGTTTTCCTGACAGGCACATCATATGAAAAAAGACAGGCTTATCTCCTTGATAAAGATACCGTCACGCCACTTGATGAAGATATTCGAGCCATCGGGAAATCCAAACGGGAAAACATTTTCGCCATTGCATATTCTCATAAAATATCTTTATACACAGGCTGGAATGGAGACCTCATCAATGAATTTGAACTGGATGAAAATCCAGATTTTGGGATTACGGATTTATACCCTTTCAATGATGGAAGCAAAGTTGTGATCGTTTCCTCAGACGGAATTTTCCTGGTTTCAAATACTGAAAAAAAGCTCATCCACCCCATCAATGAAGACAATGAAGAAGACTGGAGCTCTCAGATTGATATGGAAAATGCAGCACTTTCCAACGACAATTCTTATATCGTAGTAGGAGATCAGTGCTATGATCACAGAATATTAGATCATGAGGGTAATACTTTAGGATCTATAGGACCTCAATCATCTTATCCACATTTTTGTCTTTTTGCAAAAGATGACAGCCAGCTGATTACAAATTCCTGCCACTTTTACAACGGAATTACCATCGGAATCAATGCCGATCAATATGTAGGAGCTGATATTGAAGCATATACAGAAAGTGAAGACTTTACTTTCATTGATGAAGAAATGAGAGTATATGAAGGAGTTGCCATAAAAGATTATTATATTCTGGGAGACGCTTACGGCTATATCAAAGCTTTTGATAAGAATGGAAATCAGCTTTGGAGATACTTTCTCGGTTCTACCATTACAGGAATAGCATTTTCTGATGATGAAGAAACCCTTTGGGTAGCAGCACACTCAGGTATTTTACACAAATTGAAACTAGAAAAAGGACACAGAGATACCCACACCATCGGCAATGGAAAACATTATGAAGAGTTCAGACTGCTGATCTGGAAAGATGAGCCTCAGATCTGGAAGTGGTAATAAAAACCACCATCTAAATATTAATTAATAACAATAAAGTCATGCAGAATACCAAAATTTTCACAACGGCTTTTGCCAGTGTGTATCCACATTATATTCAAAAAGCAGAAAAAAAGGGACGTACAAAATCAGAGGTTCATGAAATCATCTGCTGGCTGACAGGTTATGATGAAAAGGGCTTACAGGAACAGATTGATAAAAGAAATGATTTTATTACTTTTTTTGATCAGGCTCCTCAAATGAATCCTAATACTTCATTGATTAAAGGAGTGATCTGCGGATACCGCGTGGAAGAAATTGAGGATGAACTCATGCGAAATATCCGCTATATGGATAAACTCATTGATGAGCTGGCGAAGGGAAAGAAGATGGAGAAAATCTTGAGAACAGTCTAAAAAATAAATACATCTTGTATGGTATTATAAATCTTACAAATCTCTTCTCCATTTCAAAAAACTTCCCGAAATTAGCGGTCTGTGCGTTAAATACTATTCAATGAAATAAAAATTTAAATTACAACATACAGCAAAACTTAGTATAAGTTTTCTTCGGGGCAGGGTGAAATTCCCTACCGGCGGTTACAGTCCGCGACTCCTTTCTTTTGAAGGGACTGATCTGGTGAAATTCCGGAACCGACAGTTAAAGTCTGGATGGGAGAAGAAAATGAGATGACCAATAAGATTCCTTATGGACTCTTGTTGCGTTGTATTTCATTTCCATGTACCGAAGACTATTTTAACTTTTAAAAGTAAAATAACATGGAAAAATTATTAGAACAATTCGGAGCAAACTCCAAAGAACGTGTAGAAAAAGCACTTTCGACTTTACAACAAGGAAAAGGTATTCTATTGGTAGATGATGAAAACCGCGAAAACGAGGGTGATATCATCTTTCCCGCTTCCACTATTACAGAACAGGACATGGCACTTCTAATCCGCGAGTGCAGCGGTATTGTGTGCTTATGTATTTCTGAGGAAAAAAGCCGCCACCTCAACCTTCGTCCGATGGTGGAAAACAACAATTCAAAAAATCAAACTGCATTTACCATTTCCATTGAGGCCAGAGAAGGTGTGGAATCAGGAGTTTCCGCAAAAGACCGTGTGACAACGATCAAAACCGCTGTAGCATCCAATGCTCAGGCAGAGCACATTGCAAGTCCGGGTCATGTTTTCCCTCTAATTGCCAGAAAAGATGGCGTCTTTGAAAGACGAGGTCATACCGAAGGTAGTGTAGACCTTGTAAAAATGGCTAACCTGGGCGACGATGCAGTACTTTGTGAACTCACAAATGAAGACGGTTCCATGGCTAGACTTCCTGAAATTGTAGACTTTGCCATCAAAAAAGGGATGAGTGTCGTGACGATTGAAGATATTTATGCATACCGTAAAATGGTGATGAGCAATTAGACTTAAAAATTTTTAACGCACAGAGCCGCCTGCTGATATAATCAGCAGGCATTTTTGTTAAAAATTTAATGAAAAATAAATAAAATTAACATTTGAATACTATTTTTTAATTATTTTTAACAAAAAATTCTGACTATGAAAAAATCTTTACTCCTTTTATTAGGAGCATCTGCCATGATGTCTGCGCAGATCACGCTTACAAAAGCAGCCAATGATCCTATTTCCGGAAATGCTATCAATTACAATAACGCAACCGGTACCGTAAACAACTCCGCAACAGGACCTAACGCAACATTTTCAAATGGAGGACTTACAATGGGAGCCGCGTCACAAACAACCTATTCAACTCCTTCTTCTACTGAAATAGCAACTTTCCCGGGTTCTACTCTTAAAATGGTAGACGGAGCAACAACCGTTTATTACAAAGCTTCAGCTTCCAAACTGGAAATTACAGGAATTGTAAATACACAGGCAACTTTAAACTTTAGTGTGGATAACGGTACTCATATTAATTATCCAACAACGTACGGACCAACACAGACTGATACCGCCAAAGGTACTTTTTCCTCATCTTCTGCCAGCGGATTATTCAGTGGTACAATGACTGCCATTTCTGATGCATATGGAACTTTAATTATAGGTAATCAGACCTACAGTAATGTTCTGAGAGTAAAATTCACACAGAGTTTTAATCTGTATTCATCCCTGGATGTTACTTATTCTAACCCTATCGGAACAATAACCAATACAGCATATTCTTATTACGATGCTTCTCACAGATATGCCCTGCTAAATTCTACAAACGGAAATATCAGCATTCCATTGTTGAGCATCAACCAGAATGTGAAAACTACATTTGCATTAAGTGAAACATTCCTGGCCGTAAACAATGCAGTAAAAAAAGAAAACTTAGTGGTTTATCCTAATCCTGCACAGGATTTTATCGGTTTCAAAGGAAATACGGATAATTATTCCAAAGCCAACATCTATAGTCTGGATGGTAAACTGGTTAAAACTTCAGATGTAAAATCAGGAAACATACAGATCTCAGATCTTCCTCCTGCATCTTATTTCATTCAGATCAGCGGGAAAAATGCTGCAGATACAAAGAACACGAAATTCATCAAGAAATAATAAAAACAAAATCCCCGCTCCTACAAATGAGCGGGGATTTCTTATTAACATTCAAATTTGCCTTTAAAAAGTAGCTGCAGGAGCTGTTTCATTATTAAGTTTTCGCTGAATTTCGGTCTTTTTCCCTTTGGAGAAATCATAGCTCAATCCTAATACAAACATGGATTTATTGTTCATAATCTGAGTATGAACTTTATAGTCTACCAAGCTTTCAGGTAAACTTTTCGTTTTATATTCCGAAGGCATTCCTATCCAGTACATTCCTGTGGAAAACGTCCAGTTCTTATGTTTATAGCTTATAAAAATATTATTCTGATTTTCATTTGTATTGAGGAAAGCTCCATTAAGATTATACACCGGAATATTGAACTGATACTGGAGTGAGAAAGATTTATATTCTGAGGAAAGTGAAAAATAATTTCCCAGATAGTCATTCTTAATCAAAGCCTCTGTACTTGTTCTTACCGTTTCAGAAGTAGGCGTAATCACAGCTTTTATGACAAGCAGGCTATTCCCGAACGGTTTATAAGATCCTGTAAGCTGCACTCCGTACCGTTGTCCATTTTTTCCGTTTTCATAAGTCAGAGCGTAGCCTCCCAATACATCATCCTGAACATAATACTGATTGATCACCCTATTGGTATACCGATAAAATAAACCTGCATTGAAATCAAAATATTTATTATTAAAAGAATACGTCAGGTTGTTAGAAAAGACCTGTTGAGATTCTAAAAAAGGGTTTCCTCTCTGAACAATATTTGGCGCCAACTGCACCACATTACTACTCAAAGCATTACTCCATGGACTTACCGGATTATAGCTTGCCGTAAAACGAAGATTCTGATTATTTTTAAGCTGGTAAGCTAAAATAACCTTCGGAGTAAAAGTCCATTCATCAAAAGTATTCTCTGCACTTTTGTTGTGGATATTCGTAAGACCAGCTCCGAGGCGGTAACTGAATTGATTTACCTTTCCCGCAAACTCGGTATAAAAATACTGTTCCAGATAAGTAACACTATATTGAGAATATCCGGCAAGGTTATTCAGATCATTGGAAATGGAAGCCCTTGAAATACGATATCCGGATGAAAGTTTTCCAGCTTTAAAATCATGAGTATGGGCAAGCTCTCCTACCAGACTTGTTTGCTTTGCTTTCAGAACCATATCATTATCATATACCGAAAGCCCTGAGCCTACAATCCATTCACTGGCAGTTTCTGAAGTATTGGTGGTGTAATGAGAACCTACTAGATTAATACTCAACTCATCTTTTTCGCCTATCTTTTTGGAGTAATAAAGATCCAGCTTAGGAATCACATAATCCGAACCATTATTTTTAAACATTGCATGCTCTTCCTTCAGATTATCTTCACTAAAGACACTCTGCCCAACTCCTTTTGAAAACCTGCTGAAAATATCCATATTCAGTTTGGCCTGAAAAGCATAATCGTCAGGAACAAGTCTTGTATAACGCAAAGCAACATTCTGAAAAGTATACCCGAAATGATCTTTCCTGTTTTCATCAGAACGATACCGCTTTCCGTTCAGCTGATAATCATAGATGCTGTTTACTCTTCGGTCATCATAATCCCTTACATTCAGGGAATATTCAAGCCCGAAATTATTTTTTCCCTTAGTATAATTGGCGTAGGTAGAACCGTTCACAAATCCGGTATTCAAAGCCGTAGATACATCAGCCCCGAAAACATATCCTGTTTCTGTAGATCTCGTCAGGATATTAACTACGGTATCAGCTCTTGTTGCCCATCTTGCCGGCGGAATATCATAATACTCTACCTTTACCACTTCACTTGGAGCTACACTACGGATCTGCATATCTGTAGCTTCAATCCCATTGATCAAAAAGAGCGTAGTTCCGCCCTTAGTACTGGTAATTGTATTGGCTACCGGATCCAGTTGTAACTCTGGAAGCGTACGAAGGAGGTCTTTTGCATAACGTGCTCTTTCCAACGCCTCTTTATCAAAAGTATAAACTGCTTTATCCGCAAACTGTTTTTTACGTTGTGATTTTAAAATAACTTCCTGAATCTCTTTTGTTGCTGCAACATCGGCTGTATCATTTTTCTTTTCCTGAGCAAAAGCAAAAGCTCCGCAAAGAAAGAATATGGTATAAATAGTTTTTTTCATTTCAAAAGATGAATTATACTATTAGGACAATCAATCTCCGATGTATATTACATTGCCGATTACTAATGATTAAAGATTATTAATAATTTTCCTTTAAATCTAATTATTATGTTAAATACAGCCCGTTTTTTGCTGGTACTTTTTAACATTACAAAATATAAAATCATGAAAAAAGCATTTATATTAATTCCGTGCTTTCTTTTTTCAGTATCGGGAGCCCAGGAAATTAAAAACAGTTCGGCAGAAAAGATGAATATCATCAAGACCAATGTCACGGCTTATGCTTTCAGAAATATTAATCTTTCTTATGAGCGGGCCATCAACCAATGGTTTTCAGTAAATATCGGTTTTGGAACAATGCCGGAGGGAAAAGTACCATTCATCAATGCATTTCTGAAAGATGAAGATGAAAAAAGATTTCAGAATCTTAGGGTAAAAGCCACCAATTTCACCATAGAACCCAGATTTTATATTGGTAAAGGCTATGGAAAAGGATTTTATTTTGCGCCTTACTATCGGTATTCAAGTGTTACTTCCAATACTTTTGATTTTTATTATGATTATAATGGCCCTAATGGAGTTACCTATCAAATTCCCCTTAAAGGACAGGGAGACACCAATGGAAACAGCGGAGGCTTGATGGTCGGCGTACAATTTTTCCTTACCCGAAGTCAGAATCTTGTCCTCGATTTCTGGATTGCGGGCGCTCACTATGGAAGCGGAAAAGGTGATTTTATGATGACTTCAGATTATATATTGACTCCTGATATGCAGGCTCAGCTTAAAAAAGAAATTGAAAACCTTGACATTCCATTTGTAAAATATACTGTTGAAACCAATGCCAATGGAGCCAAAATAAAAGTGGATGGTCCCTGGGCGGGATTCAGAAGCGGGCTTTCTATTGGGTATAGATTTTAAACACACACAGCTTATACTTGTAAATCGTTCTTTTTCAGAGCGATTTATTTTTTTCTGAAATTTGTATCTTGGATGTCAAAAACTTGTCTGAAATAATACTTTATGAATTCATCCACTATCACTACTGGTCAAAGAATCAAAGCCATCATAGGCGGATCTATAGGAAACCTTGTAGAATGGTATGATTGGTATGCCTACGCTGCCTTTGCTATTTATTTTTCACATTCATTTTTTCCGGATTCTGACCTGAATGCACAGCTGATGAATACAGCGGGAATATTTGCGGTAGGCTTTCTGATGCGTCCCATTGGAGGCTGGATATTCGGAAGTATTGCGGATAAGATCGGCAGAAAAAAGGCAATGACACTTTCTGTATTACTCATGTCATTCGGATCTCTGCTGATTGCCCTTACTCCTACTTATAAAACCATTGGAATCCTGGCTCCCGCCTTATTACTGCTCGCCAGATTATTACAGGGATTGAGTGTAGGAGGCGAATACGGTGTTTCCGCGACTTACCTCAGCGAAATGGCATCAGAAGACAAAAGAGGATTTTATTCGAGCTTTCAGTATGTCACTCTGATCGGAGGTCAACTGATTGCACTGGGAATACAATTGATCTTACAGAAACTGCTTTTAACAGAGACTCAGCTTGAAGAATGGGGCTGGAGAATTCCTTTTGTTATTGGAGCATTACTTTCTGTTATTGCTTTATATTTAAGAGCCAATCTTCATGAAACCGAAGCCTTTGAGAATAAAAAAGAAATCAGTGAAAAGAAAAAAGGAACGGTAACGGAACTCCTAAAGCATCCAAAAGCTTTGCTTACGGTAATCGGGCTTACATTAGGAGGAACTCTTGCGTTTTACACCTATACCACTTACATGCAAAAATTCCTGGTGAACACCGTTCATCTGACTAAAGAGCAATCGACCCTTATTTCATTTATTTCATTATTTATATTTGCCTGTCTGCAGCCTGTTTTCGGGGCATTATCAGACAAAATTGGAAGAAGACCGCTTCTTTTGGGCTTTGGAATTTTGGGAACACTATTCACCGTACCCCTTCTTACCGCTTTAAGTACAACCACTTCAATGTGGACTGCTTTTTTCCTGATTATGGCATCTCTCATCATCGTCAGTGGATATACCTCCATCAATGCTGTTGTAAAAGCGGAACTTTTCCCTTCAGAGATCAGGGCGCTGGGTGTAGGACTCCCGTATGCACTGACAGTAGCTATTTTCGGAGGAACTGCAGAATATATTGCCCTGTGGTTTAAGCAGGCAGGAGCAGAAAGCTATTTCTACTGGTATATTACCGGATGTATTTTATTTTCCCTGATTGTTTATGCCGGAATGAAAGACACTAAAAAAACTTCCACACTGGATAAAGATTAGTTTCTATAACTTTATAAAAAACTGAGCGCCGCAGAGGATCTGCGGCGCATGTTCTATTTTTTAATGATAGGCCTGTTTAAATTTTTCAATCATACTATCCAGATTATGACGCTGGACGTATATACTTTTTACCTCTTCATACCTCGGTGATTTGTAGAAAACCTCGTGGAAATCCATACTACCGTTTCCTACTTTTACAACTTTCTGTACTTCGATATTCAACTTTCTCAATTCGTCTTTGAAGACTTTAAACTCATCTTGGATACTACTGCTCATTAATATTTTTAGTTTTTTAGTTAAAAATTCCATTGACCCCTTTCAATGTCAGGGGTAACCTCTTAAATTCCGAATAAAGTTAGTAAATTTATCGACACAAAATAACACTTTGATAACATTTTATTGTTTTTTTTGCAAACAGTGCGTAAACTTTTATCTTATTGATACATATTCCGTATTTTTAAGTCATCAAAAAACCACAACAACGTTATATAAACTATGAATATTAAAGCATTTTTCTCTTTATTCTTTTTAACACTGCTTACTTTCCTGCAAGCACAAAAAATGGAATTTAAGGCACCTGATTATTCTTTAATTCAAAAAAATATTGAAGATAAAAACTCGGAATTGTATTATCCGAAGCTTTTAAAAAGATTAAAACAGAATGATACGCTTCTTACAAGCAGTCAATACCGTCATCTTTACTTCGGCTACACCTTTCAAAAAGACTATCAACCCTATAAAACAGGTAAGAAAGCCGAAGAAGTGGCCAAATATTATCGTGGGGAAGGTATTTCACAAAAAGATCTTTCCAAGGGAATCCAGCTGTTTCTGGATGCACTGGATGAAAACCCGCTGGATCTGCGTGCCATGAACTATCTTGCTTATTTATATCATTTAAATAAAGATGATGCTACTGCTGAAAAGATTGCAGGAAATTTCCATGGGTTATTAAACGCTATTCTTACTTCTGGTGACGGATTGAAATGCGAGACAGGATTTCACGTTATTTCTGTGACTGATGAATATGTACTTTTAAACAGGTTTCAAATGGAAACCAAGGCACAAAGCCACAATGGAAAATGCGATTATCAGGAATTTGAAAAAGATAAATATAAAATTCCGGGATTTTATTTTGACATCAGCAGATTTTATGGAAGAATATTAGATTAATCTTTTCAATATGGTATTCAAAAATTCATTAATGTTTATCATTTAAGAATAAAGTGTTAAAATATTTTCATGTAATTTTCCCCTAATGGTAAGGGTTTCGGAGTAAGGAGGAATATTTTTTTCAAAAAAATTAAAATCTAGTGTAACATTTTTTTGAAGTTCGTCTCTAAAAGGCAAATAAACCTTAAAACTTTAGAAATCATGAAAAAATTCACGTTCCTTCTTATCATCATGTTATTTTTCTTAGCGGTATGCAATATCTTCGGTCAGGAAACAGTGTATCCGTTTGAAGTAAAGAAAACCGGAAAAGGAAATCAGTCTTTATTATTTATTCCGGGATTTGCCTCTTCAGGAGATGTATGGAATGAAACAGCTGCAAAATTTGAAAAAAACTTCACTTGTTATACTTTAACGATGGCAGGATTTGCCGGAACAAAACCACAGGCGGACGCCAGCTTTAAAGATTGGGAAAAAGGGATTGCTGCTTATATAAAGAATAATAAAATTGACAAACCTATTATCATCGGACACAGCATGGGAGGCGGTCTTGCCCTGGCCATTGCTGCAGATTATCCTGAGTTGGTAGGGAAAATCGTTATTGTAGACACGCTTCCTTGTCTTGCCGCGATATCTGATCCTAATTTTACCTCTAAAGAAAATAATGACTGCTCCTCTACCATTACTCAATTAACAGCTATGAGTGAAGACCAGTTCCGCAAAATGCAGACACAGATGATGCCGCGTCTTCTGGCAGGTACTTCTATGCAGGAAACGGTAATCGGCTGGAGCATGAAATCTGACCGAAAAACATTCGCTAAAATGTACTGTGATTTTTCCAATACCGATCTGAGAGAAAAAATAAAAAATATACAGTGTCCTTCTCTTATTCTTTTGGAATCATTTTTTGCCAACCTGAAACCAACTATTGAAGGTCAGTACAAAAATTTAAAAAATGCCAATATGCAGTATGCTTCAAAAGGATTGCACTTCATTATGTATGATGATAAAGATTGGTACTTTAATCAGCTTACTCACTTTTTATCTTCGAAATAATGGCTTTTGAAGAGATATACGAACTCTACTGGCAAAGGATATTCCGTCTGTGCATGGGATATGTGAATGATACTGACCTCGCCCAGGATCTTGCCCAGGAAACATTTATCATTGTATGGCAGCAGCTTCCGAAATTCAGAAATGAATCCAGCGTAGGAACATGGATCTTCAGAATTGCTTCTAATAACTGTCTCCGGCAGATTGAAAAGGAAAAGAAATTTACAAAAACAGATCTACCTGCTAATCTGGAAGAAAAAAAGCAGGAATCTATGGAACCTCAGATACAAATGCTGTATCAGTTTATTTCGGAGCTGCCGGAAACAGACAGAATTATTATTTCATTGGAGCTGGAAGAGGTAAAACAGGCTGAAATAGCCCATATCGTAGGACTTTCAGAATCCAACATACGGGTAAAGATTCACAGGATAAAAGAAAAATTAACACAAAAGTTTAGAGAAAATGGATTCTAATATCGATTTCAAAAATATATGGAAGCAGCAGACTTCCAACAAACCCAATCTGGAAGAGCTTATTGGTAAGTTGAAAAAATTCCGAAATCAAAATCTGCGTAAGCTGATTCTGGCCAATATAGCATTAATCATCACCTCATTATTAATCATTTATATCTGGTATCGTTTCCAGCCTCAGATGATTACTACAAAAATCGGGATTGTGCTTGTGATTCTGGCCATGGTTATGTTCCTTTTTGCTTATAATAAAATGTTTATGGTTTTTTACAAAATTGATCAGACCCAATCGAACAATGAGTATCTGCAGAGTTTATATGTGGTAAAGAGTAAACAGAAATTGATGCAGACCACTGTTCTCAACTTATATTTTATTATGCTTTTTCTAGGAATATGTTTTTACATGTATGAGTACACGTCCAGAATGACTATTGGTTCAGGTATTCTAACGTACTCAGTAACATTAGCATGGATTGCTTTCAATTGGTTTTATTTAAGACCTAAAACAATAAAGAAACAACAAGGGAAACTTGATGAATTAATTAATAAATTTGAAGAGATAAACAATCAATTAAAAGATTCATGAGTTCTTCCGACAACAAAAACCATTGGGAAAATGTATACGAAACCAAAAATCCTGATCAGGTAAGCTGGACCCAGAAAAAGCCACAGACCTCCCTTGACTTTATCAAATCTTCTGAATTGGGAAAAGAGGCCAAGATTATTGATATTGGCGGCGGCGACAGTAATCTTGTTGATTTTCTTCTCGAAGAAGGCTATGAGAATATTACAGTTCTTGATATTTCTGCCAACGCTTTGGAAAAAGCACAAAAAAGACTCGGAAATTTAGCTGGTAAAGTAAAATGGATCGCAACCGATATTACCGCTTTTCAACCCTCGGAAACTTATGACATCTGGCATGACAGAGCTGCATTTCACTTCCTGACAACTCCGGAACAGGTTTCAAAATATATTGATATTGCAGAAAAGAATGTGAATAACTTTATAATCCTTGGAACTTTTTCTAAAAACGGACCTACAAAATGCAGCGGATTGGATATTCAGCAGTATGATGAAGAATCATTATCAGAAAAATTTAAAGAAAGTTTTGAAAAAATAAAATGCATTACTGAAGATCATATCACCCCTTTTGAAACTGTTCAGAATTTTGTTTTCTGTAGTTTTAAAAAGCGTTAATGAATTATATATTTAAATAAAAAAGAGAATCGTGATGACTCTCTTTTTTGTTTATTATCATTCCTTATGGATTATGACTCTTTTTCTTCTTCCAATTCCACTTCATGACGCAGTTGGGCTTTGTAAAGAGTAGAATAATATCCGTTCTTATCCAGAAGTTCAAGATGTTTACCTTCTTCTACAATTTTACCATGTTCCATCACAATAATTTTATCTGCTTTTTCAATAGTGGAAAGCCTGTGCGCAATAATAATGGAGGTCCTGTTTTTTGTAAGTTTTTCTGTTGCTCTCTGGATCAGTTTTTCACTTTCATGGTCAATGGAGGACGTTGCTTCATCCAGGATTAAAATTTTCGGATCCGATAAATAGGCTCTCAGGAAAGACAGTAGTTGTCTCTGACCTAAAGAGATTGATGAACCTCTTTCGCTCACTACATAATCATATCCGCCAGGAAGCTGCTGAATAAACTGATCTACCTCAATTTCTCTGGCTCCAGCTTTTATTTTATCTAAAGTTATGCTGTCATCTCCAAAGGAAAGATTTTCAAAAATACTTCCATGGAAAAGGAAAACATCCTGTAAAACGACTCCTATGTGGCTTCTCAGATTATAAAGCTCATAATCTTTTAAATTCACATCATCAATCAGAATATTTCCGGAGTTGATGTCATATAATCTTGTGATCAGACTGATAATGGTAGATTTTCCGGCACCTGTTGCCCCTACAATAGCGACTGTTTCTCCCGGATTTACTTTAAAATCAATACCTTTCAGAACTTCCTGCTTTTCATCATAGGCAAAATGTACTTTCTGGAATTCAATTTTTCCGGCAAAATGGTCTTTCTTCACCGTTCCGTTATTCGGCATTGAATTTTCTTCATCCATTAATCCCAGTACTCTTTCTGCTCCCACAATTCCTCGTTGGATATTGTTGAAACGGTCTGCAATCTGTCTCAGCGGACGGATCAGCATTGAAATATACTGAATAAATGCAATAACGACTCCGGCACTGATGGTAATATATCCTCCATAGAAAAGAATAAATCCTATGAATAACGAAGAAATAAGTTCTACTACAGGAAAGAACAGTGAGAAAATGAACACCGTTCTCAGCAATGCAGTTTTTAGGGTAATATTGATATCATCAAATTTCTTGAATTCAGATTCCTGTCTGTTGAATACCTGAATAATAGACATTCCAGCCAGTCTTTCCTGAACAAAAGAGTTCTGATTGGCAGTCCAGTTTCTCTCATCTCCAAAAGCTTTCTTCAGTCTTTTCTGAAAAAATCGCGTAATGACTACCATTAAAGGTAAAATAGCCAGCGTAATATAACTCAGATGAACATTGGTACTGAACATCATAATCAGCACAAACAGGATTCTCAGAATATCCCCGAAAACCATCAGGAAACCATCCGTATATACAGTGGCAATTGTTTCCACATCTCCTACCGCACGTGTTACCAGCTGTCCGATAGGTGTTTTATCAAAAAATGAAGTCTTAAAATAAATCAGCTTAGCATATAAACGCTCTCTGATATCCCTGATCACATTCTGTGAGATAAAATTTGAAAAATAAACCAGGAAAAAGTTTAAAATCGTTTCAGCAAACACCAATCCTACAAGGATGTAGATATGTTTCATCATCAAAGCCTTATCATGAAGCTTTGTAATATCATTATCCACCACCTGCATAGTAAGATACGGCCTGTAAGTAGAAACAATGGAAAGGAAAATAGAAATTATAAGCGTAAGGATAAACCATGAACGGAACTTCATTCCGATAAAGAACAGCCTTTTTATAATCCCCCAGGTATCTTGTTTTTTCATTGTACGAATCGAAAGAAAGAATTAAAATAAAAATTCTATGCAAAAATAAGACTTTATAACCGGACTGCCTTTACAACTTTTGCAAATCGTCATAGAAAATTTCAGATACCTACCATTTACAATATGAATATATTAAGCATTCTTTTGTATCCACCCCAGAACATATTCTGCTACTTCTTCCCAATTTTTTTCTCCACAAATGAAATGACTTCTTCCTGCAAACTCTTTAAAATCTACAATGCTGTTAGAATCTTTATAGGCCTCTGCTATTTTCTTTGAAAATGCTGCCGGAAAAATATGATCATTAGAACCTGCAATGAACAGAAGTGGCTGGTGTGGTTTCTTCAGATCTAATTTCGCAGAAGCTTTAAACAAAGGATCTTTTGCTAATTTTCGGCTTTCAGGTACTGCTACTGTTGCGTATAATCTATCACTTTCTTCTTTCGAATAATTATTGAAAAACGCTTTGTGATACCATTCTTTTGTTCCCAGATATGGACTGTTTCCTTTGAAAAAATTCACCACCGGCCAAACGATTTTAATGGTAGAAAAAGGAGCCATTATATTTTTCGGAGGAGCACCATCAATACTTACTCCTACTGCTGCTTTTCCCATATCAATGAGCTTCTGAACCATAAGTCCTCCGAAAGAATGTCCGATAACTATAGGCTTTTCGGGTAGGCTGTCTATCAGTTTTACAAGATTGTTGATTGTGTCGTCAAAACCTACATGTCTTAATTCTCCCGGAATATTATTCTTTAAATCTACAGGATTTCCTGCATGCCCCGGATTGGATGGTGTATGCACAGTATACCCTTGAGCCTCAAAATATGTTTTCCATTCTTTCCAGCTTGTATTATTCACAAATAACCCATGAATTAATACGATTGTTTTTGTTTTCATAATTTTTACTTTTTGTATTGTTAAATTGATGAAACAAATTTCCGCAGATAAAATGACGAAAACTTTAACTCAGGTTAAAATCGTACTATTTACCTGAAATTCTTTTTCTTATCCTGCTCAGAGAAGGTCCCTGAATGCCCAGATAGGAAGAAATATGATAAAGAGGAACGTTACTGAAAATATCCGGATGTTCTTTCATCAGATCCAGATAACGCTCTTCAGGAGACTTTAATAAAAATCCTTCTACCCTTGTCATGGTAACATTAAAAGCCGCCTGTGCAAGGAGCCTCCCAAATTTCTCCCATTGATGTGACTGCAGATAAAGAGAAAGCAGATCTGTGTGCCGGATAAAAATAATAGAAGCATCTGTAAGAGCCTGAGTAAAATAATCACAGGGAATCTGATTGAGAAAACTTTTAAAAGGAACCACAAATCCATTGGCAGAATAAAGAAAAACATTCTTTTCTTCACCCGTATCTCCATTGATGACATAAGAACGGAAAACACCATCAACAATAAATCCCAGATAAGAACATACATTTCCCTGAAGATTGTAAAATTCTCCTTTTTTATATTCTCTGGGCATCCAAAAATTTTCAGACAGACTGAAATCTTCTTCAGAAAGTCCGGCAAAATGATGCAATGCAAAGGCTAGTTTATCAATTTCAGTCATGGTTATTTTTTTAGTATTCCTTACATTATTTAAAAATAATCTTAATTTCCGATACTAAAAAAAGAAATCTTACTGTTCAGTAGTTTTCCCTATCTCTTCGATTTCAATGATGGGCTTTACAGGTCTTTCTTTTATAAATTTATTTTCAAGGAATTTAAACACCCCAAACTACAACAATAGAGATTAACCAACCTACCATATTCACTCCGGAAAAACCTGTATAATTCACATTTTCTGCGGATTCAGGATCTGTTAATCCCAAATACATACCATAACCGAAACCTAACAAAAGCTGAGTTCCCAGATAAATACCAATTGCCAGAACACCGTACTGCCATTTTGTTTTTCCAAACCTTTCTGCTAATTGTGCGTAATATCGATAGGCACCGATAAGAATAAAGATTGATAACATGATTATTATTTTGTTTTTAGTTTTTATTTAAAATTCGTATCCCACATCCACAAGATACAACCCATGTCCCGGAGCAGAAGTTCCGGCAGCGTTACGGTTTTTATCTTCAATCACAGTACGAAGATCTTCCGGTTTCAGTTTTCCGGTTCCTATTTCTACCATTGTTCCCACAATCGCACGAACCATGTTTCTCAAAAATCGGTTAGCTGAAACAGTAAATTTCAGCTCTGAGCCATTCTGTTCCCACTCTGCTTTGTAGATTTTACAGATATTCGTTTTATTGTCGGTTTTTAATTTAGCAAAACTGGTAAAATCCTCGAATTCAAAAAGAATCTTACAGGCTTCATTCATAGCATCAATATCCAATCCTCTTTTCCAGTGCTGCCAGGCCGATTCCTGAGTGAACGGATTTTTTTCCAGTGAGATATAATACTCGTAGGTTCTATATGTAGCATCAAAACGGGCGTGAAAATCATCTTTTACCGGAAAAATCCTTTTAATGGAAATATCAGGCGGGAGAAAACTGTTCAGTCTGCGTGGAAGCTGATCGTTTATTTCCTGTTCAGTATCAAAATGAGCAAATATTTTTTTAGCATGAACCCCTGTATCAGTCCTTCCTGCTCCTGTAGTTTTAATCTCTTCCCTTAAAATTGTGGAAAGTGCTTTTTCCAGTTCTTCTTGCACAGAAATGGCATCCGGCTGTATCTGGTAGCCGAAATAATTCTTCCCGTTGTAAGAAAATTCTATAAAGTATCTCAATGTATTGTAATAACTCCACAAAAATACTTTAATTTAACGAAATATTTGTTGAAAAGTCTTTGAGAATAATATACCAAATGCTTATGAAAATCCCTATTTTTGCAATCGTATGAAAAGATGGTACCTTTATCCTTTTTCCCTTGGTTATCATTTGGTAACGGGTATCCGGAACACAATGTATGATCTGGGAATTTTTAAATCGACAAAATTCAAAACTCCGATAATCAATGTCGGAAATCTTTCTGTGGGTGGAAGCGGAAAGTCACCCATGGTGATGTATCTTGCCCAATATTTATCCAAACATTACAGAACAGGAGTACTTTCACGAGGTTATGGAAGGCTGACAAAAGGCTATGAGGTAACGAATTATGAAAGTAATTACAAAATGGTGGGTGATGAAGCGATGCAGCTTTTTGAACGTTTTAAAAACCGTTTTGTTATTGCTGTTTCAGAAGAACGTGTTCCCGGAGCCAAAAAAGTAATTGAAGATATGGACCTTGAAGTTCTTGTATTGGATGATGCCATGCAGCACAGAGCCATCAAGGCAGGATTTAATATTCTGATGACCGACTTTAATGATCCTTTTTTCAAAGACTACCTTCTTCCGGCTGGAGATCTGAGAGAATCCAGAGCAGGATATAAAAGAGCCAACATCATTATGGTCAGCAAATGTCCTGATGAACTGACTGAGGAAACAAAAAGATATTATATTTCAAGAATAAGACCTTCTTATGGACAGAAAGTATTCTTTTCATCCATCGGTTATGACGAAAATGTATACGGAAAAGATAAAATGCTTCCGGATAATAACCTGAATTATTATGATATTTTACTGATTACCGGAATTGCCAATCCTAAACCCCTTCTGGAACATCTGGCAAAATTCTCAAAAAGGGTAAAGCATTTAAAGTTCAGAGATCATCATAATTTCACGGATGATGATATTAAAAAAATCCTTGCCGAGTATAAAAAATTAGGGGAATATAAACTGATATTAACCACAGAGAAAGACTATGTACGTCTGAAAACTTTTGACTATCTTAGAGAAATTGTTTACTACTGGCCTATCAATGTATTGATTGATAAGAAAGAAGAATTCAATCAAATCATCTTAGATTATGTTAGAAAAAATTAAAGAGACTGCAGATTTTATTAAAAATATCATTCAGGAAACACCTGATTTTGCGGTTGTTTTAGGATCCGGACTGGGAAAATTACAGAATGAAGTAGAACCGATCCATGTTTTAGAGTACAAAGACATCCCACATTTTCCACAAACTACAGTAGCCGGACATACCGGAAAACTGATTTATGGACTCCTGGAAGGGAAAAAAGTACTGATGATGAGCGGTCGTTTCCATTATTACGAAGGACATTCAATGGAAACTGTAACCTTTCCTGTGAGGGTTTTTCATTTACTGGGTATTCAAAACCTTATTCTTTCCAATGCATGTGGCGGCGTAAATCCTGCTTACAGCGTTGCAGATATTGTTATTCTGAAAGATCACATCAATATGATGCCTGAGCATCCACTTCGGGGAAAAAATATAGATGAGCTTGGACCACGATTCGTAGATATGAGTGAGTCTTACAACAAAAAAATGATTGCTATAGCGGAAAAGGCTGCTGCAGATCACCAAATAAAAATCCATCAGGGAGTTTACGTAGCACTACAAGGACCAACTTTTGAAACTCCGGCTGAATATGGCATGATCAAAGCCATCGGCGGTGATATGGTAGGAATGAGTACCGTTCCTGAGGTCATTGTCGCCAGACATATGGGAATGGATGTTTTCTGTGTTTCCGTAATCACAGATCTTGGCGGACCGGATGTAGCTTTTGCCGTTTCTCACGAAGAAGTTTTAAATGCAGCCAATAAAGCAATGCCCAATGTAATTGCCGTTGTGAAAGGCCTGATTAAAAACTATCAGTAAAAAATTTCAATCAGAAAATCACAACTGAAGACGTAATATTCCCTTCACACGGAGGAGTGGGGAAAATTCAAAGAATTTTTGACGGAGTGGTTTACACATACCCATCCTCATACCCCATAGAATCCATCAATATTATAAATTTTTCCTAATTCAGCAGAAATCAATCTCAGATTGCAATTCATTGTTTAGATTTGTATAAATGAAATTGTACGAGATGAAAAAGTTGATACTAATTTTTATGATAGGTATTTTTGGGATAAGTTATTCACAACAAGTTCCTGCCGTTCTTAAAACGGGATTTTCAAAAGAAGCTTTACAGCAGAAACTGGAAGATGAAGAAGGAAAAGCCGTTACCATCCAGCAGATTCTTGACCAGCATAAAGGAAAAGTTTTAGTCATTGATTTTTGGGCAGGATGGTGTAGAGATTGCTTAAAGGCACTTCCAAAAGCTAAAGAACTGGAAGATAACAACAAAAATATTGATTTTGTATTTTTATCATTAGACCGTTCAAAAGAAGGGTTTGAAAAAAGTCTGGAAAGATTTGAGATGAAAGACAAAGAAAATTATTGGTTTTCTACAGGATGGAAAAATGATTTCAACAATTATGTAGATCTTAACTGGATTCCAAGATATATGGTAATCGATCAGAAATCTTCTATCGCAAAATATTACGCAATATCACCTGAAGATCCTGAACTTCAGCAAACCATAAATAAACTTTTAAAATAACTTCATTTATTTTAATCCAAAAAAACATAAAAAACTCATTGGAAACCTCAACTTTCAATGAGTTTTAAAATTTCATAGATAACACCATGATCACAAGAGAAGCCACAGAACAGGATTTAAAAACCCTTTTAGAATTCGAACAGGGAGTTGTAACTGCCGAAAGACCTTTCAACAGCACACTTATTGAAGGAGAAATTCATTATTATGATTTAAAACATCTTATACAGTCTCCGGATGCAACTGTAATTGTTGCAGAGGAGAATGATGAAATCGTTGCATCAGGATATGCCCTGATCAAAAAAGCAGCCAAAGATTATTATCAGTTTAAAGAATATGCCTATCTCGGTTTTATGTACGTAAAACCCGAGCACAGAGGTAAAGGGATTAATAAAGTGATTACAGATGAGCTTGTTTCCTGGTCAAAATCAAGGGGAATCAGTGAGGTAAGACTTGATGTATATGCTCAGAATGAATCTGCCATAAAAGCTTATGAAAAAGCAGGTTTTGAACCTCATCTTCTCACTATGAGACTGAAACCGTAAGAGGTTTGAAGCAGAAAGATCGAAGATGGAAGTAATTTAAGTACCATGAATGATCAGCTAGTCTTTTAGCTAACTTTTAATAAATGGATCATCCATTTCTATATCGTTTTCATTAACTTCCCTCTCCCAGCTTCAGACTTCCTTTCTACAAAAAAATTTACCGTCAATAAAGGAATCCATATCTTTGTATATGGATTTTTCTTTGCCGCTTCGTAAAATTATTCATGTTGACATGGACGCATTCTATGCTTCTGTGGAGCAGCATGATAATCCTACATTGAAAGGCAAGCCTATTGCAGTTGGAGGTCAGCATCGTGGTGTAGTTGCTGCAGCAAGCTATGAAGCCAGAAAATATGGAGTACGTTCTGCAATGCCCAGCAAAACCGCAAAGGAAAAATGTCCGCATCTTATTTTTGTTCCTCCCCGATTTGCCAGATATAAAGAAATTTCAAAAAAAATCCGGGAAATTTTCTATGAATATACTGATCTGGTAGAACCTCTTTCTCTTGATGAAGCCTATCTGGATGTCACCGAAAATAAAAAAGGAATGGAATCTGCCAACCTGATTGCCAAAGAAATCCGTCAGAAAATTTTTGAACAGACAGGATTGACGGCATCTGCAGGAATTTCAGTGAATAAGTTTTTGGCTAAAGTAGCTTCCGACATCAATAAACCGAATGGCCAGAAAACCATTCATCCTGATAAAATGGAGCATTTCCTGGAAGAATTACCTGTAGAAAAATTTTATGGAGTTGGAAAAGTTACAGCTAACAAGATGTTTAGCTTAGGAATTTATAAAGGAAAAGATTTAAAGAAAAGATCACTTGAAGATCTGGTAAGACTTTTCGGGAAGTCCGGAAAACACTATTACAATGTAGTGCGCGGTATTCATACTTCCGAAGTAAAACCTCATCGTATCCAGAAAAGTGTGGCTGTAGAAAGAACCTTTTTTGAGGACCTCCTGGATGATCAGCAGATCAATGAAAAACTGGAAAGCCTAGGACAGGAACTTCATCAGAGATTACAGAAAAATAATATTCTCGGGAGAACTTTAACGTTAAAAATAAAATATAAAGATTTCTCTCTTTTTACAAGGAGCATTACAAGAGAAGATTATTTCTCATCACCGGAACAGTACTTTAATACAGGAAGAAAGCTCTGGGAACTCCGCCCTTTTGATAAGGCAGTACGCCTTCTCGGCTTATCTCTCTCCCACCTGAATACGGAAGAAAAAAAACAGGTTTCCGTTCAACTAAAAATCCCGTTTGAAGAATTTGAAAGTGAGTAGGTCATATTTTTTCGCTAACTTGTATCTACCAAATCAGCAAATTTATGAACCCAACCATGATTCAGTTTTTTCACTGGTATTCTGAAGGAGACGGAAAGTTGTGGAAAGAAGCCGAAAAACAGGCCAGATATTTAGCAAAGCTGGGGATTACTTCTGTGTGGTTTCCTCCTGCCTATAAAGGAACAAATGGAGGTTACTCTACCGGATATGATGCTTATGATCTCTATGACCTCGGAGAATTTGACCAAAAGGGAACCGTTGCTACAAAATACGGCACTAAAACCGATTATATAAAAGCTATTAAAGCCTTAAAGAAACAAAATATACAGGTAATTGTAGATATTGTTCTGGGGCATAAAGCCGGAGGTGATGAGCTGGAAAAATTCAAAGTAGTAAAAGTAGATGAAGAAAACAGGGAGAAAGTTATTTCCGATGTCATTGAAATAGAGTCTTACACGAAATTCACCTTTCCCGGAAGAGGAAAAAAATATTCTGATTTTGAATGGAACTTCACCTGCTTCAGCGGCGTAGATTACGCAGAAGGTATGGAATCCCACATCTATAAAATACAATCTGAATATGGAGACGACTGGGAAGAAATGATTCACGATGAAAAAGGGAATTACGACTACCTGATGTACAATGATATCGAACATAGAAATCCTTTTGTACGGGAAGAGCTTAACCACTGGGCAAAGTGGTATTTTGATCAGACAGATTTCGATGGAGTGAGACTGGATGCCTTGAAGCATATTTCGTTCGACTTTTATAAAGAATGGCTCACTATGCTTCGTTCTAATTCGGGGAAAAATATTTTTGCTGTCGGTGAATACTGGGCTCCCGGATATCTTCATCTGCTTCAAAAGTATATTGAGGTGACAGAAGGCTGTATGAGTCTTTTTGACAGTTCCCTTCAGAACAATTTTCATAATGCTTCAAAAGAAGGAAGTTCATATGATCTCCGCAGAATTTTTGATGAAACTCTTACCCAGGCAGATCCCTTACATTCGGTGAGTATAGTAGCTAATCATGACACCCAGCCTTTACAGGATCTTGAAGCTCCTGTAGAACCATGGTTTAAGCCTATTGCTTACTCCCTTATTCTATTGAGAAAAGAAGGTTATCCGTGTGTATTCTATCCTGATTTGTATGGTGCCCATTATACGGATAAAGATAGAGAGGGCAACGATCAGGAAATATTTATGCCTAAAATAGATGGAATTGAAGAGCTATTAAAAGCCAGAAAAGATCATGCATATGGTGATCAGCATGATTATTTTGAGGATGCCAACTGCCTTGGGTGGGTTCGTACAGGTGATAATGAACATTCAGGATGTGCTGTCGTATTAAGTAATAAAGATGCTTACAACAAACCTATGGAAGTAGGACAGCTTTACGCAGGAAAAAAATTTAAAGATTTTTTGAAGAGATTCAAAGAAAAAGTAACTATTGATGAAAATGGATGGGGAAATTTCCCTGTTCCGGCAGGAAATGTAAGCGTTTGGATTCCTGAGTAAGAGCCTTGTCAAGGTTTAAAACCTTGACAAGGCTTTCAATTAGCAATAAATATATCGGCAATTCCAAATATCTGTAGCCCATTCGCAGCATTGTCCGTCTTCGTTGGAAGTACAGCATACTTTACCCCAATTTAAATCTCCGGCCTTTAAGGTCTTCAGTTCCTCACGTTTAAGTTTTTTTACTTTGAAATCTTTGTTTGTTTTCATAATTATTATTTTTAATGGTTTAGTAATTAAATATACGTTAAAAATTACAATTATGCATAAGTATTTATCACCAAATACTTGATTTAGTATATATAATTTTCATTATTAAAGATAAATATTGAGAATATGACGAACCACCCCGTCAAAAATTCTTTGAATTTTTGCCACCCCTCCGAGGGAGGGGAATGTTTACGTCCTCAATAGGGATATTTGTTAAGATTAGAGATTTATACACTTAGTATGCTACATTTTTCTGAGCTGCAGGATTTCCGGTTTTTCGGAGACATCAGATATTTTTCCGGTTCTGGCAAATTCGGCCCAGAGTGCTCGTAATTTCTTACCGTTTTCATGAATACGACTCCAAGGTATATCTTTCAGCAGTTCGGAAAATTTCCACGCAGATTCATTGCCAAAGATCAAAGGAAGATCAATACAGTGAGGAGCCCCGATATGACTGTCTTTCAGTTTTGAATGAATTCTGAACAAATAAACATTTCCGCCAGCATCAGCCAGATTTTCTGCAAACCGTCTTGCCGGAGTTCCATAGATGAATTCTGTGGTTTTTTCAACTGTCTTATCCATGATTTTTAATCCCAGTCCAGTTCCGAAATATTTATTTAATGCATCAGAAGTTTTGAGATAAAATGCAGTTTCATCATTATTTAAGCCAATGAGTACATCATATTTCTGTGCATTCTTTTTCCACATTTCCAGCGATTCTTCTTCTTTACATAAAGGAAAATATCCGTATTGAGTTCCAAAAGGCATCGCAGCTTTCAGACCGTATTTCATGATGGATGGTAAGAATTTCCCGTATTCATTCATCATTTTTAACACATCTGTTTCATCTTTCAGTATTTCTGTTTTTCTCAGAAATTCTGCAGACATTTTCTGTCTTTGATGACGTAAGCCCAAAGGTGCACTCTGGATAATAACACGCTGAAATAAATCCTCCACTCCTTCAGAAATCATTAAATGCGCAATGGCATCACCTCCCGAAGACTGTCCAAGAAGGGTAATATTGTTTTCATCTCCATTGAAATCTGCAATATGGATTTTTATCCACTTTAATGCTTCGATCATATCCAACAGACCAAGATTAGCAGGCCTGGTTTCGTCTCCACCTAAAAATCCAAATAATCCCAATCGATACGAAACAGCAACAACAATGACATGCTGTTCTTTCACCCATTCCGAAGGATCGGCAGTGGCAAGATCACCGCAACCAATTTCATGGGAACCTCCATGAATCCAGACTATAACAGGAATTTTTTCATTTTCAGAAACTGTTTCAGGACGGGTGATGGAAAGATATTGTGTAGATTCATCGGCTTCAAAGCTTTCAACAGAGGTCGTTCCAATCATTTTTTCCACAAGTGGACTTAAAGCTTGAGGACACACTGGAGTTTTTTCAGGAGCAATAATATCAGATGATGAAAATTTTACAGCAACAGGTCTTTGAAATCTCTCAGAATGGGCATAGCGAATACTTTTAGCCTTGATAATTCCTTGTTCTTTCAATGCTATAATTCTCCCAAAACGGGTATTAAAAATAAAGGTTTCTTGCTGATTTGGTGTCATCTTTGGAATGGTGAAAACTTTTCTTTTTAAATTTAATTATTTAAACACAAATCCCACGAATAAATACACTAATATTCACTAATTTGATTTGTGTTATTTGTGTTGAAAAAAATCTAAACACGAATGTCACAAATGAATACACAAATATCCACTAATTTGATTTGTGTTATTTGTGAAAGATTAGTGATACCAGTGTTAAAAAACTAGTTCAGGATTTTGTACTCACTCGGAGAAATACCCACCTTTGTTTTGAAGAGTCTTGTAAAATGCTGTGGATATTTAAAGCCCAGATCATAGGAAATCTCACTGATTGTTTTTGCCTGATCCAGAATCTGTTCTTTGGCGATATCAATAAGTTTGTTGTGGATAAATTCCTGTGCGGAAATTCCCAGTTCTTTTTTAATTAAATCCCCGAAATAATTAGCAGACAAATTCAGTTTTTCTGCAAAGTAGTTGACCATCGGAAAACCGATATTTTTAGGATTTTCAGATTTTAAATACTCGTCAACCAGATTTTCAAATTTCCCGATAACTCCCTGGTTGATATGATCTCTTGTAATAAACTGACGGTCATAAAAACGCATACAATAATTCAGGAAAAGTTCAATATTATTGACAATTAAAGATTTACTGTGTTTATCAATAGCCTGTTCAAGCTCAAGTTTAATATTTTTAAAACAATCCAGTACCACTTCTCTTTCTTTTTCTGAGAGATGAAGCGCTTCATGCACATCATAAGAGAAGAATGAATAGTCTTTCATATTCTTTCCTAAATTGGTTCCTTTTATTAAATCCGGGTGAAAAATTAATGCAGAACCTGCAGGCTGAATATATTTATCTTTGTTATAAATTCCATAGGTCTGACCGGGAGCGATAAAAACCAATGTTCCTTCCTGATAATCATAGCTGTGTTTTCCATATTGCATATCTCCGCACATTACATCTTTCAGAAAAACGGTATAAAATCCAAATGTTCTTTTATGCTGGCAGATAGGATCAGATTTAGAAAAATCAATAACACTCACCAGCGGATGCAGGGTTTCATGATTCGCCATTTTATTGTATTCTGAGACCGTATTATAGATTTCAACCTCCTGATTTTCCATGAAGTATATTTTTATTTCTATTCAAAATTACCACTTTCTTATGTAACTGAAATAGGGTCTGTAAAATTGGTAAGTAATTCGGTAATCTGTATAAGTCCGGTTTACTAAAAAGTTTCGACTTTTGTATCGTTATGGAAACTTTTAATACATCCATATAATAATTTATAAACCTAAATAAACTAAATATAAAAATGAGTACAATCACAGTAAAAGCTTATGGTGCAGAGTCTACCACAGCAGACCTGAAAGAAATGAATATTGAAAGAAGAGAAGTAACCTCAAAGGATGTAGAGATTGAAATCCTATATTGCGGGGTATGCCACTCTGACCTTCACACGGCAAGAAATGACTGGGGCGGATCTTTGTATCCTGTAGTTCCGGGACATGAAATTGTCGGGAGAATTACCAAAGTAGGAAGCGAAGTTTCCAAATTTAAAGTAGGTGATCTTGCAGGGGTTGGATGTATCGTAGATTCATGTGGACATTGCGACAGCTGCCAGCACGATCTTGAGCAGTATTGTTTAAACGGCTTCACAGGAACTTATAATGGAAAAGATAAGCATTTGGGAGGTCATACTTTTGGAGGATATTCTCAAAAAGTAGTTGTGGATTCTCACCATGTTTTAAAAGTACCTGAAAATCTTGATCTTGCAGCAGTAGCACCACTTCTTTGTGCAGGTATTACAACATGGTCTCCTTTAAAGCACTGGAATGTAGGTCCCGGCTCTAAAGTAGCGGTTGTAGGACTGGGCGGTTTAGGCCATATGGCGATTAAACTGGCAAAAGGATTGGGTGCTGAAGTTACTTTATTTTCAAGAACTCCGGGAAAAACTGATGATGCAAAACAACTGGGTGCTGATCATGTTGTTATCTCTACGGATGAAGCACAAATGGAGTCTGTAAAAGGAAAATTTGATGTGATTATTGATACGGTTCCTTACGTACATGATGTAAATCCTTATGTGGCAACTTTAAATATCAATGGAACTCATGTTCTTGTAGGATATCTGGGAGGTTTGGAACCTATCCTTAATACTGTTCCGATGATTATGGGAAGAAAATCTGTAGCAGGTTCCGTAATTGGAGGTATTGCAGAAACTCAGGAATTATTAGATTTCTGCGGAGAGCATAATATTGTTTCAGAAATTGAAATGATCAAAATGCAGGACATCAACGAAGCTTATGAAAGAATGTTGAAAAGTGACGTAAGATACCGTTTCGTCATTGATATGCAGTCTTTATAATTCTTCTGGAGAAGTAACAAAAACATGCGCTTCGGATTGAAGCGCATGTTTTTATTTTTTAAGATTTTGGCTAAATGTATTCTGAGCCTGATTTGGTATAAATCTGTTTCCTTCAGCACATTTGATATCATTTCTTTCCATATCCTGAAAAGCCCATGCAGCCATTGCATCAATAACGGGAGCCAGCTCATTACCTGCATCACTCAACTTATAGGTGACATGAGGAGGTACTACAGGTTTTGCTGTTCTGATAATTAATCCATCTGTTTCCAACTGTTTCAGATGCTGAATGAGCATTTTTTCCGTTACGGTAGGAATTGCTTTTTTCAATTCGCTGTATCTTTTTTCGCCTGTGGAAAGATTAAAAAGAATAATAGGTTTCCAGAATCCTCCAATTCTTTCCATAACGTACATTACAGGACAATCCTGTACCGTCTTTCTGTTTTCCTGAATAGTTGAACTTTCTTTGATTGCTGTCATATCTACATACTTTAGGGTAAGTACTTGTATAAAAGTAAGTACAAATATAACTTTGTTCTCAGAAATAAAAAAATATTTACATATGAAAATCGTAATCACAGGATCATTAGGAAATGTAGCTAAACCACTAGCACAACAATTAATTTCTGAAGGACATACTATTACCGTAGTAAGCAGCAGCGATGCAAGAAAGCAGGATATTGAATCTCTGGGAGCAACTCCAGCAATAGGTTCTATCACGGATGTTAACTTTTTGGCTCATACATTTGAAGGTGCGGACGCTGTTTTTGTAATGACACCTCCAGCTATCAGCCCGGATAAGATTGTGGAAAACACAACTAATGCAGGTAAAAATTATGCTGAAGCTTTAAAAAATGCTAATGTAAAAAGAGCAGTAATGCTAAGCAGTGTAGGAGCAGAATCTCCGATAGAAAACGGTCCTATTGCAGGTCTTCACAATATTGAAAAAATATATAATGACGTAGAAAATACTTCTTTCACTTTTTTAAGAGCCGGATATTTTTATAATAACTTTTTCAACGATATTCCTTTGATTCAAAATGCAGGAATCATTGGTGGTAATTATCCTGCAAATATCGAAGTTCCTGTAGTACATCCTACTGATATTGCCAAAGCCGCAGCTGAAGAATTGGTAAAAAAAGAAAATACCAACAACATCAGATATATTGTAAGTGATGTACGAACAGCTTCCGATTTTGCGAAAGTTTTAGGTACTTCTGTTAATAAGCCTGAACTTCCATGGGTAGAATTTTCTGATGAAGATTCTTTAAACGGAATGCTTCAGGCGGGATTACCTGAAGATATGGCTAAGTTGTATGTTGAAATGGGAAGAGGAATAAGAACGGGTGTTGTTCAAAAGGATTTTATTGATCATGGTTCTCCTGTTACAGGAAATGTTAAATTAGAAGATTTTGCAAAAGAGTTTTCTTCTCAGTTTTAATTTCTTTTGTCTTGAAACAAAAGTTCAAGACTGGAAATGCTAAGTCAATAATAAAAACCAGTTTCGGCGCACCTTTGGTGCGCCGAAACTGGTTTTTATTATTATATTTTAATCCTTAAGATTATTTTTTCTCTTTCAGGGTTTTCTTTAAAACTTTCAGTTTTCCATCAATAGACTGATTAATTTTTAATCCTAAAACTTCAGCAACCAAAGGATAAACATTGATGTTGGCAAATTCTCCGATTGTCAGATTATTTTTAAATTCCGGTCCCCAGGCAAAGAAAGTCGCTTTCATTTCCGGAACAACTTTAGGGTTGTAACCATGTTTTCCAACCGACGTCTTTTTACCTTTTTCCAAGAAAATCTTTGGTGCTTTCGGAATCAGAAGAATCTGTCCTATTCTGTTATACTGGTCATCTCTTGTTGCAAAATGCAGGTATTTGGGAAGCTTTTTATCCAGATATACTTCGTAATCGTCTGTTTTACTGGCTTTCAATTCTTTATAAACTGCTTTTACCTCATCCGGATTTTTAACGTAAACTCTTAACAGGGTTTGAGAATTGTAAAAATCAAATCTGTTTTTATCAAAAAGCACAGCCGGAATTTCCAAAGGTGTACCACCATCGACTTTAATCATGCCGTGGTCGGAAACAAAAATAAAGTTAACATTTTTTAATCCTAATTCATTTACTTTCTGAGCAAGGTCACCAATCGCCTGATCTATCAGATGAACAGCCGTTTCTGTTTCTTTGGCATCCGGTCCAAAATGATGTCCGCTTCCATCTACTTCCGGGAAATATAATGAAATAAAGTGAGGTCTTTTATCTTCCGGTAACTTCAGCCAGTTCACTACTTTTCCTACTTTTTCTGAAGGTGTGAATTTTTCATGATAAGGATAATAATAAGTAGGTCTCATTCCTCCTGCATCGCTGGCAGATCCTACCCACATTAAAGAAGCCGATACCATTCCCTGTTTTTCGGCAAGTCCCCAAAGTGGAGTTCCTCCATACCAGCTCCCGTCCTCAGCATTTTTTTTACTGCTCATTGCATAGCCTTCTTTTCTTTTGTAATCATAGAAAAAGTTATCAATCAAGCCATGATGGGATGGATAAAGTCCGGTGATTAAGCTCCAGTGGTTTGGGAAAGTAATACTTGGATAGCTTGGAATCATGGCTTCAGCTTTTACACCGCCATTAGCCAGTTTCAAAAGATTTTCAGCATTGTATTTCTGAGCATAGTCATAACGGAAACCATCTGTAGATATCATAATCACGTAAGGTTTAGACTGTGCCTCTGTACTGTTTTGTCTACCCGGGATCACCACCTGGGCTGTATCAATATTTACCTGTTGTGCAAAAGCCGTAAAGGAAATTAACAGCAGTAAAAAATGGATTCCTCGCTTCATTATTTAAAAATTTTCTGCAAAGTTACATCCTATACTTCTGCCTGAAAAGTTTAAGAGATTAAAAGTATATTAAAAGCGATTATTTTTTTTGAATCAAAATTAAAACTCATTAAATAGGTCTTTTCATTTCAAACTGTGACAGCCAATTGTTCAGTCCTGCTCTTTCGCTAAGAAATTTACTGGTGTTTTCCGAAGAATCATCTACATTGTTCAATGCAATAACCTGCCCTCCATTTTTTTTCGAAATGGCATTAAAAAGCGTCGTTCCTATTCCCTGATTTCTGAAACCTTTATCTACAGCAAACTGGTAGATTTTTTTCGCTGCAGGACCATAAACAATATACCCAACAAGCTTCTCATCAATATAAGCACCTAAAGTCACATAGTTCTCAGGCATAGGTTCCAATACGAAAACAGATCCCTGCCATGAAGGTTCGATATCCCAGAAAGAACATAATTTTTCCCATTGAAAGTCTTTCAAATCCTTGATAGAAACCTCAGCATTTTCTTTTCCCTGCTTAATGCTACCGTTAAAACAAAGCAGCCTTCGGACAATACTAAAGCCTAAGTTCTCATATGCCCTGATAGCAGGCTGATTTCCTTCAATAACTTCAAGCAGCAAATTATTGGCATTTCTTTCCTTTAAAACAGGAATAATAAAATCATACATTTTTCTCACCAATCCTTTACCTCTGCTTTCCGGAACGACTCCTGTTCCTCCGTTGTAGATTATTTTTTCTCCATTTTCAACTTTTTCAGACTGAAGAATAAAGCCAACCAGCCTTCCGTCTTCAAATGCTCCGGCGGATAAATTCATATCTAGTTTTTCAGCTGCAATTTTTGAAACAAGTACTTCTTTCGTTAAGTGAAAAGGAACAACATAGTCAGAAAATGAATGATTGAATACTGATAAAAGTTCATCTGTTGTGATATTGGCTAAGGTTTTAAATTCCATTGGTTGTAAAAAATTATAAGGCTAAGAGATGGCCTTTTATTAAGAATCCGTATCTACACAAATATATGAATTTTAAAGCAACCTCCCTGAAATTGGTACTTAAGAAAAAATGATACCCCTGAAAAATCAGGGGTATGCATTACTAATTATTTAGGTGTGTTTTTTCTGAAAATTATTCTTTAATCAGTTTTTCGTAAGATGTAGTTCCATCTTTTAAAGTGATTTCGAAATAATAAGTACCGGATTTTAAATCTCTGACACTGATATTTTCTCCCTCAAGCTTTACAGATCTTACTTTTCTTCCGGCAGATTCATAAATATCAACAGATTTTATTTTATCTGCATTTTTAAAGCTCACCGTTTCTTTCGCCGGGTTTGGATAAAGAACCATTTTCTTACCTTCGGAAGCTGTTTCTTTAGTACCTAAAGTACCAAAACTCAGGGATGTAGTACCACAGCTGTTAGAACCGTGATAACCAATCGTAAAATTCGACAATCTACGTCCATAGGTAATGTTTAAAGGGCCTGCAGGAGGAACAGTAAAAACATAATCATTAGCATCTCCTGTGTTTAAAGCTCTTGTAGCGATTACGGTACGAACACTTCCTGCCACTGTATTAGATGTTACAGTCCAGTTTTGAGTTCCATCCAAAGGCGGAACCACTCCTTGTCCATTAAATGTTCTGTCACTTAAATTAGTTCCATCAAAAATTACAACGTCTTTCCCTATATCATCCATATTCGTTGTATTGAAAGCCATTCCCAGCCATCCCGTAGAAGGCCCGACAAGGGTAAGGGTAACTAAAGAAGGGGTAAGGTCAATCTTAACTGAATAAGCCAAATCGGCTCCTCCCGGTGTGGAAAAAAGAGGTACAGTTCCTGTCGAATATTGACTTTTTACATGAAAAAAAGCAAAAAATCCGATCAATAATAATGTAGTTTTTAATTTCATATGGTCAATTTTTTAATAAGTTAATAATGTCTTGATTTTTAGTAAATAATGCATACTCAAAAACAGTTTTCCCTTGTTTATCTGATAATGTCTTATTTGCTTTATTCTTTAGCAGCAGTTCTACCATTTCTTTGTTTTGTGACTGAACAGCATATATTAATGGTGTTACTCCACTGCTGTTTGCCACATTGGGATCAGCTTTGTTCGCTAATAATTTCTGAGTAAGATTTTTATCTCCTTTAAAAACAGAAGCCGTTAAAGCTGTTCCTTCTCCACTTGCGTAATTCATATTTTTAACGTGAGTAATTAAAAATTCTGCAACAGGGATATTTCCTCTGTAACAAGCTAAAATAAGGGGAGAGAATCCGTTTTCATTCACCTGATTAATAATATCCGGATTTTGTTTCATCAGCTCCTGTACTTCAGGAACTGTTCCGCTTCTGGCAATATCAAATATTGATTTTGCCTTTTCCTGAGCAAATATCAATGAGCTCAGAAATAGTCCTAAAATTAAGATTAGATTTCTCATTGTTTTACCATTACGTAGTTGTATTCGATGTTGACATTTTCTGCCACTTTCTTGGTAACCATTTTAGGGATGGTCACTTTATAATCTGCAGGTCTTGCCATAAAACCACCCTGCATATAGATTTTACCCTCTTTTGCATATAATGTGGCAGAAGAAGCAACCGCTTTGTCTACACCATGAAAGTTAAGCGTTCCCTGAACGGTATATTTCTGAGGACTCGTTGTAAGTTTTGTTTTATCAAAGTTGACAATTTTCCCTTTGAAGGTTGTTTTAGGATATTTTGCGGATTCGGCATAACTTTCATTGAAATGCTCTTCCATTAATTTGGTTTTAAAATGAAAGTTTTTAACGGTTGAAACGGATGCCATCTCACCATTATCTGCATTCAGAATCACCACATTATTGTCATCCTGGGCAAAAATATCATCAAACAGAGGTACTGAAGCTTCAAAAGTTACTTTTCCGGTCTTAGAGCTGTATTTTTGTGCTGAAGCGTAACTGGCAGAAAGCAGTAATACGCTTAATAATGCTAATTTTTTCATATCATTTTTTTTAATTTTCATTGAGCCCGTCAGCTTTCCACTTTATGAAAACATTGATCTGAGCTGCGGACAATGATCCTCCCTTAGGCATTTTCTCCGGATCACCATTGGGTCTTTGGATACGGTCCAGAATTCCGTCTATGTTGTCTTTTACCTGATCATAAGTAACGAGAGGTTTATAGCCACTGGCAGAATGACAGCCAATGCAATTGTTATCCACAATGGGTTTTACATCTGCTGTATATTTTACAGGTACTGTGATTGGTGTATTATCAGAAATCTCTTCATAAGTTCTGCTGTCACAAGCCGTCAGTATGATTGCTGACGACAATATCAATAAGGATGTTAGCTTTTTCATATTAAAAAACTCTATAAAGATTAAACCCAAAGAAAATATGTCCTTTCCCCCATGCTCCTGTAGCATTGGTAAGATATCCGATATCTGAATTTATCTGGGAGTTCGTCAATAAAAGCTGGAACACATGTCCTCCGGTTTCTATATCCACCCCCAAAGACAGTGGGTTTTTATAAAAACTGTGATCGTCGAAATTCACAAAGTATTCTGCATTCACAGAAACTCTTTTGGAAATTTTGTAGCGCCCTCCCAAACCTGCCAAAAACTGATTTTTGTTTTCAATGGTAGGTTCGTAAAGGTTTTTATGAACAAAGGATGGAGTAAGCTGTAAGGAAAGCTTATCATTGAATCTTCTTGAAATTAATGCCTGTGTAAGATAAGAAAGCCTGTCACTGAATTTAAGATGTGGATACGTTTCTTTTTTCAGTTCCGTGTTGGCACCCATTACATTGTATCCCACAATATCCACCGGGAAGTTTTCATTTTGTCTTACCAGTCTGTATTTCACAGCTCCTTCAAACGTTTTCATATTCGTTTCTCTGGAAAGGCTTACGGATACTGCATCTGAAATACCATAGATAACACCTAATTTGGTAGAAGCATGATCCAGACCGAAAAAGTCTTTAAATCCTGCGCTTATGTCCCCAAATCTGTGAGCAACGATAATGTACCATTCTTTTTTGGCAGCAAGTTTTGTGGATTGTCCCGTGACAATCTGAAGTGCTTTAAAGGCGGGTTGTGAAGTTTCTGTGTTGGTTTTCACCGTGTCAATATCTTTCAGCAGATCTTCCTGTGCAAAGACAAGACCTGAAGAAAATATTGACAAAAATAAGAGAGTTTTCGTCATATACAATTTGAATTAAATTATGATATAACAAACTTATTGAGTTCTCAATTCAAAAACAGGTGATAAAAGTCACCAGCCAAATTGTTTTTATCAATGATAGAAATAAGCTTTTCAAACAATTAGAATTAGATTATTCTAACATTTTCATTTACAGGAACTTTCATCCCTTCTTTAGTTTGAATAATTTCACCTTCGCTTTCAATTTTTTTCAAAACTCTGCTCACCACTTCTCTGGAAGTTCCCAAACTGTTGGCAATTTCACGATGGGTGATCTTAATAGGATTGTTTCCTGTGGATGAAATCTGCTGTTTGATGTAATTCAGGACTCTTTTATCCAGCCTGTGGAACACTGCATCATTTACCATATTCATCACTTCTGAGAACCTGCGGTCATATTCATGATAAAACAGTTTATTGATTTCCGGGAATTTTATCAGCCAATCATGCATTACAGAAACGGGAATAAGAATAGCTTCCGAGTCTTCTTCAGCAATAGCATACACCCTGCTGATATAATCAGTCAGAATAGATGAAAAGGTCATAAGGCAGCTATCTTTAGGCTTAATATAGTAGTAGATCAGTTCTCTTCCATCATTAAGGGTAAAAACCTTGATAGAGCCTTTTATAAGGAAAGGGACAAACTTATTTTTCTGCCCTTCTCTTATGATTTCAGTTTTTGCTTTTATATCAACTGCAACAGCATGCTTTTCCAGCTCAGATAAAAAATCGGCTCCTAAAAAGCCAAATTTACTTACAGCGAATGCGTTATCAACCATATCCTATATTTTCTACTTTTTCTCAAACAAAGATATAAAATTGATGAATGGTTATTATATATTTTTATGTTATTAAAGAAAATTAACAATTACATAAGTTCTATACTATTTTCTAAGTTAGAATTAGCACAAAAAACACCCCGGTTAAAAACCAGGGCATTTTTATTTTATTGTAAAAAGAAATCTTACGCTTGAACGTTGTTTCCTCCTAATACGAAAGGCTCAACTTCTTTGATTTCTCCGAACTGCTGCTCGTAGTTAGCGATGTTCTGTTGAAGAGCGTTTAATACTCTTTTAGCGTGAAGTGGAGCAAGAATAACTCTTGATCTTACTTTAGCTTGCTGAACACCTGGCATCAACTGAATAAAGTCTACTACAAATTCAGATGGAGAGTGGTTTACTAAAGCTAGGTTAGCATAGATACCAGCAGCTACCATTTCGTTTAATTCGATGTTGATGTTTCCGTCTTGTGGATTTTGATTGTTGTCCATTGTTATAAATTATGTTTTTAAAATTCGAAATTTGAGATTGTGAAAATATAAAAATAATTTCAAACCTCAAATTTCAAATCATTAATTTTAGTTAAGGTCTTCGAATTCTTTCTTAGAACCTACAATAACGTTCTGATACTCTTTAAGACCTGTACCTGCAGGGATTCTGTGACCTACAATTACATTTTCTTTAAGACCGTTAAGATCGTCTACTTTACCAGCAACCGCTGCTTCGTTAAGAACCTTAGTTGTTTCCTGGAATGATGCTGCAGACATGAATGACTTAGTCTGAAGTGCTGCTCTTGTAATACCTTGTAGTACAGGAGTTGCTGTAGCAGGAAGAGCTTCTCTTACTTCTACAAGACCTAAATCTTCACGCTTCAACTTAGAGTTTTCATCTCTTAATTCTCTTGCAGTAATCATCTGACCTGGCATAAATTCTTTAGAATCACCAGCATCTACTACTACTTTAAGACCAAATACTCTGTTGTTTTCTTCTAAGAAATCATATTTGTGCTCAAGAGCTCCTTCAAGGAATTGAGTATCACCTCCATCTACGATAGATACTTTCGTCATCATCTGTCTTACGATAATTTCGAAGTGCTTGTCGTCGATTTTTACCCCTTGTAGACGGTAAACTTCCTGAATCTCATTTACCAAGTATTCCTGAACTGCTGTTGGGCCTTTAATTCTTAAGATATCTTCCGGTGTAATAGAACCGTCAGAAAGCGGAGAACCTGCTCTTACGAAGTCATTCTCCTGTACCAAGATCTGGTTTGATAATTTAACTAAGTAAATTTTTCTTTCTCCAGTTTTAGCTTCAACAATAAGTTCACGGTTACCTCTCTTAATTTTTCCGTAAGAAACTACCCCGTCGATTTCAGTAACAACCGCTGGGTTTGAAGGGTTTCTTGCTTCGAATAATTCGGTAACTCTCGGAAGACCTCCGGTGATATCCCCTGCTTTTGCAGATTTTCTTGGGATTTTGATTAAGACTTTACCAGCCTTAATTTTTTCACCATCGTTAACCATTAAGTGGGCTCCTACCGGTAAGTTGTAAGCTTTTTGCTCAACACCTTTAGAGTCTACCACCTTCAAGGTAGGTACGGCTTTCTTATTTCTTGATTCAGAGATTACTTTCTCTTCAAATCCTGTTTGTTCATCAATTTCAAGTTGGAATGAAATACCCTGGATGATATCCTCGTATTCTACCTTACCCGAAGTTTCAGCAATAATTACCGCGTTATATGGATCCCATCTACAGATTGTATCTCCTTTCTTCACTTTATCACCTGGCTTTACAGCTAATATAGATCCGTAAGGTACGTTAGCTACCATTAATGGAGTTCTAAGCTCATTATCAGCAACTAATCTGAATTCTGTTGAACGAGAAACTACAACCTCAGCAGTGTTACCGTTTTCATCTTCAGAAGTAATCGTTCTTACTTCATCCATTTCAACGATACCATCTCTTCTTGCAACGATAGATGGGTTTTCTGATACGTTTCCTGCAGTACCCCCCTGGTGGAAGGTTCTCAACGTAAGCTGAGTACCTGGTTCCCCAATTGACTGTGCTGCAATTACACCTACCGCTTCACCCATGTGGATCACTTTACCTGTTGCTAAGTTTCTACCGTAACATTTAGCACAGATTCCTTTCTTAGCTTCACAAGTTAATGGTGAACGAACCTCAACAGACTCTAATCCAGCCTCTTCGATTCTTTTCGCCAATGCTTCAATGATCACCTGATCTGCGCTTGCAATAAGCTCGTCAGTTTCAGGATCATAAATATTATGAAGAGATACTCTACCTAAGATTCTTTCAGAGATTCTTTCAACGATCTCGTCATTTTTCTTAAGTGCAGTAACTTCTGTACCTCTCAGCGTTCCACAGTCATCTTCTGTAACGATAACGTCCTGTGCAACGTCTACCAATCTTCTCGTTAAGTAACCAGCATCGGCTGTCTTAAGAGCGGTATCCGCAAGACCCTTACGGGCACCGTGGGTAGAGATAAAGTACTCTAGAATCGAAAGACCTTCCTTAAAGTTTGCAAGGATCGGGTTTTCGATGATCTCCGCTCCGGTAGAACCGGCTTTCTGCGGTTTTGCCATCAAACCTCTCATCCCTGATAACTGACGGATCTGTTCTTTAGAACCCCTCGCTCCAGAGTCAAGCATCATATATACAGAGTTGAAACCACCTTGGTCAGTTTTCATTCTGCTCATGATCATTTCAGTTAATCCTGCGTTGGTATTTGTCCAAACGTCGATTACCTGGTTATAACGTTCTGTATCGGTAATTAGACCCATGTTATAGTTAGCTCTAATTTCGTCTACAGTTTCAATTGAAGAAGCAATCATCTGCTTTTTCTCAACAGGAACTACAATATCCCCAAGTGAGAATGAAAGACCTCCTTTGAATGCGTTTGAATACCCTAAGTCTTTCATTGCATCAAGAAACTTCACAGTTGTAGGGAAGTCTGTATCAGCAAGGATCTTACCGATAACATTTCTCAATGATTTCTTAGTAAGAAGTTCATTGATATATCCTACCTGCTTAGGTACAATCTGGTTGAATAAAATTCTACCTACAGAAGTTTCGATCAATCTTGTTACTATTACTCCGTCTTCTTTAACAGGTAGTCTACATCTTACCTTAGCATTTAAAGAAACTCTACCTTCAGCATAAGCGATTTCCGCTTCTTCAGGAGAATAGAATGCAAGACCTTCACCTTTTACTTTCATATCTTCTGTAGAGCTCAATTCTTTAGTCATGAAATAAAGACCAAGAACCATGTCCTGAGAAGGTACTGTAATCGGAGAACCGTTTGCAGGGTTCAAAATGTTCTGAGAACCTAACATCAATAACTGAGCTTCAAGGATTGCCTCTGGTCCTAACGGTAAGTGTACCGCCATCTGGTCACCATCGAAATCGGCGTTGAATGCTGTTGTTACCAACGGGTGTAGCTGGATTGCCTTACCTTCGATCATCTTAGGTTGGAAAGCCTGAATACCCAGTCTGTGAAGCGTAGGTGCTCTGTTCAATAGAACAGGGTGACCTTTCATCACGTTTTCAAGGATATCATAAACTACAGGTTCTTTTCTGTCGATAATTCTCTTTGCAGATTTTACAGTTTTTACAATCCCTCTTTCAATTAGTTTTCTAATGATAAACGGTTTGTAAAGTTCAGCTGCCATATCTTTAGGAATACCACATTCGTGAAGCTGTAAGTTTGGACCTACAACAATTACAGAACGCGCAGAGTAATCTACCCTTTTCCCTAGTAAGTTCTGACGGAAACGACCTTGCTTACCTTTCAATGAATCAGAAAGTGATTTCAATGGTCTGTTTGATTCAGATTTTACTGCAGAAGATTTTCTTGTATTATCGAATAATGAATCTACTGATTCCTGAAGCATACGCTTCTCGTTTCTCAAGATTACTTCAGGAGCTTTGATCTCCAATAATCTCTTCAAACGGTTATTTCTGATAATTACTCTTCTATAAAGGTCATTTAAGTCAGAAGTAGCGAAACGTCCTCCATCCAATGGAACTAATGGTCTTAATTCTGGTGGAATAACAGGAAGTACACGCATGATCATCCACTCTGGTCTGTTGATCATTCTTGTATTAGCACCTCTCAATGCTTCTACAACGTTCAATCTTTTAAGAGCTTCTGTTCTTCTTTGTTTAGAACCTTCGTTGTGAGCTTTGTGTCTCAAGTCGAAAGACAATGCATCAAGATCGATTCTTTTTAACAGATCTTCTACAGCTTCAGCACCCATTCTGGCGATGAATTTGTTTGGATCAGAATCATCAAGATACTGGTTTTCTACAGGAAGAGTTTCCATGATATCAAGGTACTCTTCTTCTGTAAGGAATTCCATATTTTCGAAATCGGAACCATCTAATTTTTTAGCAATACCCTGCTGAATCACTACATATCTTTCGTAGTAGATGATCATATCTAATTTCTTAGAAGGGATTCCCAAAAGGTATCCGATTTTGTTTGGCAATGAACGGAAGTACCAGATATGAGCAATAGGAACAACCAATCCGATGTGACCGATTCTTTCTCTTCTTACTTTTTTCTCAGTAACTTCTACACCACAACGGTCACAAACGATCCCTTTGTAACGAATTCTCTTGTATTTACCACAAGCACATTCGTAATCTTTTACAGGACCAAAGATTTTCTCACAGAATAATCCGTCTCTTTCAGGTTTGTGAGTTCTGTAGTTAATAGTTTCCGGTTTTAAAACCTCCCCTCTTGAGTCTTGTAAAATAGACTCCGGTGAAGCTAAACCGATGGTTATTTTATTAAATCTACTTGTTTTATTTTTATTTGACATTTGTTAGATTTTAAATTTTAGATTTTAGATTTTAGATTAATTTCTGAATGTTGCCATTCAACATTTATAATTTAAAATTTAAAATTATTCCTCTAGTCTTACGTCTAATCCAAGACCTTGTAGCTCGTGAAGTAATACATTGAATGATTCCGGAATACCTGGTTCAGGCATAGATTCACCTTTTGCAATTGCTTCATAAGTTTTTGCTCTACCAATCACGTCATCCGACTTCACCGTCAGAATTTCTCTCAAGATATTGGATGCACCGAATGCTTCAAGTGCCCAAACCTCCATCTCTCCGAATCTCTGACCTCCGAACTGAGCTTTACCTCCTAACGGCTGCTGAGTAATCAATGAGTAAGGTCCAATAGAACGTGCGTGCATCTTATCATCAACCATGTGTCCTAGTTTCAACATGTAAATGATACCTACTGTCGCAGCCTGAGTAAATCTTTCTCCGGTACCACCATCATAAAGGTGAGTGTGACCGAATTTAGGAAGACCTGCTTTCTCAGTGTATTCAGTAATCTGATCAAGACTTGCTCCATCGAAGATTGGTGTAGCGAACTTCAATCCTAGTTTTCTACCAGCCCATCCAAGAACGGTTTCGTAGATCTGACCGATGTTCATACGAGAAGGTACCCCTAGTGGATTCAATACGATATCTACTGGTGTTCCATCTTCCAAGAACGGCATGTCTTCTTCACGAACGATTCTTGAAACGATACCTTTGTTACCGTGACGTCCCGCCATCTTATCTCCTACATTCAGTTTACGTTTCTTAGCGATGTAAACTTTAGCTAACTTCATGATACCTGCCGGAAGTTCATCTCCGATTGAAATTGCAAATTTCTCACGGTTTTTAACTCCTTGGATGTCGTTATATTTGATTTTGTAATTGTGAATTAATTGTTTGATCAATTCATTCTTGTCAGCGTCTACTGTCCAGTCTGCACCACTAACGTTTACATAATCTTCAACTGAAGTTAATAACTTGTGAGTAAATTTCACACCTTTACCGATGATTTCTTCGTCAAGGTCATTTTGTACCCCTTGAGAAGTTTTACCACTTACCAGTGTATTTAATTTTTCAATTAAAGTATTTCTCAACTCGTCAAATTTAGCCTTGTAAGTGTTTTCAATTTCTTCAAGTCTAAGTTTTTCTTCAGTTCTTTTCTTTTTGTCTTTAATGTTTCTTGAGAACAATTTCTTGTTGATAACAACTCCTCTTAATGAAGAGTCAGCTTTTAATGATGCATCTTTTACATCACCAGCTTTATCACCGAAGATTGCTCTAAGAAGTTTTTCTTCAGGAGTCGGGTCAGATTCACCTTTTGGAGTAATTTTACCAATCATGATATCTCCAGGCTTCACTTCAGCACCGATTCTGATCATACCGTTCTCGTCAAGATCCTTAGTAGCTTCTTCAGATACGTTTGGAATATCTGCTGTAAGCTCTTCCATACCTAATTTGGTATCACGAACTTCAAGAGAATACTCATCTACGTGGATTGAAGTAAACCAGTCTTCACGTACAACTTTTTCGTTGATTACGATTGCATCCTCAAAGTTGTACCCTTTCCAAGGCATGAACGCTACTACTAAGTTTCTACCAAGAGCCAATTCTCCTTTTTCAGTAGCATAACCGTCACAAAGTACCTGTCCTTTTTCCACTACATCACCTACTCTTACGTTTGGTCTTAGGGTAATAGTTGTACTCTGGTTGGTTTTTCTGAACTTAGTAAGTTTGTATGTTTTAGTAGCAGACTCGAATTGTACTAAATCTTCGTCTTCGCTTCTTTCATATTTAATAACTATTCTGTCAGCATCTACGTACTCTACAGTACCTGTGCCTTCAGCGTTAATTAAGATTCTTGAATCTCTTGCAACCTGCTGCTCAAGCCCTGTACCAACGATTGGAGCCTGTGGCTTCAATAGAGGAACGGCCTGACGCATCATGTTAGATCCCATCAATGCACGGTTCGCATCATCATGCTCCAGGAAAGGAATCAATGAAGCGGAAATACCTGAGATCTGGTTTGGAGCTACGTCGATAAGGTTCACCTGAGCGGGCTCCACTACCGGATAGTCACCATCCAATCTTGCAATAATTCTGTCTGTTAAGAAGTCTCCGTTATCACTCAATTCAACGTTTGCCTGAGCAATTACTTTATCTTCTTCATCTTCTGCATTTAAGTAAATAGGGTCAGCGTTAAGATCAATCTTACCACTTTCTACTTTTCTATATGGAGTTTCGATGAAACCAAGGTTGTTGATTTTCGCATAGATCCCCAGAGATGAAATCAAACCGATGTTTGGTCCTTCCGGAGTTTCAATCGGACAAATTCTTCCGTAGTGAGTATGGTGAACGTCACGAACCTCGAAACCTGCTCTTTCTCTTGATAAACCACCAGGCCCTAGTGCAGATAATCTTCTCTTGTGAGTGATTTCTGATAACGGGTTGGTTTGGTCCATGAACTGAGAAAGCTGGTTGGTACCGAAGAATGAGTTGATTACAGACGTTAATGTCTTAGCATTTACAAGATCAAGCGGAGTAAAGATTTCGTTATCTCTAACGTTCATTCTTTCCTTGATTGTTCTTGCAATTCTTGAAAGACCTACACCGAACTGTCCTGCTAACTGCTCACCAACAGTTTTAATTCTTCTGTTTGATAAGTGGTCAATATCATCAACCTCAGCTTTAGAGTTTACAAGTTCGATTAAGTGTCTTACGATAGCAATGATATCTTCTTTTGTAAGAACCTCAGTTGTCGTAGGAATGTTAAGACCTAACTTTTTGTTCAATCTGTAACGTCCAACTTCACCTAAAGAGTATCTCTGCTCAGAGAAGAATAATTTTTCAATAATTCCTCTTGCAGTTTCCTCATCTGGCGGATCTGCGTTTCTTAACTGACGATAAATATACTCTACCGCTTCTTTTTCAGAGTTAGTAGGGTCTTTTTGTAATGTATTCTGGATGATAGAGAATTCGTTGCTGTTTTCTTTGTGAATCAGGATTGATTTCACACCAGCATCCAAGATAAGATCTAAGTGTTCTTTTTCAAGGATTGTTTCTCTATCCAGGATGATCTCGTTTCTTTCGATAGAAACTACTTCACCTGTATCTTCGTCTACGAAATCTTCGAACCAAGTGTTCAATACTCTCGCAGCCAATGTTCTCCCTTCCACTTTTTTAAGGGCAGCTTTAGAAACTTTCACTTCTTCTGCGAGGTCGAAGATCTGAAGGATATCTTTATCAGATTCGTATCCGATAGCTCTTAATAAAGTTGTTAATGGTAATTTTTTCTTACGGTCGATATACGCGTACATTACGCTGTTAATATCTGTTGTAAATTCCATCCAAGATCCTTTGAAAGGGATAATTCTTGAATAGTAAAGTTTGGTTCCATTCGCGTGGTAAGTCTGTCCGAAGAATACACCAGGTGAACGATGAAGCTGCGTAACGATAACTCTCTCAGCACCGTTGATGATGAAAGAACCACTTGGCGTCATGTAAGGAACCGGACCTAAATATACGTCCTGAACCACTGTCTGGAAATCTTCGTGTTCCGGGTCAGTACAATACAGTTTAAGTCTAGCTTTTAGAGGAACTGAATAAGTAAGTCCTCTTTCCACACACTCATCGATTGAATAACGTGGAGAATCTACCAGATAGTCCAGGAATTCTAATACGAATTGGTTTCTAGAATCCGTAATTGGGAAATTCTCTTGGAAAGTCTTGTAAAGAGCTTCTGTCTTTCTGGCTTCAGGAAGTGTATCAAGCTGGAAAAATTCTCTGAAAGACTCAATTTGGATATCCAAAAAGTCAGGAGTGATGATTTTTCCTTTCGCTGATGAGAAATTAATTCTCGGATTTCCTTGAGTTGTTGATTTTGTTTTACTCATAAAACTTTTAAGAAAGGGTTAAAAAATATTTTGATTCATTAAAAAATATCAGAAAAGAACAAAAAACAAAGTAAAAGTAAAGGTAAAAGTGTTTTTGGCGCTCACAGAAGACCTTAGGACTCTTTTAACTATGCACTTGGTTCTTTCTAACTGCAACACTGGTATATCTTTTCACAGTGTAATGCAAAATATTTTTATTACTTTTGAGGCAGCATTACCGCAATATCTACATATACGAAATCCCCTTCACGTTTTCACAATGAAAGAGTTGATTTTCAGTATATTATAAATTTACAAACAATTTTTCGCGCCAAAAGAAGGGCAAAGATACAAAAATCTATCCACAATAACAAATAAATCATCTCATTTTGAGACTCTTAAAAACAAGAGAGGCTGCTCAAATATGAGCAGCCCCTCCACAACACAAGCTAATCTTATGACTATTTCACAATAACCTTATAAGATTTTATTTTTGATTTGGTTTCTATTTTAATGATATAAACCCCTGTAGGAAGTGAAGATGTATCAATACCGGTATTGGCATTAAATTTATCTGTCCTAATTACCTGTCCCTGTGCTGAGAACAGAGTATACACTCCTTCTTCTGCAGATGTAATTCTAAGATTTTCTCCTGCTTTTACCGGGTTTGGATAAACTTTCACATCATTGGCAGCATCAGTAATTTCCCCAGCTGTGGTTTTTGCAGCAGTTTTAGAAGCATTTTTCAGCAATGAAGCATATGGTGAAAGCGGAGAATCAGGGGAACCTCTTTTCACAAGATCAGTGTCTACAACTGCCTGAATACCGTCTTTATCCTGATCATTAATTGTAGAGATAAATCCACCTCCTAAAGTATCCAGATTACCTTTTCCGATCTTATAAAGGTCAAGATCTGATCCGTTGGAAGTAATATCGAGGAAGTCCGGTTTATCATCTCCATCTGTATTTTTGATTGCATATTTCAATATTCCTGAATCAGGTGATGTTTCCAGAATATCAGCGATCCCGTTTTTACCTACCGGAACATTAGCATCGATAACTCCGTTGTGATCTGCATCAATCTGATTGATGACTGATGTTGGAATTCCTGATTCAAACAAATCTAAGATACCATCGTTATCAGAATCAAGATCCAGATAATTCGGAACTGAATCTCCCAATACCGGTGTCAACAGAATATCTCCTTCATTATCATCATCCTGGAATTTTCCATTTTTATCAAAGTCTTCCACAGCATCAGGAATACCATCGTTATCAGAATCCAGATCGCAAGCATCTACAATACCATCTCCGTCTGTATCGAGTGCAGGAGATTTATCATTCACTTCTGTACATCCTTCTGCACAGTCAGGAATTCCGTTTCCGTTATTATCTATGCTGTCATCACCTCCAGGGCAACGGTCAAAACAGTTTGGAACACCATCGTTATCATCATCTCTGCTCGCAAAAGCATTATAGATATAATAACTTTGAGGAATGCGAACCGCAGTTCCGCTGTTGAATGTAATTTTAATACGGTTGAAAGGCTTTGTAGCTTTTCCTCCGACATAGAATTTATTTGAATTCGTTGTGAAGAAGTTTCCGCTGATAAGACTTCCTGAGCTTGTAAAAGTATCTGTCAGCGTATTTCCGTTGTATAATGTCACAGTGATATTTTCCAGAACACTTACTCCAAGAAGGTTTCCTGCTTTTTCTACAGTAAACCCGGCCATCGTATTGACAGGAAGCACAATATTACTGCTTACCGTTGCAAATGCTGAAAAAATACTAAGAAAAGATGCTGCCGGAACCGTAGCCGTTGCATAATTAGACGGATTATTATCCACAATAGCTTCCGGATTGGTCATCTTCGCTAAAATAAGACCAAGGAATCCCGGACCTGATGTCCATGAAGTTCCAGATACCAAATTTCCAGGTACCGCAGAACCGCTTGTCTGGATTTTATCATCACATTCGCAAGAAACAGGTTCTTCAAAAGCATAGTAAACTTTTAAAGCTCCTAAATTAAATCCAACTGTCTGGGTAATTTTTAATCGTACTTCATTGAAAGGCTTAGTAGTCGTTAATGTAACTTTCTGTTTTCCTGAACCGAATCCCAATACTTTTATATTAATCAAACCACCTCCGTCAGATAGTTGTTTTGAATCCTGAAGCTGGCCGTAAAGGTAAGTTTCTATTGTAATATTCTTTAAAAACTCTGCACTTAAGAGTTTTCCCTGATCATCCGGTTCTATTACAAAACCTGTCCTGTTACCTGCAGGATACACCTGGTTTTTATCAAGAACCCCAACTGAATAAGATCCCAGTAATCCGACCGGAAGAACTATTGATCCGTAAGAGTTTTTATTTCCATCTCCAATTCTTTCTTTATTCTGAACATAAGAAAGCGGAGCCAGGAAACTACTGCTTCCGGATACATTCCCGTCAACACCGCTTCCTGCAATGATATCATCACAAATACCATTATTGTCTGTAGGTACTTTTGCAGGATCAAATGCAAAGGCATAATACACATTCATAGCACTGAATACGGAAAGAACATTGGTTTGGTAAAGTCTTACTTCATCAAATTCTTTTGAAGTTTTAAAATGAAGGAATATCCTGTTTTTACTTCCTCCGAATGCAGGAACTGACAAAAGAGTACTGCTGGTAGTGGTCTCCTGAAGAACACCATTTTTATAAGTACTGATTCGTAAAGAACTCAACAGATCAACAGTAATAAAACTCGTTCCAAGATCTACATTGAATCCGGTAATATATCCTGCAGGATAGGTTGTATTTTTATTCTTCACAGAGATTCCGTTTCCACTTAGCAGGGAAGCAAAATTCCCCATGCTTACGCTGTTGTCAAGACTTGCATCCACCACCGGATTCATACTTCCGTTATAACATGCCAGGCAGATCCCTGAATTGTTGACAGGTTTTGCCTCTACACCCATCCCACGGATCGGTTCATAGCCCTGCTGCGCAAATACTACTGCTGACATTATCAGTGTCATAAGCATCGCAGCTAATTTTTCGAATAATTTTCTGGTCATTTTTTATTTTTAAGGTTTGTGTTTATTTGTATTGAATTAGTAAAGTGCTTTCCAGTTAGTCCCATTACAACCTTCATGTACTCTGGTGGTTGTATTATATCGGATTGCACCCTCTTCAGCGGTTGAACAAGCTGCATTAGCACCTGAAGCGATTCCTTTCATCTGAATGGCGGCACCTGTAGCCGTAGCTGCTGTAGGAGTCATATTGATTCCTAATATTGTGTCTGTACCGTTATTTTTATTGAAGAAAATGTGTTGTTTGTTGGCATAAACCATCTGTCCAGCTGCTGCCTGACCTGAAAATCCTATTGCAAAAGCTTCTGTACCAGTGGCTGTATTCGCTGAACCGACAGCAATATTGTTCAATGATGTTGTATTTCCGCTTCCGATAGCAATCCCGCCACTGTTGATATGATTGTTTCCAACTGTGAGTCCTGTGAGTCCTGTTACGGTATTAAGATTTCCAAATACTAAATTATTAGGTCCTGTAGCATTATTGCTATTCCCTATTACTTTAGCACCATTATTTGCTGTATTCCCCATTCCGATTGCAACAGCGAGAAAATTCCCCTGTGCAGAGACTGTGTTGTCTTTTCCCAATGCAATATTTGAAGAGGTACTATTGGTAAGAATATTATTGGATCCCCAGGTGAATGATGCATAAGGACCTGTTGCAGAATTGGAATTTCCACCTTGCAGGGTTCCGTTAGTATCTAATATCCCTTTTACGTTTTTCTGAGTAGCCAAAACCAAATTCTGACCGTCATTGGTACCTAAGTAATTTCCGCTGCCAATATCAGTTCCTAAGGTTGATGTTGTTGCTGTTGTACCGGCATTTCCTACCGTACGCCAGTTTCCGCTGATACTTCCCCATTTGGTACCATCAAAATAATAATACCCTGGTGAAACGACATCAATGGTCTGCCCGGAAGGTGTAGTTTCAACTGAAGTAACATATACTATAGCCCCTGTTTGAGCGGTGGTATAGGTTTTAGCTTTTAATTGTACACCTGTAAGCCTTGGAGCAATCACGCCATCAAGTTTACCAGGGTTAGAAGGTGATCCTACTATATCAAAAGTTGCCTGAGCTTGTCCGGTATTAATCCCAACCTGTGCTAATGCCGGCAAACCAAATGATAAAAGTGCGATAGTAAATAATCTGTTTTTCATGTCTAATGATATTTGCTGTTTTTTATGTGTATGTGTTTTTTTTGAAAGGACAATTCTCAGGCATTCTCATTCAAATAATAAATGAAATAACAGATAGTACTGTAAGAAAGCGCATAAGATTGTTAGAAATATTAGGAGATAAAAGAATGGATTAGTTTATCAGGAATTTTAATAATAAACTTAAAGCCATCAACAAGTTTAAGAGGGTTGACACAAAACTTTCGGACTTCATTAAATGTAAGGAAAGTATATTCTTTGCAGACAGAGAATGAAAATATCCATTGAGTCCACATAGTGGCGAATCTTACATCTCTCAGTAGAAATAACTGAAGACCGCTATTATTAAAAAAAGAAAAATTGTGTTGCTTGCTATTGCTATAAAATGCAAAGGCTTTATTTTGAACAGCAGACAATTTGTTTGCAGCTGTCAAATCATTTCCTGCTTCAGACAGATGAACTGAAACATCAGCTAAGCATCGCTGTGGATGATTATTTATAGCTGTGCAATAAGGTAATTCAGTCTTACTCATTTTGCCAGCTGTAAACTTAGCGTTTAGTTTTCCTACAGTCGCCAGAAGCAATAGAAGTGTAATCTTGTGGCCGTAGGAAAGAAAATAATTTCTATCCAATTATGTTGTGTTTTTTCGGTACAAATATAATATTTTTTTAACCAAAACAACAATTTGTTAGTAAAAAACTAAACAAAATAAACAAATAATAAAATACAAATAAAATATTATGTTAATTTTTAGTAAATGAATAATCATATTAAAATATAACAAAGAAAGAATTAATAATATTCAAATACTATTATAAAATAACATACGCATTTGCAAAGACTTACATACAAAAAAGAGCCCGGGCATTTGCCCGGGCTCCTGTATTTATAATAAAATTGAAATTATTTCAATTCTACTTCAGCACCAGCTTCTTCTAATTGCTTCTTAAGAGCTTCAGCTTCGTCTTTAGAGATACCAGTTTTGATTGGAGCAGGAGCACCATCTACGATATCTTTAGCTTCTTTAAGACCAGCACCAGTTAAATCTTTTACTAATTTAACGATAGCTAATTTAGAAGCACCTGCAGACTTAAGAATTACGTCGAATTCAGTTTTTTCTTCAGCAGCTTCACCACCACCTGCAGCAACTACTACAGCAGCAGCAGCTGGCTCAATTCCGTACTCATCCTTAAGGATAGTTGCTAATTCGTTTACGTCTTTTACTGTTAAGTTTACTAGCGTTTCAGCTAAATTTTTTAAATCTGACATTGTTGTAATGTTTTTGTTGATTATTTATTTAATTTCTTGAGTGTAATTATTCAGCACTTGTTTCTTCAGTGCTTTCTGCAGCAGCTTCAGGAGCTTCAGCAGGAGTTTCTTCAACAGCAGGAGCAGCAGCTTCTTCAGCTTTAGCTTCTACAGTTTCAGGTTTGTTTTGAAGAGCAGAAACAACTCTTTGAATTGGAGATTGAAGTAATCCGATGATTTCTCCGATCATTTCTTCTCTAGACTTGATGTTAGCAAGTGCAGATAAGTTTTCGTCTCCAACGTAGAAAGTTTCCTGAACAAAAGCAGACTTTAAAGCTGGCTTTTCTTCTTTCTTTCTGAAACCTTGGATTAATTTTGCTGGACCGTTTGCAGTCTCAGAAATCATTAATGCAGAGTTTCCTTTAAAAGTCTGGAACATTTCAGAGTAATCTACTCCTTCAATCTGCTCCATTGCTTTTTGTAAAAGTGTATTTTTTACCACTTTCACTTTGATATTTTGCTTGAAAGCCTGTCTTCTGAATTCTGAAGACTTCGCAGCGTTCAAACCGTCTAGATCTGCTACGTATACTACTTTTGCATCCTGAAGCAAGTCTTTGATCTCTTGTATTGCTACAACTTTTTGGTCTTTTGTCATTGTCTTAAGGATTTATATTAGTTAACAGATTTAGTATCGATTGCAATACCAGGGCTCATTGTAGAAGACAAATAAATGCTTTTTACATAAGTTCCTTTAGCAGCAGTTGGCTTCATTTTGATCAATGTAGAAATCAATTCCTGCGCGTTTTCTTTGATCTTAGCAGCATCGAAAGATACTTTACCAATACCAGCGTGGATGATACCATACTTGTCTACTTTGAAATCAATTTTACCTGCTTTCACTTCAGTTACTGCTTTACCAATTTCCATTGTTACAGTTCCTGATTTAGGGTTCGGCATTAAACCTCTTGGACCTAATACTCTACCTAATGGACCTAATTTACCCATTACAGCTGGCATAGTAACGATAACGTCAACATCTGTCCAACCTTCTTTGATTTTTTGTAAATATTCGTCAAGACCTACATAATCAGCACCAGCAGCTTTAGCTTCTGCTTCTTTATCTGGAGTTACAAGAGCTAATACTTTAACATCTTTACCAGTACCGTGAGGAAGAGATACAACACCTCTTACCATTTGGTTTGCTTTTCTTGGGTCTACCCCTAATCTTACAGCGATATCTACAGAAGCATCAAACTTTGTAGTGTTCACTTCTTTTACAAGAGCTGAACCTTCTTCAAGGTTATAGATTCTTCCTTTTTCTACTTTGCTTAAAGCTTCCTTTTGCTTTTTAGTTAATTTTGCCATTTCTTTAAGTTTTAAGCGTTAGTTGGTTTAGTTCCTGTTACTCTTAATCCCATAGATCTAGCAGTACCTGCAACCATAGAAAGTGCAGAGTCTGTTGTAAAACAGTTAAGATCCGCCATTTTATCTTCAGCGATTTTCTTTACTTGTTCCCAAGTTACAGAACCTACTTTGTTTCTGTTTGGTTCACCAGAACCTCCCTTGATTTTAGCTGCATCCATTAACTGGATTGCTGCAGGTGGAGTTTTAATAACGAATTCAAAAGATTTGTCTTCGTATACTGTAATTACTACAGGTAAAACTTGCCCTGGCTTATCTTGGGTTCTTCCGTTAAATTGCTTACAAAACTCCATGATGTTCACACCTGCAGAACCCAATGCTGGACCTACTGGTGGAGAAGGGTTAGCTGCGCCACCTTTCACCTGAAGCTTTACCATTTTAAAGACTTTCTTAGCCATTGTTTGTTTTTTAAATTTGAATAATTAATGAGTTTGGAAGCATTTATTATTCAGCAGGTTATGCACTCACATAACAATAAACCTACTTTTTGGACTGCAAAAGTATAAAATATTTTTGAAATAGCAAACGGAAATTGCTGATTTTTAAAAAGTTTTAAAAAATAATTGAGATACAGAATTATTTTTCCAGATCCTCTTTTGCAGTGTCCTCTTTCGGGAGGAATTGAAATATATCCCACCCGATTTTAAAAAGTAAACCTTTTAACCAAAAAAAAGAAGAACAAACACTTGCTCTTCTTTTTTTATTTATTGATTCAAAGAATTACTAAAAACCTGATGGTTTGGTAATCGTTTGGGTAGAACCATTATTTCCGCCAAGATCAGCAGTAACATCATTGATATTTTGTTTTGTAATCAGTCTTCTGTAGGCCATCAGATAAAGATCTACCGTAAAGTTGTTATAGCTTCTTGATGGATTGGATGAATTCACAGCAATAATTCTACTGTCTGTAAATTTTGCTCTGATATGCCACGTTCCGTTACTTTTGAAAGCAACCACATCAGGTGACCCCTGCTTGTTGTCATTAATACCGTTGTCACCATAATCAAGCATCACATTGGTATTCCCGTCATTCAGTTTGAATGAGTAGTTATGAAGCACAACCAGAAAGTTACTCGCATCAATTTTGGTATCATAATCTGTGATTCCCGCACCTGATATTCCGGTAAGGGTAAGTTTAAGATAATTGAACAACCCACTACTTTCTAAAGCCGGATCATACAATTGCAAACCATTCTGTGAAGTTGCCAAGAAACTACCTCCCGTCATGGTAGGCTCACCCGGGTTTCTCAGATATAGGGAATTCGTGTATGTTTTTCCATTAACATCAAGTGTTTCTGTTGGATTAGCAGTGTTTATTCCTACATTTCCTTTTTGGGCATTTAAAAAGAGCTCCAGACACATAATTATTGTGATATAAATTTTTCTTTTCATAGTTTTTTTATTGAAGCCCTAGAGGCGTGTTGGTTGATACTCCCGAATAAGCCGGGGAAGCAGATGCTGAAACTGAGCCATTGAAAGTTCCCCAGTCTTTAACTAGTGATTTTTCAAAAACATTCAGGGTAAGCGTCCATGTTCCATTTTGGGATGAAACGGTACCGGCTCCTTTAAAGCTTAAATTAATCGCATGATAATTTTTACCTCCACTTGCTACCTGAGTAACTTCAGTAGAATAAGAACCATATGATTTTGGGTTAGTCGTTGTATTAGCTGCCGACACCGCTCCTGTAAAAACAGCACCTGTAATGGCCACAACATATTTACTTACATCTAATCCTGTATTGAGATTCACTACTTCATCCTGTCTCACATTTTTCAATACAATATTATACATATTTACAGGGGCTACATTACGGAGCGATATATCCAGCAGCTTTACCTTACCTACCGGTGAAGTATCTTTTGAACGGGTAAGAAGAAGATAGTTTCCGCTTGCCTTCGTATTTTCAGTATCTATTAAATAGGACTCTACCAATGTTTCTCCTTCAACATCGAGAGTTCCTTTGGGTGTGCTAGTATTAATTCCAACTTGTGCATTAATGCTTAAAGCAGCAAAACCCGTAAAGAGTATCGCAATAATTTTTTTCATAAAGTATTTGTTTTATTGAATTAATGGAGCTGCAGCAGCACCCGTTGTTGAAGCATTAAGGCTTTGTGTAGAACTAAAATCTTTGGCATATGATCTGTCAAATACCAGCAAATTCAGTGTCCATACTCCTGTAGGAAAAGAGCCATCCGGAGAAAACCCCTGATAATCTGCTTTAAGTTTCCATGTTCCTCCTGCAGAATAAGCAAAAATCTGAGGTACCGGTGTAAGCCAATCCGCAGAAAAAGTCCTTGTAGGCTGTGTAAATCCAAAGGAAGAAATTACCACCAAGAATTTACTAGAGTTGATCTTTGTGTCAAATTGATTTACCCAATCCTTGTCTGAAGGATCACAGGTAATTTTAAATTGAATAAGGTTAATCGGTGCCGGAGAATTGGGTACAAAGGAATCGTTATACGCCGTAATTTTGTTTTCCGGAGCTGGAGATTTGATGATGAAAGTGTAATTCTCATCCGCTTTCAATTTCTCCATAGGTTGCTTGAAAACAACTCCTGATGTCTTCATTGTACCGTTCACGGTAAGTTCTTTTTCAGGATTCGCAGTATTGATACCAACCTGCGCACTCGCGAGTACAGATGTACCCACAAGAATGACCATCGAAATAATTTTTGTCATTGGGTTATGTGTTTATATAAGGCTTGTGTTTTGAATAGATAATCCAAACTTTATATTTTTTTAAGTAAAAACATAAAATTTACCATACGCCTGTAAACAGTGTATGAAATAAAAAAACATAAAATTTATGGATTATTTAACAGCTTGGTTGCAAGAACTATGCCATCGGAAAATAAATTAAAGAATTGGAAGAAACTATAAAGCAATTAAATTTAAGAATTTCATTGTAGAAATCAACAAGATGTCTGTAATAAAAGACATTGACTACGCCTAATCTTCGATTTCTGACGAAGGAAAAATCTTATGTAAAGCCTTGATTCTTCATTTCACTGCGTTACATTCGGAATGACAGAGTCATAATAATAAGACAGCAGATTAATGTAAAATTGCATATAATTAATGAAGTATTATAAAAGCAAAAAGACCGCTTAATAGCAGTCTTTTTATATTTTTATAAGTAATTGTTATACTTTTTCTACTTGCATGTAGCTTAGCTCCATTGGAGTTTTTCTACCGAAGATCAATACAGAAACTTCAATTTTCTTTTTGTCTTCAAGAATCTTCTCAACTGTACCATTGAATCCGTTGAAAGGTCCATCGATTACTTTAACGTTTTCACCTACTACATAAGGAATTTCAACATCGCTTGCAAATTCTGAAAGTTCATCCATTCTTCCAAGCATTCTGTTAACCTCTGATTTTCTCATTGGAACAGGATCACCTCCTTTAGTTAAACTTAAGAAAGAAATAACTCCAGGAATATTCTTGATAACGTGAGGAATTTCTCCCATCAGCTCAGCTTCAATCATCAAGTATCCAGGGTAGTAAGGTCTTTCTTTAGGAACTTTTTTTCCGTTTCTAATTTGAATAACCTTTTCCATAGGAATAACCACTTGAGTAACGTACTGATCAAACCCTAGACGTTTGATTTCTGTCTCAATATAGTTTTTCACTTTATTTTCCTGTCCGCTGATTGCTTTCAGCACATACCATTTCAATTCGCTCATTATGGGAAAATACTTTTAATTAATTGAACAAGTTGATTAGCATTCCAATGATGTTGCTGATTGATTTAGAAAACAATTCATCAACTCCAAAAGTAAATAATGCCAGAATCACTGTCGCAATAGTCACTACAATAGTAGATGACTGAAGGTCAGCCCACTTTGGCCATTCAACTTTATGTCTGAATTCGTTATAAGAACCTTTTAAAAAATCGACAAATGAACTCATAATTTATATTTGCACGGGCACAAGGATTCGAACCCTGATCAACGGTTTTGGAGACCGGTATCCTACCATTGGACGATGCCCGTAGATAAAAAGCTTCCGAGAGTTTCCTTTCGGAAGCTTTATTTATTTTAAGATGATTAGTCTAAGATTTCAGTAACCTGACCTGAACCAACTGTTCTACCTCCTTCTCTGATCGCAAATCTAAGACCTACGTTAAGAGCGATTGGCTGTAACAATTCTACAGTGATCTCTAAGTTATCACCAGGCATTACCATTTCTACACCTTCTGGTAAGAAGATCTCACCTGTAACGTCAGTAGTTCTTACGTAGAACTGAGGACGGTATTTGTTGTGGAATGGAGTGTGACGTCCACCTTCTTCTTTAGAAAGGATATAAACAGAAGCCTTGAATTTTTTGTGTGGCTTAACTGAATCTTTCTTAGCGATAACCATACCTCTCTTGATGTCAGTTTTTTCAATACCTCTCAACAATAGACCTACGTTATCTCCAGCTTCACCTCTATCTAGGATCTTTCTGAACATCTCAACTCCTGTAATAGTAGAAGTTAATTTCTCGTCACCCATACCTACGATATCAACTGGATCACCAGTGTTGATAACACCAGCCTCGATTCTACCAGTTGCTACAGTACCTCTACCTGTAATAGAGAATACGTCTTCGATTGGCATCAAGAATGGCTTTTCAGTATCTCTTGGTGGTTGCTCGATCCAAGTATCAACAGCATCCATCAATTCTTCAACGCTCTTGAACCACTTATCTTCTGTGTTAGCAGGAGAAGCAGTAGCTGCAGTAAGAGCACCTAGTGCAGAACCTTGAATTACTGGAGAGTTGTCTCCGTCAAATTCGTAAGTAGATAATAAGTCTCTAAGCTCCATTTCAACAAGCTCTAATAACTCTGGATCATCTACCATGTCAACTTTGTTCATGAAAACAACGATTCTTGGTACGTTTACCTGACGGCAAAGTAGGATATGTTCTCTAGTCTGAGGCATAGGACCGTCAGTTGCAGCACATACTACGATAGCTCCATCCATTTGAGCAGCACCAGTTACCATGTTCTTAACATAGTCGGCGTGACCTGGACAGTCAACGTGAGCATAGTGTCTTTTTTCAGTTTCGTATTCGATGTGAGCAGTATTGATAGTAATACCTCTTTCTTTTTCTTCTGGAGCAGAGTCAATTGCAGAGAAGTCTTTTTTCTCAGCAAGACCTTTGCTAGCTAATACAGCAGAAATAGCAGCTGTAAGAGTAGTTTTACCATGGTCAACGTGACCAATAGTACCAATGTTCAAGTGTGGTTTGTTACGATTAAACGTTTCCTTTGCCATGATTTAAAATTATTTATTTATTGTTTTTCAAATTTTCGGTGTGCAAATATAATGAATTTTTAAATACCAAAAACTTTTTATTAAAAAAACTTTCAATATTCTCATCCAGTGAAGGACAAACCTTATATTTAACGTATTGAGACTGCAAATTTACAAATTTTTCCGAATAGAAAAAATCCTTAGAAACGTTTTATTAAAAATATAAACTATCTCACTAATTATGAATACAATATACAGATAAAAAAATACGGGCAGTGATCTCCATCTGTAAATCCAACTTTATTTTTTTCTCGTAAATACAAAACAACAACTAAAATTACTATTATGAGAAAACTATTACACATGTATTTAGCCCTGTTTGCCATTATAGCATTATTTTCATGCGATAATTCGGATGAAAACAACATGCCTGAAAATATGACACCTCAAGGTCCAGATCTTATGGTATACGGAATAACCGCTATGAATGAACTTGTTTATTTTAATTCCAACAATCCTAAAACTTTCACCTCAAAAACAGCGGTAACCGGCATTGTATCAGGAGAGAAATTATTAAGCATAGATTTCAGACCTGCGACCGGGGAATTGTATGCATTATCAAATGCCAGCAAATTATATATTATCAATACTTCCAATGCTTCAGCGAGAGCGGTAAGCTCTACAGCATTTTCTCCTATGATTTCAGGAACAATAGCTTCTATTGATTTCAACCCTACTGTCGACAGGATTCGTCTGGTGAGTAATACCGGCCAAAACCTCCGCTTACATCCGGAAACCGGAGCTGTTGCTGCTACTGATATCAATATTAACGGAACAGCAAACCCTTCCATAACTGGAGTAGCATATACCAACAGTAAAGCTGGTACTTCCACTACTGCTTTATTTGACATAGATCCGGTTTTGGGAAAATTATACAAACAAGACCCACCCAACAACGGAACTTTAGTGGAGGTTGGAAGTCTGGGAACTACTTTTACTGGACAGTCTGCGTTTGATATTAGATATGATAACAGCACTGCATTATTAGCTTTCAGTGATAAATTGCATGTTCTGGATCTGAATAATGGTAAAACGACTCCGATAGGAACTCTTCAACAGGCAGTCATTGATATTGCCATTCCTACAGAGCCGACAGCTTATGCTATTGACAATTCAAATAATCTTCAAATTTTCAATCCAAACAATCCTATGCCTGTTTCTAAAACAGTGACCGGTTTACAAAGCGGTGAGAATATTTTAGGAATAGATTTCAGACCGGTCAACGGGCAATTATATGCTTTGGGAAGCTCAAGCAGAATTTATACTATCAATTTAGGGACAGGTGCTGCTACAGCGGTCGGCACTTCTCCTTTTTCAACTTTACTTTCCGGAACGGATTTCGGATTTGACTTCAATCCAACAGTTGACAGAATAAGAGTAGTGAGTAATACGGGACAAAATCTCCGACTTAATCCTAATGACGGAACAATTGCGGCCGTAGATATTGCGTTAAATCCGGCAAGTCCAATGATAAGCGCTGCAGCATATACCAACAACTTTGCAGGAGCTACTTCCACTACTTTGTTTGTCATTGACCATAATACAGATAAATTATATCAGCAAAACCCTCCCAATAATGGAACTTTAGTAGAAACAGGTTCTTTAGGTATTAATATTACCAATGCTAATGGTTTTGATATTGGAAGTATGAGCCAAAAAGCCTATTTAATGGCATCGGTAGGTTCCTCTACAAAAATCTATTCTATAAATACCACAACAGGAGCTGCAACTTCAGTTTCCGACTATCCGAATATGGTAAAAGCTTTTACTGTAGGATTAGGATTTTAAACTCATCATATTTTATTTCAATAATGGAGAAGCGCGGAAAACTTTGTTTTCCGCGCTTCTGACTAATATAAATGAAAGATAATCTAATTTAAATATGGCTGAGCTTTTTAGTTCTGTTGAATATCCAGAAAATAATTGGAAAAATAAGCAGTGTAAGCACAGTGGCTGTAATAAGCCCTCCAATAATGACAATCGCCAGAGGTTTTTGAGATTCCGAGCCGATTCCTGTAGACAATGCTGCCGGCATAAGACCAATAGAGGCCATAAGTGCAGTCATAATTACGGGTCTTGTTCTGGATTTCACTCCGTTTAATATCGCGGAGTCTATATCGAGACCGTCTTTCACATTCTGATGGAATTCTGTGATGAGAATTACCCCATTCTGAATACAAATTCCCAGGAGAGCAATCATCCCTACTCCGGCAGAGATTCCAAAATTGATTCCGGTAACGTGTAAAGCGATAATTCCTCCTATTAAAGCAAAAGGTACATTAGCCAGTACCAACAGGGAATCTTTCATATTTCCAAACAGGATAAACAACAGGAAGAAAATCATCACAATACTTACGGGTACCACCTGTGCCAATCTGTGAGAGGCTCTCTGCTGGTTTTCAAACTGTCCGGTCCATCCTACGGAATAGCCATCAGGAAGTTCAATAGTTTCCACTTTTTTCTGGGCATCGGCAATGGTGCTTCCCAAATCTCTGTCACGGATAGAGAATTTAACCCCGATATATCGTTTGATATTGTCTCTGTAAATAAATGCAGCTCCGTTATCTTTTACAATGGTACTTATTTCTTTTAAAGGAATTTTTGCTCCGTCCTGGGTAGGAACCATCAAAGCGGCAATATCGTTTTCATTGGTCCTGTATTCCTGTGAATAACGCAGACGGATCGGGAATTTTCTTTCACCGTCAAACATTTCTGAAGCGGTTTTCCCTCCAAAAGCCATTTCCAACACGGCTTGTGCATCTGCCGGCATTACTCCATAAGCAGCCATTTTATCTCTGTCCAGCACAACGCTTACTTCCGGCTGACCGATATTTTTAATAATTCCCGGATCTTTTACACCTTTTACATCTTTAATTTTTAACAGAACTTCATTCGCTAGTTTATCCAGGGTTTCCAGGTTATCACCATAGATTTTAATTCCGTTTTCCGCTTTAAAACCTGCTACTGCTTCTGCCACATTATCTGAAATCGGCTGGGAATAATTGAAAGTAATTCCCTGATAACTTCTGAGCTTTTTATCAATTTCATTAATCAATTCATCATAGGTGATCTTACGCTTCCATTCTTCTCTTGGCTTAAGATTAACAGCAAACTGTACGAATCCAAATCCATTAGGGTCTGTTCCGTCATTACTTCTCCCCGTCTGTGCCAGAACATCTGTGACTTCTGAAAAGCTCATAATGTCTTTCTTTAAAAGGTCTGCTGTTTTCAGAGATTCTTTTAATGAAGAGCTCATCGGCATTTCGGCAGTGATCCACAATGAACCTTCATTCAACTGCGGCAGGAATTCTGTTCCTAAAAATTTACCGGAAAATAAAGTGAGTGCAAGGAAAGATATGGCAACAATCATACTCGTTTTTTTATGCTTAAATGTTAAATTAAAGCCTTTCAAAACGATTCTGTCCCAGAAATTAACAAACGGATTATTTTTTTCTCTTACATTTTTATTTAAAAGGATATGTGAAAGAACAGGAACCAGCGTTAATGTAAATATTAATGCTCCAATTAATGCAAATCCCAGTGTAAAAGCCAAAGGAGAAAACATCTTCCCTTCTACTTTCTGAAATGAGAAAATAGGAATCAGGGAAGTAATGATGATTAATTTTGAAAAGAAGATTGCTTTTCCCAATCCGGTTCCGGTCTGTTTGATCCAGCCTCCTTTTGCGAGTTTGTTAAACTTCTCTGTTCCATATTTGTGTGCCTTATGATCGAGCATTACAAAGAGTCCTTCTACCATGACGACGGCTCCGTCTATGATGATTCCGAAGTCCACGGCTCCTAATGAAAGTAGGTTGGCACTCATTCCGGCCAACTTTAAGCATAGAAATGCAAAGAGTAAGGATAGAGGAATAATGATGGAAACAATCAGTGTTGTTCTCCAGTCGGCCATAAAGATTAAAACGATTACCGTTACCAGCACAATTCCTTCAATAAGGTTATGCATTACAGTGTGGGTGGTAAAATCCATCAGATTGTCACGGTCGTAGAAAGTAACCATTTTGACATCTTTTGGAAGGATCTTTTCGTTAAGCTCTTTAATTTTAGCCTTTACTCCTACCAAAACCTCTCTTGGATTTTCTCCTTTTCTCATGACAACAATTCCTTCTACCGTATCGTCATGATGATTTAGGGCAGCCTGTCCTACTCTGGGCATGGAACTTTCATGAACCTCAGCAACATTTTTTACCAAAACAGGGTTTCCGCTGTCATTCTGAATGGTAATATTTCCGATATCGGCCACAGATTTCACCAAACCAATCCCTCTTACTACATAAGCCTGACCATTTTTTTCAATGACATCACCTCCTACGTTCAGGTTACTCTTGGTGACAGCATCATATACCTGAAGCGGAGTCAGATTATATTTATCCAATGCCCTTGGATCGATACTTAATTCAAAAACTTTATCCTGCCCTCCGAAAACATTGATATCTGCTACTCCGGGAACGCCTCTCAAAGCGCGGTCTATGACCCAGTTTTGCAGGGTAAGCAGTGCTCTTGAGTCTTTTGTTTTACTTTCCAGCGTATATCTGAAAATCTCCCCGGTTGGCCCGTAGGGTGGCTGTACTTCTGGATCTACCTCATCAGGAAGGCTAATGGTTCTTAATTGGTTATTGACCTGATTTCTGGCAAAAGTATCGTCCACCCCATCGTCAAACAGAATTTTAACAATGGAAAGACCAAACATGGTGGTACTTCTCACACTTGTTTTTTTCTGAACCGGGCTCATCGCCAATTCTATGGGGGTAGTGACAAAACGTTCTACTTCTTCTGCACTGCGCCCATTCCATTGGGTAATGATGACAATCTGGGTATTGGTAACATCCGGAAAAGCTTCAATAGGCATATTTTTGAAACTTATAAATCCGGAGATGGCTAAAATCGCTACCCAGATAAAGGTAAATGCTTTATTTTTTAATGAAAAAGCGATTATATTTTTTATGAATTTATTCATGATAGATAAATTGATGACCTAAAAAAGCCGTTAAAGAAAAATATCAATATTCTTAAGGATTTAATAAGACTAGCTGTTCAGTGAACGGTATATCAGCAGCTGGTTGTTGGTAATCACTTCTTCTCCTTCTTTCAGGCCGTCTGCTATATAAGTGACATCCCCTACTTGTTTTAATACTTTAATTTCTCTGACCTTCACATCTGTTCTTGATTTAAAAATCACTACAAAACTTTTGTTGTCATCAAAAATCACTGCTTTGGAAGGAACAGTCAGCATCGTATTGCTCTCCAGGCTGGAAACCTTTATTGTTGCTTTACTGTCCGGAATGAGAAGTCCATTGGCATTATCTAATACCACTCTGGCCTGCATAGCATTGGTCTGTGGATCAATAATCTTGAATATTTTATCAATTTTCCCGTCAAAAACTTTATCCGGGTAAGAAAGAGTAGATACCTGCGCTTTCATTCCAAGGCTTATTTTATCAATATCTGATTCGTTGACATTCATTATTGCCCAAACGTTGGTTGTATTGGCAACATCAAAGATATTATCACTTCTGTCGCTTCTCAGCTGCATATCTTTATTGATACTTTTCTGAACAATATAACCGTTGATGGGTGCTACTACACTGTATATATTCCCGGTTTTTACATTATAAACCGTACTTACTGCTGCAGCTCTCTGCAACTGGTCTTCGGCTTTTTGTAACTGGCTTTTTGCTTCCAGGACATCTCTTTCTGTATTCAGTTTTCCTTCGTACAACTCCTTTGCAACACGAAGATTATTTTTTGCCACTACCAGATCTGTTTTTGCATCGCTTACATCTTTTTGAATTTCTGCAAGCTCGGTACTTCTGATGGTTGCCAGCACCTGCCCTTTTTTTACATAGTCGCCCAGCTCTACATTTACACTCATCACATTTCCTCCTACCAGCGGATAAACATCTATATAACTGTTTTTGTCTGCTGAGATCTTTCCGTAAAAGCTGTATTCATCTTCTATATTCTTTTTTTCGACTTTTGCCAGGGAAATAGAATTCAGCATCGTGTTGCTCAGCTCGAATCCTTTCTTGGCGTGATTGGTTTTCTCTTCCTCTTTTTTTGAACAGGCCAATAATGAAAGGGCCATCAATACGGGGATAATATATGTTTTCATGGTTTTAATAGAAGATTTTAGTTTGTACAAGTTGATTAAGCTGTTCTGCGGACTGCATAATCTCATTTTTCATATCATAGATCTGTAGGGCTGTTTCCCTGTAGCTGTCCATAAAGTCTGTGAATTCAATCAGGTTGACATTTCCTTTTCTGAAATTATTCAGCATTCCGTTGTATACGAGGTCCATATTCTGCAGATCTGTAGTTTTGATGTCCAGAAGCTGGTCATACTGTGCTTTCCAGGTTTTATAAGCAGACTGCACTTTCGTCTCCAGAGTCATTTTTTGAAAGTCAGCGTTTTTCTGATTCTGTTGAATAGCATAGTTTGCTTTTACCACGTTCCCCTGATTCGCTTTCCATAAAGGCAAAGGAATTCCTAAGGTAAGGTTCGCTTCATTATTAAAAGTTCCGCCTGCCTGATCCCATGCAGCACCTACTGTCACATCCGGCACATTCAAAGATTTCTGCCATTGTGCATATAGCTTACTGTTGTCAATAAGTTTCAGATTGTAACGGTAATCAGCATTATTTTCCAACGCTTTGCTTTTCAGTTCTTCTTCATCACCGAATGGCTGTGCTGCCAGTGATTCTTTAGCTTCAGCTTCAGACATCGTTGGTTCTATTTCTTCCGAAACTCCCGTTAAAACTTTCAGGTTCTGTTCAAAATCCAGAATATTTTTATTGATCTCAAGTTTATCATGATTCAGCTGGATTACAATACTCTGTAACCTTACTGCATCTTTAAGGGAAACATTCCCTTTTGCAGACTGCACACGATAAGCATTTAAAAGATCATTCATGTAGCCTAACTGCTTATTGGTATTCTCCAGTTTTAGTTTTTCGTAATAAAGGTTGAAATAGGCAGAACGAAGCTGAGATCTTAAATCCGCCAGCAATTGGGAAAACTGAAGCTGGGCAAGTTCTTTATTGGATTTGGCAAAAGCAATTTCGTTTTTCTTTTTCCCACCCATGTAAATCAATTGAGTAATTCCTGCTCCTTTTGAGTGTCCCACATCAAAAACCTTTTTATCCTGGGGATTGTAAGCATTGAATTGCCCGCTTAGTTGTGGTAGTTCCCAGATTTTAGCCTGCAGAATATCTGCATCAGCCATATTGATGTTGTATTGTTCGGCGAGCAGCTGGAGGTTGTTCTTCTGAAAGGCTTCTTCGCAATCCAAAAGAGACATCTGCTGTTGTGCTGCCATGAATGAGGAAACGGCGAGACACAGCACTGCAATTCTGTTCATTGTTTTTCTTTTTAAATTACAAAATTGCTTTGATGCTATTAAAAGAAACTTAAATGACGCTTAAAAAAATATTAAAATCTCCTTCTACAGGACGTTTCAAACAAAAAAACAACAGTTGAAAAGGTATTTTATTCTCCAAGAGTTGAATTTTTTATTAAAAATTTAATCCGGGGTTTAACAAAAAAGCAACTGATTTTGAGGTCAATTGCTTTTGAATATTATTTCTTAAAAATTAAAGTAAATTTATTAATATATTCCTGAGGAGAGGAGTATATGATATCGGCATCATGGTATTCCAAAATTCTTTTGACAATCCTAAGACCTAGGCCCGATCCTGCAATATTCTGGGCATTATTCCCTCTTGTGAAAGCTTCAAACAGTTTAGCCTGCTCATCTTCAGAAATAGTATTTCCATGAGAAAGAACTTCTACAGAAAGGTTATCATTCGTTTCGGTAATCAAGACATTCACTTCTGAATTATCAGAATATACCGCTGCATTTTTAAAGAGATTAATAAAGACGATAACCAATAACGATTGAATTCCTTTTATCATGAGAAAAGCATTCTCGGAACTGTCTTCATTAATAAGAAAGTCTAGCTTAAGTTGTGGATAACTTTTCTCTACTGCCTCAAAAGCCTCAAAGATAACTTCATCAATTCTTACCTCCTCATAAATACTCTGAATATTTTCTTTATCAAATTTTGTAAGCAACAAAAGTGAATTCGTCAAATCCGACAACTGGTATACATCCCGTTGAATCTGTTGTAAAGAAGACAAGGTTTCCGGAGAATGCTCTTCAAATTTTATGAGGTTCTCCAACTGAAATGCCATTCTTGTAATAGGTGTCCTGATCTCATGGGAAGCACTAGCGGTAAAATCCTTTTGTGACTGAAATACATCATCCAGCCTTCCGATCATTGTATTAAATGATTTTGCCAGTACACTGACTTCATCATTAGACTGCTCCACAGGAATCTGTTTCGTAAGTTTATGGGCTGTCACTTCTGAAATTTCTTTGTTCAGATCTTCCAGCGGACGCAGAAACTTTTCCACAAAATAATAACTGAAAAAGCCAATAAGAAGAGTACTCATGGCATAAGCCGTTATCAAAAGGTATTTCAAATATCCCAGCTTCGATTTTCCGTTGGTATCAAAGGCACTCGTAAGAATATAATAGTCTTCACCATTAATTGTCCTGAGCGCGGCATAGATCTCCGGAACTGTTCTTTCCGTATAGATAATTTTCTTTTTATCCAGTTCTTTAAGCATTGCACTATCCCAGGTAACATTCCGGTCTTTAATTGTACTGTAGATTAACTCTTTTTTTTCGTTGAAAATTAAAATCTTTTCATTCAAAAGAATATTATCTGAATTTTCATTGAAAAAAACCGGTGCTTCCTCCTCAAAGTCTTTGGATTTTGAAATGAAATGGGATGTAAATTCAAGTCGTTGTCTGAAACGTTCTTTAAATTCATCTCTCCTGAAATCGTTAAAAGATAAATAAATGACCGCCATCACCATTCCAAAAAGTAATGAAAAGGCGATACTGATCGTTAAAGCTATCTTTCTTTTTAAAGACATTTATAGTGGGCTAAGGTAATATCCGAAACCTGAACGGGTATGGATCAGTTTTATTTTAAAATCTTTATCAATTTTTTTTCTGAGGAAATTAATATAAACTTCTACCGTATTGGTATTCGTATTAAAATTATGCTCCCATACATGTTCTGTAATCTGTTGTTTTGAAACCGTTCTTCCTTGTGCTTCCGCAAGATAAACCAGCAGCTGAAATTCTTTTAATGTAAGGGTGATTTCATTTCCTCCACGATACACCTTCTGTTCGGTTTTGTTAATGATAAGATCATCAATTCTGAGAATATCCTGATCCGAATTATCAGAAGGTGCTTTTCTTCTCAGCAGCGAGTTCATTCTTAAAAGAAGTTCTTCAAACTGAAAAGGCTTTACCAGATAATCATCGGCCAGCCTGGTGAAGGCATCCTTTTTATCAGAGATATCTCCATAGGCAGAAATGATAATGATCGGCGTATTCTTATCAAAAGAACGGATGGTCTGGCAGACGTCAAGTCCATTTATTTTAGGAACATTAATGTCAAGCAAATACAATTCGTAAGTATTATTTTTTATCTGGCGGAGAAAAGTTTCCCCGTCATAGATTTTATCACAGTTAAAATTATTTGATTCTAAAAATCGGCAAAGTTCTGCAGACAGAATGAGATCATCTTCTAATAAAAGAATATTCATCAAAAATTTATTTTACACGAATTTAACGAAAATTTTATGATTGTGATTCTAAAGATAAAGCAAAAGTTTTCGGGGAACTTCTATATTTTATTATTAATAGATAAAAGTAGTCTTGAAAAATTGGATGTAATCAGTTTTATTGTTTTGTTTAAGCGGGTGTTTAACGATAAAACTCCTTCAGTGATAAAATCACATCATGTTGTATTCAGAAAATTAGAGCAAAAAAAATCCCGAAGAAATTCGGGAAAATCGAGAGCCAACTACGGGACTTGAACCCGTGACCTCTTCCTTACCAAGGAAGCACTCTACCGCTGAGCTAAGTCGGCATTAACTAAAAAAATCACACTGAGTAGCGTGATTTTTTTTGAGCGGAAGACGGGGGTCGAACCCGCGACATTCAGCTTGGAAGGCTGACGCTCTACCAACTGAGCTACTTCCGCAATTTTGTTTCCAAAACTATTGGTAAACGCTGTGCAAAACTAATAAAACTTATTTAATTTTGCAAGTTTTTTAATAATATAAAATGTGGGGAGAGCAGGATTCGAACCTACGAAGCCGAAGCAACTGAGTTACAGTCAGTCCCATTTAGCCACTCTGGAATCTCCCCAGATATTTTATATTAAAATGAGCCTCCAGAGGGATTCGAACCCACGACCCCGAGATTACAAATCACGTGCTCTGGCCAACTGAGCTATGGAGGCATTTTAATAAAAGACTGAAAGTGATTGAGAGAATCTACTCTACACATTTCAGTGTTAAAAAAAATACTCTTATTGAGGTATTTTTTTGAGCGGAAGACGGGGGTCGAACCCGCGACATTCAGCTTGGAAGGCTGACGCTCTACCAACTGAGCTACTTCCGCAATTTTGTTTCCAAAACCATTGGTAAACGCTGTGCAAAACTAAGAAAACTTATTTAATCCTGCAAGTTTTTTTTATAAAAATATAAAGTGGGGAGAGCAGGATTCGAACCTACGAAGCCGAAGCAACTGAGTTACAGTCAGTCCCATTTAGCCACTCTGGAATCTCCCCAAAAAGTTTATATTTTATGAGCCTCCAGAGGGATTCGAACCCACGACCCCGAGATTACAAATCACGTGCTCTGGCCAACTGAGCTATGGAGGCAAATATAAAAAAGAATTCAAAAGATCGCTGTTCCTTTTTTGCGAGTGCAAATATAGAACGGATTTTTTGAATTCTCAAATTTTTTATGAACTTTTTTTAACTTTTTTTCCTATGCCATTTCTTTTTTCTTGATTAATAGCTTTTTAGCAGTATCAACGCAAAGGTCCAGACTTTCTTCAAAACTTGCAGATGTCTTTTTTACTACAATATCATCTCCCGGAACCGCTAGAATAAGTTCAGTTGTTTTGTTCACTTTATCAGCGTTATTTTCTACTTTCAAAAATACCTTACACTCCTGAATCTTGTCATAAAAGGTATCTAATTTACTTACTTTTTTGTCAATGTGTGACTCTAGTGGTTCGTGTGGAGTTAAACCAATTGATTGTACTGAAATCTTCATAATTCTTCTTTTTTTGAAGCTCGAGGGTGAGCCTGATTAAACACTTTTTTCAATTGTTCAATATTAGCATTCGTATAGACTTGAGTACTGGCAAGACTGGAATGCCCTAATATTTTTTTCACTTTGGAGATCTCCGCCCCATTATCCAAAACGTGAGTAGCAAAGCTATGCCGAAGGATGTGAGGACTTTTTTTTTCTTTCGTTGTTATAAGACTAAGGTACTTATTAACTACCACATAAACAAATTTTTCGTTGAGTTTTTTCCCCTTCTTATTTACAAAAAAATATGATTTAAATTCTGTCTGTGGATTTCTTATTTCCAGATAACTTTTAAGGAGTCCAGACAATTCATTGGAAACAGGAATTACCCTTTCTTTATTTCCTTTTCCTATTACTTTTAATTCATTTTCATATAAGTTAACATTCTCAAATATCAGGCCACAAAGTTCCGCTTTACGCATGCCTGTCTGATAAAGAACTTCCATGATGCACCTTTCAAGCACATCATGCAGCTGTTCGAAAATTCTATCATTAAGATCTGCCATCTCTTCTTTAGACATAGGAATCTGTTTTTCAGCATAAAACTTCAGGGAAGAAATCCCTTCAGTGGGAGAAACATTGATTTCGCCTATTTTTAAAAGAAAAAGATAAAAACTACGGAGAGAAGATAATTTTCTGTTGATACTTCTTTTGGAAATATTGTTTTCGCTGAGTTCAACAATAAAATTTCTGATGATTTTTTTGTCTGCTTTAGCCAGATTGTCGGAAGACTCCGTTCGGAGAAAGAAATGGGAGAAGTCTTCAAGGTCTTTTTTGTAGCTTGTAACAGTATGAGGAGAGTACCTTTTTTCGAATTGTAAGTATTCTAAAAACTTTTCCAGCATCATGGGTATAAAAATAAAAATTCACTCCTCAAATATAAGAATTTAAGAAGTGAATTAATATATGGTTAAGAAAAAATCTTAAGCCTGCTCTTCTTTGCTAAGCGCTCTTTGTTTGTAAGCAGCTTTCAACCTTGATTGTCTCAAAGTTACAGAAGGCTTGATAAACGCTTGTCTAGATCTCAATTGACGAACTGTACCTGTTTTATCAAATTTTCTCTTGTATTTTTTTAAAGCTCTGTCGATGGATTCACCATCTTTTACTGGAATTATTAACATATTTTACATCTCATTTTGGATTGCAAAACTAGACAATTTTTCTTACATCACAAAATATATTACCATAAAGAATTACTCTTTTATCTGAATATTGCTAATAAACCTAGTGTTATAGGCATTTAACACATACTAATATTTTTATCCACAATGACTAAAAAATCAACCCATAACAGCTTCAAATTATTCATTTTACTAACTACTTTCATTAAAAGACACCCATATTAATGAAATGTAAACAAAAAGCATTATCTTTGCGTTCACTTTATTCATGGGGTTGACTGGTTTCGACAGCAAGACCAATGGGTAAGTAAGCATGCAGAGAACCGTGGCGCGATCTCTATAATCCCTTGCTACAAAATTTTAACTGGCAACGAAGAGTTCGCTCTTGCAGCTTAATATCGAAGTATAGTAGATCAAGCGTTTTCCTGAAGATAGTAAGGAAGCAAGATATCTCACAAATGCTCTGTTCTGCGGCGTTTGATCCTGAGATATAGGAATGCGGGAATAAGATTTTAGAAGCTTCGGCTAAAATTCGAAAACTTTAGAAGATAAGCTGGAAGTTGGGTGTCTATCCTCTGCTTTCAGTCGAAAACCAATGGTAGAATAAGCATGTAGAAAGCTTATGTATTGCTTGTTTGGACGAGGGTTCGAATCCCTCCAACTCCACATAAAAACCGCTTAGTTTATCTGAGCGGTTTTTTATTTTCAAAAACCTTTATATCACTGCCATCCCTTCTTCTTTCTAATTTTAGATTTACTTATCATTTTCAAACCAAATATAGACCTATACAATATAGATAGTATACTTGAAAGAAAAGAATATTCTAAATTCCTCAAGACCTAGATTTCAAAATCAATTTTCTTTTACTCCTAATTAAAGAAAGATATATTAGTAGAGAAAAAAAGAACAAGTTGATTTCACAAAATTTAAATTCACAAAATGGAATACACAATGGAGATCTAAGAGTCATATATATTAAGTTTTTTTTAGATCTTCAGGATTACTTTCATATTTACACACAAGCACCAAATATAACCTCCTGAAAACTAAAAGACTAAAGCGAGACAATTTAAAATGAAAGCTTCTAGTCCACAAAAAAGGCTAAAAAAATGTTTTATCGTAAAGAATTTTATATATTTGCACCATCTAACAATTAAAAAAATAATTTACTATGTCAGACATTGCATCAAGAGTAAAAGCTATCATCGCTGATAAGCTTGACGTTGAAGAAACAGAAGTAACTCCTGAAGCTAGCTTCACTAACGATTTAGGAGCTGATTCACTAGATACAGTTGAGTTAATCATGGAATTTGAAAAAGAATTTAACATTCAGATCCCTGATGACCAAGCTGAAAAAATTACTACTGTAGGACACGCTATCGCTTACATCGAAGAAGTAGTAAATAAATAATATTCTTCAACAAAAAAGAAATTAAACAAAGTTTATGGAATTAAAAAGAGTAGTTGTAACAGGATTTGGAGCAATAACGCCAATAGGAAATAATGCAAAAGAATACTGGGAAAATCTTGTGAAAGGTGAGAGCGGTGCCGCTCCGATTACTCTTTTTGATGCCACAAACTTTAAAACAAAGTTCGCTTGCGAAGTCAAAGGTTTCGATCCATTACAGCATTTCGATAAGAAAGAGTCTAAAAAAATGGACCGAAATACCCAACTGGGACTTGTTGCTGCAAAAGAAGCAGTAGCACATTCCAGAATTATTGAAGACAATGTAGACAAAAACAGAGTTGGAGTAATTTGGGGTTCCGGAATCGGAGGTTTAGAGACTTTTGAAACTGAAGTGTTAGGATGGGCCAATACGGAAATTCCGAGATTCAACCCGTTCTTTATCCCAAAAATGATTGCGGATATCACTCCAGGACATATCTCTATTGAGTACGGTTTCCATGGACCAAACTACACAACTGTATCTGCATGTGCATCTTCAGCAAACGCTATAATTGATTCCAAAATGCTGATCCAGTTAGGAAAAGCAGACGTGATTGTGTGTGGAGGCTCTGAAGCAGCCGTTACAGCAAGTGGTGTCGGTGGATTTAATGCAATGATGGCACTTTCTACAAGAAATGATGATCCTAAAACAGCTTCAAGACCTTTCGACAAAGACAGAGATGGATTTGTATTAGGAGAAGGTGCAGGATGTATTATTCTTGAGGAATATGAGCACGCTGTAAAACGTGGTGCTACAATTTATGCAGAATTATTAGGAGGAGGTTTAAGTGCTGATGCACATCACATGACCGCTCCTCATCCTGAAGGCCTTGGTGCTTATCTGGTAATGAAGAGTTGCCTGGAAGATGCAGGTTTAACTGCTGATGAAGTAGATCATATCAATATGCATGGTACTTCTACTCCATTAGGAGACATCGCAGAATCCAATGCAATCTCAAGATTATTAGGCGAGCACGCTTATGACATTCAGATTAATTCTACAAAATCAATGACAGGCCACCTTCTTGGTGCTGCAGGTGTTATTGAAGCTATCGCTGCATTGGGAACTATTATTCATGGTACTGTTCCTCCTACCATCAACCATTTTACTGATGATGAAAATATTGACAGCAGACTAAACTTTACGTTTAATACAGCTGTGAAGAAAGATGTAAAAGTAGCCATGAGCAATACTTTTGGATTTGGCGGGCATAACGCTTGCGTTCTATTTAAGAAAATCTAAATTCAATGAATGGAGTTACAGAAATACTTTTCTAAATTCCTTCTCAAAAAAAGAAAAAGACAATTAACGGAGAGAGAGTATTTTCTCAGTACTGAGCTTAAAAAAGTTTTAGGTACAGAGGTACAGAATATAGCTCTTTACCGCGAAGCTTTTTCTTTAAAAAATTCTTCTAAAAATCAAGACAGCAACTACGAAAGACTTGAATTTTTGGGAGATTCTGTTTTGGGTACAATTATTTCTTGTCATTTGTTCCAGACCTATCCCCAAGCTAACGAGGGCTATCTGACACAGATGAAATCTAAGATTGTTAATAGGAAAAACCTCAATAAATTAGGCGAAGACCTAAAGCTTACCAACCTTTTGCAAAAGCAAAACAGTTCTTCTGCTTTGGGCGAGAATATCTCCGGAAATTTATTCGAAGCTCTAATTGGTGCCGTTTATTTAGACTTCCATTATGATACCTGTAAAAGGATTATTTTGGAAAAATTGCTGACCCCTTCTGAAATCAACAAGCTTGAAAACAAGATTGTAAGCTACAAAGGTCTCCTTCTAGAATGGAGCCAAAAGAAGAAGGTCAACATAAAGTACGAAACCTGCGAAGAAATACAAGCTAATAAATCTGTGGTATTCCGATGTCACGTTTGGCTGGGTGAAGGAAAAATTGCTAATGCAGCGGAAACTTCCAAGAAAAAAGCAGAGGAAAAGGCAGCACAAAGGGCATTTTATATTTTAAATAAAAAAGAAAATATACTTGGAAATTCAAAAACTTTATGATCTTGATGATATAGAATTTGAAGATATTGCCATAGGATTGGTAAGATTAGCAAAAGATATACCTGCTCATGAGTTTTTTTACAAAATAAATCAAGCCAACAACCTCAGTTTTTCAAGAAAAAAAGATCTTGTCTTTCATGGAGGGTATTATGATTATTTTTTTCCAAGATTTGAGGCCTACCACAAGTTTTCTAAGACCTGTTTTACCTTTATTTCCAATAAATCTTCTGAAAGTAAGCAAAAAAAAGTTCAGACAGAACTCTTTACAGAAGAAGAAAACATTAAATTTTTATTAAATAATCAGGTAGATGTGGAATATATTCTACATAGTTCGGAACAGTTTCCTGATTTTTCCGTAATTTTGCTCCCTGAAAATCTTGTGTTTCCAATTCAAGATTATACACTGAGTTCTGATGAAGAACTTTATCAAATTATCCAGTATTATGAATAAGTATTTAAAGAAGACAAAAATTATCGCAACACTAGGGCCTGCTTCATCATCGAAGGAGGTAATGTTAGATTTAATGAGAGCGGGTGTTGATATTTTCAGAATAAATTTTTCCCATGCAGATTACGACTTAGTTCGAAAAAATATTGAAATAATTAGAGAGCTAAACAGCGAGTATGGTTATTCAGTGGGAATCCTGGGAGACCTTCAGGGACCTAAGCTGAGAGTAGGAGTTGTAAAAGAAGGATCTTATCTGAATCCTGGCGATATTCTTACCTTCACCAACGAAAAAATGGAGGGAGATTCCACTAAGGTATACATGACTTATCAACAGTTTCCACAGGATGTAAAAGTAGGGGAAAGAATCCTTATTGATGATGGGAAACTGATGTTGGAGGTTATCGAAACCAATGAAAAGGATACTGTAAAAGCAAAAACTATTCAAGGAGGTCCGTTAAGCTCTAAAAAAGGTGTTAATCTACCTAATACAAATGTTTCTCTTCCAGCTTTAACAGAAAAGGATATTCAGGATGCTAATTTCATGCTTGACATGGAAGTTGACTGGATTGCCTTATCGTTTGTTCGTCATGCTCAGGATATTATTGACTTGAAGGAGCTTATCAAAGCACACCCGAATGGTAAATTCAAGACTCCTATTATTGCGAAGATTGAAAAACCTGAAGGGGTAAAAAATATTGAAGAAATCCTTGTTGAATGTGACGGATTAATGGTTGCCCGTGGAGACCTTGGAGTAGAAGTTCCAATGGAAGAAGTTCCGGCAATCCAGAAAAATCTGGTAGAAAAAGCAAGATTCTATTCTAAGCCGGTAATCATCGCCACCCAAATGATGGAAACGATGATCAACAGCTTAACGCCAACAAGAGCGGAAGTAAATGACGTAGCGAACTCTGTATTGGATGGAGCTGATGCTGTAATGCTTTCAGGAGAAACTTCTGTAGGTAGATATCCGGTACAGGTGGTGGAAAACATGGCTAAAATTGTAAAAAATATCGAAACCACTCATTTCTATCAACACAAAAATGAGCCTATCGAAAAAGATTATAACTGTATTGATGAGAGATTCATTACAAACAGGGTTTGTCTTGCAGCGGTAAGAATCGCTAAAACAACAAACGTTTCTGCTATTGTAACGCTTACTCACTCTGGATACACGGCTTTCCAGCTTGCAGCACACAGACCAAACTCTCATATCATCGTCTATAGCGGTAACAGAAGAGTTATTACTATGCTGAACCTTCTTTGGGGTGTTCACGCCTATTATTATGATATGAAGAAATCTACGGATGAAACAATCATTCAGGTAAATATGCTGACACACAACTACGGTTATATTGAAACCGGAGACTTTGTAATCAATATCAATGCAACTCCATCATATGAAGGTGGAAAAACAAATACGCTGAGATTGACGACAGTATAAGCAATAAGCAAAATTACTTTTTGTAAAAGCATAAAAAATTCCCGGAAATTAATTTCCGGGAATTTTTATTTTTATGTGTGGTAATTTGTCATTCTGAACAAAACGGGAATGAAGTGAAGAATCTGTGAGATTCCTCGGTTCCTCGGAATGACATTTTACTCTTCTAATTACCTACAATCGTCTTTGCAGTTACAAATTCTTTTAAAGCCAGTAAAGACAACTCTGTTCCATATCCTGAAGCTTTTGATCCTCCGAACGGGAAACGCGGATCAGAACTTGTCATTCTGTTGATATTGACTGTTCCGGATTCAAGGTTTTCAATGAAAAATAGCTGACGGTCTTTATTTTTAGTCCATACAGAATTGGAAAGTCCGAAAGGAATATCATTGGCCATTTGTAAGGCTTCCTCATCATTTTTTGCAATCATAATCATACCAAGAGGGCCAAAAAGCTCTTCTTTTAAGATCGGATTTCCTTCTTTAACTCTTATTAAACCTGGTTTAAATTCATTATCTGAAATTCTTTCCAGAGGAATGATAATCTCTGCACCATTTTCCAATGCTCTGTTGAATTGAGCTTCCAACTCATCAGCCAGGTCAGGTCTTGCCATTCCAGCCAGTTTGGTTTCTTTATCTAAAGGATCTCCAATTTCATATTTTTTATATTCTTCAATGAATATAGGGAGAAACTCATTTTCGATCTTTTCGTCAATGATAAATCTTTTAGCCGCAGTACAGGTTTGTCCACAGTTTTGAAGCCTTGATTTTACTCCAGCTTTTGCGGCGGCTTCAAGATCCGCATCATCAAAAATGATAAATGCATCACTTCCGCCTAATTCAAGTAAAGATTTTTTGATATTTAACCCAGCTATTGATGCGACCTCACCTCCAGCTTTTCCACTTCCTGTAAGACTTACACCTCTTACAGCATCGTGTTCAAGGATTTCCTTTACTGCTTTATGTCCCACTTCAAGATTCTGGAAAATACCTTCCGGAAAACCTGCCTCTAAAAGAACTTCTTCAATGGCATTTCCGCTTCCGAAGCAAATTGAAGCATGTTTCAAAACTATTGTATTTCCGGCTAAAATTGCTGGAGTAGCAAATCTCAATACCTGCCAGAAAGGAAAATTCCATGGCATTACTCCTAAAATCACCCCTTTCGGAGCGTAATGAACTTCGGAATAAGTAAATTCAGATTCTACTTTTTCAGGTTTTAAAATATTATCCGCAGCGGCATAATAATTCATCATTAAAGCACACTTTTCCACTTCAGCTATTGATTCTGAAATGGGCTTATTCATTTCTGTTGTAATTATTTTACCAAATTTCTCTGAATTATTCTTTAAAATTTCTGCTGCTTTTGCAATTAACTTCTGCCTTTCCTCAAACGGCACTTTTCTCCACACTGAAAACGCTTTATCTGCTTTAATAAGCTTGCTTTCAATTAATTGTTCCATAATATAAATCTGTTTTAAATTCAGCTAATGAATTTATGAGCGCTTTTTATTTTAAAAGCACGGTGAAATTAGCAAATTCCATTCCTTAAAGGGTCAATAAAATAATGATTTTCTCTATCAGAAGAATATAACTTTATCTTAAATCATTAGCCATTCATTCACAAGACATGCTGCCAGTCTTGCTGTCCGGTCCTGGATATCAAAAGAAGGATTAACTTCTGCAACATCCATTGCAACCAATTTTTTATTTTTTAAGATATGTCTGTAAAAATGCATAAACGTAGGATCCGCAAAGATTCCATTGTACGCTGCAGCCGAAACTCCGGGAGCGATTGATGCATTAAAGACGTCCATACAAATTGTAAGATAGGCATAATCTACAGTCTCCAATAGTTCATCAATACGCTGATAGATGGATGGAAGGTTTTCAAAAAACAATTCATCTGCCAGGATATATTTCATTCCGTACTGATGAGCGGTATCAAAAAGCTTCAGTGTATTGGAGTTTCTCTGAATTCCAATATGCAGCGAGTTGATAGGACCTTCCTGAGCAATCTGCCAGAATCCGGTACCAGAGCTCGCTCCTACTCCTTTTTCCGGCTGTCTGTTATCAAAATGGGCATCAAGATTAATAATCCCTATTTTCTGCTCCGGAAAAGCGGTTTTAACTCCTAAATAATGAGCATATGTAACTTCATGGCCTCCACCCAACACAAGGGATTTCCCGCCTTTTAAAAGTACTTTTGAAACATTTTTGGCAAGACTATTCTGTGTATTTTCCAGATTACCATCATCACAGCTGATATTCCCAAAATCCAGCATTGAAAAGTCAGGAAGAATCACCGGAAAATTGGACATATTCTTTCTGATCACATCTGGAGCATCTTTAGCTCCCTGACGGCCTTTGTTTCGTCTTACGCCTTCATCTACAGCAAAACCATGCAGAACGAAATCATCCGTTGCGATATTATCGTAATTGCGTTCTTCTTTTACTCTTTGAAATATTCTGTGATGGAGAAGTTCTTCTCCGTCTAATCTGCCTTGCCAAATATTACTCATCATTAATAATTTCAATTTGTATGTTGTTTCCTTAAAGTTCAATCAAATTAAACTATCTTTAATTGTTATCTTCAGTTTTTATTGTTTACTCTTTCTAATCAAAGAAACGTATATACTTTTCATAATTTGAAAAACACAAAATACGATCATGAAAAAGAAATAAAAAGATAAGAGTACTATCAATAGAAAAGCTATAAAAAGAAATCCGGTATAAAATATTTCTAAAAAATGCTTTTCCCCTTCGATCAAAGTTCTATAACTCCAAAGAGCCTGCAAGAAAGTAATCACATTTAAAGATACTATGAATAGTACCAGATAAATTATCAAATTTTTAATAGCTTTCAAAATAGCAAATTTTATATTGAATTCCCATCAATATAAACAAGTTCAGCCTTTAAGCTTCCCTGATTATAGAGCACATTCTGGAAATTATTGGTTTTGAAAGTAACAAAATCTGCTTTTTTCCCTGTTTCCAACTGTCCTCTATCTTCCAGATTAAGCGCATAAGCTGCACGGAAAGTCATTCCTGCTAACACCTCAGCAGTTGTCAGTTTCTGGAAAGTAGCTAAGATAGACGCCTGAGTAATTAAATTTCCCATCGGCGCTGATCCTGGATTCCAGTCACTTGCAATAGCAACAATTGCTCCTGCATTTAATAGTTTTCTTGCAGGAGTAAATTTTTCTCCCAGCCCTAAACTTGCTCCTGGAAGCGCTGTTGCTACGGTATCAGACTTAGCCAAAAATTCGATGTCGTCATCAATAGTTGCTTCTAAATGGTCTGCAGATTTAGCCCCCACTTCTACTGCAATCCTTGAGCTTCCTGGTGTAAACTGATCTGCATGAACGGTAATCTCAAAACCTAATTCTTTTGCTCTAAGTAAGAATTCTTTGCTCTCTTCAGGCTGGAATGCAGACTTTTCAATAAAAATATCTACTCTGTTTGCTAATTCCTCTTCTTTTACTTTGGGTAAAATTTCGGTAATGATATACTCAAGATATTCAGGATTGCTTCCTTCAAAGTCTCTGGGCTTTAAGTGGGCTGAAAGACAGGTAGGAACCAAAGTAGCTTTAGTTTTATTCTGTGCTTTTTTAATGATTCTAAGCATCTTCAGCTCGTTTTCTACATCAAGACCGTAGCCACTCTTTACTTCAATAGTCGTGATTCCTAAATCAACCAAAAAGTTGATTCTTTCCACTAAAGTTTTCAGCAATTCTTCTTCTGATGCATTTCTTGTATGCTGTACAGAACTCCAGATTCCACCACCGCTTTCTGCGATTTCCAGATAGGTCTTCCCTGCATTACGCATCGCAAAATCATTGGCTCGGTTTCCTCCGAAACAGATATGGGTATGTGAATCTACAAAGGCAGGAAGAACAATCTGTTCTCCTTCGATGCTCTCGATTTCTATGGTAGGATTTTCTGTTTTTAATGTTTCAAAATTTCCAACTTTCTGAATGATATTCTGCTCTACTACAATTCCTCCGTCTACAATAATTTCAAGTTGTTCATCGGAAATTTTTCCTCTTAATGGTAAGTTAGCAAGCGTTACCACCTGCTTAAATGGTCCTATTAATTTCATTAGTTTAAAGTTAATGCTAATGTCCAGATTGAAGCTGATTTATTTATTATCAATACTTGTCTTCTAAACAATCAAAATTTCAATAATTTTTATCAATAATTTTTCCTCTCAAAAATACTTAAAATATCCCAATTATTTAAATCTTAGCGGTTCTCATTTTTAACCTTAGCCTAAACTCAGTGTCAATCTTAACCTTTTCTCAATCTGCCCTTCAACCTTAGTCTAAATTTGCTATCTTTGAGGTAAATGAAATGAATTAATGCCAGATTTTTTACATCCAGATAAGGAAAACTACTCAAACGAGGAGCTGATGCAGGAAGAACAGATCCGTCCCCAGAGCTTTAAAGATTTTGCGGGGCAGAGAAAAACGCTGGAGAACCTTGAAGTTTTTGTTACTGCTGCGAAACGACGTGGCGGAGCACTAGATCATGTTCTATTACATGGTCCGCCGGGACTTGGTAAAACCACTTTAGCCAATATTATTGCCAATGAACTTGGCGTCAACTGTAAGATTACTTCTGGGCCTGTATTAGACAAACCTGGAAGTTTAGCTGGGTTGTTGACCAATCTGGAAGAAAATGATGTTCTTTTCATTGATGAAATTCACCGTCTTTCTCCTGTTGTAGAGGAATATCTGTATTCTGCAATGGAAGATTATAAGATTGACATTATGCTGGAAACAGGTCCTAATGCCAGAAGTGTGCAGATTGGGCTGAATCCTTTTACCTTGGTAGGAGCCACTACAAGAAGTGGAATGCTTACGAAACCTATGCTTGCCCGATTCGGGATTCAAAGCAGACTGGAATATTATTCTATTGAACTTTTGTCAACTATTATTCAGAGAAGTGCAAGAGTCTTAGGAGTTGTTATTTATGAAGATGCAGCGATAGAAATTGCAAGAAGAAGCCGTGGAACCCCAAGAATTGCCAATGCATTATTGAGAAGAGTACGTGATTTCGCAGAGATTAAAGGGAATGGTGAAATTGAGATCAAGATTACAAAATATGCCCTGGACTCTCTAAATGTGGATGAATTCGGATTGGATGAAATGGATAATAAGATCATGCGTGTTATGATTGAAAACTTTAAAGGAAAACCAGTTGGTATTTCCGCTTTGGCCACATCTATTGCTGAAAATCCTGAAACACTGGAAGAAGTTTATGAGCCATTTTTGATCCAGGAAGGATTTATTATCAGAACTCCGAGAGGAAGAGAAGTTACTGACAAAGCTTACAAACATTTGAATATTACAAGACCTAAAAATCCGGGAGAGCTGTTCTAAGTTCAAAGTTTTGAGTTTAAAGTTCAAGATTTAAGGTTAATGAGAGTTTATTAGTTTATGTTTATACCCAAATTATA
>Ga0070682_100000088_pt1 | contig 83442 bp, 61 predicted proteins | sample KBSC63LmetaG_FD_64668 | JGI IMG/M metagenome (GOLD analysis project Ga0070682, IMG submission 64668) | Corn rhizosphere microbial communities from Kellogg Biological Station, Michigan, USA - KBS C6-3L metaG | ecosystem: Host-associated > Plants > Roots > Rhizosphere | place: USA: Michigan...
GTGGGGCGGTCCAGGTTGAGTAGCAGGGAAGTGAGGCGTGGGTCGTCGTGCAGTGCGGTGACCTGTCACCGCTTTGGCCCTAGGCTGCGACCTGTCGCAGCTGTTGGCGGGGATTCTCTAGTAATAAGCGCGGCGACAGGTCGCCGGCGAATAGAAAGCGGTGACAGGTCACCGCACTCCAAAAGCAGGCCAGCTCCGCGAGACAGCTATGAGACGGTGTCGTCCTGGGCAGTGGGGCGGTCCAGGTTGAGTAGCAGGGAAGTGAAGCGTGGATCGTCGTGCAGTGCTTCCAGACGTGGATCGACGCGCACGAAGGTGAAGCCGACTGCATGTTCTTTTTCGGCAAGTGCCAGCCAGTCGAACGCATGATCGCGGTCGCCGATCAAACTATAAATAATTGCGATCTCGTACGCGGAAACCCACTGCTCGGATCGACGCGCCACAATTTCGTCCAACAACGCGCGAGCTTCGTCGGTTCTGCCCACAGAAGCAAAAACATGCGCGCGTTTTAGATTGGTGGTCGGTGTGTCGCCGGCAAACACGCGCTCCTGCTCAAACGCCGCCAGCGCCTCGCTATACATGCCCTTCTTCTCGTAAGACCAGCGCAACACTGTATGCGCCGACACCGCGCCTGAATCCAGCTCCAACGCTTTCATGCTTTGGCGTATGGCATCGTCATATCTGCCCGCGAGGAACAAAACGTTCGCAACGGCCGTAGCGAGCACTGGCGACTGCGGCGAAATCTGGCGCGCGCGTTCAATCTCGGCGAACGCTTCCTCGTGCCGGCCCATGGCTGACAGGCTGAACGCATACCACCGATGCGCCACCTGAATTCCGGGCTTTAGCAAAATCGCTTTGCGCAATTCCTGTTCGGCATCAACCCAGTCGCGGTCGTGGTGAAGGCGAACGAAACCGAGCGAAGCGTGAGCTTCGGCCAGATCGGGGTCAGCTTCGACAGCGCGGAGCGCAGACTCCTTCGCCAACTCCCACGCGCCGGCGGGCGGCGGTTCAACATACCAGTTGAGCAGTGCGTAGCAATCCGCGAGCTCGGCGTGAGCGAGCGCAAAGTTCGGATCTAATTCTACGGCGCGCTTCAAGCGCTCGATGCCCTGGCGCATGCCCTCAGCCGTTCGACGCGTCGCGTAGTATCGACCCGCAGTGTAGAGCTGGCGCGCCTCTTCGTTTGCGCTATCCAGAGTTTGCGGCGCCGGACTGGGAACCGGCGAAGTGATCGAGGTGCGTTCGCGTAACGCATCCTGCGCACTCGCGGCTCGCGATCTCTGCGCCACGCCTGCGCCCGCCGGGTTATTCGTTTTGGCGAGTATCTCCGAAAAGACCGGTTCCGCGCGCAAACGGTCCCACTCTGGTTCTACCGCTAACCAGGCCAGCCAGCCATCTTTGATTTCTGCCGCTTGCCGCAAAAGTTCGAGCGCGCGCTCGCGTTCGCCTAGATAAAGATGAATCAACGCGCGGTGATACGGCGACACGTAATCCGTTGCCGCCATTTCATCGAGTCGCTGCAACGCCGCGCGCGCGTCAGTGGCGCGTCCGGCTGACGCGTAAGCGGCGCCGAGCACAGCGACATAAAACTGGCCGCCGCTTGAAAGTCGCAAAGCCTTCTCCGCCAGGTCCACCGCCTGCGCTCCCTTTCCTATATTTCTGAGCGTCCACGAATAGGTCGCAAGGCCGTAGGCCATCTCGGGCGCCATGTTGACCATCGTTTCGTAGGTGGCGACGGCTTGATCGAAACGTCGCGCCTGGTGATACGACCAACCAAGACTTTGGACGATGCTCGGCGATAACGGATCGAGTTCGCGCGCGCGCAGCATTTCGCGGATCGCCTCATCGAAACGGCCGACCATTAGCAGGTGGAAGCCGTACCAGTTATGACCGGTGGCGTAGTTTGGATTAAGACTTATCGCCAAGCGGTGCTGGCCTTCAGCGACCGACCAATCGAAATCGTGGCAGACGGTCGCAAAGCCCAGGGCGCTATACGCTTCAGCGGAAGTTGCGTCGAGCTCCACAGCTTTGGTCGCCGCCTCTTTAGCGGCGGCAGACGTTTCGGAGAACGGCCGAATGCCAAACACGCCGAGCCAATTGTAGTAGTCAGCGATACCTGTGTAGGCGAGCGCGTAATTTGGGTCCAGCTCGATTGCGTGGTTGTACGACTCAAGCGCTTTCGCGAGGCCGGACTCTGTGTAGCTGTTCCAGTAGAAGCGACCGCGCAGATACGACTCAAATGCCTGGACGCTTTCGGTGCCGCGCTTCGCGAGTTGCCGTTGCTCGTCGCCGGTTAATTGCGGTAACAGCGCTGACGCAACCTGCTCGGAAATTGAATCTTCGATCTGCAAAACATCGTTCGACTCTTCATCGAACTGTTGAGACCAGCGCACTTCACCAGCGCTGACGTTTATCAACTGCGCCATCACCTGCAGCCGGTTGCCCTCCCGCTGCAACGTGCCTTCCACGATGTAGTTAACGCTCAAATCGCGACCGGCGATCAGCGGATCAACCCCTTGCCCGCGATACCGCAGCACGCTGCTGGTGGGACGAACAATGAGACGCTGCACGTTGCTGAGGCGAGTGATCAAAGCGTCGGTCAAGCCGACGCCGAGGTATTCGTCGCCCGTGTTTTCAATGGCAGAAAGAATCCGAAACGGCAGCACCGCGATCGATTCTTCACCTGACAGGGACTGTGCCGGCAGTGTGGGCAGGGCGCCGAGGCGGTGATTGAGTCTGCGCAGCAAGTCGTTAAAACGCGGGTGACCGTGCAGCAAATCGAGCTCGGGGTCGACGGCCATCCACAACAACTTGGCGTCGCGAATTTCATAAGCGCGTTCTAAAAGATCGAGCGCCTCTTCCGCTCTTCCGAGACCGGCATTAACGAGCGCGAGGTGATAAGGAGAGATGTGCCGCCGCGCGGCAAAGGAAGCCATCTCATTCAGCATCGATTCAGCAGCAGTAATATTTCCGGCGATGGCGTTGGCGGCGCCGAGGCGACCAAGTGTGTTCGATGCCTTACCCATCACGTCCACGCACTTTTGCGCGTTTGCGATCGCTTCTTCGTGGCGGCCCATGCGACTAAGCAGGAAGCTCGAAGCGTAAAGCATCATGACGTTGTTAGGTTCAGTCTCCAGTGTTCCCTGGCAGGCCTGCCATGCTTCGTCAAACCGCCGCGAGTGATAAAGACACCAGACATAGGTGAAGCGCGAGATGATGGCGAGCGGATCGAGATCGCGCGCGAGTTGCGCTTCATAAACCGACTCAGTGAAGCGACCTTCCATCGCCAGCTGCAGTGCATAGTAAATTCGCGCCGCCGAGTAATTCGGATTGAGATCGATAGCGTGGAGCAACTGCAGTTCGGCGCTGGCCCAGGCGAAGTCGCGACAAAGAATTGCCTGACCTACGGAGGCGTAACCTTCTGCAAGCGTGGGATCGAGTGCGACAGCTTTCGATGCTGCTTCATAAGCCGCGGCGGAACACTCTGCAAAAGGAAGGACAGTAAAACTGCCGAGCCAGTTGTAGTAAGCCGCAATACCGGCGTAAGCGAGCGCGTAGTTGGGATCAAGCGCGATAGCCTGGTGATAACAAACGATCGCGCGCGCGAACCCATCTTCGGTAAACGTGTTCCAGTAGAAACGGCCGCGCAGGTAAGCTTCGTGGGCCTGTGCGTTGTTAGTGCCGCGCTTTGCCAGGCGGATACGTTCGTCTCCGGACAAATGCGGAATGATGGCTTCAGCGACGTTTGCAGAGATCGTGTCTTCCAAACTCAGTACGTCGGTAAATTTCTCGTCAAATTGTCCTGCCCACTGGGAAGTGCCATCGATCACGCTTAGCAGTTGAATAGTCACGCGGATGCGATCTTCGACACGTCTGACGCGGCCATCAAGCACAAACGAAACACCAAGTTCGCGTCCCGCTACGAGGGGATCGGAATCGCTTCCGTAACGCAGCACACTGTTCGTGGGGCGTACGGCAAAACGCCGCACGGCGCTAAGGCGCGTGATAAGCGCATCGGCTAAGCCGGTGCCCAGGTAATTCGGCCCGGTGTCTGAACCGTTTTGCAGGTCCATCAACTTCATCGGCAGGACGGCGAGCGAGTTGTCGGTTGAAACAGGTTGCGGTTTGCGTCTGGGCCGGCTGAACGGCGAATCCGGTAGGATCGAAATCGGCGCCCCGGTAAGATAGCGGCCGATGTCCTCGCGCAGTTGTTCCGCCGTTTGATAGCGCCACTCCGGTTCTTTACGCAGCGCGCGCATCACGATGCTGTCCAGTGCTCCGGAAAGATCGCGACGCAGCGATTCCATCGTCGCGTTACGAGTTGAGTAAAGCTGTTTGAGGGTGGTGGCGTCGTCACCGGTGGCTACAAACTTCGGCAACAGATCCTCGGGTCGCGTAATAATAAAACTCGGCGGCGCCGGCGCCTCTTCGCAAATAACACGCGCCATCTCATGCGGAGCACGATTGCTCAAGCGATACGGGCGGTGACCCGTGAGCAGCTCGTAAAGCAAGACGCCAAGCGAATAGACGTCGGTCGTCGGCGAAGTAGTGCCGCCCTGTACCTGTTCCGGCGAAGCATACTCGGGCGTCATCAGACGCATCGCGGTCGCCGTAGGATCATGAGTAATATCGCCGACCAGTCCCGGGTCGAGCAGTTTGGCGATACCGAAGTCGAGCAGCTTCGGAACACCTTCTGACGTTACCAAAACATTCGACGGCTTGATGTCGCGATGTACCACCTGCTTTTGATGGGCATAGTGCAGAGCATCGCAGATGGACATGAAGAGTTTGAGCCGCTCAGCAACCGTCAGTTGATGTCCGTCGCAGTAATTGTAGAGCGGCTGCCCTTCGATGAACTCCATCACGAAGTAAGGCAGTCCGTCTTCAGTTGTGCCGCCGTCAAGCAGACGTGCGATGTGCGGGTGATCGAGGGCGGCGAGAATCTGACGCTCAGTGCGGAAACGACGGAGGATGAAGTCCGTGTCCATGCCGCGCTTGACCAGTTTGATCGCGACGACCCGATTGAATTCGTTGTCTACGCGTATCGCTTCGTAGACCGCGCCCATGCCGCCACGACCGACTTCCCGTTCGATACGGTATGCCCCCAGCCGGCGACCGATCATGGGATCGGCGTCATCCGGAATCGAAAGTTGTGGGAAGGAACTCAGCGCGTTTAGTTCAGTTTCGCCGTACGGTGGATCTTCAAGCAGGTTGCCGGCGCTTTCGTGTTGCGACAGCAAGTCTTCCACATCGCTCTTTAATGTAATGTCGTGAGCACAGACTTCCGCGAGGTAGCGGTTGCGCTCTTCAGGAACCAGATCGAGCGCCGCCTGGAAGATGGCTTCTACTTGTTGCCAGCGTTCGGGGGTCATAGAAACCGGCCCGGTTAGACATTCTTTGCCTGCCGGTGGGACAGACAGATAATTGTTTCCGGGTATTTTACGAGAAAAATTAAGAGGTTAAACGCAGACCCTGTCTGCTTATTTCTTTTGCATTTCACCGTGGAGCCAGGCCTTGGCAAACCGCCATTGCCGCTTCACCGTAGTCGGCGCCACGCCCATTACATCCGCAGTCTCTTCGATCGACAGCCCGCCAAAATAGCGTAACTCAACCATGCGCGCCTTTTGTTCATCGAGCACTGCCAATGCCTTCAACGCATCGTCAAGCGCAATCAATTCCGAACTGCGTTCGACGGCGCGGTCGATATTTTCATCAAGGGAGAGCTTCTGAAAATCCTGACCGCGTTTCTCGGCGTTGTGCTTACGCGCGTGATCGACGAGCAGGCGGCGCATAATTTGGGCAGCGACTCCAAAAAAATGGGCCCGGTTCTGCCAGTTTACCCGCGTCTGATCCACTAATCGCAGGTACGCCTCATGCACGAGAGCGGTCGGCTGTAACGTGTGATCAATACGTTCGCGACGCAGGTAATTCGCTGCTAGTTTGCGCAGTTCATCGTAAATTACGGGTAATAAAAGATCAACCGCGTCTCGATCTCCTTTTGAGACCTCAATGAGCAACTGGGTGACGTTATCGGTCGGGTCCTGAGTCAAGCGTTGTCCACTCTTTCTGACGCCGAAAATGGTTTACGGTGTCTAGTATAAAGCAGACTCGGATTCGCGTCGTGTGCGGCACGCTGATCTGTTGCGAAAAATTTTTTCTCGAGGGTGGCCCTTTTTTGCGAGCGCCTGCGCGTTATCAGGTGAAGGCAATTATTAAGAGATTTAGAGAGGTCAGGACGATGCAAACGCAGGAAGCAATTTTGAGCAACAATATTAGTGTTTTGAACAGTATTTCGTCGGGGGGCGGAAGTGGAAGCTGGGTGGCTCGCGTATTCGGATGTTGGCACAGGGAGATGAGCCGCCCATTTTCACACCAGGGACGAAGCTACCGAACATGTTTGAGCTGCGGGGCGCATCGGCAATTCAACACCGGAAGATGGGAAATGCAGGGAAGTTTCTATTACGCGAATAGCCGGTAGGGCAGGGAGTAGTGGGCAGTGAGCAGTGGGCAGTGGGCAGAACGAACGGGGGATAAGCGGGGCAGAGCAAGCAGGGCGGGTCGAACAAGCAGAAAGAACAAGCAGAAAGAGCAAGCAGGGCGAAAACAGCAGGGTAGAACTTAGTAGGCAGATCGTTTGGGGATGCGGGCAGTGAGTGACCAGGCTCACTGCCCGCTTTTTGTGTCGCGGCGACATATTTGGCTGACCACGAGGGATCGACAATCGACAATCAACTGACCCACCCGCTACCGCGTGGTGGTGCTGCCCTCATCCAGCCACAGGGTCATTCATTCCTGTACAACGCTCCAGCCGCGCCAATATACTAACCCGTTCTGAACTCGAGACATTTCCGGCGCGACGTCGCGCGGTCAAACCCAATTAACTAATTCAGGGAGACGCTTTTCAATGCCCCATTTAACCAACCGCGGCCGAGTGCTGCTGGCGGCAGCAATGCTTGCCGCTGTCGTGATCGCTTACAACGCCAAAATGACTACTACCGCTGACGCCAACACAATGCGTATCGCTGACGGTCAACCGTCCGCACCACCCAACCCTTTGCTCCCTGAATGGGAAGGACCTTATGGCGGTGTTCCGCCGTTCGACAAAATTCACGTCGCTGACTTCAAGCCCGCACTGGAAGCCGGCATGGCCGAAAACCTGGCTGACGTAGATCGCATTGCCAAAACGGCAGCCGCGCCAACGTTTGAAAATACTATCGTCGCCCTCGAGCGCGCCGGACAAACGCTCGATCGGGTGCAGACCATTTATGGCGTGTTTGGTTCGACCATGAACGGTCCGGAGTTTCAAGTGGTACAGCGTGAAATGGCGCCCAAGCTGTCTGCGTTTTACGATTCGATCACGCAAAACGAGGCGCTCTTCAAACGAATCGAAGCGGTTTACAACTCGCCCGATAAAGCGAAGCTGACTCCCGAGCAACAACGTCTGACCTGGCTCTATTACACGAATTTTGTGCGATCGGGCGCGCGTCTGGGTGCGTCAGAAAAGGCGCGGCTCTCGGTTATCAATCAGCAGCTCGCTGGACTCTATACAAAATTCAGTCAAAACGTTCTCGCCGAAGAAGACGGACAAACGCTGGTGCTGAAAGCCGAGGCCGACCTCGCGGGGTTACCGCAGTCTGTCCGTGACGCCGCAGCAGCGGCGGCCGTTTCGAAGAAGCTACCGGGCGCGTGGGTGATTTCTAATACGCGTTCCTCAATCGATCCGTTTTTGACCTATTCGGATCGGCGCGATCTGCGCGAGAAAGCCTGGCGCATGTTCATCAATCGCGGCGACAACGGCGATGAGCACGACAACAACGCCACCATCACCGAGATACTGCAACTGCGCGCCGAGCGCGCCAAGCTCCTGGGTTATCCCACACACGCGCATTGGCGGCTCGAAAATGCGATGGCGAAGACGCCCGAGAACACAATGAAGTTGATGCTGCAGGTCTGGAAGCCTGCGGTCGCTCGCGTTCATGAAGAAGTTCGCGACATGCAGGCGCTCGCGGACAAGGAAGGCGCCAAAATCAAAATTGAACCGTGGGACTATCGATACTACGCGGAGAAGGTTCGCAAGGATCGGTACGATCTGGATCAGAACGAAGTTAAGGAATATCTGCAGCTCGAGAAGTTGCGCGAGGGCATCTTCTGGGTTGCCGGTGAGCTGTTCAATTTCAACTTTACGCCAGCGACTAACGTTCCGGTCGTTCATCCGGATGTGCGCGTTTGGGAAGTAACTGACAAAACGACTAAGAAGCACATCGGTCTGTGGTATTTCGATCCGTACGCGCGCACCGGCAAGCGTTCCGGCGCGTGGATGAACGCTTACCGAACTCAGGAACGCGTCAACGGCAATATCACTACGATCGTTTCCAACAACGCGAACTTCGTTAAAGGCAAACCAGGGGAACCGCTGCTGATCTCTTGGGACGACGCGCAGACGATGTTTCATGAGTTTGGCCACGCGTTGCACGGTCTGAATTCGAACGTGACCTATCCCTCGTTGTCAGGTACAGCGGTGGCGCGTGATTACGTGGAGTTTCCATCGCAACTGCTTGAACATTGGCTGGCGACGCCTGAAGTATTGCAACGGTTTGCAGTCCATTACAAAACCGGGAAACCAATTCCACAGGCTCTGGTTGATCGAATCAAACGCGCGGCGACGTTCAACGAAGGTTTCATTACCGTGGAGTACCTCTCCGCGGCTTTAGTTGATATGAAGCTGCACCTCGCCGGTGACCAGAAAATCGATCCGGATGCTTTCGAAAAAGCCACGCTGGCTGAGCTGGGAATGCCGGATGAGATTGTGATGCGTCATCGTACGCCGCAGTTCCTGCACGTATTCGCCAGTGACGGTTATTCGGCCGGGTACTACAGCTATCTCTGGTCAGACGTGTTGACGGCGGACGCTTTCGGCGCCTTTGTTGAGGCGGGCGGCCCTTACGATCACAAGGTCGCTGAACGGCTCCGGAAGTACATTTTCTCTGTTGGCAACACGGTGGATCCAGCGGAGGCGTACCGAAGTTTCCGTGGACGCGACCCACAAACTGAGGCGCTGATGAAGAAGCGTGGCTTCGCAGTTGAATCTAAAGCCACTCCGGGTCAATAGACTCGACGATTAGGTCGTTCCTGTAGTGCGGTAGGCCTCGGCTTACCGCACTTTTTGTTTTTGCGCGAACAAATCTTAGCCGATGTCGTTAACAGAATGCGTTCCCTGCGCGTCAGCAGTTGTAAGGAAAGTTTTTTCATCCAGCCCAACTCGTCCTGGTGAAGCTATGGAAAATTCAACGGTACGTCGTAGACCGATATCGCTCGCTTATCGCTCTTTAGCTCCGTCACTGCTGATACTGCTCGCGTTCAGTGTGATTGCCGGCCAGGAAGGACGGTTGGTTCGTGAAACGGTTCATGGCAAGTCACTTGAACAGAACGTAACGGGCGACGCGACGGATCGCGGAGTCTCCATTTATCTGCCGCCGAGCTATGACACCTCCCCAAACAGGCGCTATCCGGTTCTTTACCTGCTTCACGGGATCGGCGATACCGACGCTGAGTTCACCGTTGCCTGGAAAAACCAGGACGCCGATTGGGGAACACTGCAGGCGCTCATGAATCATGGAATCGCCGAAGGTAAACTCCACGAGCTGATTGTGGTGATGCCGGACGAACGCACAAAAATGATGGGTAGCTTTTACACCAATTCTTCAGCCACCGGGAATTGGGAGGATTTTACGACCGGGGACCTCGTGCGTCATATCGATCAAAAATTCCGAACACTGAATCGCGCGGAGAGTCGGGGGCTGGCCGGGCACTCGATGGGAGGTTACGGCGCCATCAAGCTCGGCATGAAACACCCTGATGTGTTCAGCGTTGTTTACGCGATGAATCCAGCGCTACTGGGTTGGGCTGCTGACGTGTCCGCTGAAAATCCCGCTTTCGCCCTGTTAACGGCGGCGAAGACAACAGAGGACCTATTCAAAGGTGGAATGTACGCGGTTGGCGGTATGTGTCTCGCTCAGGCGTTTTCGCCGAACCCTGAGCGGCCTCCATTCTTTGCCGACCTGCCGTTCAAGCTGGTAGACGGCAAACTCGTGCCATCGGAACCAGCCTATAGCAAATGGAGTGCGAACATGCCGCTGAATATGGCGGACGAAAACAAGCAGAATATGCTGAAGCTTCGCGGTCTGCGCTTCGATACCGGTTGGCACGACGAGTTCACGCATATACCGATTACAGTGCGCGCGTTTGCGAAGAAGCTGGATGAACTGGGAATAAAGTTTGGCTTTGAAGAATACAATGGTGACCATCGCAATCGAATGTGGGGTCACGAAGGTCGGCTTTACACTGAGGTGTTGCCCTATTTTTCAGCGCTGCTCGAACCAGAAGTGAAGAGCCGGCAAGCGACCGCGCTCCGGCGTGAGGCTACGGCATTAGCGCGGTAGCTCGGTTACCTCTGTGTAGTTCTCTGTGTTCTCTGTGCCTCCATGGTGGATGTTTGCCAGGTGAATCAACCACGGAGGCACAGAGAACACGGAGGATTCACAGAGGAACTTGAGATTTAGGCTGTTCACAGGACCGCTCCAGAATTGACATATACGGCCTATTTGTTTAGATTCTAGCGGTTCAATAGTTAGCAGGGTTACGTTTTCAATTTTTTGATGGGACGCTCCTGAAGACCTTCGTCATGAATCGAACATACACACGATTCTTTAGTTTTTAATTGCGCAGCCACCTTGTGGCGTCCGCGACGAAGGCGCTCCTATCAGATCCGATCAGTTGTAGTAGTAAATAGTGAATCGTAAATCGTGAATAGGAAGCGCCGGGGCCGGTGTTTTTGCGGCTTTGCCGCTTGATGTGCGGAAGGCCTGCGGCCTTCCGTGGTGCGGATTGTTTCATGAGGCTATGCCTAGAATTTTGAGGCGGAGCCGCACGTGAGTGCAGGTAATGACCGAGCTTAGCGTACAACTTAATGATCGCCCTGCGGCTACGGTGGCTGGTCCGATTACCGTCGCTGAAGCGCTGAAGCAGCTCGATCGCGACCTGGCCAAGCAGGCGCTCGCCGCGCGTGTCGACGGCCGCGAAGTTGATCTCGCCTTTACGCTCAATGAACAACCAAACGGTGCGCCGGTAAAAATCGAACCGGTCCTGCCGGAAACCCTCGAAGGCCTTGACGTATTGCGTCATTCGACGGCGCATCTGCTCGCCGCCGCCGTTCTCGATCTTTATCCCGGAACGAAACTGGGAATTGGTCCGGCGCTGCTCGACGATCCACGCTACGGCTTCTTCTATGATGTGATTGCTCCCCAGGCATTGACTGAAGCCGACTTGCCTTTGATCGAAAAGCGCATGCGACAGATTGCCAGTCGCAACTTGCCGTATCGACGAGATGAGATTACGAAAGCGGAAGCGCTGCGCATTTTCGAGGAACGCGAAGAGCCGCTCAAGCGGGAGTTGATTGATGAGAAGGCGGGCGAACGCGTCAGCGTTTACTACATCGATAACTCGCCGTTCATCGATTTTTGTCTCGGTCCGCATGTGCCGAACACGAACAAGTTGCGCGCGTTCAAGTTGCTGTCACTTGCTGGTGCTTACTGGAAGGGCGATGCAGCTCAGCCGCAAATGCAGCGGATTTATGGGACGGCGTTTTTCAACCAGCAACAGCTTGATGCCTGGCTGAAGCAGCGTGAAGAGGCCGAGAAAAGAGATCATCGACGCCTGGGAAGAGAGCTCGATCTGTTTTCAATTCAGGAGCAGTACGGGCAGGGGCTTATTTTCTGGCATCCCAAAGGTGCGATCATTCGCCAGCAGATGGAAGATTTTCTGCGCGAAGAATTAGTGAAGCGAAATTACAGTTTTGTTTACACGCCGCACATTGCGAAGCGTGACCTGTGGAAGATTAGCGGCCACGATCAAAGCTACGGCGATTCGATGTTTGCCCCGACCACGCTGGAGGAAACGGAGTTTCGGCTTAAGCCGATGAACTGCCCGTTTCATATCGGTATTTATAAGTCGCAGCAAAGGTCGTATCGAGATTTACCGCAGCGCTATGCAGAAATGGGGACGGTTTATCGCGCCGAACTTTCCGGCACGCTGCATGGACTGATGCGTGTGCGCGGCTTTACCGTTGACGATGCACACCTGTTCTGCACGCCGGAACAAGTCCGTAATGAAATCGATGGCTGTGTAGACTTTGCGTATGAAGTTCTGAAGGCGTTCGGCTTTGAAAAAATCAAATTCGAGTTGTCGGTGAAGGGTAACGACACCGGCAAGCAATGGCTGGGCGACGAAGCCGATTGGCTGAAGGCGGAAACGGCGCTGGCCGAAGCTCTCGATGCGCGTCAGATTAAATATGAACGCATTGAAGGTGAAGCAGCGTTCTATGGCCCGAAGATCGATTTCAAAATCGAGGACGCGATTGGACGGTTGTGGCAGTTGGGCACGGTGCAGTGGGATTTCAATCTGCCCGAGCGCTTCGAGCTTGAGTACATCGGCGAAGACAATAAACCGCATCGTCCGGTGATGGTGCATCGCGCGTTGTTCGGTTCAATCGAGCGGTTTTTCGGCGTGTTAATTGAACACTATGCCGGTGCCTTTCCCCTGTGGCTCGCACCGGTGCAAGTCGCGGTCTTGCCGATTACCGACCGCGTGAACGATTACGCGCAGAAGGTTATGTCCGAGTTGCGCGCAGCCGGCTTCCGTGTGGAAACGAACCTGCGTGGCGAGAAGATTGGCGCTAAAATTCGCGACGCACAGATGCAGAAAGTACCGTTCATGCTTGTCCTGGGCGATCGCGAGATGGAGCAGGGAATCGTTGCGGTCCGCGAACGTTTACAAGGCGACATTGGAGTGATGGTCGTCAATGAGTTTATTGAGATGGCGCGCGGCCTTATCACGACGCGTGCGTTGACTAATACTTAGTTTCAGGTTTCAAGTTGGTTTCAGGTTCAGAACCTGAAAGTGAAACTTGGAACTCGAAACTTCTTTACTTTAGGAGGTGAAGCATAGCTACAGGCTTTCGAGGTCGCGGCCAACGCCCGGACAACCGGCGTCTGCCCATTGCGCGCATTAACGAGAGAATTCGTGTCCCCCAGGTGAGAGTGATTGGCGAAGAGGGCGAACAACTCGGCGTACTCGATATTCGCGACGCCATTCGTGCCGCCCGGGAAAAAGGTTTGGATTTGGTCGAGGTAGCCGCCACTGCTGATCCGCCGGTTTGCCGAATTATTGACTTCGGAAAGTTTCAATACGAAGCCAAGAAGAAGGCAAATGAAGCGAAGAAAAAGCAGGTGACGATTACCGTTAAGGAAGTGAAGTTTCGGCCGGGCACGGACGATCACGATTACGACTACCGCATGAAACATGCCCGCGAATGGCTGGAAGGCGGCGACAAAGTTAAGGCCACCATCTGGTTTCGCGGCCGCGAGATGACGCACCGTGAGTTGGGCGCGCGCATTCTGGAGAAACTGGAAAAAGATTTGATTGATGTGGGCGAAGTAGAAGCCCGTCCGCGCATGGAAGGGAACCAGATGTTCATTATTCTGGGCCCCAAGCGACACAAGAGTGCGAAAGATCATCCGACGCCCTCTGGTTCGCCTGCTGCAGCGCCACGACCTGCTGCGCCGGCTGCGCCGGTAGCGTCAACGCCGGCTACAACGCCGACGACGCCCGCAGTTGCGAGTAATCCCGCTGGTGATAATGGCGGTGAAAAGATTGAGAGTTAACGATTGAGTTCCGAGATCCGCGCGATCTCAAATTTGAATTCGAAAAATGGAGAGCGTATGCCTAAGTTAAAAACACATAAAGGTGCGGCGAAGCGTTTTCGCCTGACCGCCACTGGAAAGATCAAGCGCGGCCATTCGCACGCGCGTCATATCTTGACGAAGAAAACCAACAAGCGGAAGAGACTACTCGACATTGACGCTCTGGTGGCCACAGCGGACCAGAAGCGCGTCGAGGCGATGTTGCCGTACGGAAGAGACTAAGTGGAATTATGAAGGATGAAGGCGGAAGGATGAAGAAATCACATTTCGTCCCTTCAGTTTAGCTTTCATTATTAAGGAGAAATTATGCCCAGAGCAAAACGTGGAAATAAGCGTCTCGAACGGCGCAAGAAAATATTGAAACTGGCGAAAGGGTACCGTGGTACCAAGTCGAAGTTGTATCGCTCGGCGAAGGAATCGGTCGAGCGCGGATTAAATTTCGCGTACACCGGACGGAAGTTGAAGAAGCGCGATTTCCGCAGCCTGTGGATTGTGCGCATCGGCGCGGCCGCGCGCTTGAACGGCATCAACTATTCACAACTCATGCACGGCCTGAAGGTCGCCGGCATTGAGTTGGACCGAAAAGTACTGGCAGACCTCGCGGTTAATCAGCCGGAAGCTTTTGCTGCCGTGGCGGTCCAGGCAAAAAACGCACTGGAGAGTAAAGATAACGCCCGCGCCGCAGCGTAAAAAACCACTGCACTTCGGGGCACGGGCGGCCGTGCCCTTTTTTGTTCGAGCGGCTTGAAGATCGGCGGTTTCCCTGCCCATTTTAATTTGGGCCTTCCCGAAACGAACATGCCCCAAGACCAAACCCCGGAAGATCCGCGAGCTCAGGTTGAATCAGCGCGCGACGCGTTCGAGCGAGAGTTCGAACGCTTCGCTGCGTTAACGGCGGAGTCTGCCGGGCTGAAGTCGCCAGATGATCCTGAGGTGCTGCTGCGAGATGTCAGTGAGTTCCGTACGAAACATCTCGGCAAGAAGAGCGTCCTGGCGGCCAGCAAGAAGTTGATCGGCAAAGTCTCGCCGGAAGAGCGCGCTGCGTTTGGTCAACTTGTCCAGCAAATCGAATCCGACATCGTTGAGAAGATTGAACGGACAGAACAGTCGCTGCGAGCGCGAGTCGAATCGTTGCGCACTGCCCGTGAAGCGGTCGATGTGACGCTGCCAGGCCGGCGGCCCCACCGTGGTCACCTGCATCCGATCACTGTCGTCAGGCAAAGGATTGAAGACATCTTTGTCTCGCTCGGATACGCGATCGAAGATGGCCGAGAAATTGAAACTGACTTTTTTAACTTTGATGCGCTCAACATCCCGGATAACCATCCGGCGCGCGCCACCCAGGACACGTTTTATACGACTGACGGTTATGCGCTGCGTTCGCAAACGTCGACCGTGCAGATTCACGCGATGCAACGACGCGGCGCGCCCCTGCGAATGATTGCGCCCGGTCGCGTCTTCCGTCGTGACACGCCCGATCCGACACACAATCCCATGTTCTTTCAGGTCGAAGGCTTGTGCGTCGATCGCGGCATCACGATGGCGCACTTGAAAGGCACCGTGGCGGAGTTCCTGCGTCGCATGTTTGGTGAACGGACTGTCACGCGTTTTCGTCCTTCGTATTTCCCCTTTACCGAACCCAGCGCGGAATTCGATTTCAGTTGCTTCAAGTGTGGCGGTTCGGGCTGCCGCATCTGTAAGAACTCCGGATGGATCGAGTTGGGCGGCTCCGGCATGGTTCACCCGAACGTGCTGCGCGGCGTCGGTGTCGATCCGGAAGAATTTTCCGGTTTTGCGTTTGGCCTGGGCATCGACCGCATGGTCGCGCTGATGTACGGCCTCGATGATATTCGGCTGCTTTTCGAAAACGATATTCGATTTTTAAGCCAATTTGATTAAGAAAAACGGGCTTTGGGCTTTGAGCTTGCTGCTTTGAACTTTGAACTTTGAACTTTGTGCTTTGTGCTTTGTACTTAGTACTTCGGTTCTTTGATCATGATGCTCCGAGACAAACAGCAAAGCACAAAGTTCTAAGCACAAAGCACAGTTCTAAGTACAAAGCCCAAAACACAAAGTTCAAAGACCCAAGACCAACGCTTTATGCTGATCAGTTACAACTGGCTCCGCGAGTTAACCGGCACGAAACTGACCCCGCTTGAACTGCGGGAGCGTTTAACTATGGTGGGACTGGCGATAGATTCCGTCGAGGAAATCGCAGGCGACTCGGTGCTTGACGTCGAGGTTCCCTCAAACCGTCCGGACTGTCTCTCGCATGTTGGAATTGCCCGCGAAGTTTCAGTAATCGAAAAATCCACTGTTAAGAGTCCAGAGTCCAAAGCCTTTGCCACGGAAGGTAAAGCGTCAGACTTCGCCACTGTCGAAATTAACGATCCCGATCTTTGCCCGCGCTACGCTGCGCGCATTGTGCGTGGTGTCAAAATTGGAGCTTCGCCTGAATGGCTGACGACCCGACTCGCTGAGATTGGTCAGCGCTCCATCAACAACGTCGCCGATATTACTAACTACGTGCTCCATGAACTTGGCCAACCGCTGCACGCATTCGATCTCAATAAACTTACGGAGCGACGCATCATCGTGCGGCGCGCCGCCGCGGCCGAGAAGCTCACCACGCTCGATGGCGTAGAACGCGCGCTGGATGAAGACATGCTCGTGATTGCCGACGCTGTGCAACCGGTTGCGCTCGCCGGAATCATGGGCGGTCTCGACTCCGAAATTTCTTCCAGCACAACCGATGTGCTGATTGAAAGCGCCTACTTCGATCCGGATTCAGTCCGACGCACCGCGCGAAGACTCGGAATGGATACGGAAGCTTCGCGACGTTTCGAACGAGGCGCTGACTGCGAAAACGTTTTGCTCGCGCAGACGAGATGTGTGGAACTGATTTGTGAACTCGCGGGAGGCGTTGCTACAGAGGAGGCCATTGACGTTTATCCGAATCCACTGGCGGCGAAAGTCGTTTCGTTTCGTCCAGCGCGTGTCGCAAGCCTGACGTCGGTTCGCGTTGACCCTTCCGAAATAAAAAGAATTCTGGCTGCGCTTGGGTTTGTTGAGCAGACGGGCGGCGAAGACAAGATCACGTTTGTCGTTCCGAGTTGGCGCATCGATGTAAATCTCGAGGAAGATCTGGTCGAGGAAGTGGTTCGTCATGTCGGCTACGACCGAATCACTTCAGAGCTGCCGCCATCTAACTTTGCCGGTGCTTATCAGCCTGCCGAGATGAAACGGCGCGCACTCGGCCGCGCGTTAACGAGTTCTGGTTTCGACGAAGCTATCAGTTTCAGTTTCATTGACGTCGCGCACGACGAACAATTCGAGCTGCTGCCCGCGCTGCGACGCAACGCCGGCACTCCGGCCGTGGCACTCGCTAATCCAATAATTGACGAAGCCATACGCATGCGGCCGACGTTGTTGCCGGGCTTACTTGAATCGGTGCGACACAACTTCAATCACGGCAACCGCGACGTGCGTTTGTTCGAAATTGGGCGTGTTTTTGCAAGTTCCGGCACGCGTGAATTGCCCGAAGAGCGGGAGGCGTTGGCCTTGATTGCGACCGGCAGCGCGCGCGAGGAAGGCTCTGTTCAGTCCGCCCGCGATACAGACTTTTTGGAGTTCAAAGGCGCGTTCGAAGCGGCAATTGACGCGATGAGGTTGCAGTCGCTGACGTTTTCAAAAGCAGCGGTAAAGCACCTGCGAGACGGGCAGGCAGCGGTGGTCTCGTTAAGTGATGGCACGGCCATCGGAACGATGGGCCGTTTAGCCGAGAGCCTCGCCTCAAACTACAAATTCCGTCAGCCCGTCTACGTCGCAGAACTCGATCTGACCGCGCTGCTTGCCTCGAGCGAACAACCAATCCAGTATGCACCGCTGCCGCGCTATCCTTCAGTTACGCGCGATGTCACGCTTCTCATCGACCGTGAAGTGAGTTTCGCGGAGTTGGCCCAGTTCATCAGCGACGAAGCCACCGCAGAGTGCACCGGGGTAAAACTCGTCGGCGTTTATGAAGGACCGAATATTCCGGCGAACCAGCGTTCCATCACTCTCAGGATGGAATACCGTTCCGACGAACGCACCTTGCGCGACGACGAAGTGGAGGCGCAGCATCGCGTTTTACTGGACGCTACTCTCGCGCAATTCAAGGCTGCGCTTCATTAAAAAATAAATAACTTACAACCGTTGAAAGAGTCTTGCGCTTGCGAGCGTGAAGTCGCATAATCCGAGCCGGATTCAATTCGAGTTGGATGAGGAAAGAAGAGGCCGATGGTCGCACTATCCGGACTGGAAAAGTTCTCGCATTTGGAAGACAAGATCTATCGCACGATCGAGCTCACCAAGACCCTGCGACAAGAGAAGGAGAGTTTGGAAAAGGAACTCTCGCTAATGCGACGCAAAGGCGGCGGCAGCGTATCTTTCGAACAGCAGAGACTCGAGCAACAAGTTGAGGCGTTGCTGGCTGAACGCGACGTCATCCGTGCCAAAGTCGAAGCAATGCTCGACGCTGTTGCCTCGCTCGATCCGGAAATGGCCGAGGAGCTTCGATGACAATTACCAGCCCAGTGCTTGATAACAGAAGTATGGAAACTACAGCCACCGCCGCTCCCACGATCAGAGTCGAGATCTACAATCAGACTTACAACATACGCTCTGACGGCGACTCGGAATACCTCATGAAGCTCGCGGACTTTGTCGACAGCCGCATGCGTGAAATTTCGTCCGGAACCCTCACGGTAGATTCATTGAAAGTCGCGATCCTGGCGGCTTTACACATTGCAGACGAACTGCACCGTCTGCAGCAAACTCACGAACAGGCAGACGCCCAACTCGCCACCCGCAGCGCTGAATGCGCCGAAATGCTTGACCGCCTGCTGAAGGTCCGAAGCAATATCGAGCAGGAAAATGGCGGTCCCGGCAAGATCGCGTTCAGCTAAAACCCTTGGATTATATGGAGTGCGCCGGCTTGACGCCGCTTAGTAATTTGAGTGGCAGAAGTCAGTACCACCACGCGGTAGCGGGTGGGTTAGCATAGGGCGGGCAACCCACCCGCTACCGCGTGGTGGTACTGACCTAATGCCGCCCAACGGCTCAACCTCATCGAGAACTAAGGCGGCGTCAAGCCGCCGCACCCCAACGAAACCCAAAATTACCTGTTCGCGAGCTTGTTATGCTAGTATCCCCCGCGGCGGAGGGAATAATTCTGCGGGGTTCGTCACCGAGTGTACGATGATTGAGCCAACGCCGATAATATGGGAGACCGATGCCGCTTGCCAGTGCACTTCTTCAGCGTTAAGAATTGCCAGAGGCTGTGGCTTTTGAAGGTCACCCACCTGTGAAAGCAGGTTCAATTACGGCTTCGGAACGGCCACTGCGGATTTCCCTCCAGCCAGCAATAACCGTAAATAGTAAATCGTGAATCGTAAATAGTAGCCGGATAACTATTATCGGTTGACGACTTTCTGATTTGCGGTTTTTTTTGCGGTCGAGTATGGGCGTGGCAACTAAACTGCGCCCCTTGCGCTTGCCCTTTCTATTTACGATCTACTATTTACGATTCACTTCCGATGAACGTTCTCATGATTGGCGATGTAGTTGCGAAGCCGGGACGCCTGGCGGTGCTCGAGCGCATACAGGACATCCGCGAGCAACATCAGATCGATCTGGCGATCATGAACGCCGAAAACCTGGCTGGCGGCTTTTCAGTCACTCCTTCGCTTTGTGAACAACTCTTCAATTCCGGCATCGATGTGATGACCTCAGGGAATCACATTTTCGATAAGAAGGAAGCAATACCCTACATCGGCAAGCAGCCTCGCCTACTTCGTCCGGCAAACTATCCGCCCAACACACCCGGCAGCGGCATGTGGACGGGCGTGGTCAAAGGCGTGCCCGTGGCCGTGATGAACGTGATGGGACGAGTATTCATGCCGCCCTCTGACGACCCGTTTCGCGCAATGGATCAACTGCTAAAGACGCTGCCGGAGGAAACGAAGGTTCGGCTCGTCGACGTGCACGCCGAAGCGACGTCAGAAAAAGTGGCGATGGGTTGGTATCTCGATGGGCGCGTCTCAGGCGTCGTCGGCACACACACTCATGTGCAGACCGCGGACGAGCGTTTGCTTCCGTTCGGCACTGCATATCTGACGGATTTGGGCATGACCGGCAGTTACGCCGGCGTTATCGGCATGAATAAGGACGACGTAATCGCGCGCTTCACCTCGGCAGTCGCGCGACGCGCGGAACACTCAACTCAACAGGCAAGAATCTGCGGCGCAGTGTTGGATATTGATGAAGCGACCGGTAAGGCGCGCAGCATCGTCAGGTTGAACCTGGCGCATGAAGCGTGAATCAGTGGCCTGTGGCCAGTGATCAGTGGCCAGTGATCAGTGGTCAGTTAGCTTCTTCCTGACAGAATTCTTTCAACTAAAAAAGTGAGGGTGGCGACTAGTCCGATTGCTACCGGTCTAAGTCAGAGTTACCACTATGACCAAAATCTTGGTCAGGACTCTGACGGACAGTAGGGACACTGTGTTGAAAGTAACCACATATCAGGAATTAATTGTCTGGCAGAAGGCAATGGATTTGGTTGAAGCTGTTTACAAGGCCTCAAGCGGATTTCCACGCGATGAGATTTACGGTCTGACAAGCCAGATCAGAAAAGCTGCTGTCTCCATTCCTTCGAATGTTGCGGAAGGTCAGGGTAGACGAACGACTGCTGATTTTCTGCGTCACTTGTCGATAGCTTACGGATCGCTGCTTGAAGTTGAAACACAGACACTCATCGCGAGTCGGTTGAGCTACCTCGCCACGGAAAAATCGAATGAACTGTTAAGGCGGACCGCTGAGGTTGGCCGCTTAATGAACGGGTTAATGGCTTCATTAGTTAGATGAATCCCTGACCACTGGCCACCGGCCACTGATTGCACTGCCCACTGCCCACTGATCACTGCCCACTGTCTTACTCCGGTCCTTCTTCGGTGGGAACGATAGCGCCGGAAGCTTGTGACTTGATAATGGGCGGGGCGAGCAGGCGCTGTGAGTAACCATCCGGGAATGAGCGAACGCGGCCGCTGGCGTCAGTTACTACGTGACCAGTCTCGCCCTCCGCGATTATTTGGCCATCGCCCGCCCGCACGATCTCGTAGCCAAAGCGTAGCGAGCGTTTGCGCATCTCGGTGATGTGAGTGCGCACCAGCAGTTCGTCGTCGTAAAACGCCGCAGCTTTGTAACGGCAATAGCTTTCGGCCACCACGAGGAAAGCATCTTCGTTCTCTTCCATGTCGCGGTACGAGAAACCGCGCGCGCGGCAGAATTCAGTGCGACCAATCTCGAACCAGACGAGATAGTTTGCGTAGTAGACAATGCCCATCTTGTCCGTCTCCGCATAACGGACACGCAAAAGCGTCTCGTGCCATTCTCCCAGTACAATCTCCGGAGCGGGACTTGTCATATGAGCGTCGTGCCTTCAAACTCTCAATGAAAGAGTTGTTTTCAGCCCCAGGCTGCGATTCAGTTAGAACGTTTAGCGGACTATAAGAGCGAACGCCCAACCATGTCAAAGCGAATTATCCAAACCCTGACGCTGCTTTTGGCTCTCGGTGTGCCAGCAGCGGCGCTAATTACAACGCGATCCGCCGCTCAGCAGGCGAATGTCGCCAGCAGCGCGCGCAATGCTGCGATTGTGGCGGCCACGACGGAAGTGTTGAAAGAAACCAGCGAAATTAGGGAGCTGGCGATATTGCGGCCGGTTAAGAGCGGAGCGCAATCGCGAGAAGCAATCGAGCAGATGCTCGTCAAAACCTTGAACGAACAGGTCACGCCCGCCGAAATGCATGCCACTGAACTTGCGCTGCGGAAGTTTGGCCTGGCGCCCCAGGATTTTCAATACCGCTCGTTCATGATCAAGCTGCTGACGGAGCAGGTGGCGGGCTACTACGATCCGCGGCTGCAGAAATTTCACCTCGCTGACTGGCTGGAAGTTGAGGGACAGAAGCCGGTGATGTCACACGAGTTGACGCACGCCCTCCAGGATCAACATTTCAACCTGCGCCGTTTTGAAAAGTGGCCGCACGGTGATTCCGACGCGCAACTTGCGGCTCACGCCCTAGTCGAAGGTGACGCGACACTGGAGATGACGATCTATATGGCGAAAAATCCCCTGGTGGCGTTGGCGTTTAGCCGTTCACTGCTGTCGGGCGTTTCCACCGAGCAGTACAACCAGGCGCCGCGCGCGATGCGAGAGTCGTTAATTTTTCCTTACTTGCAGGGATCGGAGTGGGCGACGCAACTTTTCAAAAAGGGCGGTTGGGCGATGGTGTCGGCTGCCTTCACGAAGCTACCGCTTTCGACAGAACAGATCCTGGACCCGGAGAAGTATTTCAACTACGAGCGGCCGACGAAGATTGTGCTGCCGGATCTCACAAACTTACTAAACAGTAGACAGCAGACAGCAAACAGCAAACAGCCAACCGCGGAACCTACTCAACATTTGCCTGGAACAACTCAACGCGTTACTGGGACCGCGGGCGTCCCGCCCGCATCGGTTGGGAACCGTTCCCGTCGCGGCAAGACACCGGCCGCCGACCACCGACCACAGGCCACTGCTGCCTGGCATCACGTCGACTCAGACGTCAACGGCGAATGGATGTATTACTTAGTTCTCGATCAGTTTCTAAACGCCCCGGCGGAATCGAAGCGTGCGGCGGCCGGCTGGGCTGGAGATCGTTATGCGCTCTATAAGGGACCAAACGATCAGGTCCTATTAGCTCAGCTTACGGCCTGGGACAGCGAAGCGGACGCGCGCGAGTTTTTCGATGCCTATGTCAAACGAACAAAGCTTCGGTACCCAGACGCCAGGGAACTCGATACTCAAAACTCAAAGCTCGAAACGCGAAACTTGTATTCGTGGCAAACGAGCGAGGGCGCGGTAACTGTCGAGTTGCGTGGCTCACGTGTGGCCATCCTTGAAGGTGTGCCGGATGGCATTGACGCCAGTGTCCTCATGCGCGGGCTTGATTAGGCGCGTGTTAGAATTGAGGTTAACGGGACGATGATGCAAGAGGCAGTCGCGCCGCAGTCAAAGCCGCGTATACTTATTTGCAAGGTTCTCAGATTTTCAGTCGGGACGCGAAAGACATGTCGACTGTAGTTAACTCACTTATCGAGATTGACGAAAGCGGTGTTGCTTGGATCACTGGGACGAACACAAAGGTGTGCGAGGTCGTAGTTGACACGCTGGCGCATGGTTCAAGCCCTGACGAAATCCATTTCCAATATCCGCATCTATCACTCGCCCATATTCACGCGGCGCTCTCGTTTTATCACCTGCACAGAACGCAGATGGAAGCCGAGATACAGCAATGCTGGCTTGAAGCCAACAAACTTGCGGAAGATGAATACAACTCTCCGTTCCACCAGCGACTACGTGAGATAAAAGATAATCAGTGAGCGTCGGCTTGTGGAGATCATTGCCAAAACGAGCGATCTTGATCATTGCCTGAATCATGTTACGCACTTGCCGATCTGAGATCGTTTGTCGCCATCCTTAAGGCTCATTGACAGACACACCAGCAAACGGCCGTACTGAGTTTATGAAAATTTCTGATCCGCAACCGGCCACTAAGAAATCCCACCAACGACTACAAGTGTTGACCACCGAGTTGCAGCAGCTCGAAACACAACTGCGTCTTGGTGGCGGGCCCGACAAGATCGAGCGCCAGCACAAACAGGGTAAGCTCACCGCGCGTGAGCGAGTAGAGCTGTTACTCGATCCCGAGTCCTACTACATAGAAATCGGTTTGCTCGTTGCTTACGATCAGTACAAAGAACAACGAGGGGCAATGGGGAAGGGGCAAGGGGAAAGCGAAGTTGGTGGCGCACCGGCGGCAGGGGTTGTCACCGTCGTTGGTCGTGTTCATGGCAGGGAAGTTGTCGTGGTCGCGAACGATGCGACAGTGAAAGCTGGTTCGTGGTGGCCCGAGACGATAAAGAAAATTTTGCGGGCGCAGGAAATTGCTATGCGCTCACATGTTCCTATCATCTATCTCGTCGATTCTGCAGGCGTTAATCTTCCGTACCAGGGAGGCGTTTTCCCCGGGCAGTATGGCGCTTCACGTATTTTCTTTTACAACTCGATCATGCGGCGCTATCTGAAAGTTCCGCAGATTTCAGCCGTCATGGGTCCGTGTATCGCAGGCGGAGCATACCTGCCGGCGTTGTCTGACGTGATCGTGATGGTTGAAGGCACGTCGTTCATGGGTCTCGGCGGCGCAAACCTCGTCAAAGGCGCAACCGGTCAGACGATCGACAATGAAACGTTAGGTGGCGCGCGAACGCATAACGAAGTTTCCGGTGTCGCACATTACCGCGTAAAGAACGACGAAGAATGCCTTGAACGCATTCGTGAGTTTGTCTCGGAACTCCCCGCGAAGGAACGCAGCGACGCAAAAGAAACCTCGGAGCCAGTGCGTCCCATAACCGATTTGTACGACATAATTCCCGCCGATCATAAACAACCCTACAACGCGCGCCACCTGCTCGAGTGTTTGCTCGACGGCGGGCATCTCGACGAATTCCAGGCGGACTACGCCAAGGAAATGATCACGGGTCACGCGCGTATACGCGGGATTCAAGTAGGCGTGATCGCAAACAATCGCGGTATGACTCGGCCAGCCGGAGGCGGTCCACCGCGCTTTGGCGGCATCATCTACACCGAGTCCGCAGAAAAGGTCGCGTACTTCATTGAGACCTGCAATCGCAGGCGCACGCCTTTGTTGTTCATTCAAGACGTGTCCGGCTTCATGGTCGGTTCCGAGGCTGAGCACTCGGGAATCATTCGCGCGGGTGCGCGCTTTGTTGAAGCGATGGCGACAGCTACAGTGCCGAAGATTGTGCTGACTGTGAACCACGCTTCAGGCGCGGGTTACTACGCGATGGCTGGACAGGGTTTCGATCCCGATTTTATTTTTACCTGGCCGACCGGGCGCATGGGCGTGATGGAGGGCGACTCGGCTGTCCAGGCTGTATTTGGCAGTCAGCTGGAAAAGTTGAAACGCGATGGTCTTAAGGCAGACGAGCAACTCGAGGCGGAGATGGCGCGCGTGCGCGAAACCTACGACACCGAGCTTGACGCAAAGTATGCAGCGGCGCGCGGCTTTGTCGATGCCGTAATACATCCCGAGGAGACGCGCGAAGCCCTGGAGCTTAGCTTGAAGACGGCGCTAAATTACAGCGGCCCACACGTCGGGCAGTTCGTCTTACCACCTACCCTGGCCTGAGCTTCGGTAGTGGCCGAGTTTGAAGTAATGAGGTCAGTACCGGGAGCGGTAGCGACCGGGTCATGCTTTCGAGGTACCTTGTTTTGTTGGTATCTGACACCCGTCGCTACCGCTCCCGGTACTGACTTCATGGGCCTATAAAACTAGGTCACGCCTGAGCTACAAGCATTTGCGAGCTGGACCATAAGGTGGTAAAAGAATCCCACTGACCAGGCCCTTCGGAACTACCCCAAAGTTTTCATTACCCTGAAGAATTGTTATTTCCTTTTCCCGCGGGCCGAGTCGCCGCGTGAATAACTGCTTAACAGGAGGGTGACCCATGAAAATAGTGCGTTTAAGTCTTTTGCTAATTGCGTTTGCCATCGGCTCCCTGGCGTTTTACTTCGAGCCGTCTGCTGGTGCGACAAGCACGGCTCAAAATGCGAACTCATCAACCACTGCAACGCCGGAAGAGATCAATGCAAACACAGGAACTCGCAGACGCCGCAGTCGTCGTGGTCGTCGCCGGCCCGCAGCGATAACGATGGAAACAATGCCGGCCGAAAGTCAGACGATGGCGACGGCAGCCACCGAACAGACCGATCTGTCGGGGACCTATTCCGGAACTTTCGATTGTTCGGATGTTGGATTAACCGGTGAGACCACGCTAACGATCACGGGAAACCAGTTCACGACTGCCGATGGTAGGAGTGGACGCATCGTCGGGTTGACCACCCGTGGCTATACAGCCGTAGCGCTGCAAATGGGCGAGTCAGTTGCGCCGTCGGGTGCGACGCCCGGCACGGTGCCGACGATCGTTTCTATGCGCGCGAAAAAATCCGGCGACCGCTTGACGCTAGTGAGTGTGCCTGGCTCGGGTCGGACCTGTTCATTCACGCCGGCGGTCGCCACTCGCAGTCGTCGTGCGCGCGCGGCGATGCCCGCGCAACCAGCCACACCTGCTGCAATGCCGGCCGCGGCCACGCCGGCTGAACCAGCAATGCCCGCGGCATCTGAAGGACCGATACCACCAACAACTCCGACCAGAGGGCGGCGCGGTCGGAGAGGCACGCGCAGTAATGCGAACACAAACTCCAACATGAACACGAATACAAACAAGAGCACTAACGACAACACCGGGGAAGGAACGCCGAGTCCGAAGATGACTCCCACGCCTCCTGTTCGCCGGAACTAATGTTCGTCAAACCGCTTTGCTGCAAAATGATCGAACGTAACGTTTATTCTTGACTCTCTTCTCGCGTTGGGAGAATGGTTGGGGTTGAGGGCTTACGTGGGTCGACTAATTCAGAACCGGGAGCGGTAGCGACCGGGCGTATCTGAACCTGGCTAATCCGGGCAAGGAGTGCTTTTCTTTTTTGATTGGGAGTGGACGCCTCGTACCCGGTCGCTACCGCTCCCGGTTCTGAATCAGTCGACCCACTAGCGAACAGTCGGTTGCGATAAAGCAAAAGAGACCGAGCGAGATACGGGCGGCCAAGCCCGTATTGCATGTCTGCAGTAAACCAATTACATTCGCTGTTCAAAAAATTAGTTGAGTTGGGTTGATCTTCGCTGGATCGACGTGACTGCAAATCGTAAATGAAGCAAAAAATTCGCATAGCCGCTGGGCAGGGATTCTGGGGAGATTTACCCGAAGCTCCGGTGCGGCAAGTTGAGGGCGGGCCAATCGATTATCTGATGCTGGACTATCTGGCGGAAGTCACGATGTCCATCATGCAGAAGCAGCGCTCGCGCGATCCATCTGCCGGTTACGCCAAAGATTTCGTGCCGCTAATGAAGCAAGTACTGCCGGCGTGTGTTGAGCGGAATATTCGTGTGACCGCAAACGCTGGTGGCGTCAATGTCGCCGGCTGCGCTGCGGCAGTAAAAGACGTGGCGCTCGAATTAGGTCTTCACGGAAAACTGCGTCTTGGTCTGGTGACGGGCGACGACATCATGCCGGCCCTCGACGAGCTACTTGATCGAGGGATCGAGCTGCGGAACATGGACACAGGCGCGCCGTTAGCTACAGTGCGCGATCGCATTCAAAGCGCAAATGTTTACCTCGGCGCGGCGCCGATGCTCGAGGCGCTGAACCTGGGGGCGCGGGTGGTTATCACAGGCCGCGCCACAGATACCGGCTTAACGCTCGCGCCGTTAATGCATGAGTTTGGTTGGTCGCCGAACGACTGGAATAAAGTCGCGGCGGGTACAATCGCGGGGCACATTATCGAATGTGGGGCTCAGTGCTCAGGCGGAAACTGCCAGTTCGAGTGGCGCAGTATTCCGAATCTCGCCGATGTTGGATTTCCGATCATTGAAGCGGCGCCCGACGGCACGTTTGTCGTCACCAAGCATGATCGCACGGGCGGTTGGGTGACAATACCTTCGGTGAAGGAACAACTCCTTTACGAGATGGGCGATCCGCGCGAGTACATCACGCCGGATTGCATTGCAGACTTCAGCACTGTCCGGCTTGAATATGAAGGCCGCGACCGCGTTCGTGTGTTTGGCATCGAAGGGCGGCCGGCGACCGATACCTTTAAAGTTTCGATCAGTTACACTGCCGGTTTCAAAGCAGTAGGCACGCTTGTTTACTCGTGGCCGGACGCATACGACAAGGCGCAGGCAGCGGATCGGATACTGCGCGCGCGCCTGGATCGTCTGGGCTTGAAGTTTGACCAGATGCTTACGGAGTTTGTCGGCGCCAATGCCACGCACGGTCCGCTCGCGGGGCGGCCGAGGGAAGATCTGCCCGAGGTTCAATTGCGCGTCGGTGTGCGCGCTGAGGATCGAAAGGCTGTCGAACAATTTGCCAAACAGATCGCGCCACTCGTCCTGACCGGTCCGCCGGGAGTTACTGGTTTTGCCGGCGGGCGGCCCAAGGTTGAGGAGATTGTTGCCTACTGGCCGGCGTTGATTCCGAAAACGGAAATCACGCCCGCGGTGTCGATAATCGAAGTGTGAAAAACAAATGAAGGTTCAATTAGTAAAAATTGCGCACGCTCGATCCGGCGACAAAGGCGATACGGCGAACGTCGGCTTGATTGCGTTGCGTGATGAAATTTATCCGATCCTCGTGCGCGAGGTTACGAGCTCGCGTGTTAAAGAGCATTTCAAAGGGATTTCCAAAGGTGAAGTTGAGCGCTTTGAGTTGCCAAACCTGGGTGCGCTGAACTTTCTGCTGCATGAAAGTCTTGGTGGCGGTGGCACGCTGTCGTTAATGACGGACGCACAGGGTAAGACGTTTTCCACAGCGTTGTTACGCATGGAAATCGAAGTCAGCGAGCAAGAAGCATCAACACTCGAATTGGCCTAGATGTGTAACGCAAACTGTTAGTTTGGGTACTGCCCTAATTTTCAGTTTTCTCTGTGCCACCTCTGAGTCCTCTGTGCCTCTGTGGTGAAGATTAGGCACTCACTAACCACAGAGACACAGAGAACACGGAGGTTGCGCAGAGGCTTTCAAATTAGGCTACTCTTAGTTAGCGTCCGCAGGTATCAGACGGATGATTGCGACTGCCGAGGCAAAGTAACAGTTTGCGTTACACGAAATCATTTGAATTCGGATGACCGCCATCACACACGGATACGCTCGCGTTAACGGCGTCCGTTTGCACTACGCGGAGGCTGGCGCGGGCGACAAGCTCGTTATCCTGCTACACGGTTTTCCCGAGTTTTGGTATTCGTGGCGAAATCAACTCGAGCCACTTGGCCGGCACTTCCATGTGATCGCGCCCGACTTACGCGGTTACAACCTCAGCGATAAACCGCCACGTGTGGCCGACTTTCGCATTGATGAAATCGTTGCCGACGTCCTGGGACTAATGGATCATTTCGCTGTGAAACAAGCGGCGATTGTCGGACACGATTGGGGCGCCGGCGTCGCCTGGTCGATCGCGCAAAAGCATCCGGAGCGCGTCGCCAGACTTGCTGTTATGCAAGTACCTCTACCTGCCGTGTGGCGAAAGAATATGTCGCTGCGGCAACTGTTACGCAGTTGGTACATGTTCTTTTTTCAGATTCCGCACCTTCCCGAGTGGTTGATACGTAGGCAGAACTTTCGCGCGCTCGAAAAATCGTTTCAGGATAACGTCGGACGAAGAGATAGCTTCAGCGTGGAAGATGTCGAACGCTACAAGGAAGCCGCGCGACAACCGGGAGCGTTGACCGCAGCAGTCAACTACTATCGGGCCAACGTCTTCGAACGGCTCTTCGCACACGAAAAACAGGGGAGTGAGCGCCCGCGCATTCAGGTGCCTACGCTTTTTATTTTTGGTGAACAGGACTTTGCGATCCTGCCGCGGTCGGTGCGTGGCCTCGCCCAACACATCGCGGCGGAATATCGCGAAGTGCGTATTCCGGACAGCGGACACTGGATACAGAATGAAGCGCCCGCGGAAGTGAACGCAGCGCTGCTTGAGTTTCTCGAACCCTGGATGAAAGATGACGACGAATGACGGACGAGACCAACGTGATTTTGTACCAGCTTGACGGAGCGGTGGCGCGCATTACGCTGAACCGGCCCGCCAAAAGAAACGCGCTAAACAGCGAGCTCCTAAGTGGACTCGGGGACGCGCTTAGAAAAGCTGACGCCGCCGACGGTGCGCGGGTTGTGGTTATTGCCGGCGCTGGTCGAGACTTTTGTTCCGGCGCGGATCTGTCGGCTCTCCAAACGATTCGCGACGGATCGATTGTCGACAACGCATCGGACGCACGCGAGTTAATGGAATTGCTGGCATTGATCCGGCGAGTTAGTTTGCCGGTGGTTGCGGCGGTGCAGGGTCGCGCGCTCGCAGGTGGGTGCGGACTGGCCAGCGCCTGCGACATCGTGCTCGCGTCAGCGAATGCAAGGTTTGGTTATCCTGAAGTGAAGATTGGTTTCGTGCCGGCAATGGTTACGGCGATCCTGCGTCGGAACGTTTCAGAGAAACGCGCCTTTGAACTGATTACACGCGGTGCTGAAATTGGAGCCGATGAGGCCAAATCCTTTGGACTTGTGAACCAGGTGTTTTCCGACGAGACATTCGCCGAAGAGGTGACGGCATACGTGCGCGGCTTTGAAACTTTAAGCCGGTCCGCGGTGGGCCTGACAAAAACGTTGCTCTATCAAATGGATGGAATGCCTTTTGGCGAAGCGCTTGAAACTGGTGTCGATGTGAACGTGATTGCGCGCAAGACGACGGACTGTCAGCAGGGAATTGCGCGGTTTCTCGACAAAGAGGAATAAGCCCGTTTTAACTGCGCAGTTTCTTTATTGCCTCTCGAACAGCATCAGCGTTTTTGACGTTTGCCGCGTTCCGCAAATACTGCTCGAGCGCGTCCGCGGCTCGCGAACGTTCTCCTCGTTTCTCGTAAAGCCTGGCAAGTTGCAAGTGGGCCTCGCCGAGTTTCCTATTCAACTTCAATGCAGCGTTGAGCACGCGCTCAGCCTCTGCGAAAGCGAACGTTCGTTCATCGCCGGCAGCTTTTGACTGTGACGGATCAGTAGCCGCGGCTTGCTCCACCAGGGCGGTGCCTTCGGCAACCAGATACTGCGGCTCGTTTGGATTGAGCAGCGCTGCTTCGGCATAAATACGCGCGGCCACCGCATACTTCCGTTGCTGCATCATCACGCGCGCAAACAGATCGTAGACGCGGTCGTCTTTGGGATTGACGCGGCGCGCTGCGTCGAGATGTTTGATGGCTTCCGGAAACTTGCCTTGCCTCGCAACCTCATTGGCCAGCACCAGGTGGGCATCGAAGTAATCAGGAAATATCTTGATCGCCGTCTCGTAAGCTGAAATCGCATCAGCAATGTGATTTTCGCGGGCGAACTTCAGGCCTGACTCAAAAGCATCGCGCGCTGGTTTTGGAATCTCCTGCACAAAGCTAAGGCCGGGCCGCGCGGGCCGCACTCCGCCGGTCGGCACGAGCGTCATTTCCACCGTGCGCGTTTCGCCTGGTTGATCGGTCGCCGTTGCTCTAACAAAATCGACTGATTCGCGCACGGCGTCGTAGCCCTGCGCGGAGGCGACAATCGTATAACTCGTCTCGGTCAGGCCAGTGAAGCTAAAGTCCCCTTCATTATTCGAAACCGTCTGATCGATAAGCGCGCCGTTTTTCTCAAGGATAATTGAGACGCGACTTACATTCGTGCCTCCCGCACTGCGAACTTTGCCGCGGATGGTGTGCCCCTGCGCGCAAGTATTAACGGCGAAAGATGCCGTCAACACCAGGCAAGCCGTCGCGAGAATTATGACGCGATATTTCATCTTGAGTACTTCGCACGAGTAGGTTTGTGGGCTCGATTTTATATTAGGGGCAGTGAAGAGATAAAAGGTGGAGTCGCCGGGCGGACTCCACCTTTTGGCAATGCATTGAAGACCGAATTAGAAACGGAACTTCGCTGCGAATTGAAATGCACGGGGACCGCCGGTACCAAAAACGCTGGTAGTGCGCGCGGTTGGTCCGTGATTTATCGAACGGATCTCATCCGCCGGCGTGCCCTCGTCGGCCAGGGTAATTGCCGTTGGATAAGTAAGGTTCGCGATATTGAAGACATTGAACACTTCGCCGATCAGGTCGAGGTTCAGACGCTCGGTGAATCGGAAAGTTTTAGTTAGACGAATGTCCTGCGAGATGACAGAGTCCCCACCCATCTGCGTGCCTTCGGGCAAGTGCGCTAGACGCACGATGGGATCGAAGTAGTTGGGGTTGGTGCTGTCACAACGTCCGGTCGGACTGTCGCCCGGGCATGGCTGACCAAGCGTCGGGATGCTTGCGTTGTACGCATCGATAATCGCGTTCAGCTCCCCAACAGTCTTGACGTCACGCCCGATTGAGCCTTCCTTGGTAGCGGGCAAATAAGACTGGAACGTTCCAGTGCGTGATAAGTCAACGAAGTGTGGCAGAAACACGCTCTGCGGTATGCCGCTAAACGCAGTTGAGATTAGTGAAACCTGCCATCCTCCCAGCACATCGCGTTTGAAGGAGCTACTGCTCTTGCGATAGAACGGCAAGTCGTAAATCGCACTGACGACAAAACGATGCGTGCGATCCAGCCCAGCCGGACCGAACTCAGGTCTGAAGTCGTTTAGGTTAGTTACCGTCGCGCCCAGGCCAAGAGCGTCGCCGCCAAAGGCTTTGAAGCGGGAGAGCGCGTAACTCGCCGTCATCTGGAAGCCGTTAGCGAACCGACGATCGAGGCGGAACAGACCGGCCGTGTAAGTCGAGTTACCCGACGAGTCTGCATAAGGGACAGAGTTTGGGAAGGAGGTGCGTGGTCCTGTGATGTCATCGAAAATCTTGTTGATGTCATAGACCAGCACTTCATGTAAGCCGCGGCGATAGTTGAAGTCTCCCTGGAACAGCCATTTGCCGGGAAGTTCTCGCTGTAGGCCGATCGAGTATTGAATCGAATAAGGAACCTGGAACTCGGTTGAAAACAGCGGGCCGGAGATCGACTCGAAACATTCAATGGAGGTGGGTAGCGTGCAATTGAACGCGTTCGCCTCGATGTTCTGCCGGGCCGGACCGATGATTGCCAGCGCCTGGGCCAGAGTCAGGAATCCGCTTGCCGAAGCTGGGTTACTGCTGAAACTGCCGTCGCCTCCGGGGAAAACCGGACTATGCAAGTCGGCGCCAACGAGGAACAACTCCGCTCCCGGAGGGCCAAGGTCGGCTCGCTCGAAGAGTCGTAGGTTGTCAATGGTGTTGTCGTAATAAATCCCGGCGCCGCCACGAATCACGGTGCGACCATTCCCAGCGATGTCCCAGGCAAAGCCTGCGCGCGGGGCGATGTTGTTTGTGTCTTTCGGACTGGGCGCGCTGCCTTTGCCGAAGAGCGATGCGATGACGGCAGGACGCGGTTGATCGTGGTTCCACAGGTTGGAGTCAACGCGATAAGACAAGCCGAGGTTCAGCGTCAGCCGCTGCGTGGCTTTCCATGAGTCGTTACCGAAAACCGCAAAGCGATTGTTGATAGTCGAATCCGAGGGGGAATTGAACGGCAAAATGTCGTTGCCGATGCCCATGGTGATATCGCGCACCGGGGCCGCCAGGAATTGCGCTTCGGTTTCATAAGGCGCCAGGCCAAGCGTTGCCGGATCGAATAAGCGAATGCGCGCGGGCTTTGCAAATGCAAATTGTCCATTGATGCTCGTCCGCTCGAAGTTGCCACCGATATGAACGGTGTGATTGCCGAAAACCTTGGTTAGGTCGTCTCGGAACTGATAACGCTCCTGGAAGGTCGTTTGCGGAGTGATGTAGTTCGTGCCCGACTTCCAAAGCTGAGAGCCGAGAATTCTGATCTCCGGTTTTCCTTCAGTCGCCGGCAGGATGACGTTGGAGAAATCGCTGAGGTTAAATACGAAGTTATTGGTCGTCGTCGCATTAAACGAATTCGTCAAACCCACCACGATGTTGTGCGATCGGTTCGTGACGAGCTGGTTGTTCGACTCAAAGATTCCTGAGGCGGATGGGCGCGGAACGATGCCCGAGCCAGGCGCGAACGGAACATCCTGCTTGTTGTCGTTAAACGAGTAGCGCGTTGTCAGGTTGGTGGTGCTGTTGACGACCCAGTCGACCTTGCCCGTCAAGAGTTTTTCGTCAAACGGGTTTGACGTGAAGCCGGCGAAGGAAGGTGACTCGGGTGGGTTGTGCAGGGCTGAACCGTCCTGGTTGTTTCCTTCATAGTTGAAGAAGAAGAAAACTTTGTCTTTTACGATTGGGCCACCGAGCGTGCCACCATATTGTTCGCGATCGAATGGGATGCGAGTGGCTTGGGCGAGCAGCGGGATGCCGTTCGCCGAATCCAGACGAGACAACGCGGGGAAAGCCGCGAAGCGATCATCGCGCACGTAAAAGTAACCGTTCCCGTGAAATTCATTGGTGCCGGATTTCGAAATGATGTTGACCGAGCCGGTCGAGGACGCGCCGGTTGAGAGGTCAAAGTTTGAAATCCCGAGTTGAAACTCCTGCACGATTTCCTGGGAGAAATTTTGTACGGTCGTGCCGACCACGTTATCTACGACCGATCCGCCATCGACAGCGATTTGTGCCGAGCGGCCGGCCTGACCGGCGATCGAAACTCCGGTGTAGTTAGCTTTGGTAGGGTCGAAGCTTCCACCTTCAACTTTTTCTACACCCGGTTGCAGTTGGGCCAGGTCCAAAAAGTTTCGCCCGTTAAGCGGCAGGTTTTGTATCTGTCGAGTGTTTACCACGCCTGCCACCGTCATATCGGTGCGATCGATTTGCACGTCGCCGCTTCCAATGACCGTGACAATTTCGCTGGCGCCGCCGAGTTCCAGATGAACGTCCAAAGGGGCCGCTTGCCCGACTGCGACCACGAAACCCGTTACGACGGATGTTTTGAAGTTAGTGCCGGACACTTTGATTTCGTAGGTTCCCGGAGGCAACTGCGAAATTCGGTAATGGCCGTTATCATCAGTGGTGGCCGCGCGTGAAAAGTTAGTGGCCGCGTTGCGGACGTTCACGCTGGCACCCTGCACGACCGAACCCTGAGGATCACTGACGGTGCCTTCAATCGAACCGGTTGGTTCCTGTGCAAAGGACACCGTTCCGTAAAAAGCAAAACACGTGACGAGGACCAACCTTAATAGGTTTTTCATATGCGTTCCTTTCTTGAAGGTAGTGACGGGCATGTTAGCTCCAGAAAGCCAAAGGTCCTGCGACCAGAAAGTGGGGGAGACGAGGGAGACGATGGGGGATGCTGAATCTATGTACGAATGCAGTTCGCAAATTCTATGCCCGCAGACCTGCGATCATTTTCGACCCGCGTTCATGGCCGTTTTTTCGAAGTGGGGCAGACTCAGGTCCGGGGGGAGCATCCAAAAATCTAGAAGGAATCCATAAATCCAGCAGGCTTATGAATGACGGGTCTCTTGAAATATCGCGAAGGAGGCGTCGACGGGATCATCGGCGAGTCGTGAGACCAAACCACATCGCAACGCCTCGGCTGCAGAGATGCGTCGAGCCGTGAGAAGCATGTCGAGTGCGGCGGTGCGTCCGATCGTGCGGAGCAAGCGTTGAGTGCCGCCCCAACCGGTAATGATGCCGAGGCGGGCGCCGGGATGGGCAAACGTGGCGTTGGACGAAGCTATGCGAATGTCACATGCGAGCGCCAGGTCGAGTGCGCCGCCCATGCAGAAGCCGTTGATGGCGGCGATTGTGAGTTGAGGGGCTTCGGCTATCGCTCGAAAAACTTCCTGTCCAAACGAGGAAAACTCTTGCGCCGCCGCGCGGTCGAGGTTGGTTAGTTCGCGGATGTCAGCTCCGGAAGCGAAGACGTCAGCCATGCCGGTGAAGATGAAGCACTCGAGAGCGCGCCGGTCTGTTAGTTCTTTGAGCGCAGTTTGTAATTGCTTGAGCGTGGCGACTGAGAGCGGATTTCGTTGTTGCGGATTCGCAAAGCGCAGGATCGCGGTCGGACCGTTCACTTCCACGACAATCGCGGGTGAAACAGTAGTCATTGCTATTCGCGCGGCTTTACGTTTTCGCGAAGGAACTTGACGATGTTTTCAGTTGAGGTGCCGGGCAGGAAAACCTCGGCGACGCCTTCCGACTTTAGTTTCGCTATGTCGTCCTGGGGCACGATCCCACCTAACAACACGAGGCAATCGTCCATGCCCTGGGCGTGGAGCAGTTGCACGATGCGCGGGCACAGCGTGTTGTGCGCACCGCTAAGGATTGAAACCCCCACGGCATCGACGTCCTCTTGCAGCGCTGCGGCCGCGATCATTTCCGGTGTTTGACGCAGGCCGGTGTAAATGACTTCCATGCCCGCGTCGCGCAGTGCGCGCGCAATGACTTTGGCCCCACGATCGTGTCCGTCGAGACCTGGCTTCGCTACCAGCACGCGAATTTTTCTGTCGCTCATAGCCTGCATTGTAGCCTTAGCGGATGAATTGCCCCAGTGGGCCGTCGGGTTTGATGTAAGGTTTCAATTCCGCAAAACTAAAAAAGTAACGTCCGACGGGTTCAAAAGCCTGGATCGCATGTGGATACCCGGCATCGTAGAGAAACGTAACTCCCTTTGCTCCAACTGAAAAATTATCGAGATCTTCGATCTTGTACTGCAACGGTTCCTGGGCTTCGCGCGCGATGCTAACGTTTTCCGGATCGCTTTTCGATTCGCTCAACGATCTAAGAATGTCTTTCAGCTCCGACTGCAACTTCGTGTTGACCTTCGTCACTAACTCGGATTGCGAAGTCGCAATGAAAGCGTCCGCAGCCTTTACCACGCGGCCGTCCTTCAGATTTATTAGGAGGTGCTTTGATTGGTCATCCGGATAGGCGCCGGATCCGCTCTGAGTAAAAGTAATGTCCAAAAGAGAATTGGCATTATGATTTACCACGTAACCAAACTCCTCGAGCCAGGCGTCCTCGCGATATTCCTGCAGTGAATAATCAAAAATATTCTTGAAGTCGAAGAGCGAACGGACTCGCCGGAGAACCACGGGACTAAGCCCACTAACGACCGGGTAGCTAACAATTGCGCGCGTCTTATGTGGAAACTGTTTCGCAATGGCTGGTTCCCGCGTGAGCACCATCCGGCGTCGTTGAATGATCGCGTGATCTGTCGCTGCGGTGGTGGAAACCGTGGGAGCCTGAGAACCAAATGCAGTTAGCAGCGTGGAAGCGAAGATCAGGAAGAGGAAGATGCGAGGCTTCATCGTGAGTGGCGAAAGGTTAGGTTGTTGATCAGTTAGAACGCCGGCTCTTCATAAACCCCGTAGACGTCTCGCAATGCAGAACAGATTTCGCCGAGCGTCGCATATTCACGAACCGCTTCGATTGTCGCAGGCATTGTGTTCTCTTCATCGCGCGCCGCTCGTTTAAGTTTTTCAAGAGCGTTAACGACCGCGCCCGCGTCGCGTTTTTGATGGACGCTCTCGAGGCGTTCGATCTGATGCGTACGAACAGATTCGTCAATCGCCAATATCGAAATCGGCGATTCCTCTTCCACTTGATATTTATTGACGCCCACGATGACCTGCGAACCTCGCTCGACGGCTTTTTGATAGTGATACGCCGAGTCCTGAATCTCGCGTTGCGGGAATCCCTTTTCGATCGCCGCCACCATGCCACCCATCGCATCGATTTTGCGGAAATACTCGAGCGCGCCCTGCTCCATCTTGTTGGTGAGTGATTCGACAAAGTACGAGCCGCCGAGCGGATCGATTGTGTTAGCGACGCCCGTTTCTTCGGCGATGATTTGTTGTGTGCGCAGGGCAATCAACGCGGCTTGATCCGTCGGTAACGCTAACGCTTCGTCGTAAGCATCGGTGTGCAGGCTTTGCGTGCCTCCGAAGACGCCGGCGAGCGCCTGAATGGCGACACGCACGATGTTGTTCAGGGGTTGTTGCACTGTAAGAGAAACGCCGGCGGTCTGGGTGTGGAAACGCAGCTTGAGGGTCCGTTCGTTAGTTGAACCAAAACGGTCGCGCATTTCTCTCGCCCATATGCGACGCGCCGCACGGTACTTTGCGACCTCTTCAAAAAAGTCGTTGTGGGCGTTGAAGAAAAACGAAATTCGCGGCACGAAGACATCGAGATCTAAACCCGCTTTGAGTCCCCATTCGACGTATTCCAAACCGTCGCGCAGCGTAAAAGCGAGTTCCTGAACGGCGGTGGCTCCCGCCTCCCGAATGTGATAACCGCTGACAGAGATCGGGTTGTAGCGTGGCACATGCTCGGTGCAGAATTCGAAGGTGTCGACTACCAATTTCATCGCCGGATGAATCGGATAGATCCACTCTTTCTGGGCGATGTACTCCTTAAGAATGTCGTTCTGAAGTGTGCCGGAAATCTTTTTCCAGTCAGCGCCCTGTTTCTCAGCGACCACCAAATACATCGCCAATAAGACAGAGGCGGGCGCGTTAATCGTTTGCGAGACGGTGACCTCTTCGAGCGGAATCTGGTCGAACAAGACCTCCATGTCGGCAAGGGAAGAGACGGCTACTCCGCACTTACCGACTTCACCCTCCGAGAGAGGCGAATCAGCGTCATAACCCATTAACGTCGGGAGATCGTAGGCGACGGAGAGGCCCGTTTGACCCTGCTTTAGAAGGTAGCGAAAGCGAGCGTTTGTTTGTTCAGGAGTGCTGAATCCGGCAAACTGCCGCATCGTCCAAAGCTTGCCGCGATAGCCGGTGGGGTGAATGCCACGAGTGTAAGGAAACTCCCCCGGAAAGGACACGTCGCGATTGAAGTCCAATTCCTCAGTGTCCGCCGGGGTGTAAAGCCGTTCAACTGGCTCGAGCGAAACAGTCTCAAAACGCTCTTTAACCTCGGGATGCTTCGCCAGCACCGGATTGAGCGTTTGCTCTTCCCACCGAACAACCTCTTCCGCAAACGGACTACCGATCTCTTTAGTTTTCGACATACGGCTCGCGATCGATTAACAGGATGTAGCAGTCGATATTAGTTGACGGTAATACTACTGTCAACGAACCTAAACTGAATGTTATCGCGATTTAGAAGAAGGGTGCGCGGTTGCGATGGCAGTCACAACCGCGCAGCTCGGCAGGCACTCTCGATGCGTGGCTTTCAAGCAGGGAACTAGCAGGCAACGGGCAGGGAAAATGTCCCTCTGACGAAGAGCGTTCCCTCAGCTCATTCGACAGGTACAACAATCTCATTCGCACGCACCATGTTCAGACGCGTGCGCGCGGCCGCTTCAATCATCCGCGGGTCGGAGTTTAACCGCTCGATTTCGACTCGCAACGCCTGGTTGGTGTTGCGCAGTTGGTCGACATCGCTTTGCATCCGGAAATACTGCTGCGAAGCCAGCGACATTCTCGTCCGGGTTCTCATCGTTACCGAAACGCAAATGGCGAAGGTGGCGAGAATCACCATTCCAAAGATGACCCAAGCCGGAATAACTCCGCCGCGACGGCGTACCTCAGCGGGCGTCCCGATAAGGTCCTGTGAAATCTCTCTTACCGAAGCAAAAGGAGAAGCCACCCGTGGCGCCACCCGCTGCGCTCTAATGCGTTCGTCTACCCAATATGAATTCATGACCCTACTCACGAGGCACCTCCAAGTCCTTTGTCTACCTTAATCTCGCCCTAACCCTTGTAATTGCACGATGCGGCGTAAACGTCGTTGAGAACAGGCGCGCCGCGACGCCATTTTTCTGCGAATTGTGACTTTCGAAAGCTTGCGCGGAATCTTTTCAAATGTTTCTGCGTTCGGCTTCATCAGCGGAGTCCCCTTATCGTTCTGTTTACCGGACTGATCCGTTTGTTTACCACCGCGCTTTTCGCCGGTGGTTGCTAGAACTGCCGAGCTTGGCTTCGAGGTGCTGAATTCATCATTGCCGTTGCGTTTAAGAGCCTGCTTAAGCGATCTTCACTGATGAGCACAAGATAATCGATACGTTTAGCGTGGGAACCACAATGGAATGTGCTTTGTTCATCTGCAATTCGTTGCCTATCAATACTTTAGGCTCAAGGTTGGCGGAATGTAGCACTGGTGCTTAAGGGTGTAAAGCAATATATTTGCAACGATTTGAGCGCGTAAGTTCAACGTTTACATGAGGTAACATCGCTTAATGGACCAGTCAGGCGAACGCATGGCGTACAGGAAAAGCGGGTGTTTTGTGGAAGGAGGCGCGACTTGGAAGGGGTTGACAGGGAAATTTGCCGAAGCTAGACTCGCAACGCAATCGCGGGACGCTTCGTCCTATCCGGCGGTCGCCACGCACTCCTTACAATTAGCCCCAGCTTTTCCTCTTATTCAAAGGATTTTGGCGGTTCCAGTGCGCGCTGCACGGTGCCTATCGCTCACGGTTTAAACCGGAGAGGCTAATGATCGAATTGACCAGTATCCATTCCGAAGGTGAAACGAGTCTAAATTCGAATACCCTACCGATCGGTTCTATCGTTAGGGCCCTTTGTCACGCAGCCAATGCCGGGCCTGACTTGCTTTACGAAGTCATGTTAAAGCTGAGTTTGCTGGTTGAATCCACCGCTCCGATGTACGGGCTCTCGATCTGGACCGTTGACGATGGTCAAAGAGCAAGGCTGAATTGGACGGAAGGCTTAGACGAATCTGAACTCGCCGTAGGGGAAAAAATAGTTGAGAGGACGTTGGCTTCCGAGACTTGGCCTGAGATCCATGAAGGTGATCTTTCAATCTGTTTCGTCCTCGCATCTTCTAAACCGGGCGGCGCCGGTGCTGCCTTGTACGGTGTTTGTGTTCGGCCGCTCTCTGCACGGCAGTCGCGGGACCTCGGCGCAATTCTTGATGTCACCCGGTTAGCACATTCACATGTTGCCGCCGGTCGCCCGATCCAAAAACTGGTTGGAGAGGTTCAAAAGCGGACTGGGCACACGACGATGCCGGGGATGATCTTCGCCAGCCGGGCCATGAACGACGTTGCCCGCACCGTCGATCGAATCAAAGACTCGAATTCGACGGTACTGATCGCCGGCGAGTCGGGAACGGGCAAAGAGTTAGTGGCGCATGCGATTCACCGATTGAGCAAACGGTCTGAACGTGAGTTCATTCCGTTTAATTGTTCCGCTGCCCCTCCAGATTTGATTGAGAGCATGTTGTTTGGTCATCGGAAGGGCAGCTTTACGGGGGCACTCCGAGATAGTGAGGGGTTGATCCAGGCTGCGGAGAATGGAACGCTGTTTCTAGACGAAATTGGTGACCTTCCTCTGAATCTGCAGCCGAAGTTGCTTCGGTTTTTGCAGGAAGGCGAAATACATCCGCTCGGCGAACGAGCGCCGCGGCAGGTTAATGTGCGAGTGATAGCGGCAACTCACAAGGACCTTGAACAACTTGTACGCGAAGACCAGTTCAGACAGGATCTCTATTACCGAATCACTTCACTGACAGTGAAGGTCCCGCCTTTGCGAGAACGACCAGAAGATATCTCAGCTTTGATTTCTCACTACCTGTCGCACTACGCCCGCCGAAACGATCGATCGATTGCCGGTATAACCTGGGAAGCCATCCGCGCGCTCGAGGGCTATTCATGGCCTGGGAACGTTCGTGAACTTGCCGGTGAGATGGAGCGGCTGGTTCTGTACGCAGAAGAGAACAGTTACATCACACCGGAAGATATCAGTCGTCACATCTGCCCGTTGAGTTCGCAACAAAGCGAACAGGAAAAGCGCACCGGCGAAAATCTCGAGCTGCTGTTGGAAGACTACGAGCGACGCGTGATTACGGAAACTCTCAAACGAAACGATTGCAATGTGGCTCGAACCAGTGAAGCGCTGGGCCTGGGTTCACGTCAAACGCTCTACAAAAAGATCAAGCGGCTGGCGATCGACATCACAGATTTTCTCCAGGAAGACACTGAACCGGGTTTGCAGTTTCGCTCAGATCATTAAACGGCGCAGCGTTGGTAACTAGAAAAAGCATTCGAGTCGCGTCTCGAATGCTTTTTTATTTTGCTCAACTGTCGCCGTAGAGCTGACATCGCGCCCTTCCTATGACAACTGCCGGCGACATCCATTTTTATCCAGTAAACCAGCACCATAACCAACCAATCTCGATCGAGTTGATCACTAATCTCTTCTTCCTTTGTTAACGGCGGGCGACATACAAAAGTTGTCCCTCACGCAGATCCATCGTTTCATTCATGTTTGGTGCTTCAGACGCGGTGGCACGTCGCTTGTAAAAGGTCGTGCATTCGCGAGGCGACGGTAGCGTCGCGAAACCAAGTCAAAAACGCACCAGGTAAATTCTCATGAAGTCTGTAACTACAAAAGAGTTTGTTTCGCTGGCTTTGATTCTGCTCATCGCACCGGTGCTCGCGCTGGGACTTGTCCTGGCAATGCGAACACTGAGCGGCGGCAATGGATCGTTGCTATTGGCACTGACTCTGTGTGGCGCTCTCGTGAGTGGGTTAAATGGCTTTGGCCGCCGCACGGTCCGAGCTGAGTCTCAATCCCGTAGACGTCGCGGAGGGCCACAGTCAAGCGTGGCCCTTACATCATGAGTGTTCACCAACCCTCGCGAGCTTTCTTTCGGCGCGGAAGAAAGCGGACGAATATCAAACGCAATCACCAACTAAGGAGCAAACAAATGATTAAGAAGTTCTTTCGCGACGAAACCGGTCTTGAATTGTCGGAATACGCAGTGGCAGCGGCTTTGGTTGCTATCGCCGTCGTCGGCGCTTTCACGGCGCTTGGAACCGCCATCAGCGGCAAGATCACTTCGCTCGGCAGCACGATTTCCAAGTAGAACTGAAACGCGCATGGTCCTGGCGCGCCTTCGCTGAATTCCATTAGCCGACGGCGCGCCTGGGTCTTGCTTCATGAGGAGACAGACATGAAAAACTTTTGGTTAGACGAAACCGGACTCGAATTATCTGAATATGCAGTAGCGGCGGCCCTCGTTGCTATCGCAGTCGTCGGTGCGTTCACTGCTTTGGGCACCGCCATTGGCGACAAAATCACTAACCTGGGAAGCACGATCTCCAAGTAACAGGCGCGAGCGCGTTAGTAAATTTAGCGACCTCGCGACAACGCATATGAAGAAATTTTTCTTAAACGAAACCGGCCTTGAGCTCTCAGAATATGCGGTGGCCGCCGCTCTGGTGGCAATCGCCGTCGCTGCGGCTTATACCGCGCTTGGCGACGCAATTGGCGTCAGGCTCAACCAACTGGCCACTCGAGTCAACGGGTAATTTCAAGTCGAACCCTCCTGAGGTGCGCGGCCGAACGTCGCGCACCTTCGCTACCAGCATGAATCAAACACTCGTAAACATCGCGCTGCTTATTCCACTCGCCGTAATCATCGGTTACTACGACGTGCGTTACCGGCGAATACCGAATGCCTTCGTCCTGGCCGCATTCAGCGGCGGCCTGGTGATGAACGCAATTATTGGTGGCTTGCACGGCGTCTATTCAAGTCTCACCGGCTGCATGCTGGCGTTCTTTCTGATGTTCATGCTGCACGTTTTTGGGGCGATGGGCGCCGGCGACGTCAAACTCTTTGCCGCGATCGGGGCGGTCACTGGCGCGCAGCTCGTTGTACCCACTTTCGTCGTTGTCGTACTCACTGGCGGTTTGCTGGCCGTAGTTTCCGTAATCCGCGCCGGCATTCTGATGAGCACGATGCACCGCGTCCTGCAAATTTTCATGGGGATGCTACCTGGTTGGCAGATGCCGAAATTCGCGGTCCCGGCTGACCGCAGATACACGATTCCCTACGGCGTAGCGATCACGATGGGCAGCCTCATTTCTACCGCCATCTTTCGGAGTTGAATGCCTCGGGCATTCTCGATTTCCAATTCGGTCAACTGAAAACACGGAGAGTCAGTCATGCGCAACAAACGCTTCTTCATCGTACTAACCGGCGCCCTTCTCTTTGGGCTGCTTGCGGCAATCTCAGTCACTCGTTATCTGTCGAGTGCACAGGCCTACAGCAAAAATCTCAGTCGTGTTGCAGTTGCCAAGGTCGCGATTCCGCTCGGCACTAAAATAATTGCCGAACAACTGATGGTGGTCCAGTTTCCTCCTGAGTCGACTCCCGATGGCGCTTTCGACTCGGTCGAAAAACTCGCCGGTCGCGTCGCGGTGATGAACATTGCACCGCGTGAGCCGGTAACGGAAGCGCGCCTCGCTCCCGTAGGAACCGCCGGTGGTTTGTCTGCGGTGATTCCGGAAGGCTATCGCGCAATGACCGTGAAGGTAGACGACGTCGTTGGCATTTCCGGTTTTGTTATGCCGGGAACACTTGTTGACGTCGTCGTGGTTATCGATCCGGCGGAAAAGGCCGGCATGCAGGACCCCATTTCAAAAATCGTACTGCAAAACATCAAGGTCCTGGCAAACGGCCAGAACATCGACAAGCCGGCAGATCAGCGCGAGGCCAACAGTGTGAAGGCAGTAACGCTGCTTGTTACCCCCGAACAAGCAGAAAAGCTCGCACTCGCATCGAGCGAAGGCAAGCTGCAGCTCGTGATGCGCAACTCCATCGACCAGGGTGATGAACAGACGAACGGCATTAACAAACGGGCATTGCTCGGCGGCGAACGTGCCCTGCCAGTACCCGATCCTGGTTCGCTTAAGAGCGAGCAGCCTGCGCAACCGAAGACATCGCGGCCGGTTCGCACCGAGCCTAAGCCGGCCGCCGCACCAGCGCCTGCGCCACCGCGCGCGTCAGTTGAAATGATTGAGGGCGCCAAGAAGCGCAACGTAGATTTCCCGCAATAAGCGCACACGGCGCGCGGACACCAACACCTCTTATCGATAGCAAAAGGAGCAAAGATCATGTACAGCCGTTCCCCAATTTCGCGCCGTGTAAGCCTGTTGCTGGCGTCACTGATGGTCGTTCTAAGCAGTTCCCTGGCAAACGCTCAGGCGACTTCCTATAAAGCAGCTTTCAAACATGACCAGGAGCCGGTCGCCGTCAACGTGCTGGTGGGCCAATCGCGCGTGATTAACTTCGACCGACCGGTCGGTCGCTTCTCGGTGTCGAATCCCGAAATCGCAGAAGCCGTACTGGTCACTCCTAATCAGGTTTTGGTGAACGGCAAGGCTTTCGGCCAGGTGAACTTCATCGCCTGGGAACAGAGCGGCGGCGAATACCTCGTGTTCGATGTGTACGTCCGCACGAACCTGTCGCTGATCGATTCGCAAATCCGCGCGCTGTTTCCCAAAGACGACATCCGCCTGAGTCAGGCAAACGGATCAGTTGTCATTTCGGGAAACGTCGCGGATCCAAAAACGGTCGCACAGGTGGACAGCGTAGTTCAGGCTGCCGGGTTTAAGACCGTGAACATGCTTATGTCTCCGGTTAAGAACGCGATGCAGGTTCAGTTGCAGGTACGCGTGGCTGAGGTGAATCGAACGAAGCTGCGAGACTACGGCACTTCGTTCAGTTCGATTCCGCAAGGCGGAACCTCAGGGTATGTAAACAGCGGCGGCGGGCCAAGCCTTTTGAGCAGTGCGACCACCAGTCCGGCGTCAACAATTCTCGACAGCGTCTTGTCTCCCGCTCTGAATCTCTTCATCTTCAACAGACAGATCAACACGGCCGCGATGTTGCGCGTGATGCGGACCCAAGGTGCCTTCCGCGAATTGGCTGAGCCGAACCTGATTGCGATGGACGGCCAACAGGCAAGCTTCCTCGCGGGCGGAGAGTTTCCGGTGCCGGTGGTCCAGGGGGGCGGTTCAAGCAACGGTCTCGCGATGAGCGTCGAATTTAAGGAATATGGCGTCCGCCTGAATTTCAAACCGACGATTCTCGACGAAGATCACATCCGGCTTGAACTCGAACCCGAAGTTTCCGTCATCGACTTCGCAAATGGCGTTAAGTTCAACGGCTTTGTAATTCCAGGCCTGCGTACACGCCGCGCGAAAACCGGCATCGAGCTGCGCGACGGCCAGTCATTTGCGCTCGCCGGATTACTCGATAACAACGAAACGCAAACCTTCTCCAAAATCCCCGTAGTCAGCGACATCCCGGTACTCGGCGCGCTATTCAAGTCGAAATCATTCCAGAAGAGCGAAACTGAATTGATGTTTATCGTGACGGCGACCCTCGTGAAACCAGTCAACCGCGACGATCTACCGCAGATGCGTGGCGTTGACGGCCTGAAGAACGGCTCACCTCTCGGTCTCGAACCCAAGGGCGACGAGATTCAGGGCAAGACTGGATTTTCAGTCAACGGTCAAAACAGTCGAGAGCCTGCGGCGACGCCAGTCGAGCCGGCAAAGACTGTTGCCCCGACCGTGCAGCCGGCAGCTGATCCCAAGGCTAAGACCGCAACCGACACCAGCAGCAGCGTCTCGGCTAACACATCAGCTACGCGTGTTAATCCGATCCTTCCGGTTGCGCGGGTCATTACAACGGATGCGAGCCCCCAGCCTCTCAAGCAGTAATGCAATCGTTCGTTGAGCGGTTTCAACAGGAGGCACGACATGAAAAAGCTGAGTGTCACACGAGATCGAAGGGGCGAACGCGGTTCCATTCTGGCGTTGTCAGCTCTAGGGATGCTGTCAGTGCTGTTAGCTGTCGGGTTGGGTGTCGATATCAGCCACTTCTACCTGGCGAAGACTGAGCTGCAAAACGCTGCAGATGCATCCGCTCTCGCCGCCGCCTCCGCAATTAACTCGAACCCGAGCGGCGTCGTCGAAGGTACGACGCGCGCCGTCACGGCGATGAACTCGTATGAGTTCAATAACACCAACATTGCGTTTCCACGCAGCAATGTTTTATGGGCCGTCAATCTTAACGGTCCTTATATGAGCGAAGCCGATGCTTCAGTGCCCGCGGTCGCACAAAACATTCGGTTCGTGAAAGTCACCACGCCTGACAGTCCTGTGGGCGTCTCCTTCGCGGCGATGGTCCTGGGCAGCAGCAAAAATCTTTCGGCGTCGGCAACGGCCGGTTTGTCCGTTCCTTTGAATACATTCTGTAATTTCATTCCCTTATCAGTGTTGATTGATAACGACGCGACCAAGCTCATCCCGGGAACGGTTTATACAATCCGCGCCGGCACCGGCGGATCACCCTCTCCGGGAAACTATCAGATTTTGGCCGTCGCGGGACGCGGAGGCGTCGACGTTGGATTCGGCATTGGCGCGGGAGTTGATGCCTGCGCCAAAGTTGGCGAAGAGTACAGCGTCGATACCAAACCCGGCATAACCGCGGGCAAAGTGCGAACCGGTATTAACTCGCGCTTCGATGACTACCAGGGAAGCCAGCTCGATCCAAACCAGGAACCTCCGGACACAAACGTCAAGGAAAACATTTCCTGGGACGACTACAGCAAGTACCTCGGTTGTGGCCGGTCGGGCGCAATTGGCTGTAATTCTCAATACGTCAAAACGCCGGATCACAAGGGTGTTGATATGCGGCGAGTCGTCCTCATTCCCCTCGTAAAAGTCAGCGAATACGACCCCGGTCGAGGCGTCGTTAGGTTTTTCCGCTTCGGCGCTTTTTTCCTGAGAACTAAAGCGAGCAGTGGCAGCGGTGGTGATATTCAAGCCGAATACATCGAGGACCGCATCGCAGTTGGCGAAGGTGGATACGATCCAACCGCCGCCGCCGGCGATCCATTATTGGCCGCCCCAGTGCTCTACAAATAGAGGAACGCCATGCATCCACGAATTCGCAAAGTTCGTTTGTTGCGCAGACTTCGGCGCCTGACTCGGATTCGCAGCCTGGTGCGAAACGAGAACGGCATACAGCTCGCGGAGTTGGCAATCGTGCTTCCGGTGTTGCTCGTGATGTTCGCCGCGACCGCGGAGTTTGGCCGTTACTTTTACGAATACACCACACTTGCCAAGGCGGCCCGCGTTGCTACGCGTTATCTGGTGACCGCAAACGTCAATTGTTTTCAGGCGGGTCAAGCAAAGAACCTCGTCGTTTTTGGCAACACCGCCGGCACGGGCTCCCCATTACTCGAGGGTTTGACGACTGCAAACGTCAAAGTAACGCCGAATGATACAGCCTGCTCCGGAGGTACCCCGCCCGGCGTTCCCGACACAATCACCGTGCAGATAATCGACTACCAGCATCAATCGCTCTTCAACCTCGGTGGCTTGATGAAGAGCAGCACCTTTTCATTAAACGTCGCCGTGAAGCCAAGCGTCACGATGCGCTATCTCTTAACGTCACCGTTGGTTTAAGAGGCAATCATGATTCGTTCAGGCAAACAGAGAAACAACGAACGCGGCGCGACGCTGGTCGAGTTTTCAATCGCGGCCACTGTTTTTCTCACCGTGATGTTTGGAGTGATCGAGTTCGGCCGCGCGCTCTGGACACACAACGCACTGACAGATGCTGCTCGCAAGGGCGCCCGGTATGCCGTGGTGCATACGGCCACAGACGTGGGCGACGTGAAGAAAGTTGTGGTCTACGGCGACACCACCAGTACGAACCCGATACTTGACAACCTGACAACCGCGAACGTGGAAGTAACTTACAGCGGCTTTACGTTGGACGGCGGCACAGTTCAGGTGACCATCAAAGATTACGACTTCAACTTCGTCATTCCGTTTATCGGCACCAAAATCAGGATGCCGAAATACACCACCACGCTGACGGGCGAATCCGTCGGCACCGTCCCACCAACGCTCTAGCGCGAGCGACAATTAGGCAAAAACGATGACCCAGCCACTTACATTGGTAGTGCTCAGTACCGGACTCGATAACTTCAAGCAGATTCGCACTGCGCTGTCCGCCGATAGCCGCGTGCAATTGCTCGCCGGCGGCAACGATTCCGAACAACTTCACGAAGAGATTGTTCGCTTAAAGCCGATGGCCGCCATCATCACGCTCGGTAGCAATTCCGATCAGGCCATCAAGCTTATCCAGAGACTCAACTCCGAGGCGCCGAACACTGTCGTTATTTCCGCGGCGGCCGATCCGTCGCCTGATCTGGTTCTGCAAAGTCTGCGGGCGGGCGCGCGTGAGTTTCTGCAGCTGCCGGTGCGAGAGCTGGAGCTAAAAACGGTGTTGGACCGCGTGGCGGAATTCTGTGCGGGTCGGGTTGAGGTACCAAAAAAGAAGGGACGCGTTATCGCCGTCTTTTCCAGTAAGGGCGGTTGCGGCACTTCGTTCATTGCCACGAACATCGCGGTGGCAACAAATGCACGCACGGCACTGGTTGATCTCAATCTGCAGGCAGGCGACCTACCGCTGTTCCTCGGCATAGACCCCCGCTACTCCTTCGCAGACATGGCGGAGAATCGCGCGCGACTCGACGACGCATTGATCAAGAGCTTCGTCTCGCCTTACTCAGCGAATCTTTCATTGCTCGCAGCGCCCAAAGAAGCCGATTCCGCTGACGAAGTCGAGCCGGAGCATGTTTTCGAGGTGCTGCAACGTCTGCGCGAATCCTATGAATATGTAGTGCTCGATCCGCAACACACGTTTGACTCGATCACACTCGCGGCGCTCGATCAGGCAGATGACATCGTGCTCGTGTTGACGCTCGACATTCCGGCGATTCGCAGCACGCAGCGCGCACTCGAGATTTTCGATCGGCTCGGGTATCCGCGTAAGAAAATTCGCATCGTCGTGAATCGCTGGAGTAAACAGATCGATCTGGATCTACGGCAGGTCGAAAAGTTTCTGGGCGAGCCCGTCATCGGCTTCATCCCGAGTGATTACCAAACCGCCGTCACCTCAATCAATCTCGGTCAACCGCTAGTACAGTCGGAGCCAGGCTCCAGGATCGCCCATGAGATTCGCCGCATCGCGGGCGTCCTTATTTCCGCACCGGTTCAGGTTCAGGACGAACCGAAACCTCGCCGCACACTTTGGAGTTCATTTTTCAAACGTAGCTCGCCGCCGAGCCCGATTGAACTCGCGGTGGGCAGCACTGAATTGAGCATGTAAAAAAACTACGAAGGACACAGACTCGAGTCTGTTAACGGAACCAACATGGCACTACGCGAAAGATTGATTAGGGAAACGGTGGGCGCACCCGGCGCCACTATCGGCCAGGAAAACGGGCAGCAATCCTTCCAGGAAATGAAGTCGCGGCTGCATCGCGCACTGATTAACCGGATGGATTTGACCAAGCTGGCCGCTCTCACACAGGAGCAGGTGCATGCCGAAGTTTCGCGCCTGGCCGAGAGCGTGCTCGCACAGGAAGCGATGCCTTTGTCTTCGTCGGAACGCGATCGCCTGGTGAACGACGTACAGCACGAACTGTTTGGTCTAGGGCCATTGGAGCCGCTTTTGGCGGACCCGACCGTTTGCGACATCCTCGTCAATTCGTTTGGAACAATCTACGTCGAACGTCGCGGCAAACTCGAAGTGACGAACGTCGCCTTCAAAGACGACGAGCACCTGATGCGCGTGATCGAGCGCATCGTTTCTTCAGTGGGCCGCCGCATCGATGAATCATCGCCAATGGTCGACGCTCGCCTGCGCGATGGCTCGCGTGTCAACGCAATCATTCCTCCTCTATCCATCGACGGGCCGGTGCTTTCGATCCGTCGCTTCGGCGCTGAACCCTTGCGCATGAACTCATTGATAGAGAACAAAGCGTTGACTCGTGATATCGCCGACATGCTGCAGATGTGCGTCACAGCGCGTTTGAACATTCTGATCTCAGGGGGAACCGGCGCCGGTAAAACGACCCTCTTAAATGCGCTATCCGCCTACATTCCTGAAGACGAACGCATTGTCACGATCGAAGATTCCGCCGAACTCCAGCTGCAACAGCCGCACGTGGTGCGGCTTGAAACCCGGCCGCCAAACATTGAAAACAAAGGCGAAGTCACGCAGCGCGACTTAGTCCGCAACGCATTGCGCATGCGACCCGATCGTATCGTGATCGGCGAGGTACGCGGCGGTGAAGCAATCGACATGTTGCAGGCGATGAACACCGGACACGACGGCAGTTTGACGACCGTGCACGCCAACACGCCGCGCGACGCGCTGGCGCGCCTTGAAACCATGATTCAAATGACCGGCATGCGCTTATCAGATCGCGCGATGAGACAGCAGGTCGCATCTGCGCTTGACCTTGTAGTTCAAGTCGCGCGTCTTTCGGACGGGACTCGTCGTATCACCGCCATTTCCGAAATCACAGGGATGGAAGGCGAGACGATCACGATGCAGGAAATCTTCCAATTCGAACGCACCGGTGTAGACGCTCAGGGTGGTGTTGTCGGACGTTTTCGTCCTACCGGTATCCGTCCCCGTTTTGCCGAACGACTCAAAGCGGCCGGCCTGCAGTTGCCGCGCGTCTTCTTCGAGGAGATGTAAATCGATGCTGATCTCCTTTTTCGTATTTCTGTTTTGTTTGTTCCTCGTGCTTGGCGCGTACCTGCTGGCGACGCACGGCAGCGACGCGAAACGTGCGCGTTTGCAGCAGCGACTTTCTGAAGCTCTGCTTCACTCGGCGCACACCGAAGACATGGAAGTGGTGCTCGCCCGCAACGAGCTGATGAGTGAAATTCCCTGGCTCAACCGCTCGCTGGTTCGTCTTCAAGCGGCATTGCAGTTGAAGCGCATGCTCGACCAGGCTGATCTCCACATCACGCCGTCGCGTTTGGTTATGTTCTCGGGCATGGCCGGCATGCTTGCTGCGCTCGCCGTTTCAGTTATCAGCATTTCAATTCTGTTAATGATCGGAGCGGGATTAGTAGCCGCGGCAGTGCCGTTCATTCATGTTTGGTGGACCCGCAAAAAACGCTTCGATCGTTTCCTGGAGCACCTGCCGGACGGCCTGGACTTGATGAGTCGCGCTTTGTCGGCCGGTCACGCTTTCTCTGAAGCGATGCACATGGTTTCGTGCGAAATGCCGGAACCGATCGCGACTGAGTTTCGCAAGACCTACGAAGAACAGAATCTCGGACTGTCGCTCAAGTTGGCCCTTGAAAATCTGACTCAACGAATTCCGCTGTTGGACTTGCGAATGTGTGTAACCGCAGTGCTGATTCAACGCGAAACGGGCGGCAACCTGGCGGAGATTCTCGAGAAGGTTGCGTACACGATTCGCGAGCGCTTTCGCATCATGGGTGACTTGAAAACCTTGACCACCAGCTCACGCATGTCGGCCTGGCTGCTGTGCGGGCTGCCGATTTTTGTGACGATTGTTATTACCGCGATGAATCCCGATTACATGGCGATTCTCTGGACCGACCACCGCGGCCATTACCTGATCGCCACGGCGTTGGGTCTGCAAGTCGTCGGCATGCTCATCGTGCGAAAAATTCTGAGGATAAAGATTTGAGAGGAGTTAGTTGTCAGTGGCCAGTAGTCCCTTTCAGTATCCGACCGTACCGACCCGCAGACTGCTTACCACAATCCCCTGAAACCCAACCGATAACGGACTACTGACCACTGACAACTGGCGAAACGACCATGCTCCTACTGATCACAATCTCAACATTCATCTGCATCTCGCTCGGCATGATGGGCGTCTACTGGCTGCTCTACCGGCCGCAGAGTGCTGCCACCGAGCGACTCAAGCAACTCGGCACGCGCGGCGCGACGGCGGCGGTCAGCACCGGGCTGGTTGAGGAAGAAGGCCGCGGAGCGGAGCTGGCCCAACGTTTGGCCTCACCGCTCAGCAAGTTGCTGCCGCCGTCCGCCGCTGAAGCCAAAAAACTACAGAAGCAATTGATGCAGGCAGGCTTTCGTTCGCCCGGTGCTCCGCTGATCTATCGCGGCGTGCAGATCACAACAATGGCGGCTTTGCCGGCAGTCGTCGCCCTCACTTGCGCCATCCTCGCGCGACCGCTGGGTGGCGCGCTGCTGTGGATCCTCGGCGCTTTTATCGTTGGCTTCTTCCTGCCGCGCTACGCTTTGCGTCGCCTGACGAAATCTCGCCAGCAACTCGTGCGTTGGGGTCTCGCGGATGCGTTGGATCTGATGGTCATCTCGATCGAAGCGGGCCTCGGACTCAACGCCGCCATGATGAAGGTTAGTAGTGAGCTAAAGGAAGTGCATCCAGACATCAGCGACGAATTCGAGCTCGCAAATTTGGAAATCAGAGTCGGCCGTGAGCGCGATGAGGCTCTGCGAAACCTGGCGGAACGCACCGGCGTCGATGACCTTCATAGCCTGGTGGCCATGCTGATTCAAACTGATAAATTTGGTACTTCAATCGCTAAAGCCATTCGCGCGTTCTCGGATTCGCTGCGCACGAAGCGACGCCAACGCGCTGAACAGGCGGCCCAGAAAGCTGCGGTGAAATTGCTTTTCCCGTTGGCCTGTTTTCTTTTTCCCACGTTATTCATCGCGATCCTTGGCCCGGCGGCGCTGCAACTTATCGATACGCTCGGCAAGATGTAAAGGAGTTGAATCATGAATAAACGACGCCTGCTGGCGATCTTCATCGCATTTGTTATCACCGTAGCTGCTTCTGCGATGTGGAGCGCCTCTACCATCAAACGTGACGGCGATGCTGACGCTAATACTATTGAAGACTCCGGCTCCTCCGCGGGTGCCCAGGCCGATGGCAAGAAGGGAAACAAGGTGGTGCGGATCATCGCTGCGCCCTTCAAAGCGTTCGGTCGTCTGTTCCGTCACAACGATCCAAACAAACTGCAGCGCATGACAGCGAAAGACGCCGAGCGATTTGAAAGTGTGGTCGTCGCGCGCGTGGACGATAGCCTGACGCCGGAGGTCCAGAAAGAAGCTTTAGCAAACACGGCCAGGGAACATCTGACAAACGGTCGAACCTACTTATTAAATGATCGGCTCAACGAAGCCATCACTGAACTCTCGACCGCGACCTCCATGGACAGCAAGTTAACCGAAGCGCACAACCTGCTGGGCGTCGCTTACGATCGCAAGGGACTGGCTGACCGCGCCCGCGATTCGTATCAGGAAGCAATCAAGGTACAACCGGAAGACGCACAGTCACTGAACAACCTTGGCTTCTCGCTGTATCAGAGTGGGAATTATCGCGCCGCCGTCGACCGTCTAAAACGGGCGAACAAACTGGCGCCAACCGACGAACGCATCTTGAATAACCTCGGCCTTGCGTTAAGTCGTTTAGGAAAATTTGACGACGCCTACAAATACTTCTCGCGCGCGGCCGGCGCCTACACCGGGAATCTCAACACCGCACGTATGCTCGAACGCCTCGGCAAAGACGAGGCCGCAATCAAATACTACGAAGCGGCGCAACGCATTGAACCGAATTCCACGCTCGCATTGAAACGCCTACCCGCTCTCTATAAAGGTGTCGGCAAAGTAGACCCATCTCAACCGGTTACGGTCGCGGTGGCAAACGTTGCGGCCGTCCCACACTGCAATCAGTAGCTGGTACAAACATCATGACGCAAACAACCATATTGTCGCGCGTAGAACTGGAATCAATGGGACCGCCCGTCGCCGAAGAGATAGCAGATCTTGGCATCGGGGAAGGATTTTTGTGCGATTTGGCCTTGAAGCACGTTGCCATGTTGCCCGAGCCGACCACTGCGGCCGTCGCTGATCGACTCCACCTGCCACGCTCACTGACCGAAGAGATCCTCGAGAAACTCTATCGCGAAAAGCTGATCGAAGTGCGTCTGCAGACTGCGGTCGGTTCGACTCGTTACAGCATGTTAGACCACGGGTGGGATCGGCTGCTGCGGTTGATGGCAATGTGCGGATACACCGGCGCGGCGCCCGTTTCACTAAATGACTATGCGCACATGATGCGTCTGCAATCGATTCCTTCTCATCCGGCGTCGCTCGAGACTGTGCAGTCGGCTTTCCACGATTTGATCTTGCCGGATTCGCTTTTGCAAACACTCGGCTGCGTCATCAATTCGCGACGGTCACTATTTCTGACCGGTTTACCAGGAACAGGAAAAACTGCTGTAGCGGAACGCATCAACAACGCTTTGCCGGGTGCGATTTGGATTCCGTACGCAGTTGAGATCGACAACCAGATAATTCGCGTCTTCGATTCCCACTGTCACCGGCCGGCGCCCATTGAAGACACCCCTGTTGAATACGACAAGCGCTGGGTCCTCATAAAGCGGCCGCTCGTGGTGGTCGGCGGTGAACTCACTTTGGAAAACGCCGACTTGACCTGGAGCGAGTCTGCCAAGTTTTACGAAGCGCCGTTTCAAATGAAATCCAATGGTGGCACGCTCGTCATCGATGACTTTGGACGGCAGCGGGTCGCTCCGCAGGATCTGCTTAACCGCTGGATTGTGCCGCTCGAACGTCGCGTCGACTATCTTGCTTTGCACACGGGGAAAAAAATCGAAGTCCCGTTTGAACAACTGGTTGTGTTCTCGACCAACCTCGACGAAAACGACCTGGCTGATCAGGCGTTTCTGCGTCGCATGGGTTATCGAGCTCGTGTCGAACCGCCAACGGCCGGTGCGTTTTCAGAAATATTCAAACGCCAGGCGCACACGCGCGGCATTCGCTTTCAGGCATCGGTGTTGGATCACGTTATTAACAAGTACCGCGCCGAGCACCGGCAGATGAAAGGTTGCGAGCCTCGCGACCTGCTCGATCGCGCCACTGATATCTGTTTGTTCGAAGGCCAGAATTTGGAACTGACGCCCGGGATCCTCGATATCGCCTGGCGCAACTATTTCGGCACGTCGCACAGCTTCGATGAGGCGCATCGTTTCAACCCCGGCGTTCACGAGGAATCGTCACTGGATTCAAGCCTCGCCGATCCGCTTGAGTTGTAAGTCCCTGCACACCCTTGAGAGTGAGATATGAAAACCCCCGCGAAGACACTTCAGGTTTTGGCAATCGCCGTTCTGTTGTTAACAGCGTCGGACGTTTTCGCAAAGAAGAAAGCACGACATAAAGCAGCGACGGAAACACCGGCGGAGGCGCCGCTCGCGGATTCGTCAACGGTGCGCCTGAAACTGACCGACGGCACAAACATAGATGCCGATGAAGCGCGCGAGACTGAGCAGGGAATTTGGTATCGGCGCGGCGGAATGAATCACCTGATCGCGCGCGACCGCGTGAAGCGAATCGAGCGTGCTGCTGACACCACCGCTACTCCATCAGTTGCAGCGGAAGAGGATGACTTGGCAAGTGTGCCGGCCGCGAAAGGTTCAACCGCTGGGCCAGTTTGGATTCACCTTGTCGGCGGCGCTCGGTTTGAAGTTGATAGTGTAAACGAGTCGGCCGCGGGCGTCTGGTATAGTCGCGGCTCCCTGTCAGTGTTCGTTGAGCGCGCTCGCATCGATCATATCGAACGCGAGCTTGATGCGGTCGCCGGCAACAAAAAAGCGCGCGGTTGGACTACCGGCAACGCGAAGATCGACGGCTGGATCAAACAAAGCGGTGCGCAATACGGCGTTGACCCCTACCTCATCTTTTGCGTGATGGAGCAGGAGTCGCACTTCAACGCGCGCGCTTTATCTCCCAAGGGTGCGCGCGGATTGATGCAGTTAATGCCGGGCACGGCGGCGCGTTTTGGCGTACGCCGTCCGGGCGACCCGGCGCAAAACATCGCCGGAGGCACGCGTTATCTCAAACAACTGCTTGGCCAATTTAATGGGCGCATCGACCTGGTGCTGGCGAGTTATAATGCCGGTGAAGGCGCGGTGCTGAAGTTTGGCCGCCGCGTTCCGCCGTACCGCGAAACTCAAAATTACGTTCGCCGGATCAGCTACCGTTACGGTCGTGTGAAGCCGGCGCCCGCCAAACGAAGCATCGTTGTTGTAGGAGATGGACAGTGAAAAGACTTGCCTTGAAAAAACTCACCGACGTATTAACGCTGAAGACTGTGTTCATAAAAATCGCCGCGACGACTTTGCTGGTTTCAGCAATCGCTGTGGCCGCTCAGGCGCAGCAGAGCGAGACTCCGCTCACCAACGCCGCGGTCGTCAAACTCGTTCGCGCCGGTTTCAAAGAGAAGACCGTTGTCGCGATTATTCATAGTCGTGCCTGCCGGTTCAATCTAGAGCCTGACAAACTCATCGAGCTCAAACGAAACGGCGTTAGCGAAAACATAATTCTCGCAATGCTGGGACAGAGTGAGTCGTTCTCAATCGCCGACGATGAGTGGATGGACGACTCGGGATTTCATGGCACATCCGGCAACTCGTCTGGCAACTCGCGAAAACAATCTGGCGGCACTGACATTTTCGGCAACAGCTCTGGCTCCCGAAGCCAATCAGGCGGACGCGGAATGAGCGGTGGCAACGACACCGAGACTACAGCGACGGGCAGCGTGACCGCGCGAATTTTGCGTCCTCCCTCAGAATCCGGCGAGACGATGAAGCTTGAAAAGACGCCAACCCTTACGAACGACTCGGTAATCAAATTAGTCGAGGCAGGATTTTCGGAAGGAACCATCATCAAACGAATTGAAGATTCGCCGGTTGAGTTCGAGTTGTCGGCGGCGAAACTCGATGAACTACGCCGCCGGCGCGTAACCGAACCGATTATTCGCGCCATGACGGAGGCGATGGGTGGCGATTCAGGTAGTGCGCCAGGCACCAGTCCTTCGAAGAGCAAGGGGAACTAGCGAATGTGGCCGGTGCCGAGTTTAAAAAGGTGCGATCTTACTTGCAGCGCGCTCTTGCTCTGCTTGCTGCTACTCATTTTTTCGCCAGCCTCAGCGCAAAACAAATCACCGGCGCGAACACCATCACCAAAACAGGACGAACAAGAGATTGATCCTGACGATGTTATCTCCGTCAATACGACAGAGATACTGCTGCCGGTAACCGTGCGAGAGCGGAACGGTTCGTTAGTCAGTAATCTTACTCGCAAAGACTTTCGAATTTTCGAAGATGACGTAGAGCAAACGCTCAGCGATTTCAGTCTGCGCAATGTTCCGGTTGATGTGGCGCTGATAGTCGATGCGTCTTCGTCTGTCGCCGGCAACCTCGACGACTTTCGCAATGCGGCGGAAGGATTTGCTTCGCACCTCGAGCAGGACGATCGGATCAGCCTGATTCAGTTCGACGATCGTGTTCTGATGTTGCAGGATTGGACCAGAAGTTTGGTTCAACTGCGACGCGCCTTGCGGCGTATCGTGCCGGGGAAGTTTACGCGGTTCCACGATGCCATGTTATTGGCAGCGCGCGAACAGGCGCCACGCAAAAATGCGAGGCACGCCATCATCGTGTTGACCGACGGCATCGATAGTAATCAGGGAATCACCTTCGCCGCCGCGCTGCGGGCCGCGCTCGAGGCGCAGACTACGATCTACGTAGTTAGCAATTCGGGAATCGAGCGAAGCAAAAAACAGGAAGAGCTCGCGAGCCTGCTTGCCGCTAACAGTGCGGCCGTTCGTTTTAATCAGCTTCGAATTGATGACCTTCGGCTCGGTCTCCAGGCTTTGGATGAGAGCGAACACCGGCTGGAGCAATTAACGTCGGCGACTGGCGGTCGTCTGTACAAGCCAAACAGTTTCAATGACCTCGAGCGAACCTATGCGGAAGTTGCCGAGGAACTTCGTCATCAGTACACCCTCTATTTCTCGCCCCTCAACGTTCGGCGAGACGGTCAGTTTCGTCGTTTGCGGGTAGAAACCCTCGATCCGTCGCGACAGATAACTGCCCGCATCGGCTATTACGCACCAAAAAAATAACTACCTTACTTACCGACAGCCTGCCCAAAGAGCTACATCCGGTCCGGCCAAAATGCTACGCGACTGAGCGTCTATCTGAGCCTGCGTCGTGTTGACACGCGAAGCTTGATGCGGTAATCTGCCGAGGCTCGTGAGGGGTTGAGGCTAAGTCTAACTATTTGTGCGCTTAGCTTGTGCGGCCTCTCGGCGGCATGGTCATTGCCACTGCGAATTCTAGTTTACGAGGCTACGTGTGTTTTCCCCTGCCTTCGTGAGCGGTATTTCCAAACGAAAAGTTAAGTCAGAGGAGAGAGAATGCGATTAATCAAGCGCGCCGAGAGAGGCCTAACCCTGGCAGCCGGCGGACTACACGATGTCATCCAGTCAGTTAATAAGTACAAGCCAAATCCGTCGTTTACGCCAAAGTGGTCAGATAAGCCGCTGCTGAAATCATGGCAGAAGAGCAAACCGACCTTAGGCTGGCCGCGCACCACGGATTCTCTTTGTCCAAACTGCGTGATCGAAGCCCGCGAATCCATCATCAGCGGCAAACAGGACGTGAGCGTTCTGATCAATGAGAAAGTCGGTGAAATCAAGGCGCAGATCATCGAGCGCGACGGCGAAGTCTGGATGGTGAAGGATTGTCCGATCCACGGCCATTTCGAGGACATGATGGCCATCGATGTGAAATTCCTGACGCACATCGAAAAAATGTTTCCCGGTCGCGACATTGACGCGCATAACGACGAAAAGCTTCACAATCACGGCACCAGCACAATCAAGTATGGCCGCGGCGCGGTTCTAACCGTTGACCTTACCAACCGCTGCAACATGATGTGCGATCCGTGCTTCATGGATGCCAACCAGGTCGGCTTTGTTCACGAACTAAGCATGGACGACATCAGGGAAATTCTGGACAACGCCATTTCAATTAAGCCGCGCCGCCAGATGTCGGTGCAGTTTTCGGGTGGTGAACCTTCGATCTCGCCTTACTTCATCGAGTCGATCAAGTATGCGCGCAAAGTTGGTTACAACAGCGTGCAGGCGGCGACTAACGGGATTGAGTTTGCCAAGAGCAAAGATTTTTGTCGGCAGGCTGCCGCGGCCGGTTTGCGCTACGTTTACCTGCAGTTCGACGGTGTAGGCAACGACGCTAACAGCCATCGTCAGGTAGGCAACCTGTTCGACGTGAAGATGCGAGCAATCAATAACCTGCATGAAGCGGGCGTTGAGATTGTGCTCGTTACAACCTTAGTCAACGGCATCAACAACGACCAGGTTGGCTCGATCATCCGGTTTGCCCTGGACAATCCTAAGAAGATTGCGTTTCTGTCGTTCCAGCCCGTTTCTTTCACGGGTCGCGACGAAGAGATCACGCCGCAGCGGCGACTGCAGCAGCGCTATACGCTGTCGCATCTCGCGCACGATGTGAAAGACCAGGTTGGTATTACTGAGCCGACACGCGATTGGTTTCCGCTGTCGCTGATGGGTGCGTTTGCTGATTTCGCCGATCTCGTTCACGGTCCCGACGCTGACTGGGGTCAGGTGTCGTGCGGTTGTCACCCGAACTGTGGTGTGGGAACAGCGGTGATGGTAGACAAGGAAACCCGCGAAATGCGGCCGGTGCCGGAGTTCCTGAATATTCCGGGCCTCGTGAAGGATATGCAGAAGATTACTGACGCTGCTCGCGGCAAGTGGATGTCAAACTTGATGATGGGCCTGGCGCTGCTGAAGCACTACAACCCATACAAGTCGCCCTCGCAGTTCACGCTGTATGAGCTCTTCAAGAAGTTTGATAAGTCGTTTGGTCTGACCGGCAAAGACTACGGCAAGGTTACTGGCGATCGCTCGGCGGACGACATCGAGAAACGCCGCGCTGACCGCTGGAACTTCCTCTTCATCGCTGGCATGTGGTTCCAGGATTTGTTCAACTACGATTTCCGCCGCACAGAAATGTGCATCATCCCTTACGGTACTCAGGAAGGTGAGATTTCTTTCTGCGCGTACAACACGGGAATTGGTTGGAGAAACATTATCGAGAACATGCACCAGAACGCGACCGTGGCAAAGTGGTATGAAGAGCACGGCCGTCACGAGATTTTTGCTCGTGGTAAGGAAGTCGAACTCTCCGACAAGGCGCACGACATGGTATTGAATCCGATCGACCTGACCCGGCCGAACAAGCCGGAAATGGAAGGTCCGAAGACGGCGCACGAGGAAGCCGTAGCCATGCGCAAGCTTTATCAGGAGATCGTGCTCAAGAAGCAGCTCGATACGAAAGAAGCCGACAAGCCGGTGCAAATCAAAGGTCTCAGCCGCAAGAAGGAAGAGACCCGAGAGCCGGCATTGGTCTAGACAAGTTGTTCTTGTTCTTCGGGAACCCCGCGCACGACCTACTCGTCGCGGGGTTCACTGCGTCAAAGCTGGCGGTAGAAGTAGGGTTACGTACTTGACCGGCAAGGATTGCGACGTGTTAAATAGCTGGGCGAAAATCAACATAAAGGAAAGACGGAAAGCGAATGGCTATAGTTACTATTAATCAGGGTGAGTCGATTGAAAGTGCATTGCGGCGTTTCAAGCGAAAAGTGATGACGGAAGAGATCATCAAGGACGCGAAGAAGCACGCGTTCTTCATTCCTCCCGGCCAGAAAGCCAAACTTAAATCAGCTTTGGCTCGCAAGCGGAACAAGAAAAAAGGCCGCATGCGCACCGCTCCTCCTCGAGACTAATCGAATTGTTAGAGCCGACCTTCATAGCCCGTAGCACGGGCTATTCTCCTGTCGTCAGCGCTCACATAATCAACCCGTTACTGGGTTAACCACCGTACAGCGCATTCTTCAATGACGAGAATTCTGCTCACAAACGACGACGGCATTCAGTCGCATGGACTGAGCAAGCTCGAAGAGGCGCTAAAACAGGTGGGCGATGTCTACGTGGTCGCGCCCGCTTCAGAGATGAGCGGGGCGTCTCACAGCCTCACGCTCGCGCGACCGCTCCGAATTCGCCAGATCGACGACAGGCATTGGACCGTAGACGGAACTCCCACTGACTGCGTAACACTTGCTCTCAACAAGATTCTGCCGCCGAACGACTTGCCCGATATTTGTGCCTCAGGAATTAATCATGGCGGCAATCTCGGCGACGACGCAACGTACTCAGGGACAGTCGCTGGTGCACTCGAAGCAACGATCCTCGGTGTTCCTGGTCTGGCGTTTAGTTTGGTGGCGCGCGACGGTTATGACTTCACTGAAGCGGCGCGTTTTGCCGTATTGGCGGTGCAGAAGGTTTTAGCTGAAGGCCTGCCGGAAGGTACGTTGCTCAACATCAATATTCCGGCAAAAGAGATTAAGGGCGTGAAGGTGACGCGGCAGGGAATTAAAAACGCCCGACCGGTCATAACCGAACACATCGACCCGCGCGGTAAGCCTTACTTCTGGATCGGTGAAGAGTATTTTAATAACAGCGCCGCCGTGGGAACGGACTACAATGCTATCGATCAGGGTTACATCTCCGTTACTCCGTTAAGGAGCGACATGACTGATCACCGAGCGCTTACCGCGATTGAGAGCTGGGGTTACTTAAACGATCCGGAATTGGTTCACAAAGGTTAGTCGATTTAAACCCGCCGTTTGAAGTTTCGTGCAAACTACTGGTCAACAGCCTTCGAATAGGAATCAGGATTACTCCATCCCGCGCGAACGCATGGTTGAGCGCCTTCGCGATCATTATCAAATCCGTGACCAGCGAGTGTTAGACGCGATGCGATCGGTGCCGCGCCATGTATTCGTTCCCGAAGCGCTACAGGGACGCGCCTACGGCGATCATGCTTTGCCGATCAGCGGCAGCCAGACGATTTCCCAACCCTACATCGTGGCGCGCATGACGGAGTTGCTCGAGATCGACTCCAACAGTCGAGTACTCGAAATCGGCGCCGGCTCGGGCTATCAAACAGCGATTCTCGCAAAGGTTGCCGGCCAGGTTTATTCGATCGAACGTATCGCCAGTCTCGCGCGCGAAGCTCAGGCACGCATAAGGCAGCTGAATATTTACAACGCTACGGTCAAGTGTTTCGATGGCACGCTCGGGTGGGCTGCAAATGCACCGTACGACGCGGTGCTGGTTGCCGCCGGTGGGCCAACTGTACCGCAGCCGCTGGTCGCACAGCTCAAGCCTGGCGGGCGTCTGGTTGTTCCCGTAGGCGAGACGCGTGAATCGCAAAGGTTGATTCGCGCAATCAAAGCTGAGGTGGGATTTAAGCAGGAGGACCACGGCGCCTGCGCGTTTGTGCCGCTGATTGGTCAGCACGGCTGGTCGACGTAAATCAGTCTCGAGTTTCGAGTTGTAGTTTCGACGCAAGGTTGTTGGGCATCGGGGAAGCTTGAATGTGAGGTCAGTACCAAGGCGCGGTAGCGGGTGGGTCTCTGCAAATTGCGATTGCCAATTGCTGATTAACCTGATCGCTCCACGTCAATCGAGAATCGGCAATTGACAATCGGCATTCAAGAGACCCACCCGCTACCGCGTGGTGGTACTGACTTCATCTTCAAACGCGCAGCTCGAAACCGAAACTAATTTTAATTAAATGATTGCAAAACTAATTGAATTTTTATCCGGCATTATCGTAGCCGTTATTTCAACGCTCGGTTACTCGGGGATAGTTCTGCTGATGGCGATTGAATCGGCGTGCATACCGCTACCATCCGAAATCATCATGCCGTTTTCTGGTTACCTCGTTTCCACCGGCCAGATGAATATTTGGCTCGTCGGCGTCGCGGGCGCTGTCGGCTGCGTACTCGGCTCACTCGTCGCTTATTGGGTCGGCAGCAAAGGGGGACGCCCTCTAATCGAGAAGTACGGTCGTTATGTTCTTGTCTCGCCGCACGACCTCGATCTGGCGGACCGATGGTTTGCGAATTATGGTGAAGTAATTGTGTTCGTCAGCCGGCTGCTGCCCGCGATTCGCACCTTCATTGCGTTTCCGGCCGGCATAGCGCGCATGAACCTGAAGCGTTTCGTGTTCTACACCTTCGCCGGGTCATTGCCCTGGTGTTTAGGTTTGGCGTACGTGGGGCAGAAACTCGGTGAGAAGTGGAATCAGGACGACACGCTCAAGACGTGGTTTCATCGGTTCGACTTCTTGATTGGAATCATTGGCGTGTTGCTGGCAGGCTGGTGGATCTGGCGTCACGTGCGCCATCTGCGCCGGGCCGATACCGCAAAACCCGAGGCGATCAAGGTTACCGACTGATCCCCGGACAAAAAGTTGACTCAAACAAAAACGGACAGCGCTTGCTGTCCGTTTTCGTTAGAAATGTTGGTCGGGGCGAGAGGATTCGAACCTCCGACCTCTCGGTCCCGAACCGAGCGCTCTACCAGGCTGAGCCACGCCCCGACAAGTGCAGTGATAATAGGAGACCTACCTATCGCTGTCAAACCAATCGCAAAACACGTAACTGCTTCAAGCTTGTAGCCCGCAGTTGACAAAAATTTCTTTCGGCTTTGTTAGAACCTGGCTCGTCTAATTGTTGACCCAGGCTACGGCCAAAGTGATATAGTTTCTGTCCCTGGAAATTGGCCGGGTGGCCCCTCCACCAATCCAATTGGTACACCTCATAGTTCACGTTGAGCGTTTCGTCGGTCTAACAGAGATCGAGTAATTGGAGTGCCACTTATGATAACGAGTCCCCCCTGCCGCACACCAAAGCTGCACCTGTTTTCTCTCGTAGTCTTTGCTGCCGTGGTTTGGGCCCACCCGATTGCAACTCAGGCCGCAAACGCAAAGGCGCCGGTGCTCATTAGCCAGAACAGTACGACGCGTGCGATAGCGCTCGAGTCAGTAACGCTGCGGGGTGAACCGTTCCCTCTGACCTCAACCGTTTCCTTCAGTCCCGACACACGAACGCGCATCTGCATTTTCGCAATGGGGCTCGAACTGCTGCCGGGCGAAGGCGCCAGCGCGTTTACCGCCGACGCTCAGAACGCAGCCGGCACACTGTTTCCGTTGCGCATCGAATTTATGGGCCAGGTTCCGAATTTTCCCGGAATCACGATGTTCATTGTCAGGCTGGCTGACGACATTGGCGACGCAGGCGACGTCTTGCTGCGGTTGAATGTGCACGGCGTGGCCAGCAATCGGGTGCGGATGGGGATTGGCCATTTAGGCGGCGGTCCGGTCGATGACGTGGGCGCAATTCCGACTCCAGCGCCGGCAACTCCGCCACCGGCTGATGCGCCCATGACACCCGATCCATTCACAGGGGCGATAAGTGATGCTGACGCAGTTCGTTTTCTGGAACAGGCTACCTGGGGACCGACCGCGGCTGATATTGCTCACCTAAAAGCAGTCGGATTCTTTAACTACCTTAATGAGCAATTCAACGCGCCGGTTACGAATCCCGCGAAGGGATCGAATTACCCTGACCTTTTGTTTCCGGCCGAAGACGGCAGCGAATGTCCGGCGACGAACCCAAACGATCCAAATTACAACCTGACCGTCTGTGTCCGCGATAATTTTTCAGTCTACCCGCTTCACCGCACATTTTTCAGCAACGCGCTTTACGGTCCAGACCAGTTGCGCCAGCGTGTCGCCTTTGCCTTACACCAGATTTTGGTCGTGTCGGCAAATAGCGAAGTGAATCGACCGAGCTGGATGACTGTCTACCTTCAGGCGCTTGATCGAAACGCGTTTGGTAGTTATCGGACGCTGTTGCAGGAAGTAACTCTCTCTCCAGCGATGGGCGAGTACCTCGATATGCGTTTGAGTACGCGCACGAGCCCCAACGAAAACTTCGCGCGCGAAATCCTGCAGCTGTTCTCAATTGGCACTGCCGCCCTCAATCCTGATGGCACGCCGCAACTGGATGCACAAGGGATTCCGATCGCTTCTTATGGCCAAACTCAGGTCAACGAGTTTACCCGCGTGTTCACTGGCTGGAATTTTGTACCGGGAACTATCGCTGCCGGCACTGCCAACTGGCGCGATCCGATGATCCCGCGCGGGGGAACAAACCATGACTTCAACGCGAAGACGCTCTTGAATGGAGCGACAACTCCGGCCTGCTCGAGCGCGAGCGGCGCCGCGAACATCGCTTGCGCACAGGCTGATTTAACCCTCGCGCTCGATAACATTTTCAACCATCCAAACGTCGGACCGTTCATCGGCAAACAACTAATCCAGCATCTGGTAACCAGCAATCCGAGTCCCGCCTATGTCGAGCGCGTCGCCAAAGTTTTCAACAACGATTGCAGTGGTCTCTATCCGCAAGGTTGCTTGAATGCGCGAGGGAATCTGCGGATGGTGGTGCAGGCGATTCTGCTCGATCCCGAAGCGCGTGGCGACGTGAAGACAGATCCGAACTACGGCAAGCTGCGTGAACCCGCTCAGTACATCAACGGTGTGTTGCGGGCCTTCAACGTAAAGTCCGCGGACAAGCTCAGCACCAGCGACGGCGTACTTGGCAGAAACTCAAGCACGGATTTTACCGGCACCCTGGATCAACCAATCTTCCAGCCAAACACTGTGTTTAGTTATTACCAACCGGGTTACGAAGTGCCGGGCACAAAAATTCTCGGTCCTGCGTTTGGAATTCTTTCCACTTCAACAACATTGCGACGTGCCAACGATATCAACACTCTCGTCTACTCGGGCGTGTCGGCAAACAGTTCGCCAACCGCTTTCAGTCCGGACCGTCCGCGTGGCACTTCAGTGGATCTGGCAAACCTGGAAGCACTGGCGGGGAATCCGGGAGACATCGCAGATGCGCTGAACCCGCTGCTGTTTCATGGGACGATGTCGAGTCAGATGCGGACGTCTTTAATAAATGCGATGAACGCAATCAACGACGCCACCGTATCCACTCGTAACCAAAAACGCGCGCGCGTCGCCGTCTACCTGGCCGCTACATCTTCGCAGTACGATATACAGAGATAACTAACATGGCACAAACACGCAGAGACTTTCTTCGCAATGGCGCGTGCGCGCTCGGCAGCATGGCGCTGGTTTCGCAGATCGAGAAGTTTGGCATTGTTAATGCCCTAACGCCGCAAGCCGCGACGGACTACAAAGCCCTCGTCTGCCTTTTCATGAACGGCGGCAACGACGGCAATAACATGTTGGTATCGCTTGATCAGTATGCGCAGTACTCCAGCGCACGCAGTACAGCGCAACTCGCGATCCCTCAGGCAAGTCTGCTACCGGTTGCTCCGGCCAGCGGCGGCTCCTATGGTTTTCACCCAAACATGCCGGAAGTAAAGTCACTGTTCGACTCGGGCAAGCTCGCGGTGCTCTGTAACAACGGGCCACTTGTCGAACCGCTGACGCGAACCACTTACCAAAACGGCACCGGTAAGAAGCCGCTCCAACTGTTTTCGCACTCGGACCAGGTCGGTTCCTTTCAAACATCCATCGCAGATACCGTTAGTCAAACCGGTTGGGCGGGACGGCTCGCAGACAAGACCGCTCTTTTAAACGGCGCAGCTACTTTTCCCAGCAACGTTTCGATCGCCGGCATCAACTTGTTTCTAACTGGAGTTGATACCAGACAGCTCGCCGTTTCCGATTCCAATACAACCCTTGCGAATGTGCTGGTGCTCAGTAACGCTCCCGGCAGTCCCTCAACAGCAGAGATTAACTCGCGGCTGGCTTCGTTCAACGAGCTGCGCGGCTACGACAACAACTTCAAACTTATTAAGGCCGCGAGCGACACGCGTACCAGCGCGATTCAAACCGACGACGCCTTGTCGAATGTTAGTCCGACTCTTAACACGCCGTTCCCTAACCCCAGCACGTCCATCAGCCGCCAGCTTTTGCAGGTTGCGCGCATGATTAAAGCGAGCACTGACCAGAGTGCCGGCATCAACATGAAGCGCCAGGTTTTCTTTGTGCAGCTCGGTGGATTTGATACCCATTCCGCGCAGCTCAACGGACAGGGCACACTGCTGATGCAGGTTAGCCAGGCAATTAGCGCTTTCTATAACGCGACTGTTGAGCTTGGCCTGTCAGACAAGGTGACGCTATTTACCATGTCTGACTTTGGCAGAACGCTGCAACCCGCAGGGTCCGGAACTGCCGCCGTGGGCAGCGATCACGCATGGGGAAATCACCATTTGATCGTTGGTGGCGCAGTGCTGGGACGCACGCTCTACGGCACCTATCCGAATCTCGCGCTTGGTGGGCCCAATGATACTGACGGCGGAACGGCCCCGCGCGGCCGCTGGATTCCGACCACTTCGGTAGAACAGTACGCAGCAACACTAGCCACCTGGTATGGACTCTCGACAGCGGATCTGCCGGCAGTATTTCCACTGATCAGCAGATTTCCGTCGGCCAACCTCGGCTTCTTGTCTTAAGTGGTTTGCACTAGAACGCATATGCAGCGTCGGCTGTGCCGCCTGATGTGCGCAAGCGCTTCGCGCTTCCGTTCCGCACTCAACATGCCTGGGCTGCGCCCCCTAAAGACCAGGGGCATAGCCCACAATCGGGCGTAGAGCTGGGAAGGCCGGAGGCCTTCCGCACATCAGACGGCATAGCCGATTCATTGAAAGACTCTTTTTGTGCAAAGCTTCATGAAGCCGCAAACTAATAATTTGCGTTACAAAAAGGAGCCCGGCCGATTTTGCCGGGCTATTTTTTCAAACCACCCCAGAAAGTTTTGAAATAGAATCTGCGCGATGACTGACAACGCTTTAATGTGTCGAGCCGACAAAGTGAGATTGATCCTCTTGCCGTCGTTGCTCGCTGCGATTTTCGGATTCCTGTTATCGAGTAACACCGCGACGCAACCGGTCAACGCTTTTTCGGCAGGACCGCCAGCCGGTTACACGGGAGCTCCGGGCGAAGAACCGGAAGCGTGCGCCGAGTGCCACGTCCCGTCAGATGCAGGCACCGGACATATCTCAATCACCGCTCCGCAAACCTACGTTCCCGGTCAAACCTATCCGATCACTGTCACTCACACGAATGCGGATCCCACGCGCATTCGCTGGGGCTTTGAACTAACCGTTCTCGACACCTCGGATGAAAAAGCCGGCAACCTGCAAAACGCGGATGAGTTCACTCAAGTCGTGAGCAACGCCGGACCGGGCAGCATGCGGCAATACATCGAGCACAGCGTTAACGGAACTTTCATCGGTCAACAAAACGGCGCGAGCTGGACGTTTAACTGGACCGCGCCAGCAACTGATATCGGTATCGTTACGTTCTACGCAGCAGGTAATCAGGCGAACAACGACGGTAACACTTCAGGCGACTACATCTACAAGACGTTCGTCACCTCCGCGCCGTTCTCAGCGACTCCTGATTTCGACATCAACGTTTCTCCCGCCTCGCGTGCGACCGTGCCCAGTGGCAGCGCGCAGTACACGGTCACGATTACGCCGTCCGCAGGATTCGCCGGCACCGTCAACTTAACTGCGACTGGCTTACCCTCCGGCGCTTCCGCGAACTTTAGTCCGACTTCGCTGACTATCACTGACGCCACCTCGAAGACTTCAACCCTCACCGTGACGACAACGCCCGGTACGCCGCTAGGCAACGCTACGCTTACGATCACGGGTACAGCGGGCGGCACCATCCATTCAACTCAGGCGACTTTAAAAGTTGTCAGTGCCTCGAGTGTTGACCTTGCAATTACGAAATCAGCCTCGCCGAATCCCGGGCAAGTTAGCGCAACCCTTTCTTACCGTGTGGTGGTGACGAACAATGGGCCGGCTACAGCCACGAACGTAACCTTGACAGACACGTTGCCGGCAGGCGTCATCTTTGGCTTCGCGCAAACCGACCAGGGGCTTTGCAGCGGCAGTGGACCGGTAACCTGCGCGCTTAATTCGTTGGCAGTTGGATCGTCCGCAATAGTGACCATCACGGTCACGCCCAACGGCACCGGCGTGCTTACAAACACAGCTTCCGCAACTGCGAGCGAAACAGATAACGACACCAGCAACAACACGGCGACGCTCAATACGCTGATCAACCCTGCCGCTGCTGTGCCCACCATGTTGGATCCAAATCTGACAGTCGCAACAGCAGTCAGTGGACTCTCGCAACCAATCAGCATCGCGTTTCTCGCGGCCAACGATTTCCTGGTGCTCGAAAAAGCCAGCGGTAAGGTCCAACGCGTCGTGAATGGTGCGATACAGGGTGCAGCGCTCGACCTCGCCGTAAATTCCGCTTCTGAACGCGGACTGTTGGGCATTGCGATGCATCCGCAGTTCGCCACGAATCATTTTGTTTACCTCTACTGGAGCGAAAGCAGCACGGGCATTGATACTACGAACATTGACGAGATCCCATTGCTCGGCAATCGCGTCGATCGCTTCATCTGGACCGGAACTGGTCTGGTTTTCGACCGAAACCTTATCAAGCTTCGTTCATTGCAACAGGACAGCGGTCAACCTTCGCGCGGCAATCACGATGGTGGCGTCTTGCGCTTCGGCCCGGATGGAAAGCTCTACATTATTTTTGGCGATAACGGCCGGCGAGGGTATCTGCAAAACCTTACGCCTAATAATTTACCGGTTACCGACGACCAATTCGGCGGCCCGCAACCGGACGATGCGCACATGACCGGCGTCATCCTGCGCCTCAATGATGACGGTTCTACACCTTCCGATAATCCATATTTCAATGCGGTAACGGGATTGACCGGCGAAGCAGCCACTAACGTCAAGAAGGTTTTTGCGTATGGCGTTCGTAATGGCTTCGGCCTGGCGTTCGATCCGCTGGCGGGATTTCTTTGGTCTCAGGAAAATGGTGACGACGCGTTTGATGAGATGAACCGCGTCAGTTCCGGTTTCAACGGCGGCTGGATCCAGGCGATGGGTCCGCTCAGTCGCATCAGTGAATTCAAGTCGATCGAGACGACTTACGCGCCCGGCAACTTGCAGCAGTTGCGCTGGCCGCCGAGTAACATTGCTGACACGCCGCAAGCTGCACTCGCGCGCATGTATGTTTTGCCCGGCTCTCAGTACACCGATCCGGAATTTAGTTGGAAATATGCGCTCGCGCCCGCAGGTATCGGGTTCGTTAAAGGCAGAGGTTTGGGAACTGCATTTGAAGGCGACATGTTTGTGGGCGCCTCGCGAACCACACTGCTAAATGGCTTCCTCTTTCGCTTCAAGCTAACTCCCGATCGCAAACATTTTCAATTCACCGACTCGCGACTCAACGACCGCGTTGCCGACAACGTCGATAAGTTTGACGTCACGGAAAGCGAGTCGCTTGTGGCTGGTCGCGACTTCGGAGTCGCCTCAGATATCGAGACCGGGCCAAACGGTAACGTTTACGTCGTGTCCCTGCTGAATGGCGCGGTCTACGAAATCAAATCAAAACCCGGCACGATTTTTTACGCGAACCTCACCGGCGCACAGGAGACGCCGCCTAATAACTCGACCGCAACAGGAACTGCCACCGTCGTGCTAAGTCCGGATGAAACGAATGTCACCCTGTCGCTCAACTTCTCCGGACTCTCTGGCGCACAAACTGACGCGCACATTCACAGTCCGGCTCCGCCCGGAACTGCAGCCGCTCCTTTGTTTGGTTTGCCCCTGGCCCAGGTCAGCGACTTTCGCGTTAATGTTACCCCGGCTCAGGTGCAGGACCTGAAAAATGGTCTCTGGTACGTCAACGTCCACACCACGACGTTTCCCAACGGCGAGATACGTGGACAATTCGGAACATCGGCGACGGCAAGCACGATTCAGTTTGCAGCGACGCAGGTGGGCGTGGGCGAAGGAGAAGGCAGCGTGGCGCTAACTGTTACTCGCTCGGGTAACACTTCGGCCGCTGCCGACGTTCATTACGCCACGGTCGATGGCTACAGTGCCCCTGATTGCGGTGAGATGAACACAACCTCCGCTTCCTCGCGCTGCGATTACGCCTCGACGAGCGGAACGCTTCATTTCTCGGCCGGACAAACGCTCGCAAGTTTCTCGGTTCCGATCATCGACGACGCCTATGCCGAGGGCGCTGCGGAAAATTTCGTTGTCGCGCTCAGCAATGCCGGCGGCAGCGGCGTAGTTTTGAGTTCGCCGGCATCGCTCATTGTCACCATCAACGACAACGATAGCGTGAACGGCCCCAACCCAATCAACACTACTGCATTTTTTGTTCGCCAGCATTACCTCGACTTTCTCAACCGCGAACCTGACACCGCCGGCTTTACCTTCTGGAAAAACGAAATCGATATGTGCGGCGCGGACGTTGTGTGCGTTGAAGTGAAACGAATCAATGTGTCGGCCGCGTTCTTCCTGTCGATCGAGTTTCAGGAGACGGGATATCTGGTCGAACGTATCTATAAGGCGGCCTACGGCGACGGTGATGCGACGTCCACGTTCGGCGGCCCAGCGCACGGCATCAAGGTGCCCATGGTGCGGTTCAACGAATTTCTGGCAGACACACAGCAGGTTTCGAAAGATGTGATCGTGGGAACAGGGAACTGGCAGGCCCAGCTCGAAGCGAATAAAGTGGCGTTTACCCAGGACTTTGTAAACCGCAGCCGCTTCATTAACTTCTACCCGACGACGATGACGCCGGCTGAGTTTGTCGATGCACTGTTCCAGAAGGCTTCGATAGTCCCCAGTGCTGCCGAGCGGACCTCGATCATCAACGAGTTTGGCAGCGCGGGAAACACGGCGGACGCAGTGGCGCGGGCGCGGGCATTAAGACGGGTGGCAGAGAACACGACGCTAATACAGGTCGAGAAGAACAAAGCGTTCGTGTTGATGGAATACTTTGGCTACCTGCGTCGGAATCCCAACGACCCGCGGGACACGGATTACACCGGCTACGACTATTGGCTGCAGAAGTTGATCGAGCACAACGGCAACTTTGTCAGCGCCGAGATGGTGAAAGCCTTCATCTCCTCAACCGAATATCGCAACCGCTTTGGTCAGTGAAAACAGTGGACAGTGGACAGTGGACAGTGGACAGTGGACAGTAGCCAATCGTCCGCGAGCGACGGCCTCAAGCCTTTGGAGTGCGGTGACCTGTCACCGCTTTTCTTCCCGCCATCCTGTCGCTGCCCTTCCGACTAAAAACTTAACCTCAACTTGCTGAGACAAGCCGCAGGCTGCAAAAGCGGTGACAGTGTGCACTCCAAAGGCTCGACCGTTGCGCGGGTTTGCCTCAAAAAAAGGCCTGCGATCCCCTCGCTTTTCAGGCAACTCTTAGCCCCGAAAACATCACTAATTCGCTTTGTCTGAAGCTTCACCCCGACTGAAACGCTCAGATATACTACACAGCCGGAACACGTCGCCCGATTGACCCTGTCTTCACGAAAAGCGGCGGGTTCCCGGATTTCAAGCAGGGAGTTCCCATTGTCTAAGTCTGTTTATCGAGTTTCCTCAAATCGCCGGCTAATTGGCCGTGTCTGGTTCGGCGTTGCGGCCGCGCTGGTCCTCTTCGTCATCATCGCCGGTGGCTGGAGTTTTGGCTCCAGCGCCCAGGGAAATGACGCACGCGAAGCCGCCTTCAATCGCAAAGCTGACCGCATCCTCAGGGGTGTTCGGCACGCGGTAGAAGAAGACAGGAGCGCCAGGGCGAAAGGTAACTTCAGACCAGAAGCCGCCGCCGTCAATCGCCTATCGCGCATCGCCAAAATCAAAGGCGACAAGAACCCGCGCATCAACGTCGCCGTCACCTTAACTGACAACTCCGAACGCGCACTCGCTGCTGCGGGCTTCCGGGTCCAGTCGCGCGTCGGCGATGTGGCGACGCTCGAAGTCGACGTGGACCGGCTACCCGACCTCGCGGCAATCGAGAGCGTACAAAAGATTTTCGCGTCAGTTGTGCGACGTCCGTTGAACGATCGCGCGCGGCAGTCAGCCGGGATTGATAATGGCTCGGGCCAGCGGATGGTCACGCAAACCGGACGCGGGGTGGTGGTCGGAATTATCGACACCGGCATCGACTTCCGGCATCTCGACTTTACTGTCCCCGGAAGCGGCGGACATCAAACGCGCATCAAGGCGATGCTGGACATGACCGAGTACGGCGCCCAGTCGCCCGATCCCGGTTGGAATTATTCGTTGCCCAGCCAGTCGGGTGTCATCGGTCACCTCTACACCGAAGCCGACATCAATGCCGCGCTTCAGTTACCGAAACCTTCAGACCAGAACTCCGACGCCGTCAAACAGCGCGACAAAGTCGGGCACGGCACGCACGTAGCCGGAACCGCTGCCGGCAACGGACTTGCCGCGCCCACGGCCGGCACTTACTCGGGCATGGCGCCGGAAGCGGATTTGATCATCGTGAAGGCCAGCCGCGAGAACAATGGCGAGGATGGCTTCGAAACTACCGACATAATCAATGCGCTGGAGTTTATTCGTCAGAAAGCCGCGGAGCTCGGCGAGCCCTTCGTGATTAACCTCAGCCTCGGCGGCCACATCGGCCCTCATGACGGTACCGACCCGGATGAGCGAGCGATTGATAACCTGGTCAACGGCGGCGCCGGACGCTCAGTCGTTGTGGCGGCAGGTAATGAAGGCGACGAAAGCATTCACGCGCGCGGCACGGTTTCGGCCGGCGGCAGTCAAACACTCGATTTCAATGTCAACGGCACGGCGTACCTCGTCGATCTCTATCAGAACAAGTCAGACCGTTTCACTGTGACGGTTACCAGTCCTGACGGCGTCGTTTTAGGTCCAGTGGCTTACGACGCGAACGGACTTTCGAACCCCTCCGGTCAGGGGTCAAACCAGTATCTGCAAATATTCAACGGCAACGACGACAAGGGTGATGCCGACCCTGCGAACGATCAGCCTGATATCGCGTTGTTGTTTAAGCCGGCGGCGCCCGATGGCATGTGGAAGATTACTCTGCAGGACGCTGACAGCACTGCGAACCAGTCTTACGACGCGTGGGCGACAGGCGATGGCGTCTATTTCAGCAGCTTCATGGATAACCAGTCGCACCTCGTGGCTTCGCCGGGAACCGCGCGGGGCGCAATCACGGTGGGTGCCTTTGTTACTCGCTCGGCTACGCAGACGATCGGTACGGCCGCTTCGTTTACCAGTCCGGGACCGACCGCGGACGGGCGGCAGAAGCCGGAGATTAGCGCGCCCGGTTATTACCTCTATTCCTCGCGTTCTACCGACGTAGCCGCTTCCAATTTTGGCACTATCGGCACCGGCGAAAATGCGCCGACTGATAGCACCCACTACACGGGGCTGGCGGGAACCAGTATGGCCACGCCTGTGACGACCGGTTCGGTTGCACTATTACTGCAGTCGTCGCCGGCGCTCACTGCCGCGGAAATCAAGAACCTGCTGACCACCTATGCAGCGCTCGACATTTGGACCGGGTCAAACGGCTGGGGGCCGCGCTTTGGTTTCGGCAAACTGAACATTGCCAACTCGATCAACCGCAGCGGCGGCGGTCTCAGTAAGTTTACGATCAGCGGACGATTGGCTGACCCGAATGGCAGTCCGGTTTATGACCTGCAAGTATTTCTTTCCGGCTCGAATAGCTTAATGGCGCGCACCGACGCAAATGGGAATTTTAGTTTTCCCAATCTGAGCGCGGGCGGCAATTATGTTGTCACTCCAAGTTTTCAGACGACGATGACTTTCTCGCCGACGTCGTACACGTTCAATAGTCTGAGCGCGAACCAGACGGCCAACTTTGTCCGCACCGTCTCCGAGACTTTTAACGTCCACGGTCGCATCACGGATCCCTCAGGTAATGGCGTTAGCGGAGTTCGGGTCGAGGTGCCTGGTTCGCACACGTATGCGGGCAACTTACCGATCCTGCCGGTCTACACAGACTTTAATGGTAACTATCAATTCGATATCCCGAAGGGTCAGGACGTGCATGTCACGCCCATGAGCGACCTTTGGGCGTTCACTCCGGCCGTCATCGACATTACTAATTTGAGTAGCGGCCAGGTCGCGAACTTCTCGGCCGCCCAGGTACCCGCGACCTTAACCGGTCAAATTGTCCAGGGCACCACCGGACTTGCCGGCGTGTCCGTGAGCGTCGCCGTGAACAGTGCGCAAGTCGCGAGCGGCGTCACTGACGCCAACGGTTTTTACCACCTGTCTGTAAGTCGCGGACAGTACTACACGGTTACCCCTTCGAAAACGGGCTACAACTTCGAACCAGCGAACCAAACGTTTTACTTCAATAACGGAATTCAGCCGCGCCTGTTTATCGGCTCAGACAATCCAATCGACGGCTACGACATGTTCGTAAGTCAGCAGTATCGCGATTTCCTCAGCCGTGAGCCTGACGCGCCCGGGTTGGCGTTCTGGGCCAATCAATTACGCGAGTGCCAATCGAACCTGCCATGCATTGACGCGCAACGCGTCCATGTATCCGGCGCCTTCTTCCTGGCCATCGAGTTTCAGGAAACAGGCTATCTCGCCGAGCGTACCTACAAAGTTGCTTATGGCGACGCGGATGGCGTTTCCACCCTCGGCGGCAGCCCGCATCAAATTAAGGTGCCGATGATTCGCTTCACTGAGTTCATTAACGACGAGCAGCTGCTCGCCAAGGATGTGATGGTGAACGTTGGCGACTGGCAGGCGAAGCTCGAGACGAACAAGGTTGCGTTCATGCAGGACTTCGTAACGCGAACGCGCTTCGTGGGCACGTTCCCAACGAACACGACGCCGGCAGCCTTTGTGGATAAATTATTTGAGAACGCGAAGGTCGTACCTGCTGCTGAGGTGCGGAATGCAATCATTGCCGAGTTTGCGGGCGCCGGCACGATAGCCGACGTCCCAGCGCGTGCGCGTGCGCTACGTCGCGTGGCGGAAAACGCTCAGCTGACGCTTGCGGAAACTAACAAAGCCTTTGTGTTGATGCAGTACTTTGGCTATCTGCGCCGCGATCCGAACTCGGGACAGGATACCGACCATACCGGCTACGACTACTGGCTTGGCAAGTTGCTCGAGTACAACGGCAACTGGGTGAACGCGGAGATGGTGAAGGCGTTCATCGTCTCGAGCGAGTACCGCAATCGCTTCAAGCAGTGAAAACAAAACGGGGCAGTAGCCCGACCGGCAGGAGGGCCTTTTGTGCACCTTCAAGCCCTCCCTTACGGTCGGGCTACTGCCCCGTCGTCCCAAGTTCCTGCCCTGTCGTCCAAAGACCGTAGCCCGCAAGATCAAAGTTCAGGGTTAAACTGAAAGGTAATTCTTCATGTGTCGCAAGCCCCGCCGCTTTAACTATGTCCGGCCGTTGCTCGTCATCCTTGTGTTGGCGGGCTTCGTGGGCTTGCCCGGCGGACAGCGTTCACTCTGGAGCCCACTGCCCACTGCGATTGCTGCTTCACCCTTCACCGTGAACTCAACCGATGACGCACCGGATGCCAATCCGGCGGACGGAGTCTGCGACGTCGGCGACGGTTCCTGCACCCTGCGAGCAGCGATTCAGCAGGCTAACGCTGCTTCAGATGACGACACGATCAACTTTAATCTGGCAGCGAACAGCGTGATTACGCTACACACAGCTTTACCCAACCTAACTAACAATCTAAACATCGCTGGCCCGGGGGCAAGTTTGTTGACGATTCAGCGCAATACTGCTGCTGGAACGCCTCGGTTTCGCATTTTCACGATAAGTTCTTTGGTGGTCACCATCTCCGGCGTAACAATCTCCAACGGCTATACAGCAGACGGTTTGCCTATGCACGGTGGTGATAACGGCGGCGCCATTTTTAACGCCTTCGGTTTGACATTGAACCTCACGAACGTGGTCATCAGCGGTAATGCAACCGGCGACGGAGGCGACGATGGTCCAAACAGCAGCAGCGAGGTCGGCGGGTATGGCGGCGGCATTTATAATAACGGCACAGTGGTACTGAATAGCTGCAGCGTTACCAGCAACCGAACTGGCAACGGCACCGGAACGAGCGGCGTGGGCGGCGCCGGTGGTGGGATTTATAACGTAGGCACGCTGACAATCATCGACAGTACGATTAGCGACAATATTACTGGAAATGGCGTGCTCGGAAGTGGTTCGGGTGGAGGCGTATGTAATACCCAGATTCTCACCATTAGCAACAGTACTGTTAGCGGCAACAAGACAGGAAACAATTCGATGGGCGGCGGTATCGCGGCTGGCGTCTCGGCAAGAATCAGCAATACCACGATAAGCGGTAATGAGAGTAACGGTTTTGCCGGCGGCATCGCGACGGGGCTTGATGCGACTTTGACAAATGTGACTATCACCGGCAATCGAAGCGGAACTATCGCCGGAGGCTTGTATCAAGATAATGGCTCATTAACATTGCGAAACACCATCGTGGCCGGCAACTTTCATGGAGCTAGCCCCAGCACAACCCCTGACGACATCTCCGGCGCCGTCGAAGCAGCCAGCTCTTTTAACCTGATCGGTACCGGTGGATCCGGTGGATTAACGAACGGCGTTAACAGCAACCTGGTCGGTGTTGCAAATCCCGGTCTCGGTACGCTTGCTGGTAACGGAGGCTCGACGAGGACGCACGCCTTGCTTCCCGGCAGTCCCGCGATCGACGCGGGCGACAATTGCGTCACGCAATCAACTCACTGCGGCGACGCGGACGTTCCCGTATTGACAACCGACCAACGCGGCACTGGCTTCAACCGCCTGGTTAGCACTAATGTCGACATCGGCGCATTTGAATCGCGCGGCTTCACGATCGCAGCCACCGGGGGATCGGGCCAGTCAAGGGCGGTAAACCTAACTTTCCTCTCGCCATTAGTGGCTACCGTCAGCAGCGCCTTTGGTGAACCGGTTGCTGGGGGGCTGGTTTTGTTCTCGTTCCCGCTCAGCGGTCCCAGCGGCACCTTTTCCGGCGGCAGCACGGCAGCCACTGTCACCATTTCGAATTCCGGAACAGCTACCAGCCCGCAGTTTAGCGCTAACACAATCGCCGGCAGTTACAGCGTTGGTGCCTCGGTCAACGGGAGCTCGACCACTACCTCATTTTCGCTTACGAATGATAAAGGCAGCACTTCCACGACGTTAAGTTCGTCGGTTAATCCGTCCGACTTCGGCGAAAGTGTAACCTTGACCGCGACCGTCACCAGCGTCGGCGGAGTGCCAGGCGGCACGGTGCAGTTTCGTCAGGGGCCAGACTTGTTTGGCACTCCGGTCACATGTGTTGCCGGCGTGGGGCACACTTGCACAGCTCAGATAAGCTCCTCGTCGCTCGGCGCGGGCACGCGTACCATTTCGGCTGAGTACAGTGGAGACGCAAATTTCTTCAACAGCCTCGCTTTCAATTTCATCCAGACAATTAATCCCGCGCCGTCGCTTTCGATCAACGACGTCTCAATCGCCGAAGGTGATAGCGGCACGAAGACGGCTAACTTCACAGTCACGCTTTCTGCAACGAGCCATCTGCAGGTAAACGTTGACTACGCGACCGCAAACAACAGTGCCGTCTCTGGTTCGGATTATCAGTCGACCTCCGGCACGTTAACTTTCGCCCCCGGCGACACCACGAAGACAATCAGTGTCACTATTAACGGTGAACTGAATTTTGAAACAGACGAAACTTATTTCGTTAACTTGTCTGCGCCCGTCAACGCCACGATCGCTGACTCGCAGGGCCAGGGAACAATTCAGAACGATGACCCGGTCGGCGGTTACCTGAAGTTCCCCTCGGCCAATTTCGTCAATACAGAGAATGCCGGACAGACGGTTATTTCGGTGAACCGCATCGGCGATACCAGCCAGGCGGTCACGGTTGATTACGCGACTTCAGACAACGGGCCGCTCGTGCCTTGTAGTACGGTCAATAGTTTTGCGTCGTCACGCTGTGATTACACCACTGCGCTCGGCACACTGCGATTTGCGGCAGGCGAAACATCAAAGACCTTCCTGGTGCTGATCTCTCAGGACAACTACGTGGAAGGATCGGAATCGCTGACGATAACGCTTTCGAATCCAACGGGCGGCGCGCAGTTCGCGACGCCGTCGACAGCGACCTTAACCATCACTGACGATCCGATTGAACCAGTCGGTAATCCAGTGGACAACCCTGATGTGTTTGTCCGACAGCACTATCATGATTTCCTGAACCGCGAACCGGATGAACCGGGTCTCGCCTTCTGGAGCAATCAAATCACTGAATGCTTCAACCCCGCTAACAACTGTTCGGTTGAGGTGCGGCGCGTGAACGTTTCCGCCGCGTTCTTCCTGTCGATTGAGTTTCAGGAGACCGGTTATCTAGTAGAACGCGTTTACAAATCGGCATACGGCGATGCTGATGGCACGTCGACTATCGGTGGCACGCCGCACACGATCAAAGTGCCAATCGTCAGGTTCAATGAGTTCGTAGGTGATTCACAGCAGATCTCAAAGGGTGTGGTTGTCGGAGTAGGGAACTGGCAAGCAATCCTTGAAGCGAACAAAGTCGCGTTCACTGAAGCATTCGTGACGCGCACGCGTTTCGTTAATGCGTATCCGACGACGATGACACCCGCCGCTTTTGTCGACGCGTTGTTCGCGAAGACTTCGATCGTGCCTGACTCTGCGGAGCGTACGTCAATCATCAACGAGTTCAATGGCGCCGGCACGAGCGCTGACACGGCAGCGCGCGCGCGTGCCTTACGACGCGTCGCAGAAAATGAGGCACTGAAGGAAGGGGAGAAGAACAAAGCGTTCGTGTTGATGCAGTTCTTCGGATACATGCGCCGGAATCCCAACGATCCGCAGGACACGGACTACACTGGCTACGATTTCTGGCTGCAGAAGTTGATTGAGCACAACGGCAACTACATCGAGGCGGAAATGGTGCGAGCGTTTATCATATCCGGCGAATACCGCAACCGCTTCGGCAACTAGCATAGGACGGCTCAACTCCTTTGGAGTGCGGTGACCCGTCACCGCTTTCGCAGGCTGCGACCTGTCGCAGCCGATGCCGGGCTGATTCTCAAGTGGGAGTGCGGCGGCAGGTCACCGCGAACGGAAAGCGGTGACAGGTCACCGCACTCCAAAGTCTTGAGCGTTCACCAGGTTCGAATTTTAAGGTTAAGCATGATCAATAAACGAAACACACGCATGCTGATCGGCGCACTGCTTGTCTTATTAACAGTCGTCACCTCTTACCTCGCGCAAAATCTTCGCAAGGACACAGCGACTGCCAATCAAGCTCCCGCAGTAGTCAAAGAAAAGAGCAACGAAGACAGCATCAGGAACAAGGTGGCGACTCTCTTATCGCGGGACGGCATCAGACTTGGACAAGCACTGTCCGCCGCCGACGCGCAAACTCACCGGCAGTTACGAATTCATTGGCGCAGCTTTTCGAAAACTGATTCCAGTCCACTGATCAAAACAGAGCAACTCGTTTCCGGAGCCAACTTGACGCGAACGGCGTCCTCCGTACGCGATGGAGCCTTGCCACGTGAACGCTCGTTTGAACTGGCGCCTGATCGTCTTTTCGTAACCGGTGTTGACGACACGGACGCGGTCCGTTGGTGGCGGCTGATCGTGGATCCACGACTGGTGCGCGCAGAAGTAGGCAGTTCGACAGAGATGCAAAGCGAAGTTTATTACCGCGGCGACGCGGAGCTCGTGCTTGAATGTCCCGATGATCCGGTCCTCAAACAGTTGCGGCTTTATCGTCCCGTCTGGGACGGACAGGAATTTCGGCTCGAACTAATCGGCGCTGTCGCGCTCGATTAACCAGGCACCGGATCAAGGAAGTCTCATGCAGTTCCAATCCTTCGCATTCATTACCGCGATCTTCGTGCTCCTGGCCTCCGGCAGCGCTCAGGCCAACCCCTTTGAGACGATCGTCAATAACGGCAACTCTCAAAATCGTCTTGATATCGCGATCGTGGGTGAAGGCTACACTGCCGCCGAACAGGACAAATACAAAGCTGACGTGCAGAAGCTCGTTCAAGGCTTCTTTGCGGAGCAGCCTTTTCTCGACTACAAAAACTACTTCAACGTTCAGCGCGTTGATGTAATCAGTGCGCAGTCCGGCGCGGATCATCCGGAGAAATCCTCGTTTGTCGATACCGCCTTTGACGCCACCTATCGTTGCAACGGCATTCAGCGCCTCGTTTGCGTGAACACGAGCAAAGTGTCTGATGTGCTGACTAATTCATTAGGGCCCGCCCAGAGAGACATCGTCGTCGTGATAGTCAACGACGCGGAGTATGGAGGGTCGGGTGGTTCAGTCGCAGTTGTATCGACCAGTCCTTTTGCAATCGACACGCTGCTTCATGAGCAGGGACACACACTCGGATTCCTGGCCGACGAGTATGGTGGGCCAGCGCCGCCGGCTTGCAACAACACAACCGAGCCTTCCGCCGTGAACGCGACGCGCGCCACGCAGCGCGATCAGATCAAGTGGAAGAACTGGATCGACGCCTCCACGCCAGTGCCGACCGCATCAATCGATGCCGGCGTACCCGGCCTTTACGAGGGCGCCGTCTATTGCGATGGCGGATTGTATCGACCGACGTACCGCTCGAAGATGCGTGCTTCCGAGTATCCCTTCGAACAAATAAATTCGGAGCAGCTCGTCAGGCGCATCTACAATTATGTCTCGCCGCTTGATTCCAGACTTCCGGTCAACGACGTGACCGTGACGCAAGGCCAAACGCAAACGTTCAGCGTAACGATGCCCGCTCCGGCCAGTCACAACCTGACCGTCAGCTGGCTTGTGGACGGACAGCAGCAAGCTTCCGGTCCGGCCTTTAATCTCAACTCGAATAACTTGAGCGTCGGCAGCCATACGATTTCGGCTGCGGTTCACGATCCGACGTCGTTAGTAAGAAGCGATCCAAACCAATTGCTTTCAGCCTCGACGTCCTGGACCATAAACGTGACCGCGCCGTCGCCAGTACAGCTCGATGCGGCGACCTACAGCAAAAGCGAAGCTGACGCCGTCGTGACGGTCGTTATCAATCGCACCGGGGACACTTCGAGCGCGCTAACAGTTGATTACGCGACGAGCGATTCGGCCGGCGCGAGTGGTTGCAACGTTTTGAGCGGCGTTGCGTCGTCACGCTGCGATTATCTTCCGACCGGGGGCACCTTGCGCTTTGGCGCAAACGAGACCAGCAAAAGCATCACGATTCCGATCGTTGATGACGCCTACGCTGAAGGCGCCGAGACTTTCACCTTTGCGCTTAGCAACGCGACCGGCGGTATCGTCGGATCGCCGGGCTTCGCAACCATCACCATCATCGACAACGATAGTGCGAACGGAGCGAACCCGACGGACCAGGCGCTGTTCTTTGTGCGGCAGCACTACCTCGATTTCCTGAATCGCAATCCTGACGCGAGCGGCCTCGCGTTTTGGGCGAACCAGATTACTGAATGTGAACAACCGGGCGCGACTTGCAGCGCCGAAGTGCGCCGCATCAACGTCTCGGCTGCGTTCTTTCTCTCGATCGAGTTCCAGGAGACGGGCTACCTGGTCGAACGTATTCACAAGACGTCTTATGGCGAGGCGGATGGCATATCTGTCCTTGGCGGCTCGTCACATGTGATCAAGGTGCCGATCGTCCGCTTCAATGAGTTCATCGCCGACACGCAGCAAATTGCGAAAGACGTTGTGGTTGGAGTAGGGAACTGGGCCGCACAGCTTGAAGCAAACAAGGTTGCGTTCACTGAAGGCTTTGTAAGCCGTACACGTTTCATTAATGCTTATCCGACGACGTTGACGCCCACGCAGTTTGTCGATGGCCTATTCCAGAGAGCTGGCGTTGTTCCCGCAGACCCGGAGCGCGCGTCAATCATTAATGAGTTTGCTGGTGCCGGCACAAGTGCGGATACGTCAGCACGCGCGCGTGCGCTAACACGCGTCGCTGAGAACGAGACGCTGAAACAGCTGGAGAAGAACAAGGCGTTTGTGTTGATGCAATACTTCGGTTATATGCGTCGAAATCCCAACGACCCGCAGGACACGGATCACACTGGTTATGAGTTTTGGCTGCAGAAGTTGAACGAGCACAATGGCAACTTTGTGAGTGCCGAAATGGTGAGATCGTTTATCATCTCCGCCGAATACCGCAACCGCTTCGGCCAATAGCAGTGGCCAGTGGGCAGTGGGCAGTGGCCGGTGGCCGGTGAGCAGTGGGCAGGGACCGGTGGCCGGTGCAGTGGCCGGTGAGCAGTGGCCAGTGAGCAGTTGGCAGAAGGCGACGGCAATGAGGTCAGTACCACCACGCGGTAGCGGGTGGGTCTGTCAAACTCTCTTGGCGTGAGGGCCTGCGGTACTCCAAACTAAGACCCAAAGCTCAAAGCACAATGAAAAACATCAAACCCCGACTCTTCGGTCTACTGCTAATCATCGTCGGCGCCGGCCTGGTCTACTACAACTGGCAACAACTCTGGTCGAAGGGCGAGTACTCCATGAAGCTCGCCTCCTTTGGCCCACTCATCGTAATCGGCGGCCTCTTCATGGTGTTGGTTCCGACCGCCGCGGGCAAGCCCGAAACGACGAAACAAAAACTGCTGGTGATGCTCGCGTTCGTCATCGGCCTCGCTGCTGGTCTGGTGAACTGGTTCCTCATGGACCCCGGCTTCTTCGGAAGA
>Ga0070682_100000089_pt1 | contig 82990 bp, 109 predicted proteins | sample KBSC63LmetaG_FD_64668 | JGI IMG/M metagenome (GOLD analysis project Ga0070682, IMG submission 64668) | Corn rhizosphere microbial communities from Kellogg Biological Station, Michigan, USA - KBS C6-3L metaG | ecosystem: Host-associated > Plants > Roots > Rhizosphere | place: USA: Michigan...
CCTACACTGCGTCCGTACTATGACGACGGGGCCGTGCAGATTTTCCACGGAGACTGCCGCGAGGTGATTCCTCAACTCGCTCCGCAGACGGTCGACCTGCTGCTCACCGACCCGCCGTACGGTCAGCAGTTTCAGGGTCAGGCGCTCATCACCGCGAAGGCGAACATTCGCGCGGACGGTGCGCGCCAGGGCATGCGACTCGTGCGGCAGATGCTCTTCGTGATCGTCGAAGAGGGCCGCGTCATGAAGCCCGACGCACACGCATATATGTTCTGTCATTGGGAGTCGTGGCCCGACTTCTACGACGCCGCGAGCAGCTACATGAAGATTCAGAACGCGCTTGTGTGGTTCAAGAACCGCGGCGGCAGCGGAGACACCGAGTACGAGTACGCGCGCGATTACGAGGTGATCCTCTACGGCCTGACGGGGCGCGGCCGTCCGCTCGCAGGGCGACGCGACGGCGCGGTCATCGCCGGCATCCCGCCGGTGCTCGGTGATCGGCTCCACCCGACCGAGAAGCCGGAGAAGCTGTTCCGGTATCTGATCGAGAAATCGTGTCCCGCCGGCGGCGTGGTGCTCGACCCGTTCGGTGGGGCAATGCCCGCCGCGCGCGCGGCGAAGGCGAGCGGCCGTCGCGCGATCGTGATCGAGATCGAGGAGCGGTACTGCGAGATTGGCGCTGAGCTCATGCGCCAGACGCCGCTCTTCACGCCGGCGCCGATCGCACCGCCGGCGGTGCAGATGGAGGGCGGCCTGTTCGGCGGCATGCCGGAGATCGCGCCCGATCCCGAGGAGGAGGCGATCGTCGAATGAGCACCGCGTGGCACGAGTTCAAAGGCGGTGGGCTCTGGTGCGACGTGCGCGGGTGCGGGCAGCCACGCGGCGCCGCCGTTCATCAGAAGTCGGTGCCGGCGCCACCGTCGACGGAGACCGCGCGGCCACACCGCTACGTCGCCAACCCGCCGTGCTGCACGTTCCCCTTCGACGCAACGGTGCATCTCGAGACGCGGTACGACCACGCGCCAGGTGCGCACACGATCGATGAGGCGTACGAAGAGTTTCACCGGAACAATCCGCGCGTGTTCGACGAGCTCGTAAAGCTGGCGCGCGAGGCGCGCGAAGCCGGCGCAACGCATTACGGAATCGCCGCGCTGTTCGAAGTGCTCCGGTGGCACCGCCTGAAGAGCGGCGAGGTGATCCCCGATGACGACGGCTTCAAACTGAACAACAATCTCCGGGCGGTCTACGCCCGAAAGATCATGGAGCAACATCTGGAGCTCGCCGGATTTTTCCGGACCCGAGCTCGAGCAGGAGAGGAGACGACAGAGAGCAATGGATAACAGAAAGTTGATGGGCATCATCCGCGCCCTGGTCGGCGACGAAGAGTGTTACGAGACCGTCGCGCGCGGTCGCGACAGCATGGTGTCAGCACACTGCACGAACATCGTGACGCATGTCGGTACGAGCGGCGACGCGCGCTGCGCCGAGCACTTGGCGCATTTCACGGAACAGGGCGAGGAGTATGTGTCGATCGTCGACGAGTGCGCGACACGGGATGGCGCCACACGTCAACTCGTCTACCTCGCATGTCCCTACTCCCATCCGGACCGCGCTGTCCGCGCGGAGCGGTTCAACGCCGCAAACAAGGCCGCCGGCGTTCTCATGTCCCACGGCTTCTTCGCGTTCTCGCCCATCTCGCACACCCATCCGATCGCCGAGGAATGCGAGCTTCCGAAAGGGTGGGACTTCTGGCAAGCCTTCGACCGCGCATATCTCGCGAACACGCGAATGCTGGTCGTGCTCTGCATCGACGGATGGCGTGAGAGCACAGGGGTCACGGCGGAGATCGCGATCGCGAAGGAGCTCGGCATTCCGATCACCTACATGCTGAGCACGGACGGCCTGATGACCGACGAGGAGCCGTCCGCGATTCTGACCGCAGCCGGTTCGTCATAGTGTAGAATGCGCGCCATGGAAGAAACCGACACGAAGCCCACCCGATTCAACCGCATGCGCGTAGCGGCCCTTTGCATCGTGGGCACGCTGCTGATCGGCGCACTTTGCTATGGCGCCTACCGGTTCATTGGCGTGCCGATCGTTCATGCCGTCGCCTACGCATGGCGCGCGATCACGACACTTTTCGGGACGGCGGACCCCAATCTGCGGCTGATCGTCGTCGTCGTTCTGATTCTCGGCATCGTGTTCGCCGCATCCCGCCGATCGGGTGGCGCATCGACCGACGAACCGCAGCAAAGTCCCGAGGCCTTCATGCTTCACGTCGTGGGAGAAAACTTCCGGCCGACGAGCATCATTCAAGTGAACATGTCGCCGGTCGCAACGACATTCGTCGCGCCGACGCATCTGACCGCGTACATCAGGCGCGAGATGATCATCAGCAATCGCGATGGCGTACCGTCGATGATCATCAGCGTCAAGCGATAGCACCCATCGAACAAGTCGGCCCGACCGGCGATGACCGCCGGCGCGCCGCAAAAATGAAAGGAGACGAACCCCGAATGAACGACCCTAAGCAGATACCCCCTCCGGATACTCCACCCGACACGCAGCCAGGTAATGGCGCCATCCGCACGCCCGATACCCCGCCACCCGGCGACGCCGATCAGCAGTCCACCGGCGGCGAGAAGGCCGAGGGCGCCGAGCCCGGACCTGAGCCGCAGACGGAAGCCGATGTCGAACTGCAGACGCAGGTGATCGACCCGGCCGACATCAAAGAGCGCGAGACGCCGGACGCGATCTCCCACACCGTTCCGCTCGACGTGGCAACGCTCGACGACTTCGCCGATCACGTCGGCGACGACTTCGCGCCCGTCGTCCGCCGCTTCCTGAATCAGCATCCCGGCGTACGGCCCATGATCACGGTGGCCGTCCACGCGCAGGATGCGATCGGACACGCACACGACTTCGACGCCGAGAAGAAGCTGGCGCTGGAAGCGGTGAACGAGCTGACGCGTCTCACCACGCACGTTCGCAACCGTTTCCCGAATTCCGCCGGCGGCAACATCGTCGACACCGTGATTCACCTGCTCGCGCAGGGGCACCCGCAGTCGGCCGCCGATGCCGGCCTCGCAGCGGCCAACGCTGGCCGGTAGAATTCGCAACGCAAAGGAGGATCGATGCGTCTCTCTCGCAATCTCGCATTTCTGCTCATGGTGCTCGTGGCTCTGCCGCTCTTCGCGTGGACCACTGAGCCGGTCATCCCGAACGTCAGCTTCACCGCCGCCGGCGACGCCAACGTGACCGGCGTCGTCGTGACCGACTACTCGTACGCAACGGGCAGCGGCAACGTCATGCACATTTCCGTTTCGATGACGGGCAATCTCTCCGAAGCCGCGCCTGAGCTCTACGTGAACATTCCCGGCGCCATGCGGTCTAACAGATCGCACCGCAGCGGCGGCGTGAATCTCACGGTCGGCAACGCGCGACCCGATGCCGAATGGTCGACCGCCGGGACGCAGATCGTGATCAAGCGCCGCGATGGACAGCAGATCACGGCCGGTCCGGTTTCGGTCGACTTCGTCATCGCCATCGACGCAAGCCCACGCTCATCCACACCGCCTACCGATACCGATCTGTAGCCGCGCCACGCCACCCTTCCCCAACTGCCACGACAGGGCGCCTCGCAAGGGGCGCCCTGTTCGTTTTTCCACTTGATTTTTTCCGGCAACTTGCGAAGTCCCATGCGGTTTGTGCGACTCTCCTGAAAACGGCCCCGGTCAAATCGGTCCCGCGGCCAACAATCGAGGAGGTTCGCAATGCGTCGTTTCCCGACTCTCGGATTCGTTCTCGCCGTGCTGTGCATGGCCCTTTCGGTGGAGACCGCCCGCGCGGGCGATGTCTCGCCGGGCAAGCTGTTCTACGCGAAGAAGACCGCCGCCTACGGCAACACCACGCCGGGATCTCACTGGCGCTCGGAGATTGCCTTCGCAGCTCCTCTCGACGCCTCGGTGTCGTTCAGCCTCACGGGATGTGTCCGCGTCGGACCGAGCCCGTGCGAAGGGCTTCAGATCGCCAAGGGTGGAGCTCGAGTCTTCGGAGCCGATTTCGTCACGCAGAACTTCAACGGTCCCACCATCGGTGTGGTCGACGTTCCGGTTGGCCTGTGGTCCGCGAGCTCGTTCCTCGAGTTCAACGACGGCACGACCGACATCGCATTCACCGCGCCGCAGATGCGCTGGGTGCTCGACAACAAACTGGACGACTACCGCGCCGCGACTGCCGCGCGTACGGGCGAGAAATCGACGTGCGCGACGTTTTTCAACGACAGCACGCAGCCGACCGCCGTGCAGATCATCAGCTATGGCGCTGACGGCCAACGCGCAAAGACTGTGGACGGCAACACCCCGCCGATCGATGTCTACGTCATCCCGGCCAACTCCGCAGCGCAGGGGTGCCTCGCTGACTGGTACACGCCGGACGGGAAGGAGCTCATCGCGAAAGGAGCGACCTTCGATGCCGGCAGTGTGCGCCTTTCGTTCGGTTGCGCTGGCGTCGGCCCGTGCCCGGCGCCGCAGCGAACGTGGTTCCTCGTCACGAAGGGGCCGCTCTCGGGTAAAGGCGCGACCGTCGAAACGCTTCCCGTTCAGAACGTCGGACCGGTGGAAGCGACCACCGCGAGCGTCGTGGCCCAGGCCGCCGCCGGCGCCGACTACCGCGACGCGTTAGTTCGTGTGCACGGCGATCCGTCGCCGCAGATGGCGGCCGCCATCGCGGAACACAACGCCATCGTGCGACGGATGCGCAGCGGGGCGGAGTAGCCGGCTACGGGAGCGAATGTGGATGACCGCATCCGCCGCATTTACCGGACTCTCCGTGGTGACCGCGGGCGACTGCAGCACAACGTGCTCGCCGCCATGGTCGCCCGCGGGGCCCGCGGTGCGGCGGATGTAGCCGAGGCAACGGATGGCGACGAAGAAGAAGGAGCCGAAGAAGACAGCACCCCCGCGCCGCAAGGGCAGCGGTGAGGACCGCTACCCGCGCCAGGAGAAGGGACGCTTCGGCAAATCCACCCCCGACCATCCGAACCCCGGAAAACCGATCGGAGCGACGAACTGGTCGAACCGCAAGATCGCGGAAATCGCGCGTGATTACCTCGACCGCGGCGGCGATGACGCGATTCGGTTCCTGCTCACGCAGCGCAAGAACCCGGCTGTTCTTCTCGCGACCGTCGAGTTTTTGACCGAACGCGCGGACGGCAAGGCGCCGCAAGTCGTCAAGCACGGGCTCGATCCGGAATCGCCGGAGGGAATGATCCTGGCGATGTGCGGCCAGGCGCTTCCGGGACAAGCCGGCAACAGCAACGAAAGCAATGGCAGTGGCAGCGACGAAAAAACAAAAAGGCCGTGAGGGAGGGAGACATGCAGCATCGCCGCGCAACTGACACCGCCGAATTCCCCGGAATCGAGCACGAGCGAGACAGCGACACCGCACAGGTAGCACGACACATCCTCGGCATGCCGCTGAACGCGCTCATCGCGATCGGATCGCTGATCGTGGCGCTGTTCGGCGTGTGGCTCGCGCAGGACCGCGCGATCGCCGCCGAGACGTTGAAGCAACAGCAAACTGAGGAGCGCGTTCGAAAGCTCGAGCAGAAAGACGAGAAACGTTCCGACGCGGACGGCGACCTGAAGGCCGCGCTGACGCGCATCGAGGGGTCCGTGAACGCCCTGAACGACACGGTGAAGGACGTGAAGGAACGCGTCGTCCGTATCGAGGATCACCAGCAGCAGGGCGGCGGAAAGTGATGAGGGGGTAGAGCGCGGCCCGACCCGCGCGACGGCAGGGCCGCCGGCGCAATGGATTTATCCGTCCGCACGCTCATCGGGCAGAAGCTCGAGACCTGGTATCACGATCCCGTAGCGATGTGCTACGACGTGCTGCCGAGGGAAGAGCGTCCGCGCCCGCAGCAGCAGGAAATCCTGCATGCGATTTGGGCGAACGATGCCGTGCTCTGCGCCGCGCATCGCGGCTGGGGCAAGTCGCGCACCGAGGCATACGCCGGCATCTGCTTTCTGCCCACGCACGCCAACTCTCTTCTCTTCACGATCGCGCCGACGTGGGAACAAGTCCTCAAGGGCGTGTGGATCGACATCCGGCACCTGTGGGCCGTGTCGAAGCTGCCGAGCATCTTCCCGCAATGGCGCGTGATGACGCACGAGATCGTGACGCACCCGCTCACACCGAAATGGCGGGGCGTCGGTGTCGCTGCCTCGGAAGTGCAGAACGTCGAAGGTCAGCATCCGGCGGCGGGACGCCCTGCGATGGTACTCGCCGACGAGTGCAAAGCGATCGGCGACGAATTCCGCGAGTCCGTCAAGGGCATGCTCAAACACCCGGAGTCGCGTTTCGTGGGCATCGGTACGCCTGGCATTCCGTTCGGCTGGTTCTACGAAGGCTTCACGTCGAAGCGGCGCAACTACAAGACGTTTCAATTCCGCGGCGATCAGTCGCCGGATCCCGAGATCAGAGCGCACGTAGAGAAAATCGGGAACGAGGTGGGATGGGACGATCCATTCTTCCGGCAGCAGTGGCTCGCGGAATTCACCGGCGCCGACGAGGGCGTCATCATCCCGCTCAAGATCGTGCAGCCGGCCATCGGCCGGAAGTTCGCGTACTCGTCCACCTGGCGCAAGATCATGAGCGTCGATCCCGCCGGCAAGGGCGCGGATCACACGGTGGTGACGTATCGATACGGCCCCGTCACGATCAAACAGAAGGCGTGGCAGGGCTGGGACATCATCAAGAGCGAGCGCGAGGTGATCGCGCTGATTCTGGAGTGGCGTCCCGAGCGCGTTGTTATCGACGAGACGGGACTCGGCGAAGGCATCGTGTCGCACGTGCGCGACGCTCTACAGGGCAGCGGAATCGAAGTCGTGGCGTACCGCAGCGGCGATCGACCGCGCGATCGCGAACGCTATGAGAACCGCAAAGCCGAAGACGTATACGCGCTGCGCGAGAAGTACAGAGAGGGCGCGAAGGAGATCGAGAAGGCGCATGCCGAGCTGCGCGCTCGACTCGCCCACCTGCGCCTGCAGGACGACGTGGTCACGAAAACATTCGACTACATTCATCGCCTGACGTACGGAAACTATTCGGCCGAGCAGATCGCGGCGGTTCGTCCGGGATCACCCGCGGCGATGGCGCTCGCCGACGAGATCGCAAAGAAGCTGACGGTCGGCATCGGCATCAGCGTGCCGAACGAGCCGAACCTGGTCGGTCAGACATGCTCGTGGACGGCGACACGATCAAAGGCGAGCCGCACGATGGTGGTCGATCCGAAGGACTCACCGGATTACGCCGACAGCGACATGATGGCGTACGCGGTCGACACGATCGGCTCCTCGCTCAAGGGCACTGACCTGAGCCTGCTCTGATTCGGCGTCGTGTAGAATGCGACCGAGTCAGCGCGGTCCATGGTGTCGGAGGAGACCTCCGGACTGGCGCTCTTCGGGCACGTCGGAATGCCACATGAAACAGCGCCGCGCTGACATCATTCGATTGAGGTGAACTGATGGAGCAGACCTTTCAGGAACGAATCGAGAAGAAGCCGGACGGCACGCCGCGCCACCCTTCGACCACCGCCGTGCTGCGGCACTTCAAGTTCGACCATCTGCCGGCACATCTTCAGGCCGTGAGCGAGCCGTGTTCGCGCCTGGCGTTCAAGATGGCGGACGAGCTTCCGGAGGGACCGGACCTGACGTGCGGTCTGCGCGACCTGCTTACGGCGAAAGACAACTTCGTCCGGTCGCTGGTCAAGTAGAACGGTCGCCCGTGCGTCATCCGCCGCGGATTGATCACCGCCGGCGAGGTGCGCATTGCGCGGTTCGAATCCGCGCCGTCCCGCTCAGCGGGTCGTAGACGAATGGGTAAAGTCACGGGCCTGAAAAGTACGCGCGAGCGGCGTCTCGATCGGATCGCCGCTCGCGTTTTCTCGCGCCGTTTTGCTACCTTTCCCCTGTAGCAGACACCGGCAGGGCCGAGTATCTGCGCATCTCCAAAGGAGCCGCGCATGACTCTCGGCACGACGCTGACCGCCGGAACCGATCAAGTAACGTTCGCCGACAACATCGCTCCGTCCGTCGTGATGAACAGCACGACCACGGACCTCGTTCGCTTCTTCCGCGACTACGCGAACAACGGCAAGAACCCCGAGTACACCGCTTTCGAGGCGCGCATCAACTACGGCTCGACGCCGTTCCGCCGCACGCAGGGCGCGGGGGTATGGGAGTTCATCAACGACGCCGTCGACGGTGCCGGCGGGTTCGCGAACGGCGCCTATCTCTTCCCCTTCAAGCTCGAGCTCGACGCGCAGAACTATCCCACCCTCAAGTATCGGAAGCGGCAAGAACAGGCCGACTACGACAACTTCGCGAGCCACGTCTGCAACACGCCATGGGATGTGATCGTCGAAGCGGCCGACATGATCGAGCGGAAGGCCAAGGACGGCACGCCGGCGGCCGAGCTGCTGGATGAGTTCTGGCACAACTGCGATCGCCATGGGACGGCGATCCTCGACTTCCTCGAGTTCGCCCACAAACAAGCGCGCCGGTTCGGGACGGGCATCATCATCATGGACCGCCCGCCGTTCGTCAATCGAAGCGAGGCGGACAACCGCAAGGCGGAAAACCGTCCGTGGGTGTATGCCGTTCCGACGCAGAACGTCGTGCACTGGGAGTTCGATGAGCATGGCGAGCTCGCCGGCATCATCGTGCTCGAGCCGCAGCTCGCCGCGGCGGAAGACGGCGGCGGTCGAAAGTCCGCCACGAACATCCGCGTGTGGACGCGCGACCAATGGGCCGTGTTCCGTCAGACCGACGAGAAGCGGCAGGACGGCACCATCGGCAAGATGCCCGGCACCGCGGAATCGTACGAGATGATTTCGAGCGGCACGCATCGCCTCGGCGAGGTACCGGTCGTGGCAATCTACAACGACCCTCCGAAGCCGGGCCATCTTCTCGCGCACAGCGAGATGCTGGATGTCTCCCGCCTGGCGCAAACCGTCTACAACATCGACAGCGAGTCGCGTGAGATCGAGCGGAAGTGCGCGCTGTTCCTAGCGATCCCGGTCAAGTCGACCGACGCGTTCAGCGAAAAGAAGGCGATCCTCTCAACCGAAAGCGCGCTGCTCGTCGACGGTGACGCCGGCCTGCCGGCGTGGATTTCGCCGGACCTCGCCATCCTCGAAAAGCTCGACGAACGGCGCACGGCGAAAAAGAACGACGCATATCAGATGGCCGGCCTCGGTGCGCTCGTCGGCACGACCGAGAACGTGAAGACCTCGAGCGGCTACCACGCCGAGGTTGAGGTGAAGAAAACCGAGCGGCGCATCTCGCGTCACGCAGCCATGCTCGAGGCGGCGGAGAAGCGTCTCGCGCGCCTGTACCTCAAGTTCTACGGCATCGACGCGGACAAGCAAGACGATCTGTTCACGATCACCTACCCGCGCGAATATGGCGTTCGCGACATGGATGGTCTGGTGCTTCGCACGCAGAGCATCCTCGACATGAACTTGGGCGAGACGTGGGACGGCCGCACGCTCGAAACGCTGGCAAATGCGCAGTTCCCTCGCATGACCGACGCCGAGATCCACGACATGATCGAAGAGGCCGTGAAAGAGCGTAGCGCCGTTCGGAAGCAACAGCAGGAGCTCGACCGGGTAACGGCCATGGCGAAAATGATCGCGAAACCGGAGGCCGGTCTAGGAGCGGCGTCGAACCGACCGGGCGCACCGGCGCCTGGCGGCGGCGCGCCGAAGAACCCCGCGGCGAAGCCGCCGGCGCCGAAGCAAGCCGCAGCGCGCCCGAAATAGGTCATGATTGCTCCGTAAAAGGAGGAGGCATCTCATGTTCAAGGTTTTTGTCGGAAGAGACCGAGGCCGCGGATTCAATTTCGTCGCGACATATCTCGATGACGGTGTGTCGTGGGCAGACTTTCTCATCTCCCTCGATCTCCAGGGAGCCGAAGCCGACGCGATCTACTGGACCGCGCAGGACACGAGCCGTTCAGCGTTCATCGGCACGGGCGTGGAGCAACAAGGCAACGCCATCTACGAGCATGTTCCGCAAGGCGCGGTCGGTCCGACGCTGGAGGACGGGAACGTCATTCTGTTGAATCCGGTCGTGCTGCCGGAATCGCTACGCGTTCGCTCCGTCAACGGCCAGACCGGAAACGTGCACGACATCGCGGCGGCAAGCCTGAAGACGGCAACGGGGTCCGTGGACGTTGCGGCGGCCACTGCACCGAGCACCGGTCAAGTTCTCACCGCCGTCGATTCGACGCACGCAACGTGGCAGAGCCCCGCGGGCGGCGGAGCTGCGAGCGGCCTCGCCTCGCAGGACGGCGTGGTGAACGTCAGCAATTCGTCCGGACCCCTCGCAGGGCAGATTCTCACCGCGGTCGACGGCACGCATGCCGAATGGCAGGACGCGCCTGCCGGTGGTGGTGGCGGAGCGGCGGTTGCGGCGAAGCGACTGAGCACCAACCTCGGCTCCTCCACGACGCCGTACGACTATCAGCAAGTGTCCGACCTGCAGATCCCGTTCGTCGGTGGCAAGACGTACGCGTTCGATGCGCTGCTGGTGTGCGTGTCGATTTCTGGAAGCGGTATCTCGGCCGGAATCAATGGAAGCTGGGTCGACGGAGCGCCTTCGGATGTCATTTCGGAGACGCTCCTTTACAAGAGGAGCCTCGGCGGCGGGTTCACCACCTTCGACAAAGGCTACATCGACACGTCGGACGAAGGTTCGAACTGGCCCGGACAGCAGACCCTCGACGTGGGGACGCCGACCGGGAATCAGCTCGTCTCTTACCGCATCCACGGATCGTTCACGGCGAATTCGGACGGCTATCTCGTTCCATGGTTCTCGATCACCACGGGCAGCGATCAGGGCTTCATGCGCCGCGGTTCATTCGTGAGCCTGACCGAATTGATCACGGCATAAATCTATCGAAATGGCGTTCGGCGCGGGCAACCGCGCCGACATAACTGAAGGAGGAAACGCCCCATGCGTAATGCCCGCTTACTGTTGGTCCTGATGATCGCACTCATCTTTTCAGCGGCCGCTCTCGCGCAGGAGACGCCGATCGTCGCCCGCGTCACGTTCGTCACCGGAAAGAAGCCGGCCTCGAGCTATTGCCGCGCCGGCACCTTCACGCTGTGGTTCGACGGCACGGTCATCCGCAGCGGCACCAGCGCCGACTGCACGACATGGCCGGAGTTCGGGCCGAACGTCGTGAAGAACGCTCACTTCGTTGTGCCCGGTACTTCGACGCCGACGCTCGGCGGTTGCGGGACTGGCGCGACGATCGCCGGAAACGACAGCGTCGGGCGCGTGACGCTCGGCTCGACGCCTGGCACATGCGTGGTCACCTTCGCGACCGCGTGGACCAACGCGCCCGTATGCACCTCGTACAACGAGACGCAGCACAGCGCGACGTTCCACCGAAACTCCGCAGTTCCCGGACCGACGCTCGGTATCGTGGTCTCTTCGTCCTCGGACGCCAATACGCCGGCGCAGAACGACGTGATCTCGTACACCTGCGCAGGCTATTGACGACGCTCCGCGTCCTTGCTACCGTAGCGATCAAACAACGCGCGACGCTGACCGCACACAGCTTCAACCGTTCAGGGGGCCCCGGCCACGCGCCGGGGCCCTTTGTTTTTGGTGGTGGGATCCGGCGGTCACTTCTTCGCCGGCGGCGTGGTGACGACATGCACCTCGTGCATGCTCACGCGTGTGGTCTCCGGGACGTTGGCGTAATTCGCCTTCTGCCAGCGATCAGCTTCGTCGAACGTGGCGAACGTGCCGTAGTGGAAGAGTTGCCCGCAGCGCGAACCGACACCGGTCTCCACGCGAACGATCCAGTAGTCGGCTGGCTGCTGCAGGGTCGTCTCACCGCACGCGTAAACGCGGACAGTGAGAGCGAGGGATACGAGGAAGAGGACAACGAGGAAGAGTCGGATTTTCATGGTGTTGCTCCTTTCACTACAGAAGACACCACGAGTCCGAAAATTGTGGCGCGAGTCAGGGCCGCCGGCGGCGCAGTAGATGCCACGCCGCCAGACCGAGCCCACCGACCGCCAACGCGAGCACCGCGCCAGTCGCCTGACCGAAGACGACGTACACCGGCCGCGCGACCGCGGCGACGGCCACGACGCCGACGCACGCGGTGCAGGTCCCGAGAAGCAAGAGAAGCGGCAGCACGAAGAACGCGCCGATCGCGGCGCCGGCGCCAGCTCCGACAGCGTTCGTGATCCGGACAGGCGTAGGTTGCTGGTCGTTCATCAGCGTCGTCCTCAATGCGGCGTCGTGCAGGAAAGCGTCGCGCCGCCGATCCACACCCACAGGCAGGGCTTCGGTCCGCCGGCGCCGTAGCACTCGCCTTTGGGGATGATCTGCGCGGCGTCGACCATGGTCAGCGTCAGGCGAATGCCGTCCGTCCCTTCGTCGTCTTCTTCGATGACGACGGGGACTTCGAACGCATGCGTCTCGCGGAGATGAGCGACGGCCATCTCTTGCAGCGCCTCCTGGGTCTCTGGTGCGGGCCCGATCGTGTCGCACTTGGCGCACGTCACGTCCTTCCACCACACGCCGGTGATCTTGATGCTGAGCGCCGAGATGAGTTGCAAGCGGATCACATCCGTGCGCCGGCGGTCGATCTCGTCTGCGAGCTTCTGACCGAGACGCGCGGCAACGCGCGCCATGTTGTTCAGATCATCGGCCGAGAGCTCATCGAATATGCCCATGAGCGTGTTGTCGTCGCCCTCGGCCGCCGCCTGCATTGCTTCTGCTGCCATATGCCGGACCATCATTCCACTCCTGGCGGCGCAACTGCGCGCCCGTTATCTACTCTTCCAACTTCAACGCCGACACGGCGATCGTCACACGTCCGGCAGATCAGCGCGAATACTTCGCGCGGCCACAAGTCGTTCACTCTGCCCCATGCATGGCCGTCATGCTGCCGGATGATCGCGTTCACTTGCTCGCGCACGGCTTTCGCTGCGCGTTGTCCAGCCGCATAGGCCGCGGCGCTGCGTTCTTGCGGTGTCATGCCGGCCCCGGCCTTTTTTCAACGCCTTGCATCTGCATTTGCCGCGTGATGTTGTTGCGCACGAACCCGACGCGACGATGTTCCGCCGGCGGCATCTCACCGCGACCATGGCGAAGCGGCCAGTGGTGAGCCAGCGCCTCAAGGCCCCACATGATGCGCTCGACCTCGTACTGCTGAAGGAGAAGCGCGAACAGGCGCGGCGTCTGCGTGTTCGGCTGATTATTCGCTGTCGCGCCGCAGAAGTCGGCCAAGCGACGAGATGCGCGGAAGACATTCAGCCGCTCGCCGGGGCTCATGTGCTGCACGGCCTCGAGGAGCGCCGCGTCGTCGCCAGCGACGGCCGCCCGCATCGCATCCGTAGCTGCTCGAGCAAGAGCATCCGCGTAGCTTTCACGATGATCACCCATGCGCCGCCACCTTCACCTTGCGATCGTTCAGAAAGCGGCGCACCAATCCGGGGCCGCGGCCGTGGGACGTGAGGTGTTGCGCGAGTTGCGTCACGTCCGGGTTGCCGATGAAGAGAGCCTGCGCGCTTGCTTCCGGCAGATGGATCGATGCAGACGACGGGGCCCGGTCGTTCCCTTTCGCGAAACGCGCGTAGAAAATCACGGGGTGCTGCTGATCAGGATGCCGCGCGCGCAGCACTTCGAACCCGTTGCCAGGCGGTGAATCGATGACGCGCCATCCATGCGCCGCGAGCCATGCTCGAAAGTCTGGCAGGTGATTCCAGTGCAGCGTACAGCGATCAGCCACGGCTCCTCCGCTTGCGCGGCGCCGGCGGCGCGGCGTTGGCACCGCGGGCCGCCCACCGCGCGACCGCGGCCGCTCTCGCGCGATCGCTGCGTTCCTCCTTCGTCATCGCTGCGGCGCTGGCGCGGCCGCCCTTGGAGCTGATCTCCTGATGCTTGTTCTTGTGGGGCATTCGACAGGTCTCCTCTCTCAATGATTCGCGCTATGCGCGTCGGGGTGATCGGTGATGCAGTCTTCCGGCGTGAGCAGTTCGTCGCCGTGAGGGCAAACGAACGGGTGATCCTCGTCGCCGCGCGCCATCGCGTCATCCGCCTGGATGATGGCGAAGGCCGTGACGGTCGAAGTGTCGCCCCCGTAGTAGCCGTGGTTCGGATGCAGGAACGGATGCGCGCAATGCCGGCAGAGCACCGCCGCGGCGAGCGTCGCGATGCGCTTCTCCTCCTCATCTTCGCAGCGCGCCCGTATCTGGTCGGCGAACGCGGCGACATGGAGCCACAGCAGTCCGACCCGATCGAGCGCCGATAGCGAGGCCAGGACGCCACGCGGTCGCGCGTCAGCGTTGACGACGCGGGTCACGTCCTCGATGGCCCACGACTCGAGCACGTGAAGCTCGTTCATCGTCGGCTGCGGATAGAGACGATTCGCACGAGCTTCAGCCGCTTCGCGGATGCCCTGCTCGACTTCCTTGATGTTGGCAATGCGGCCGATCATGCCATCCTCCAGCGGCGGACCGGCTGCCCGTCGTTCGTGATGATTCCGCGGCGGTGGAGTTTGGCGAGCGCGGACGCGATGCGGAAGCCGCTGACCGCTTCAGCAGAGACGCCGTGGGAGGCGGCAAGGCGATGGGCAGCAGCGACGATCTCGCGGCACGTCATGCCGCGCGTCTTGTAGATGCCCTCGGCGTCTTTGATGACCTGACGGACGAGACGTTCGAAAACGGGGAGGCTGAGGTGCTTCGGCTTCGGCCCAAAGCAAACCAACTCGCGGGGAACCATGTTCGTCGTTTTCATGATGATCAATCTAATGCTTGCCGGTTAGCATGTCAAGTGGTGCGGACGCTCAGAACGGAATTTTTTTGAATGTCTCGCGCGCCGCGTCGAGGGCCATCTGGCGGGCAACGGCCTCGCCGCCCTCGTTCTCCTCCACGTTCGCAGCGGCGTAGTAGGCGCGCTGTTCGATGTCGAGCAGGTCGTTGAGGATGCGCTCGGCGTCGGCAGCGTCGGACCATGTGATTTTCGCGGCGCCCGTCGCCTCGAAAAGTTGCGTCCGCACACGGTCGAGCATGTTTTCGAGCACACCCATGGTGTCGGCGAGGTGGTTGGCGGTGATGGTCTGCGGGTCGTCTTTCTTCGTCGTTTTCATGGTCACAATTTATGCTCACCGCTTAGCATTGTCAAGTGGTATATACGATTTATATAACTGCCCGATGCGCGGATGGCCGTTCGTCATGGTATAGAATGAGGCGCTATGCGGCACAGGATCGGCGATGGCCCCGTGATTTGCAACGGCACGACGCACAGGCTCCGAAAGGCGGATTCGTTCGTTCTTCTCGGCATCTGTCCGGCGACGATGATCATCTCGGGATATGTCGGGCCGTGGAACGCTCGGTCCGCATTCGAGCAGTCGCGCCTGCGTCAAAGCGGCCGGACTTGGCGCGCAGCCGAGCGCGCACTCAAATGCATATTCCGCGGGTTTCACGTCTTGCTCGTGGCGGACACCATGAGCAATGCGGAAAGGTTGTTTCGTCGGCAGATGCTCGACATCGCTCGCGCGTCACACGGCCTGAAGGAGTCGGATATCCCGCGGCACATGATTGAAGTCTCCGGGATGTGGTTCCTTGCCGAACGCCTCGCCGGCAAGCACTCGCAGCGGTGGCGCATCATCTTCGACCACACCGCGAACATTACTGACCAGGTGCGCCAGATGATCGCGGCGGATCCCGCTCTCGTGGACTGGGCGGATGCGCCGGCGAGTGACGCGCGTTTGTGGTGGCGCCCTTCCATCACGAAGCATTCCGAAGCCATCTCGCGAAAGTGTTGGCGATGCCGTGCGGAGCGCGTGTTCAGTTCGCCGTCTGCTGGAGACGTGCAACCTTGAGCGATCCGGTTCCGTGGCAGTGCCCGTGCTGTGGGATGATCTGGTCGCCCAACATGGCGTTTTGCTTTTGGTGCTCGCCCATGGGCCAACTGAACGACGAGGTGCGCCTCTATCACGAGTGCCCTCGTCACGCCGACGTAATCGCGAACGCATTCCGCGCGATGGAGCGCGAGGCCGACGAGAAACACGCGAAACGCGAGCCGTTCCGCGTCCCTCGGCGTCCGGACATTTCGCGGCGGAGCGAATGACGCGCATTCGTCGTCATGTATAATGCGCGACCATGAAAGCCCGACGTGAGATAGTCGTCGATCCGCGTTTGATTCGCGCGGCGCGCGATGTGGTGCGGCTGATGGACCGCCCGCTGTTCGGTGATGCGAAAGAGGCGGCCGCGGCATGGCGTGCCGGGACACGGCTCGCGAACGCGCTGCGACAGCACAGGGAGAAGGAGCGGCGCAATGCCCGAGCCTGAGACGTGCCGCGGCTGCGACGGCAACTCCACGGACGCCACGCACACCTGCAGAGCGAAGGGCTGCCCGCCCGTGATGACGTACGGCTGCGGCATCCGACAGATCAACTCCGGGGACGAGGAGCATCGCGAAATGATGCGGCAACTAATGTGGGCGGCGTACGACCGCCTGAAGGAGCACGCGTGAAGAGCAAAATGCACGTGTCCAGCGATCTATCCCTGCCGATCGAAGTCGCCACCCAGGCGGTCGGCATCTTCGGCATTCGCGGTGCTGGGAAAACGAACACCGCCGGCGTGATGGCCGAGGAGCTCCTGACCGCGAACGTGCCGGTCGCGATTATCGATCCGACCGACGCATGGTGGGGCTTGCGCTCGAGTCGCGACGGGCAGAGCGAGGGATTCCCGGTGTTCATCTTCGGCGGCGGTCACGGCGACTACCCGCTCGAGGAACACGACGGGAAAGTGATCGCCGAGTTCATCGTCACCGAGCAGGTGCCGGTGGTCCTCTCGCTTCGGCATCTGCGCAAGGGCGCGCAGCGCCGCTTCGTGACGGAGCTCTGCGAGGAGCTGTACCACCTCAAAGGCAAGGTGGAGAACCGCTCGCCGCTCACCGTGTTCATCGACGAAGCGCCGTCCTTCGTGCCGCAGAAGGTCATGGGCGACGTGGCGCGCACGGTCGGCGCCGTCGAAGACCTCGTTGCGCGCGGACGGAACGTCGGCTTCGGCGTGGTGCTGATCGCGCAGCGGCCGGCTACGCTCAACGCGGATGTGCGAAGCCTCTGCGACACGATCATCACGCACCGCGTGACGGGCAAGCTCGATCGCACGGCGTTCCGCGGGTGGATCGAGGAAAACGCGACGGTCGAAGAGATCGACGCGGTGCTCAAGAGCCTCGCGACCTTGCAGAACGGCGAGGCGTGGGTATGGTCGCCTGTGCTCGGGGTCATGCGCCGCGTGCAGATGCGCATGCGCGAGAGCTACGACAGCTCGCGCACGCCGAAGCTCGGCGAGCACGTTCGGCCGCCGAAGAAGCTCGCGGAGATCGACAAAGAGAAGTTGCGCGGGAAGCTGGCCGCCTCGGTCGAGCGCGCGAAGCAAAGCGACCCCGCCGAGATGCGCAAGCGCATTCAGGTTCTGGAGCGGCAGATCGCGAAAGGCCAGGGCACGCCGAGCGAATTGCAGAAGGGGATCATCGACGATGCCCGAGCTCGAGCAAAGGAAGCCGAGGCCGAAGTTCAACGCCTCACCGCGACGGTGCGGGAGTTGCGCGGGCGGCTGAAGCGCGCCTACGCGCACGCTGTCGCGATCGAACAGGAATCGGCGCTCGACAACGAACCGAAAGCGGCGCCGGCGCCGAGCCATGCGAAGACGTTCTTCCTCAACGAACAGCATGAGACGCACACGAGCAAGCGAGCACCGAAGGAAGCGCCACCGCGGCGCACGGCCGCGCCGGTGGCGCCGGTCGACGGAGACTTCACGCCGAACAGCGCGCAGCAGCGCGTGCTGAACGCGCTCGCGTTCTACCGCACGGTCGGCGTCGACGCGCCTGGCATCAAGCATGTCGGATTCATCGCCAAGATCAAGGCGAGCGGCGGTCACTTCCAAAACACGGTCGGGCCCCTGTCGTCACGCGGTCTCATCGAGCGTACGGACGGGCGAATCTCTCTCACCGCCGCCGGCGAGCCGTACGCCGTCGCGCCTGACACACCGCCGACGCTGCGCGATTACCACGCAGCCATCCGCGACATGCTGCGGACCGGCGCACAGCAGCGCGTGTTCGACGCGATCGCGGAGAGGGGCAGCGAGGCGGCCACTGTCGAGGAGATCGGAAAGGCCGCGAACATCGACCCGACCGGCGGCCACTTCCAGAATTCGATCGGCCCGCTGGTGACGCTCGGCGTCGTGACGCGCTCAAAGGGGATGGTGCAGCCGACCGACGTGATGTTCCCTCCGGAGCTTTCATGAGCGACACAGCATGCATCTATCGCTACCGCATGACCGATCGCGGGCGCCTCTGCGGGCGACTGGAGGCGGATCACTGCCCTGCGAAGGGCGACGCGGCCGGTCCGCAACACGCCGACGCGTGCAAGCTGAACACGGATTTCGATGTGCCGGGTGTGAAGCGCCGCCGCATGGTCCATCACGTTTTTCATCGCGGCAGAACTGCAGGAGGAAGTCAGTGAGCATCGAATGTGGTGAATGCGAGAACGTCGTCTATGCCGGCCACGCGCTCGGTTGCTCCCGCGCGCGGTGCACGCAGGACGTGATCACCGAGGCGCACGAACGTCGCGAGTGTGGTCGCAAGCGGGACGATCCGATCCATGCGCCGGGCGCCTACAGGTACGACGGCGGGGTGATCGGGTCCCACATCCCGCACGAATTCACCTATGTCCTCAAGGACGACGAGGAACAGTGATGGGGATGAGGATGCGTTTGCGGCCACACGATCACCTTTCGGGGCGACCAGTCCCGCCTGAGCGGGTGAAGTATCTCGCCGACTTCTTCGGCCACTTGGAAAGGCAATGGGCTGCGGCCTCCTCGGCCGGCGATGTCGAGAGGCTGAATGTCGCATACCGCAGACTGGGCGGCCTGACTGACACGTCGCATGAGATCGTTCCCTGCCTGCGCGAGCTCGCCGACATTCTCGCCGGCGGCACCTTCGTCCACATGACCGAGATGACCATGCCGCCGGTCGTCGATCGCGAAGCTGGCGCGCTCGCCGTTATGACCTTCACCGAATGTCCCGTGGAAGGCTGCGCGCTCTGCGTCGCCAAGGTGCCCCGCTACATGATCGCTGCCGAGAATCAACCATGAGCCGAGAGCAGGATCTGACGTGGGCCGTCGACGCCGGCGTCCTGGTGGTGGCGAGCCTCCTCACCACGCAGGAGTACGGGCACACGGTGACGCGCGCGCAGAAGCGCACGTGTCTCTGCAGATGGTGCGAAGCGCATCGGTACGTCATCGACCACGAGTCGGACGTTCAACCCGAAAGTCGAAAGACATACCGGCAACTGGTCGCCGCGATCGCGCGCAACGAGGCAAAGATCAAAGCCCGCCCGAAGAGGGCATGGAAGGTGTCCTGAATGGTGATGATGAAACGAATGCCGCGCGCGTCGGACGCCGTGCGAGTCCCGCATTTGATGTTCCGCCACATCGGTATCGACTTCAACCGCGACGATCCGCGCCCGGAAATCACGGCGGATGTCGAAGCCTTCGTCGACGACATGAACGAGCTGCGCGAGCTCTACGACGCCGGCGCGATCGACATCGGTCACGGCAGCGCGCTTGTGACCGAACCACCGCACTACGCACTGCGTCTGGACCGGTCGATCGACATCGAACCGCCATGGTCGTCGAGTAGACCAGTTCTGCGCGGCAGCGGCCGTGTTTACGCGCGCGACCGAGAAGGCGGTCCAATCATCATTCTCGTACGAGTGCCGTTCCAGCGGCGACCGTGGCGCATCACGATCGAGCTTGACCACGGCCGGGACTGGATTCTGCCGCGGGAGCCTTTGACGATGCGCCAGGCAGGCCTCGCCGAGATGATCATCCAAAGCGCGCGACCGCTCTTTCGAAACCGAGGTGGGAGTACTTCGAAATGACCAGCACAATCCCGATCACGCTTCCCGGCCTGACCGACGAGCAAGTATCGAAGATGTTTCCATTTGGCCTCGTCATGCTCGCCCACGTCGGCAGCAAGAGCCACGGCACCTACGTTCCCAAAGCCGACCCGGAGAGCATCGACGACATCGACCTCATGGGCGTCTTCATCCCGCCGCTGGCCGGCTACTTCGGCTTCGGCCGCCAACAGACCGTCGAGCGAAAGTTCGGCGAGTTCGGGCCGTACGACTGCGTGAGCTACGACCTGCAGCACTTCGTGACTCTGCTCATGAAGTCGAATCCGAATGTGCTCGGCATGCTGTGGATGCCGCCCGAGCACCTGCTCTACCGCACGCACGTCGCCAACACGCTCATCGAAAACCGCGACATGTTCGCCACGCGCCACGCCTACCAGAGCTTCGTCGGCTACGCGAGAGGGCAGTTGCACCGCATGACTCACTTCGACGCCGCGGCGCGCCTCCGGATGCAGCAAGTCGAGGACGAGCTCGAGCGCCGGACGATCCCACTGAACCTGACGCCAGAGGAGTTGCTGGACACTCGCCCCGATCTTTACCGCGAGGCGGGATCGTGGAAGCCGGGCGAGACAGGCTCGCGGCCGTTCCTCGAGGAGAAGGGTTGCGATCTCCTCGAGACCTACCGGCAGATGTGCAACAAATACACGAGCGGGTACATGGGGAAGAAGCGCCGCGAGCTCGTCGAGCGGTTCGGCTACGACGTGAAGAACGCCGCACACCTTCTCCGCCTCCTGTCCATGGCGATCGAGTTTCTGTCGACGGGCGAGCTTCACGTCGACCGGACCGAGCGCGACGCCGATCAACTCATGGAGGTGAAGCGCGGCGAATGGACCCTCGCCCGCGTGAAGGCGTGCGCTGACGCGTTGTTTTCTGAGGCCGAGATCGCGCACCAGCGGAGCCGTCTGCCGCTTCGGCCTGACCGGGAGGCGGTCGAGCGCATGCTCGTGCGGATGCTGGGCGACGCCTTCGCGGTGCCGTTGGAAGCGCGCGGGCATCTCGCAATCATGCTGCATTACGTGCATCTCGTCGCTAAGTCGCGCGGCAACACGACTGTTCTGGCTTCATGCCTCGCGGTCAACGGAGCACCCTGCGAATGGTGCAACGCGGGATCGCCGATTTCGACGCTGACGCTTACCGGGAGCGGCTACGGCTATCCCCACGGCGTCGATACGGGTGAGTTCCGGCGCCTGGTCGGCGAGATGAGAGAGCGAGGGTACGTGTGAGCGACGGCGTAGTGATGGACGTCGACGTGTGGCCGGACGGCACGATCTCGAAAGCGTGGTTCGACGCCTCGCGCCGACTGCGCTACATGCTCGAGCGCGACTTCCGCCCGAACCTCGTCGACCGGGAGCTCGCCGGCGCCGTCACGTTCGTGATGCTCAACCCGTCGACGGCTGACGCCCTCAAGAACGATCCGACCGTCGCACGGTGCTGCGATTTCGCGAAACGCTGGGGGTTCAAACGCCTCATCGTCGTCAACCTGTACGCGCTCCGGAGCACCGATCCGCGCGCGTTGCTGGCCGACGACGACCGCGTGGGCGAGCACAACGACCGCTACATCGTCCGCGCGGCCGAACAGAGCGATCGCGTCATCGCCGCATGGGGCGCGAACGTCACCGTGAAGCGCGACCGGCGCGACATCGATGTCTTGCAACTCCTGCACGGCGCAGGTTGCGATGTTCACGCGCTCCGCGTCACAAAGCACCGCTACCCGTCGCACCCGCTCTACATCCCGGCAGCCACGGTGCCCGTGATGTACCGGCGGCACCAGTCGTAAGGGAGCTCCAATGTCCGACCCGAGAGAACCAGATCCGCGCAGGGTGCAAGCATGGAAGACACGCAGGGCGAGGTACGGCACCGCGGGACATGCCCGCCCGTACCGCACGTCGCCTACGCCGGCGGATGATCTCGGAAGCCGCGCCCTCGCGTTCGTGCTGCGGCTTCACGCGCAGGGTGATCTGTCAGAGGGGCAGTGCAGCAAGGCGCTCGGCATCGACCGCGTGACGTTCCGTGCGCTCGTGGACGACAGGGCACCGAGGAGCCACCCGTGACGCGCCAGGACCGCACGGCAAGGTGGCGCGAGATCGCCGCGGCCATCGATCGCCACGTGGCTGCCGCGCTGCGCTTTCGGCCGGAGATGCGGCACGTCGTGACGACGGGTCTGGTCGTGGGGGAGCCCGACGACTCGTTCGCGGTCGGACTGATCGATCCGCCGTCATGCACGAGCGTCGTCGCTGGTTTCGTGGTCACGTGGGAAGAGGCGGCATCTCTCGACGCGAACGCCCTGGCCGATGGAGTTCGGCGCATGGTCATGGAGACCATTGCCGCGCTCGACGCCTCCCGCGCCGGCGACCGTAAATTCGGTGAAAATACGGTGTTGGAGCTCTGCCCAGTGCTCGACGAGGCTTCCTCTATCCCCGAAGCGGCATGGGGCCGCCTTGGGCCGATTCTCGACGGTGGCGAGCCAACGTGACGCCCCGGTTGAAGCCGCTGTGTGCGGTTTGTCGCACAAATCGACTCCCGCACCGGTGGGACGTGATCGACCGGGCCCGCCGCGACGGGAAGATCCTCACGTGCGGACCTGTCTGCGCGACGTTGCGGAAGCATCGGAAGCGGGACGGCCGCGGCACGAGGCAAGTGCCGGCGCCCAGTGCAGCTCTCCTCGAGACACGGCCGCGGCGCGTCTTTCAGGAGCCGGAGGACCTGCCGACGCACTCGGAAGCGATCGAGCGCGAGCTGCGCCAGGCCGAGCGCGAGGCCGAGGAGCGTCTGGCGCGTATCATTCATGGCTGAGCCATGGGGAGCCTGTTCGAAGAGATCGCGTTGTCCGAGATGACGCCGCCGCCACGCCTGGGTCGCGCTGGCGAGCCAATCGGACACATCGCGTGGCACGAGGAATCGCCTGACCGTGTCTTTTGCGGCGTTGCCTGTCCGTGGCATCAAGCGTGGGCGCCGATGCGCGAAGAGGTGCGCAAGACCAAGCAATTCCGCGAGGAGATCGAGCGCCGCGCCATGCGCCCGCCGATTTTCTGCCGGCCCACCTGAGAAAACCAGCCCGCGCGTCCGTCTCATGAGAAGCCGGATGTGCGGAGAAACGCCGCGAGTCTCGCGGCACCCGCCGGACCAGAAGGCACCACGGCAACGCGCTGAACGACCGCTGCAGTGAGCGGCCGCAGAGGCAGCGGGGAGGCGGCGTCCTGTCGTCTCCCCACCCCGTAGCGACCCATTTCTAGAAATTCGGGATTCGATTTCTAGAAATCGCGCGCGCCCTCTTGACATGCTAACCGCTAAGCATTACATTATGAGCATGAAAGAAATCGCATCGCTCCGACACGCCCGCCGCTACGCCGAGTACACCGCAAACGACCTGCGCGACCACTACGACCAGTGCGCCACGTGCTCGCCCGGCCGCGATTGCTCCCTGGCGCTGACTCTGAAGCGCAAAGCGGAGACCGCGGCGGACGACCTGAAGATGGCCCGCAAGCTCCGCAGCGAGCAGCGCCGGAAGTAGCAACCCCCAACCAACAACACGAGCCCGCCGGGGATGGAGACTCCGGCGGGCCGCACATCGCTCGCCTGATCGAAGGAAAAGGAGGCTCACCATGCAGACGAACAGCGTCCCGGTGGCCGGCACGTGCCCGGCATGCCGCGACAGCGCGGTCACGCAGCGTGACGTGTACGGATATGCGCGCGCCTACCTCTGCGTCACGCATCGATCGACGTGGGACGCTGCGGATCACCATGCGCACTCGAGCGGTTGCCCGTGGCCGCCGCGAGGCTGCCCGCGCTGCAAGACTGAATCTCAACCGCACCACTTGACAATGCTAAGCGGTGAGCATACATTACCAGTATGACAACGACGAACGTGCTGCCGCTCGCTCCCCTCACCACCGCCGACGACCGCTCCGCAACCATCCGCACCATCCGCAAGAACCTCCATGCCCGCGGCCTCACGTGGGTGTCGGTGGTCGGCGACCGCGGAACTGCGTGGGCGTGGATCACCATCAAAGCCATGCCGAGCAAAGGTAAGAACAGCTACGGCAGCATGACGGACGCGCAGTGTGCCGAGCTTGCCGCTGCCCTCGGCCTGGACATCGTGCATCACCAAGGCGTCTCCGTTGCCGGTAGCGACGCATACCGCGTCGAATTTCTCGACCGCAGCGCAGGCCAGACGCCCCGCATGATCGGCAAGCCGTACTGGGACTGAGCAGCGACCACCCGCATCCACCACCGAGAGAGGGGGAACGAAAGAGCCATGACCGCATCGCTCTTGCAAGACGTACGCGCCGCCGGCGAGGACTTTGAGTGGTATCCGACGACCGACCGCATGATCGACGCCGTCGTGCGGTGGATCGACAAGACGGCGAAGTCCGTGATGGACATCGGCGCCGGCGACGGCCGCGTGTTGCGGCGCCTGGCCGCTGTGTTCGAACACGAACCGCAGCTCTTCGCGATCGAGAAGTCGAACGTCCTCATTCAGGCGCAGCCGGAGAACGTCATCCCGGTCGGCACGGACCTGTTCGAACAGAACCTCGCGTGTCTGCCGGTCGATTACATCTTCTGCAACCCGCCGTACTCGGCTTTCGAGCTGTGGGCGACTGTCATCATCGAGTCAGGCCATGCGCGGAAGGCGTTTCTCGTCATCCCCCAGCGGTGGAAGGGTGACGCGTCGATCGCGGACGCGCTGAAGAAGCGCGGCGCCACCGCGCGCGTCATTCACAGCGATCACTTCCTCGACGCGGAGCGGCGCGCGCGCGCCGTCGTCGACATCGTCGAGGTGTCCTACCCGATGAAGGAAGGCCGTGGGTGGCGCAGCGATCGCGAGGTGCAGGACCCGTTCGATATCTGGTTCGACGAGCACATCACGACGTTCGACGAGGAAGTCGAGGGCGACACGTCGAGCAAGTACGAGATCGAGCAGCAGGCCCTCGCGCGGATACGGCACCTGGAGACGATCACCGACATGGTCGAGTCGTACACCGAGGAGCACGCGCGCATGGAGGAGAACTACCGCGCCATCTTCCACCTCGACTACGCGCTGCTGCGCGAGCTCGGCGTGAACAAGGCCGCCGTGCGCGACGGCCTGAAGGCGAAGATGGCCGGCCTGAAGTCGAAGTATTGGACGCTGCTGTTCGAACGGCTCGACACCATCACCGAGCGCCTGAGCACCGCCACGAAGGCGAAGTTCCTCGAGCGGCTGACCGGCCGCACCGCACTCGCGTTCACCGCCAACAACGCCTACGCCGTCGTCCTGTGGTCGATCAAGAACGCGAACAAATACTTCGACGAGCAGGCGGTGAAGCTGTACCGGGATCTGTCCACGCACGAGGGGGTGCTGCGCTACAAGAGCAACGTCCGGACGTGGCAGAAAAACGACTGGCGGTACAGCAAGCACTGGGACGAGGAGGACCGGCGGCCGACGCACTACGCGCTCGACTATCGCATCGTGATCGACGGCCACAGCGCGATCGGCACGGGCGAGTCCTGGCAGTACGACTACCCCGGCAACCTGCACAAGGGCAAGCATGAGCTCATCGCCGACATCATCGCGGTGCTCTACAACCTCGGGTGGCAGGCCCGCGGCACGCGCTCGACGGACCGCACGTGGTTCTCCGGCGAGTGGCAGAACTGGTATCAGCCGAACAGCACGGCGGTGCTCTTCCAGGTGAAGGCATTCAAGAACGGGAACGTGCACATGCGCTTCGCGCCCGACGCCATCAAGGCGCTGAACGTCGAGGCGGGCCGGCTGCTCGGGTGGCTGCCGAGCGCGGAGGCGGTCGAATCGGAGCTCGGCTACACCGCCGAAGAGGCGCGCCGCTTCTTCGCGTCGACGAAGATGCTGACGCCGCGGTCGGTGCGTCTCCTCGAGGGCGCGTGAAATTTCTTCGCCGCCCTCTTGACAATGCTCACCGGTAAGCATAGATTGTGAGCATGGAAACGACGAACGCAGTAGCCCAACCCACTCCCACCACCCCGCGCATCTCGAAAAAGTGCGCGTCCACGATCAAAGCCGGCGACACGATCAAACCGCCGGCACGCGAGTTGAGCCTCTGGCTGCGCCGCGATCTCGCCGAGAAGGGCATGACCGAGGCCGATGCCATCATGACGGTGACCGAGGTTAAACAGGGTGCGCCGGACAAGCGTGGCCCGTGGCTGATCATCACCGCCTTCATGCCCGACGCGTGGTATGCGCAGTGCCCGCGCGGCCCGTACCCGTGGCATTTCAACGTCCGCCCGGACACGCTGTGGCCGGTGGTGCAGCAGTGAGCGCCCCGGAACACGTGCGCACGCATCGCTTCGATGCGTCGACGCTCTATCTGCGCGACGACGGCGTCGTGAAATGCGGCGCGCACGTCGGCACGGAAGCCACGTACACGCCCGAGCGGTGGGACGCGGTTGGCGCCGCGCCGCGCGTCGTGGTCGACGGCATCGAACTGGATTGCGAGGATTCGCGCTGCGCACGCAGAGGAGACCAATAAATGAAGGAGTTCAGCGTCCCCGTCATCTTCACGGTCGATCAAGCCGACGACCAATACCACGCGAATCGCATCGTGCTCAACGCGCTCGAGCATGGCCGCCGCCGTGTCGCCTTCACAGATGACGCGGTCGAGTTTTTGGGCCTCGACTGGCGCATTGACGGCGACAACTCGGCGCTCATGAGCGTCATTCACGAGATCATCGACCACACGTCGCACGCATCGCTCCGCACGCCGGATCAAACGCTCGCGCTGGTGCGTGAAATCGCCATCAAGGCGAGGGATGCGAAGGAGGACAGATGAAGACATTCACCGTTCCAATGATGTTCACCGTGGCCGCGATCGACGGCATCGACGACCAGGGGCGCGCCACGATGCGCATCAAGACTCTGCTCGAAAGGCTGTGTGACGGCTTCGGGGAAACCACGCGCGGCGTCGACTGGGAATTCGCGTGGAGCGAGCACGCCGAGAGCGGTGTGGCCGTTTCAGCGACGGGCCTGATGACGGCGAAGGTTACTACGCCGGCGGAGCTCATCGAGGCGCTGGACGGCCTGCACACGCTCGCAATCGAGAACCTGGGCGACGACATCGCCGCGCCGTACGTTGAAGCTCTCGGCCGCGCCATCGCCGCCATCGTCAACATCACCGCGATCAAGAGGCCGACATCGTGAGCGACCCGCGCAACCCGAAGCGTCCGGACGGCCCGGATGGCGACTCCTGGGCCATTTGCCGCGGCTGCATGCGCGGCGCGCCACACGTGAACGCCATTCGTCACGCGAAGAAGTGCCGCGGCCGCAGCGTGTTCACCGTACACGGAGTGGACATGAAGGGCGGCGAGCCCGCGCGCATCACCAACCCGACGACGTTGCAGCGCATCGCCGAGGGTCTGCGCAGATACAGGGGGCACCGCTCATGAAGCGTCGACGAACGCGCCTGACAGTCCTCCTCCTGCGTGGCGTTTTCGATCGCTACACCGCGCGCGCCACAATCGAACAGGCGAAGTGCCGCGAGGGATATCGTCCCTTTCTCGTGCTCGAGTTTCAAAACCGTGCATCGGCACTCTCGCCGGCGGCGCAGGAGCGGATCGCTAGGAAGGCGCTGCGCGCGTTGGCCGAGGAGTTCGGCGTCGAGGTGGGCCCTACCGAGTACGAGAGCGAAGGCGGCGCGCGGATACGCCTCGGCGTCGACGACTGAGGTTTGACCGCCGTTCGTCATAGCGTATAATCGCCCTCGGGCCAATGAACACCGGAGGACGTGCAGAAAGCCGCGCGGACAGGACTGGACGCCTCACGCATGGCGTTATCGCATCACCGTGACGGCGGCCCGACTCTTTGACATCTGAGGTCACCGGCGACGCGCCGTAGCCTCCACATGACGAGCATCACGTTGCGCAGGAACGCCGCCGTGATGCTCGTCGGGGGCGCCATCCGCGGCGTCGGTTAAATGGTTCCGGACGGATGGGCATGCGGCATCCGGGATCGACGTATTCGGGGATCGCCAAGACGGTAAGGCACGAGATTTTGGCTCTCGCACGCGGAGGTTCGATTCCTCCTCCCCGAGCCAACCACAAAGCAAAGCTCCTGGGCGGTTTGCTGGTAGACGCGAGGGGATCAAAGCTCGGGACGGAGACCAGACGAGACTACGGCGGGTCCTTCGCAAGCGACCCGCGGGGCGGTGACGCAATCGCCGACATGCGCAGACCAGCGCAGCGTCGCGGGTTCCTCAGAGAACCCGAGAATGGTTCGGCCGGTGAAACGCCGGCGCTGCACCGACAGGTAACGGGGCATACCCCGAGAGAGGCCGCGAATCACGTAACCGCCCGCGCGCGTCCGTGACCGTTCGGCCGTCGATTTGAACCCGCACGAGGGGCCGCCGGTGATTCGGCGGGACGTTCCGCTCGAGCGGGTTGTAGCGCCGCAGCGCGGAAGGCGGCGCAAGTTTTTCGACAGGAGGGACGACATGCAATTCCCCGAACGACCCACGTGCCACCAATCCGACGTCCAGTCCATCGCCTTTCTCGGCAGAGAGCGTCCGAAAGAGTGGCCCGTCGACATGCCCGACTACAGGGATGCGAACGGTTTCCTCTGGCACACCGCCGGCGTGCGTCAGCACACCTACGAGCAGGTCGACGGCGAGTGGCGCGAGACGGGCGAGAAGTGGGAGGCCGAGCCGTTCCGCACGTGCGGCTACTGCGGATCGATCCACCCCGAGGACCTTCTCCGGTTCCTCGACGCCGGCGCGCAGCTCGGCGGCGCCGACTGGAAGTACGGATGGCCGCACAAGTTCTACGTCGAGAACATCCCGAACCCGCAGCCGGAGCGGCTGTACGTCATCAGCACGACGAGCCAGGGCAGCCGCGTGCTCGACGTGAAGTACGGCACGCGTCAGACCCTGCACGCGAAGTGGTACAACAACCACATCACCGACGATGGCTTCGACGACGAGGCCCGCGCGAAGCTCCTCGCCGCGCTCGAGCGCCACGCCGACATCGTTTTCGAGATCGTCGACGGGAAGCTCCACTACCGCGCGCCGTCCGCCGGCTACCAGCGCAGCAATCTGCCGTCGCTGCGCGACCTGCACAGCGAAGACGGCGACGTTCACCCGATCTGACGGAGGAGCTATGGGCTGGAGCATTGGATTCGATGAACGGTGGCAACGCGATGTCGGCTACGGCGTGCCGGCGATCTGCGATCAACCGACGTGCTTTGCGCCGATCGATCGCGGGCTCGCGCACGTCTGCGGCGAGCAACCGTTCGGAGGCGAGCACGGATGTGGCCTGTACTTCTGCGCCGACCATCTCGAGTACTCCCACCTGAGCGAAACCGACACGACGCGCTTGAGCCGTTGCGAGCGGTGCATCGCAGGGCGTGAACCATTCCGTCCCAAGGCCGACGTGCCGCGGTGGATCGCGTTCAAGCTCGCGGATGCGAGCTGGCAGCAATGGCGAGACGAGAACGCTGTCGAGGTCGCGCAGCTCCGCGCATTCCTCGCGGCAAAGGGGAAAGGCATGGATTTCGGCCGAGCACTCGCCGCGCTTCGGAGCGGCAACCGCGTCAAGCGTTCCGGATGGAACGGAGAACCGCTGGATCTCGTGCTCAAGACGAGCGCGGAAGTCGAACTGTCGTGCATCTACATGCGGATGGCGAGCGGTGATCAGTTCCCGTGGATTTCGCCGCAAGCCGACCTGCTCGCGTTCGACTGGTCGATCGTCGCGCCGGAGGGCGTCGAAGACACGCTGCTCGTGTGCTCGGCCGATTCGCGCAACGCCGTCACGATCACCATGGTGATCGCTGGACGCCGCTTCGACGTGATCGCGCAGACCACCGCGAACCTCCTGGCGTGCGCTCTGGAAGCCACCTCGCTCGAGCAGTACGACTGGCCCGTGATCGAGGTGCGCTTCGAAGACGGCACGTCCGCGACTCCGAGCACGCGCATCAGCGATGTGCTCGGCCGCGGCGTCATCTTCGTGAATGCGCCGCCGTCACGCGACGCCGTGCAGGTCAAGGCATGAGCGACGACGCCAAGCAAATCCGTTGTGACCACTGCCGCAAGCAAACGCCGGCGAACGACGCGATCGGTTGCGCACTGCTCTACTGCGAGACGTGGTTCTGCAGCAAGGAATGCCGCAACGCGCATCGCATGCAGGAGCACTGATGAGATACCGCGACCACCGCGGGGGCTTGGGGGAATCTCTTGCGACGCAACGGGAAGTGAGTACGTGGGACGAGTTGGTCGCCACGGTTCGCGATGCGTTGCGTGGGTGGTTCGTTTTCGAGGATTCGGCGCTTCATGTCGAGGCGTACGGCGGCGATGACGATCGCATTGGATGGAAGGACGTGCAGATCGTAACCGTCGACGGATGGGGGCCTGTCGGATTCGTGGAATGGGGCGACGCGCTCAGCCGGCCAGGCGCAAGCGAGAAGGAGAAGCGCACAGCGGAACGCCGCCGCGCTGTCGCTTTGGCGCGTGAGCGCATTTACCGAACGGGATGACAGTGATGCCGCTCATATTCGAAGATCCGGAGCTCTTCGCACGACGCCGCGACCGCGCGATGCTTGCGCTGATCGAATTCATCCACTGGAACATGCTGACGGAGCTCGGATGGCCTGGCGCTGTCGTGCAACTTGAGGCGGCCCGTGACGAGATGCCGGATTTGTTCGTACTCGAGCTCCTACGCTACGAGGAGCGCCACCGCCGGATCCCGGTCGTCGACATCGACGAGGTGATCGCGTGCGCCGAGGAATGGCCGGAGATCGCGCACCAGCACGGCTACACGAACGGCATCGTCGTCGGCGTCGAAGTCATCCGCGCCGTGCGGGCGGACGGCACGCCGATTCGAAACGAGGACTGGTGACCCGGATGAAGCGTTTCGCGATGAGCCCCGAGCAGCTAGAACGGTTGTACGCGGCCAGCAGACCGGTGATGTGCATCGTCGGAACGTGGCCCGGCCCTGTTCCACCAAGTCCCCAGGAGAACGCGAACCGCTTCTGGCAGCAGCTCGGCGACGAGATGGGTTTCGCATGGGAGACAGCGCGACCCATTGCCGGCGAGCCGGATTCGATTTTCGAGGCTGAAGAGACGCTTCTACATGCGGTCCGCAGCCGCGACGGTGTGCCGCCCGATGAACCCGCGCGCGTCGTGACGCTGATGAAGTGCGGCGGGGATGGCTGTTGGGCTTGCGCAGCAGGGGAGCCGCAATCCGTGCTCGCCACGAAAGACGAGTGGGAGGCCGCCGTTCGAAAGCTCGGGTCGAACCCCGTCGACGTGTAGGCCCATGCCGGTTGATGTTGAACTGCTCGGCCGCCCGCGCTCATGCCGCTTCCGCGGCCTTCCGCCGCCCGCTGGCGCCGTCTTGCGCGCGCGCCGCGCCTGGTACGTCGTGCTCGCCGTCCGCGCGACGCGCAGCACCGATTACCCGTCGAATCTGACCATCGGCCGCATCACCGAGACCACAGCGCGATCGCTCGCTGCCGCCGGCGCGCCGCGGTGGTCATTTGCATGGGACCGCGGCCGCCGGCGAAAAGTCTGACGGAAACTCTCGCGAGTTTCCCGGAAACATCAGCGTTTGTATCGCTCGATCGCGTCGATGTGCGTCCGCGCGATGCTGCACGGTTTGCGCGGACTGCACGTGGCGCAGGTCTGCTCGTGGTCGCGGAGCTCGCGGCGGGCGTGCTCGCAGCGGCGGCGGGCCTCGAGATCGCTGATGCTACGCGGTGGGCGGGCGGGGGCGGTTGCCTTGCGGCGCGTCGTGTTTTTCATGCTTCTACAGACACGGCCACGCCGGGAAGGTGGCGCGGCACGATCTAGATTCTTCTATGACCCCATAGAAGCGAGAGCAGCTATCATCCCGGACGGCGAAGCGCGCTGCATGGCGGCGCGGGTGTCCAGCGGTCGACGCCGTAACATTCGTGGCGGGCTCACTCGACGGAGCCGACAGCTACGGGCGCGTGGACGACAAGCGAGACGATTCCCCGGTGCAGCGCGTGAGCCTCCAACTTTGCTACGCTGGCGGCCGATGAAGGGCGTCATCCTCTCCCACGTCGAGCAGGTCGAATACATGAAGGAGCGTGCGCGTCAGCTCGCCGCCGAGATGGCGTCGAAGCTCGATCCGCGCGAGGCCGTCAGCGATCCCGCCGCATTCGTTGAACGCCTGCTGATCGCACTCCTGGCAGTACTCGGCCCTGACGCCGTCGCGCTCGCGCGTGACGCCGCGGAGTACGCCGCGCAGCTCGGTCTCCCGACACTCTCGGCCGACCGCGTGAAGGAAGTGACAGCAGAAGCCGAGCGTCGCTTCTATGCCTCCGCCGCGCCGGCGCTGAAGGATGTCGTTTTGCAGATCGCTGCCCGCGTTGGCGACATCGCGGCCGCCGGCGTCGCGCTCCCGATTGCCGCTGCGGCCCTCGGCACCATCGCCACTCAGGCGGCCCTGCTCGCGCCGCTGACCGGCGTGGCGAAGCGCCTGTCCGCGAGCTACATGCAGTTCGTCGAGCGCGACGTGAACGACGCCGCGGCCAACGATCTGCTCGAGCGGTCAGCAACTGACCGGAAGTTCGCGGAAACGCGGACGTTCACGTGGATCGCGGTCATGGACCGCAACACGTGCGACAGCGAGGCGAAGGACGCATTCAACCACGCATGCGCGCCACGGCACGGGCACATGGCCGACATCGGAACATGGCGCGCGTACGGGCTTCCCGGCTCGCCGGTGCTCATCTGCTCGATGCACGCGCCCCGTGGCGCAAGCCCGTGCCGATGCATCGTGGCCGACAGCGAAGTCGTGGGCGGACTCGGGCCGATCGACGCTTCGGAAGCCGTCAAACGCGGCCGCGATCGCGCGCGCCCGGCTCGCTGAGCGGTTATACGTGATGTGAAATCGTCACGATAACCCGCATTCAACATCACGACGAATATTCGTGCGGCCCCGCGCAAACGCTCCAAACGAAAGACTTGCAAAGTCTCCCCCCACTTGTGGCACCGTCGTCACATCCGGTTGAGGCTGGGCCTCCACCAATCGTCCAAAAGCGGTTCAAAAAGTTCGGAGGATTTCACCGCATGCGTGACCTGCATCTGCGCTCGGGCTGGGCCCATTTCCGCGCAACCATGGCTGAGCCTTTCACTCGTCGTCGGTCGTCGTTTCTCGGGGCTCCGCTCCAAGTAGAGGGCGAGCCGGGGAGTGGTGGCGGCGGTGGTGGCGGAAACGGAAACGGCGGCGGGGGCGGCGAGGGCAACAACGGCGGCGGCGACGGCGGGGCCGGCGGCGCGGGCGGTGAAGACGAAGCGGCCAAACGTGCCGCGCAGGACAAAAAGCTCACCGAGGAAGCGGCGGCGTGGCGTCTCAAGTATCGCGGTGCGGAATCCCGCATCAAAGAGCTCGAGGACGCGCACAACGCATCCAAGGCGGCGCTGGAAGCACAGATCGAGGAGCTGCGTTCGCGCGGCGGCAGCGGCAAGGACACCAACCCCCAGGGTGGAGCTGGCGCGCAGCCGATCGAATCGCACCCCGAGTTTCTGAAGATTCAGCGCACCGTCAAAGAGCTCAGCGACAACCTGCGCACCGAGCGCGAAACCCTCGCGAATGAGCGCAAGGCGCTCCGCACCGAGAAGATTCAGCGCGCGGTTTCCGAAGTCACCGGCGAGGGCAAGTTCCTCATGCAGGGTGTCTTCCGGAAGATGCTCACCGACCGGGTGGACATCGCGAAGGACGGCGCTGTCGTCCTGAAAGTCCCGAACGAAGTGGGCGGCACGGACGATGTCCCGTTCACGCTGCAGAACGTCCTGAAGTACCGCCCGATCGAGGAGTTCGACAGCTTCCTGCCGTCGAACGGCTCGGCCGGTTCGGGCTCCGGCGGCGGCAACGGCAACGGCGGCGGCAACGCTTCCGATGGTGTGGACTGGGCGAAGGTGAACGCCAACGATCTCGATTACATCCAGAAAAACATGACCAAGATTACCGCTGCATTGGGTCGGTAGGGCCTACCCCACGCTGCGCTGATCTCCAACAAATCGAAAGAGTTAGGAGATAACGCATCATGGCTAACCAGTTCGCAAACATTGCCGAACAGATCAACTTCTTCGGCAACCTCGTTCTCATCCAGCTCCGCCAGGAGCTCGGCCTCGTCAACCGCGTCAACCGCAACTACCGCGGCGCCGCCGAGGCGTCCGGATCGACCGTCACGGTTCCGACCATCGACATGAGCGGGACCGCGCAGACGCGCGCCGTGGGTGGCGGCGTCACGCGCAACTCCGGTGCGTCGAAGCTCACCAGCGTGACGATGCAGCAGGTCACGTACTCGTGGGACCTCGACAACCTGCAGCAGACTTTCAGCAACGTCAACCTGATGCTCGAGATGGCGCAGCGCGGCGCGATCAAGATGGCCGATGGCATCGAGGGCATGATCTCGGGCCTGTGGCCGATGATCCCGTACCGCGTCGGCACGCTCGACGGCAGCGCGGCGTTCAACTCCACCGACAAGGTCAAGGAATTCGCCCGCGCGAAGAAGGTCCTCAAGGACAACCTCGCCCCGGTCGACCGCCTCTTCTCGATCCTCGGCACCACCGAGGAGTTCAATCTCACCACGCTCGACATCTACACGCAGGCGCAGCAGTCGGGCGACCCGACGCAGCTCCGCACCGGCGCGCTGAAGCCGATCCTCGGCATTCAGCCGTACACGTCGCAGGCGGTGCCGACGAATATCGCCTTCACCTCCGTCGCCGACTGGGGTACGCCGACCATCTCGGGCACGCCCGCGATCGGCTCGACGACCATCAACATCGCCGGCGCCGGCGCGTCGAAGACGCTCACCAAGGGCAGCATCATCACCATCGTCGGCGGCGGCACCACGCCGCACGGTGACCCGCAGCCGTACTCGCTGACGGCCGACGCCACCTCCAGCGGCGGCGGCGCCGCGACGCTCTCCATCTCGCCGGCGCTCAAGGGCGCTCCGTCGAATGGTGCGGCGATCACGCCGGTGGCGCACACCAACACCCATTCCATCAACCTCGTGGCCGACCCGGCCGCGTACCTGCTCGTCATCCGCCCGCAGGCGGATTTCGTTCCGGGCGCCGGCGTGCTGTCGACCACGTTCACCGATCCGGATTCGGGGCTGACGTTCCGCCTGCACATCGAGGCGAACGTCGCGCGCGACACCGACGCGGGCCGCGCGTACACGCAGGTTATGACGCTCGACATTCTCGCCGGCGTCAACATCATCCGTCCCGAGCTGGCGGTGCGTTTCGAGGGCGAAGCGTAAAGCCGGTGAACCGTTTTCTTTCGTTCGCAGTTCGCACGGCGGGGGTCTCAGGCTCCCGCCGTTGCGTTTTTCCGGGAGGCTACTGATGTCGTCGAACGAGCAATCGAAGCCCGCTGCTGCCCCGTCCCCCGCCAGAGTCGGCTCGAAGCCGAACCTCGAAATGTCGGAGAAGGCGCTGAACCTCGTCCTGCAGTTCGAAGGATTCGACGAGGGCGGATGGCCTGGCGGTGCATCCGGAATCACGATCGGATACGGCTACGATCTCGGCTACCACACCCTCGGGCAGTTCGGGGCAGATTGGCGTCTGCGCCTCTCGGTCAACGATTTTCAGATTCTCCGGGCGCTCGTCGGTATCACGGGCACCCGCGCGCGCGACCGGGCTCGCTCGGCCCGCGGCGTCACCATCAAGCGCGACGACGCCCGTGCAGTATTCGCCACCTCGTCGATCCCGCGTGCGATCGCGGCGACGCTGGAAGCGTTTCCGGGCGCCGAGAAGTTGCCGGCCGATGCCGCCGGCGCGCTCATCTCGCTCGTCTTCAACCGCGGCGGTCGGATGAACGACCGCGATGAGCGCCTACAAGAGCGCCGTGAGATGCGTGCAATTCGCGATGTCGTCGGGGCTTTCAGCGCCGGCGCCAGAGCGGAAAGCGAGGCCCTCATGGAGATCGCGATGCAACTCCGCTCCATGACGCGCCTCTGGGAGGGGGCGAACCTGGGTGGCCTCATTCGCCGGCGCGAGGCAGAGGCCGCCCTGGTTGAATCCTGCATCACGGGCGTCGGCGCGCCCGCCAAATCGAACGCTGCCCGGTCGTCGTAACCGGGCTCGAAACGCATCGGAGGTACCGTGAAGAACCCGCTCAAAGCATCGCTCCTCGTCATCTACTCGCTCGCATTCGTGCTCCTGACCAGTTGCAGGAGCGGCAGCGGCGCCGCGCCGCATGTCACGCCCGACCAGATCATCACCGTCGCAAAGCTCGGCGCGCACTTCGCCGGCGAGACCTACATCAATCAGCATTGCAAGGACGGGCTTTTCGCCGGCGTGCCGTGCGATGAGGCGGCGGCGCAACTGGCGGCGACCATCGATACGCTCGCCGCGGATGCGCAGCCCGGCGGAGTCGTGGATCCGGCATCGCGAGAGGCGACGCGCCACGCGGCCGCGACGCAATTCGCTCGATCACTGCATCCCGAAGATTTCGCCGGCACGGACGACGCTGCGAAGGAGCGCCAGGCGAGGGACATCGCTGCGGTGCGGCCGATCGTGAACGTGATCGGCGACGCCTTCCTCCTCGCTCTCGGCAAGTAGTCGCCGTACCCGCGGGAGTCGACATGCAATACGACCGGCGCCTTTCACTGGACCTCGGCGAGCACGCGATCGCCATCTACGAGCTCTCCAACGGCTTCGACCGGTGGGCGAGGGAGCGCGGCTATGTCGGCGCCGACATCATCGACCGCGGCGCGACGCAGATCGGGATCGCGTACTCACCTGAACGCATCACGATCGTGGCGCGTGGGTCGTCGCAGTTCGGCGACTGGGTGAACAACTTCACGCCGTTCCGCGCCCGGTGGATCACCCGCACGATCGCGAACGGGGTGCAGATGGCGCCGGGCCGCATCCATCTCGGGTTCCGGTTGCAGATCGAGCGCGCGGCGATCGAGCTTCTGGTCACGGTGCGCGAGCTCCGCAGCCGGTACCCGAACGCCGCAATCATGGTGACGGGTCATTCCCTCGGCGGCGCGCTCGCGACGCTCATTCGCGTGCTGCTCGAGCACGACGCGATCCCCGTCGCCGCCACCTACACCTTCGAATCCCCGCGCGTCGGGAACGGGGAATGGGCGCGCTGGTACGACAGGAAGTACGGCTCCGACACCTTCCGCGTGGTCAACATCAACACGGGCGAGCAGGACATCGTCACCCGTGTGCCGCTGTCGTGCTTCGGATGGCGCCATGTCGGCGGGCCGGTCATCCTCTGCGAAGGGCGGGCGTACGAGTCCGAAAAGCTGTGGGAGGACCACCGCCGGCGAAACCCGGTCGGGATTCTCACGCACCTCCGCGTCGTGCGGCGCGCGTGGCTGAGCGTGGCGGCGCACCTCGGGCAGTCGCTGTTGCGCGAGTTGCGCCTGCAGGCGGGCGTGTAAACTGTTGAGCACCAACGCGCCGGGCCTGCCCCGTCGTGATTCGTCCATCGGAGGTTTTTCATGAGCTCCATCAACGTGATCCTGCCAGGTCAGGACCGCAAGATCGTCATGGTGTACATCCCGCCGGACGGCGAGCCGAAACCATGCTACGAGGATTACCTGGCCGAGGCGTATCGCGACGGCTACCGGCGGTATGAGGAGCCGAGCGCGGCGCCGGCGGCGGTGCCCGCTGGCATCGCACCGGAGGAGACGGCGTCCGACAAGGCGGAGCGCATCGAGCGTGAGTGGGACGAGCGCGAGATGAAGCTCGAGGAGCGCAGGATCGATCTCGGTCTTGCCGGCGTACCGAAGGCGGATTGTGCGACTTGCGGCGGCACCGGCCTCACGGCGGACCTCGCCGCGCCATGCGAGACGTGCTACCCGTGGACGAAGCCCGACGACGCGCATGCCGATGCGGACGGGAAGGCGCAGGTCGACACCCCGCCGATCGGCGGCGACAACGGCAGCGCCATCGTGGGCGCGCCGGAACCTTTCAGCGTGACGGTGACCGGAACCGGATACACCGAAGGTGCGGTCGTTCTGCCGACCACGGCGCCGGCAAGCTGCACCGAGAAGGACTGCAGCGGGCTTTGCGGAATCTGTCCGCCGCCGCGGAAGGTCACGGTGCGGCAAGGGCGCGAGCTCAATCGCAACCGCCGCGCACGCGGTCTTGATCCTCTCCGGATCGTCGACGGCATCGTGAAAGGTCGTGAGTGATGCCGGCTTACGACGACCTCGCCGAGAAGGCAATTCAGCGCATCACGGAAACGGCCGAAACGCAAAAGATTGCGGAGCACATGGCGCAGCAGATCGCGGATCACGTCGACACGCAGATTGCCGGTGTGCCGATCTCGTCACTGTGGCCGCGCCCCGACTACGTCACCGGCGTCGACCTGGCGCGCGGCGCTGATCGCGGCCACATCCACCTCGTGAAGCCGTCTGAGCTCGGCGGCAGCCAAATGACCGCCGATCAGCAGCCGAATGACAGCCAAACGGCGGTCATGGACCGATGGAACCGCGATCCGGTAGCGTTCGCGCGCGACATCGGCCTCCACCTCGACCGGCGCGAGGAGAAGGCGTTGCGCGACGCCATGAAGGGCGAGACGCGTGGCGGCCGCCGTCACCGTCGCACGCTCGAGCGCGTGCGAGTGAAGATGGAAGCCGCGCTCCGCCGCATCGCCGTACAGAACGGGAGCGGGAAGTGACGGAACCGTTTCGGCCGATTCTCATCAAGCAATGCGACGTGACGATCGGTTACGCCGAGGGCTTGACGATCGCGCCGGCGGAGAAGCCGAAGCCGGCGCCGCCGCTTACGGCCGGACCGCTGCGCGTCAGCGAAACGATGGATCTACAGTTCGCCGACATCCGGTTCTACGAGGCGGCGCGGCGATCGTGCGCGTCGCGCATCACGGTTGATGTCGGCCCATACCTGGCGCTGCTGCGCAAGAACCTTCTGCGTCTCGCCGAGGAGATCGTCTACGGCCGCAAGCTCGTGCCGTGGGAGCGAATGAAAATCGCGGAGCTCGAGCGCAGCTCGGCCATGGATTTCCTGCCGGCCGACGACCTCGAGGCTCTGCAAATCCTCGTCAAGGCGATTCACGCGCGGATCGGCGCGTCGCGCGCGCAGAACCGCCGCCGGCGAAAGGCTTCGCACCTGGAGACGCTGCGGCACATGCGGCGGAACCCGAAGCACTTCATCGACCTGCGCTACTGCCACAAGGTGATCCGCGCGCGCTGCGGTGCGTGTCGCGCGCTGTACGCGACGGAGACCTTCATCAGCTTCCGTCTCACGAACGGCCGTCGCACTTACCTCGTCGAGCGGGAGGGGCTGCTCGAGTGCGGCCACGGCTCGATCTTCCTTTACCCCGTGGAGTGGGAACGCGATGGCCTCCCGATCGCAGCCGCAAGCCAAAGCCCGCGAGATTGATCCGCAACGGCTGCGCGAGCTCATCGAGCACGTGCGCAAGCGGGCCTTCGAACGCATCGGTATCGATTTCGAGATCACCGACGCCCGCTACGGCGAACTACGTGCGCGATGCCGGGAGCGCCGCGGGACCTACATCGGTTACCGCGGGCACGGAGAGATATGGCACCTCACCGTCTGGCGTGGCGTCGTGCTCTACGTCATCTACAAGCGCCGCGAGGACGAGCTCGTGACGGTTGTCAGCGAGACCATGTTTCAGGAAAACTGGGTGGCAACGTATCCCGGCGGCAAGGTCCGCCGCCGGCGATGAAGGGAGATCGTCCATGAGCCTCATTCCGCTTTCCGATCCGGACATCGCCGTCATTCGGCGTCAGTACATCAAGGATCTTTACGTCCCGCCGGTGCCGAACGTGTCGGTCGCCGAGGCGTTGTCGCACTACAACGCCGCGAACCGGAAAAACTTCATCAGCGACGACGACCTCAAGGCGAAGGCGGTCAATGTCGGGCGGGCGTACCGCGAGGAAATCGGCGGCGTGTACGACGAGGAGATGGGCAAGCAACTCGTCGGAGGCGCCGACGAAACCACCGCAGATACCGAAGCGATGGGGATGCAGAAAGACGCGTTCTTTCGTCTCATCCGCGCGAGCGTCCTCGAGGACATGATGATCGATCCCGGCTTCTGCGGATCGATCACCGACAACGACCAGCGCAGCGCGCTCTTCAAGACGTGGAAAGAGCAGATTCTCAAGGACCGGCAGTTCACGAAAAATCGCACGACGGCGCCGTTCCGGTCGATTGCGCTCGAGAGGTACTGAGCATGTTCGCACACGTCATGGGTGTCACCGAGGGACCCGAAGAAGAGATTCTTTCGGTCACGCTGGTGCATGAAGTGCCGCGCAAACCGACGCGAACGGAGCGAGTTGTCGATCGACTTCTGTTCTGGCGGCCGACGCCGCGGCGCTTCGACCGCATCGAGTTGCACTTTCCGCATGTGGCCATGGCAAAGCTCGCGTATGGCGTCGCGGTCGATGGCACGATCACCTCGACGATGACCTTTACCGCCACAGCGGACGAGAAGGTCAAAGCGCGTCTCCTACATCCGCCTGAGTCGTACGCCACTGTCGATCTGAAATCGTTTCTACGGAGCTGACACACGCCATGGCGCTCGGATTCGGAGGCAGCACCACGGGAAACGCAAGCATGGCGCTCACCGCGCTCGTGCAGCGCCTTTCCAACACGCGGCCGCTGGTCGAAAAGATGACCGAGCGGTCCGCGGCGTCGCAGCAAAAAAACATCGACGAATCGCACTCGCCTGCTGGCGATGCGTACCCGCCGCTCGCCGACTCGACCAAGGCCGGGCGCGGGTTCGGGCATCCATACGGCGACCTCCCGCTCAAAGACTCGGGCGACATGTACGGATCGATCCAAGCTCACGCGGAGCTGCAGAGCGAGACGAGCGGATGGGCCGGTCCCGATGAGATGGTCGCGCCGTACTTTGCATATCAGAACCAGGGCGCGCCGCGCGCCGGCATTCCAGTTCGTCAATTCATCGGCATCTCGGCGGACGACACGACCGGATGGCAGGATGATGTTCACCAGTTCGCCGCGCACGCGGTAGGAGGTTGATCGTGCCCACATACCCGACGCCGAATCCGGAAGTGACGATCGTCAAGAACGGACTGCTCGCGCTTCTTCGCAACATCGCGTACCTCGACCCGACGCACGGCGGCACGCTGGAGGCGGTCAACGATCCGAAGCTCGTGCTCGAGTGGAAGAGCTACACGCCGCCGACGATGGTGCTGGCGTTCGCCGGCGCCGTGCTTCGCGGGGACCCGACGACAAAGGCGCAGGATGCGGGCGTTTTCGAGGAGTGGTGGCACTGGTCGATATTCGTCATCGCCGGCAACTACGACATCACCGGTGCCGGCGTAGGCGATCTGTATCCTGGCGATCCCGGCGTCGAGGCCATGATCAGCGACGTGCGCGCGGCGACGTACGGGCGCACGGTGCTGCTGACGCCGCACATCGTCAAGGCGTTCCCCGCAAGCCCGTCGATCGCGCCCATGCCGCTCGATCGAGAGCGGGTGGTCTACCGCCTGGGCCTGCGCACGAATTGGCTCGTGAACACGCCGATTCCATGAGCGGGCCGACGATCCGCGATTATCTCGACCACTTCATCGGTCGCACGGTCGTCGACATCACCTCGCATGATCCCGGCGTCGACGATCCCGAGACGGCGCACATCACGCTCATGTTCGACGATGGATCGCACATCAAGATTCCGCTCGGCGAGAGCGGGTTGCCGTGGGGCGTCACGAACGATTGCCTCGATCATGCCGGCTGCATCGCCGGCGAGGACCGTCCGCCCGATCCCGCGCTCCTCATTCGGGGCACGCCGTGACGCACTCCCTCATCACGCACGAGCGGACGCCGTTCATCCTGGCCGATACGTGGTGCGGGCCGCGGTTCCTCGGCCGCCGGCGGTGCTTCGCGTGTGGAGCTCGAGCACGGCGACGGCGCCGCGTCACGCTAATGCTCGTGAATCTCGCGACGCTGGACGTAGCACCCCCGTACATTCAGCCGCGGCGCTGGCCCGTCTGCTGGCGCTGCGCGCGCGAGCTGCGGTAGGATCACCCGGCCCGGTGTGATGCTTCTCCGCGTGGCCATCGCAAGGTGGACCGTTTCGCGGGAGCACACCGGCGCTCTCTGCGCGCTGTGAATAATCCGGCGCATAAAATGCGCGCGAAAAGACAAAGTGCCAAGCATCAGACGTGGTAACCCATTGAGATGCAGCGGTTTCAGCGTATACCGGCCACGTCGATCTGCAGTGAATCAATCCTCGACGGGCGTCGCCGATGCCTCGAGAGGCAGCATTCCGGTCTGCGGCGGCGGTGCCGCGGTGACATCCTCGACGTAGAGCTCAGGATTCGCGCAGTTGCGGTGACGCACGCGGGCGCCATCGAAAAACCACTTATCATGTCGGCGGATGGGCTGTTCGCATGCGTAGCAGATGCGCACGGCCTTTCCAACAGGCCAGGGCTGATGACAGGTCGGGCAGCGGCGCGGTTCGCTCATGATCAGAACCACGGCAGCGACGAAGACACCGAGTAGACCTTCCCGCAGAAACACTGCGCCGTCATTTTGCCCACGCGACCGACGCGCACGGTGATAACGCGCTTGCAGCGCGCGCAGCGAAATGACTTCTCGTCGTGGGGCTCGTCGACCGGAGGCTCATCGACGGTGCGGGTCGGCGCGCTCATTCGGCACCACGCACCACATCAATGATGGTTTCTGAGCGCCATTCCGACGTGCCGACCTTGCCGCTGTTACGGCGGAACGTGACCTCGTGGTGTCGCGCCGTCGTGCGCGCACCGCGAGACACGCTGACGATCGTGCGTTTCGTGGACGGCAGGTAGTCTCCAGGGCAAAGGTCGGCAACGCGAACGCTGATCGTGCGCGCGCGCATCGCATTGCGCGTCTGCGCTTCGGCGGCCACGCGCTCTGCGGTCTCACGAGTGTTGAATGGCCCGTAGGTTGCGCCGGCGAGCAGGATGGTGATGCCGTAACGGGTTTCGGTGTATTGCGGCGTGTTGTCGTTCGTCGTTTCCATGCTCACAATGTAATGCTTACCGGTGAGCATTGTCAAGGGCGTGGTGTAGAATCTTTGCCAGTCGAGTCGAGACCACGCAGCACCTGCAGCACCACGTCACGTCAAGTACAGGAGGGAAGTCATGGATAACACAGGACAGTCCGGCGATCAGACGCCGGCGACGACCGCCAACAACAGCAGCGGCGGTTCGGTCACATTCACCATTCCCGGCGCCGTCCAAACCGGCGCGCCCAACGCGATCGCCGCGGGAAACCCCGGCAGCAGCAGCACTACGAGCGGCGCGCCGTCACGCGTCGTGCCGGCTGATTTCAGCACATATCAAGCGCGCGTTTTTGCGATCCGCGAGTTGCGCGATTTCGTGCAGCACCTTGTCGGCGACATGCTGACGATCATCGATGCTTCGGTGATCAACCCGCAGCAAAATCGCGCGTTGAAATCACTGTTCAAGCGCGCTGCGTGGGACGATCACTACACAAAGGCGCTGGAGTGGGCGGAGCGACAGATCGAGGTCGAGTATCGCGCGCTGGCCGCGTGGGATGAGTATCGCAACAGCCAGCGGGCGGCCACGAGCGCGAGCGAAGGCCCGTTCCCCGTCGCGCCGCAAACGTGGAAGGATGTCGACGAGTACCTGCGCCGCGCTCCGCTCGATACCTTCAACGTCTTCCCATTCAGCCGCACGCCAGGCCAGGAGCCCGTCGACGAGCGCGCAGCCGATCCTCGCTGAGTCACATACCCGTCACATAAAAACGACTCGACTACAGGGCGCGGCGCGGAGCCGCGCCCTTCTCCTTTCAACGAGTTACGCCGTCGTCGACCGTCGTCAGGTCCTGCCACGGGATCGACCAGAGCTCCGAAAACTCATAGCGAACGTGTGCCGCTTCGGCTTCGGCGTCGAAGCACTCCGGGCACACGCTTCGATTGTCGCAGCCATCGCCGAGCACCGCACGCCAGACCTCGCGCGCCACACGAAATCCGATCGTGCATCGCCGGTCGCACAACGCGCAAGTTGTCGTGATCGGGGCGGGAAGCGATGAGCACGTGCGATCCGATCCGAGCAGGATCATGTCGAGACGGCGCTCCATCTCGGCGTCGAATGGCTCGAGGAAGCCGGCGATCGCGTACAGCATGGAAGAGAGGCGGGTTCGGATGTTCTTCATGCCATCTGAAGACACGAACCCGCGAAGAAGGTGGCGAGGCGCGCGTCTCATACCAATTTCGTGAGCTCGCGAAAATGGTCCGAGGCGAACGTTCCACGTGGAACACGCATCGGAAAGAACCCGATAACAATGGCATTCTTATCGGGTGGTCATCATGTTGACCACAAAGTCAACTTATTGACCATTTCGGCGCGGATGTAAAGCGTCTCTTTACGTCTTTACATTCCGCCTTGCCTGAACCGCATCGACATACGCCGCCGGCGCGCCGCTCAGCCAGCACCACGGCCTCGTCCACGTGTCTGTATGGTTCGTCGTCTTGTGCATCGGAAGGTGCGCCGATGGCAGCAGTCGCCGTCCGCACGCCGGGCAAGGCGTCCTGCGTGAGCGCGCTGCCGCGCGTCGTCTTCGCTGTTGCCGCCGGCCCATGGTGTTGATCGCATTGTAGCGACGGCACTTGCGAAGTCACCCCGCCTTTGTGCCACTCTGATCGCGTCATTCGACGCTTCTGAACCTGACGGCAGGGCCGCTCCGGTTCACTGGGGGGCGTTGGAAAGTAACCGCCGAGAACCTTTCTGCATGGGGGTGCAGATCGGAACGAAGCGGCAAAACGGTCCAACAACTCATTTTCAGTGAAGGAGTCGCGCCATGCTTCCTCCGGTCGCACAGGGAACCAGTGAGTCCCTGACCCTCGGCTTCGAAAACGGCTTCAAGACCATGCCCAACTCGCCGGTTCCCGGCGACAAGGTGCCGGTCACGAACCCGAATATTCGTCCCGAGCGAAACAAGTTCACCTCCAACGCGCTGACCGGCTCTCCCGAGCCGCGTCCTGTCATCTTCGGCAAGATCGGCGTGTCCGGTTCGTTCGGTCTCGAGTGCAACCCCGCTTCCCTCATGCCCGTGTGCAAGGGGCTCTTCGGCGGGACGCGCACGAGCGGCGTCGCCGGCGTCTACGCCATCGAGTACTACCTCTCGACGATGCTGCCGATGTTCGTGCAGCAGAACCACACCGACATCAATCAGTTTCTCCTCTGGAACGGCATCTTCCTCGGCTCGACCACGTGGACGTTCGGCAGCGAAGGTCTGATGGAGGCCACCGTCAACGTGATGGGCGCGAAGGAAACCGTTTTCTCCGCGAACCAGGTCGACGGCACGATCACCGACCGCACCGGTTACGAGCCGTTCTCGTACCTCGCCGTCGTCGTCAAGAAAGCCGGCACCATCCTCGGCTACTCGCAGAGCGTCGAAATCACCATCGACCGCAAGCTCGGCAAGGCGATGGCCCAGGACCAGACGAACGAAGTCGCGCTCGTCTATTCGGAAGTCGCCGAGATCAGCGGCAAGATGACGGCGCTCTTCCCGGACGCCACGTTCCTCAACCTCGCGCTGGCCGGCAGCGAGACGAGCCTCGAGATTTTCCTCCCCTCGGTGAACGGCTACGGCATGTTCGTCGAGCTGCCGACCGTGAAGTTCCGCCCGCCCGCGGTCGTGACCAACGGCACCGGCGTCGTCACCCAGGAGCTCGAGTTCGACGCGTACGGCAAGTCCGGCGTCAGCAAGCTCCCCGGCCGCGTGCGCTCGTCGTACTTCACCACCGCGACGCTGCCGACTCTCGACACGCTGACCCTCGTCATCGCCGTCGACGGCGGCGCCGATCAGACCGTGACGTTTGCCGCGCCGGCGGACCTCGCCGCAGTCGTGACGCAGATCAACGCCGGAACGACCGGCCTGACCGCGAGCCTCGACAAGAACAACGACGACACCACCGGCGGCGTGATCCGCATCGAATCGGACACGAAGGGAACCGGCTCTTCGATCCTGGTCAAGTCCGCGTCGACCGCCGACGTGCTGCTCGGCATCGACAACGCGACGCACTCCGGTCTCGACGGCAAATCGATCCTCGTCACTCTTCTCACGCCGCTCGCGGCGTAAGGCGCCCCCGCGGGCGGCGCTCATGACGCCGCCCGCAAAAATTCAACAGAAGGAGCTGAACGAACCACCATGGAAGTCACCAAAGCAATCCGCAGCACGCCCGGCCGCACGCGCACCGTCTATCCGCTCTCCGATCCCGCGAAGATCGCCGAGAAGTATCTCGATCCGAACTTCGCCGTGACCACGAAGGAGGAGAGCAACATCGCCTCCGCGCGCCGGTGGGACAAGTTCAAGTGGGACCCGTCGAACAAGAAGGACCCCCACTATTCCGAGAAGGCCATGAAGGTCGGCGAAGCGGCCGTCGAGGAGTTGCTCGTCGAAGTCGTCGGGCTGACCAACAACGGCGAGCCGATCGACCTCGAGACGATCAAGCGCGACAGACTCCTCACCAACATTTCGGTCTACACGACCGACGACGAAGTGAAGTCGCTCTGGACGCTGACGCAGGATGCGATCGACGAGCAGAAGAAGGAAGAAGCGGGAAACTAGAGGCGCTCGTTGCCTACTACTTTGGCGCCCCGCTCGACGATGCTGGCAAGCGGACAGCGCCCGGCAAGAGCGCATGTGATCTTTGCAAAAGCCAGGGCCTCCAGGCGGGGCTTCCGATCAAGAGGGACCCCGCCGAACAGGTTTGTCTCGCGAACCGCGCGGCAGGGCCGGGCGGCTGCGTCAATCCGGAGCCGACGATCCATTACCGCCTCGCGGGGTTGTGGCGCGTCTTCGGACTCGTGCAGGGCGATTACCGGCCCGATGGTCTGACCGGACGGTGGCAACGACCGTCCTGGGATGCCATCGAGACCATGGTCGTCGGCTGTGGCGAGCCGTGGGACGACATCACGATCTCGCGCATTTGGGCGTGGCTCGACGGCTTCGAATCTCGGTTGCCGAAGCCGAAGAAGTGAAGGAGCCGCGCCATGAAGAAGACGATCGCCACCTTCGCGATGTGCATCGCCGGTGCCCTTGCCGCGCTTTTGTGCGCGCAGGAGGCGCCGGCGCCCGCGCGTGTCGTCGTCCCGCTGTCGAGTGCCAAGCGCGCATGCACCTTCGCGCGCGGTGCGCGCTCCGTCTTTTACGAACGGCTGTATGTCGTGGCGAAGAAGGAAGTGCCCGCCGGCGAGCCGGATGAGTGGTGGGGCATCTTCCCCGACCGCAAACAATCTCGTGATGCGAACGGCCTCCTGCGCGCGGTGAATGTGCCCGCGGCGGAGGTGCTGTTTACCGACCCCCACGACGGTCCGCTTTTTAGTGGGTCGTGCAAATGCCCGCCGGGGATGTGGACCGGCATTCCAGCAACGAGCGCGGTGCAATAGCGATGGACATCGTTCAGGGCGTTCGCATTGAGGTTCAGACGAAGGGTACCGACAAGGTCGGCACTCTGAGCCGAAGTGTCGAAACGCTGATCGAAAAAGTCGGTGGCCTGAATAACCTGTCTCTCGCCGGGCTGACCTCCAACTTGAACAGCGCCGCGCAAGCCGCGGCGAATCTCGTCAAGTCCATCAGCGGAACCGCAGTGACGCAACAGACCGCGCAGATGGGCCGCTCCGTCACGGCGGCCGCCGAAACGAGCTCGCGTGCCGTGGATCGCGCCGCGGCGCAGCAGGAACGTGCCGCCAAACGCGCCGCCGACACGCAGGCGCGGGAAGCGAAGCGCGCGGCCGACGCTGCTGAGCGCGAGCAGAAGCGGGCGACGGACGCCGCCGAGCGCGAGCAGAAGCGACTCACCGATGCGGCGGAACGGGAGCACCGCCGCATGACGGCGGCTGTTGAACGCGAGGCGCGCAAGCGCCAGGCGGCCATCGAGCGCGAGGCCCGCGCCGAAGAGCGCGAGATGATGAACCTCGCCACGCGCGCCGCGCGAGGAGTGCAGCGCAACTTTGCGCTCGGCAAGCTCACGGACGGGCAAACGTCGACGCTCGGCAGCCTCGGTCTCTCGGCCTCCAGTCTTGCCGGGATGGCGACGAAAGACGCGGCGAAGGCCATCAACGAAGCGTTGGGCAACATCCCGGACAAAGCGGAACGCACGCGCATGGCGTTTCAGCTCATGGGGCAGGCCGCGCAGTCGGCGACGCCGCAGATCAATTCCCTGAGCGGCGGCCTGATCGTCCTCCTACAGTCCTTCATGAAGGGCGGCACGAGCGGCATGTCGGCGGCGCTCGGCGCGCTGATCAACCCGTTGACGATCATCCTTGCCCTCGTCTTCGCCGTGACGGCCGCGTTCCGGATTCTCGTCAACGTCATCTCCATGGTCGCGAGCGCGATGTACGAGGCCGGGAAGACGGGGCTCGAGTACAACGCGTTTCTCCTTGAAGCGAAGCTCGGCATCGGCTCGCTGCTGATGACCTACGGCCGATGGATCGACGGGCAGGGGCGCGTTATCGATTCGTCCCGCGCCTTTGTGCGCGCGCAGCAGTTGTCGGTGCAGGTGCTCGAGCAGGCCCGCATCGCCGCGCTGGAGACCACCGCCACATTCCCGGAAATGGTGAGAGGGCTTCAAGAGGGCATGGGTCCGGCCCTGCAGGCCGGCTTCAACCCGACGCAGGTGGTGAGGTTCACGCAGGCGATGACGCAGGCCGCCGGCGCGATCGGCATGCCGTTCGAACAGCTCGGCCAAGAAATCCGCGGCGTGTTCGAATTCGACTTCTCCAAGAACAGCCGCATCAGCCGCATGCTGTTTCAGGGCATGGGCAAGAGCGCCGAGGAGCTGCGCACGCAGTTCGCGGCGATGAGCTCCGCCGCGCGGTTCGATTTCATCATGGACCGGCTGAAGGCGTTCAGCCTCGCCGGCGATCAGCTCGCGCGCACGCCCAAGGGCGCGCTGTCGAACCTCAAGGACGCGTATCAGCAGATTCTCGGCGCCGGCACGGTGAAGCTGACGGACGACTTCACGAAGGCGGTGCTGCGCCTGTCCAACTCGTTCCTGATCGTTGGGAAGAACGGCGAGAAGGCATTCAATCCGTTCCTCATCGAGGCGATCAAAAAGACGTACGACAGCGTCGACCGTCTCGGCATGAGGGTGCTCGATCTCGCCGAGGCGTTCTCCGCGCTCGTTCCGTTCGTGTCGTTGGACTTCAAAGGCGACACCACTTTTGAGCGCCTGTCGGACGCGATCAGCGACGCCACGCACAAGCTGCGCGAATACGCCGAAATCCTGCGCGACATCAGCAACCACCCGTGGAGCTGGGCGAGCACCGGCGCCACCGCGGGATTGATGGGGATGATGCCGTTCGGCACGCCGCTCGCCGCGCTCATCCTGAAATTGCGCGGAGCGACGAGCGGCCAATCCGCGAGCGCACGGGTCAGCGAAGAGGACGACTGGCTCAAGGACATCGCCGATCCGAAGGTCGCGAAGTGGATTGCCGAGAACAGCACGGAGAACGGAGACCGGCGGTGGATTCGCGAGAACATCTCGTGGCTCAAGCAACTGCGCATTCAGTCCGGCGGGCCGGCGGCAGAAGAAGGTGCCATGCCGAACACCGGCAACGTCGACGCCTACTACCTGCAATACGACAAGCCCGACGACGCCGACACGGCCCACAAGATCGAGCAGATGAGGCAGGGTGTCGAAACGGCGCAGCAGCAGGCCAAGCTCGCGGGTACGGTGAACCAGTACGACCGCGAAAACCTCCAGCTCAAGATCGCGATCGGCAACGCCGACGAGAAGCTCCTGAAATCGCGCGCCGAAGCCGAGAAGATGGAGGGCTCGGCGAAGCAAAAGACCGAGCTCCTGGCGCTTGCGCAGAAGCAATCGGATGCCGACAAGCTCGCCGCGCAGAACGCCTACAGCGTGGCGATGGATCGCATCTCGCGCCAGGCGAACGAACAAGTTCGGTCCGCGCAGGCGCAGCTCGAGATCACCCGCATGCAGATCGGTGCGGCGGGCAAGCTCGATGAGCTCGTGCGCGCGCGCGTAAATCACAACGTGGCGCTTGCGAACATCGAGAACGAGCGTCTGTCGACGCGCGCCGGCATCGACCCCGGCAACCCGAACAAGGGGCGTCTGGAGAGCCTTGCCGATCAGACCGCGGCGGCGAAGCGCACGGCGGAAAACGTCGCGTACGAGGAATCGATCGCGGAGACCACGCGGCAGCAGGAAGAGCAGACGCGCGCGATGAAGTTCTCGGCCGACCAGGCCGAACGGAACCTCAGCCTCGCCCACGCGACCTTCGATGTGGAGAAGGCGAAGACGGCGGAGATTCTGACGCAGGGCGACGCAGCCCGGCTCGCGATCACGCAGCGCATCGCGGCCGAGACCGAGTACGAGAACAAGCGTCTGGAGATCGAGGAGAACACTCGCAAGGCGATCGCCGAGCAGCAGGCCCTCATCAAAAGCTCCGAGCGGCGCATCGAACTGCACGTTGCGCTACCGGAAGACACGCAGGCGATCCAGCGCGCGACCGATCGCATCAAGGAAATCACGCGCAAGGGCACCGCGGAGATCGAGACCGAGCGCGTGAACCGCGACACGAAAATCATGCAGGTCTACGCCGAGATGCAGAAGACGATGCGCACCTCTCGGCAGCAGACCGAAGAGGCGCGCGCCGCGCAGGTGGCCGGCGATGAGGCGGAACGTGGCCTCGAAATCGCGCGCGCCACGCTCGATGTCGAGAGGGCGCGGTCGGCCGAGATCATGACGCAGGCCAACGCCTCACGCATGGCGAGCGCCGAGCGTCTCGTCGCCGAGCAGGAGTTCGAATCGAAGCGCATCGCGATCGCCGAGGAAGCAAACAAACAGATCGCCGAACAGCGGTCGATCATCGATACGGCGACGCAGCGCATCAACGGGAATTTCGACGGGATCGCGGCGACGCCGGCGGACTATCAGGCGTTGGATCGCGCGATCGCGCGCATTCGCGAGATTCAGCGCAAGGCGAACGCCGACACGCTGAAGGAGCGGCTGCAGCTCAACGCGAATACCACGAACATCGACATCAATGAACAGCGCAACCGGCAGGAGGCCCTCAACACGCTCCGCGGCGATTCGTACGCCATCGAGCTCGCCGAGAAGATCATCCATGAGCGGGCGAAGGGCACGATCGAAGGCGCCGAGGCGGCGCGCTCTGCGGCGCACCTGCTGCGCATCTACCTCGACACGCTCGATCTGATCGAGGACCACTGGAAGAACGTCGCTCAATCCATGGCGGACTCGGTCACCTCGGCATTCGAAACGATGCTGCGCGGCGGCAAGCTGGCGGACGTGGCGAAGGCCATCGGAGAGGTTTGGCAAAAGAACGCGCTGGGCGACATCAGTGAATGGCTGAAGAACTGGGCCGGCAAGGTGGCGAACGCGGCGAACGGCCGCGACGCCAACGGTAACGTGATCCCGGACGGCTCCCCTGGCGCGAAAGGCTCGCCCGAGCAGAAACGCGCGATGGTCAAGCTCGGCGCAGCGCAATCGGTCGGTGCTGGCCTTGCCGGCTATGCCGCGGGGCAGGGCGGCGGAGCTGCGACCGCGTCGGCCGTCGCCGCGTTCGCATCGGGGCTGATGTCCGGAAACATCTACGTCGCGATCGCTGCCGCGATTGCGTCGCTGATCGGATCGGCGATCGCCGGCGAGCAGAAACGCGCCAACTACAAATACGGCGTTCCCACCTTCCTCGGAAATGGGCAGGTGGACGTGCAGGGCACGCGCAACATCGAGAAGCCCGAGCGCGACGCGATGATTTCGAAGTTCCAGAGTCAGTTTAATGACCAGTGGAACGCCTGGGTGAACATCGCGCTCAAGCTGCCGGGCACCAAAATCCCGAAGCTGGACACGGCGTTCACGCCGTACTCTCGCGACTATTTCCAACCCGAGGCGTCGCAGAACTTCCTCAAGCACTGGGACGAATACCTCGCCAACACGTTGCCCGACGAGATCGCCGGCAAGTTCAAAGACGGCCTCCGTGCGTCGTTCATCGACGCGATGGCGACGATGGCCCGAGGTCCTGTAACGGCAGACGTGAAGAAGCTGCTCGGCGCGCAGTTCGATAAGTTTTGGGCCGAAGCCGACAAACTCGACGCAAACAAGCGGACGCAGTTCTGGAGCGATCTCGCGGACGGTCTCAACGCCTTCGCCAACGCGCAGCGCCGCCTGAAGAACGTCGGCCTCGCGATGGGCAACCTGTCGGCCGCACGCTTCGACGAGAACGGCAATTTCAAACAGAACGGCGATTCCGACTTCGTCTCGACGCTCAAGCAAGGCACGCAGGGCATCTTCGATCAGGCGCGCGCAATGGTGAACCTCACGGGTCCGGATCGCGTTGCCGCGTTCAAGCAACTGGGGCAATCGATCGAACAGGTGACCAAGTCGCTGAGCGACTACATCGCCCACATCGGCGAGGTGCTGCGCAACCTGCGCAACAGCTTCGACGACGCTTACTACCAGCACAAGCTCTTCATGGCCGGCGAGGTTCAGGACGCGAACGGCAACGTGATCCATCCGGCCGACAAGAACGCGCAAGCGCGGATCATGGAGGAGGAGTACAACCGAACCGTCAACAAAATCCAGAACGCGGCATCGCTCGGCCTGAGCGCCGACGAAGTGGAGGCACTGACCAACAAGGCGATGGGCCTGCTCAACGACATCTTCATGCTCGACCCGACCGCGAAGGCGGATGCGTGGTGGGCAGATCAGATGGCCGTTCTCGACCGGCTGAGCCAGCAGTCGATTCTCGAGCTCGGTGAGAGGGCAAAGAGCGCGGTCGACAAGCTCTTGCTGGAGGTGCAGCCGTTCGTCGATTGGTTCAACGGTCTGCCCGTCGATCTGAAGGCCGCGCAGGCCGAGCTCACCGGGCCGGGAGGAGCGTTCGACGGATTCGCTCAGGCGCTCGAGGACCTGACGAAGCGCATCAACGAAACCTTGCCGGGCGGCGGCACGACGCCGAGCGGTCCCGGCACTGGCGGCAACGGTCCTGGCGATGGCGGCACCGGCGGCGAAAAGAATCAGGACCTTCGCACTGGGTCCTCTTTCTCGGCATCCTCTGCGGCGGTGGTCACGTCCGCCGGCGACACGTACAACTTCTACTTTGGAAACGTCTACGGCGTGGATGACCTTCAGGGACAGATCCTCGCCGCGATCGAGTATGCGGCCAACAGCAAGCCGCAAATCCTACAGAGGAAATGGTGATTTCAATGGTGCTACATCTCATCGCCTGGGTCGTCGTTGCGTACGTCACGATGTCGGCAACCGAGTACGTCTCTCACCGCTGGTTCATGCATCGGCCGATTGCGGCGCGCTGGCCTGCGCTGACGCAATTTCCGCGTCTGCAATGGCTGTGGGGGATCGTACGGCACGCGTACGCCAGGCACGCCGTGCTGCATCACGGTCGGCACTACGGGCGCTCCTTTGAGCGTTCGGACGACCCTGAAGCGCAGCACACCAGCGTGGATGTGACCCCCGCCGAGATGCTCGTCGGGCTGGCGCCATTGTGGTTGCCGGTGTTCTTTTTCGTGAGTTGGACGGGCGGCGTGATTCTGGCGATGACGTTCGTCGCCCACGGCTTCGCGTGGGGCGTGTTGCATCGCGAAATGCACGAACCGCAAGGCCGTTGGTTTGCCACGACGCGTCTCTATCGGTTCTTTCGCGGCTACCACGCCGCGCATCACGCGCACGTGAATCGGAACTTCAACGCGATTTTCCCGTTGTTTGACCACCTTTTCGGCACCTACGGAGGGCGCACCGTTGCGTGATCTCTCCAACCTTGAGGGGAAGCACACCGCGTCGGAAAACAACGCGCCGGTGTCGCTCGTCGCGATGGAGTTTCCCGGCAACCCCTACTACATGACGGACATCGACGCCGACTTCGGCGACGTGTATCTCAACCGCTCGAGCGGCGCGATGCAGCACGTGCCGGCTACGGGGTTCGATCTGTTCCTTCCGACGCCCGGCCTCAAGGTGCCGACCATCACCCTCTCCGACCAAACTATTCAGGACGACATGACGATCACCATCGCGAATCCGAATCGCGCATGGTTTCAGATCGTGGGCGCGAACGCATACCGCGATTCCCTCGTCACGGTGTGGCAGGGGCAGCTCGACGTGAGCTCGAGCTCACCTGAGCTCTTCAACTTCACCGAAGGCGGCGTGCGCCTCTACGTCGGCCGCGTCTCGGGCAATCTGCATGTCACGCGCGAGACGGCGACGATTCTCGTAAAGCCGCACGTCGTGCCGTTCACGGTCACCATCCCTTACCGGATTCACGATGCCTCGCAATTCAAACGCCTCCCGCCGGCGAACAAAAAGCTGACGTGGGGATTCACGGTGCGGACGGAGTAGAGACCGATGCCGCGCTCCTACATGCCCGCTTTCCCCGACATCCGCGGTCAGAAGTATGAACGGACGCCGATCAGCGAGACGCAGTCATCGCCGCTCGACACCGCCGGTGATGTGCACGGCATCACTGGCACCGTCATCTCGTCCGGGACCGATGGCGAGATTCGCCTGCCCGTCATCCGACGCTACCGCTACCGCCTGGGATGGGACCTTGTGTCCACCGAGCAGGCCGTCGACATCGAATATGCGGCGCTCTACCTCTGCGCGGACGGCACGGGCGTCTGCCCGTTCATTGAATGGGAGGTAACGGACGAGAGCGATTATCCGATCGTCGAGTCGGTCGGAAATCCGACGTTCGCGTTTCCGCTGATCCAGCCCGACCTCGATGCCGGAAGCATCATTTTCGTCCACTGGTGGGAAGTTCGGAGCTTCACGCTCGTCGACTTCGGTGGCGGAGCGATCGATCAAGGGTGGCCCGAACCGGACGGATCGAGTTACGTCGTCACCCAGGACGATACGTGGCTCGGAAACATCCCGTCGATGCATGTTCCTGACTGGGCGCCCGACACGATCGGCGGTGCCTACGTGCAAGGTCGGCGGATTCGCATCGTGACGACCGAAGCGGGATCGTATGTGCGCGAAAAGACGAAACAGCCCGACCGCTGGTCGGTCAGCGTGACGCTGATCGAAAAGGAGACCGGCATCGCGCCGGGATACGCGCGCGCATGACGGCTTTCATCGATCTCTCGCCCGACACGCTCGGCGTCGGCAACAAGTACCGCATGGTGCCGTTGTGGGGGCCGAAGTCCGTGCACTCGCGTGGCGCGCCGCAGTTCACCGGCTTCCGAAAGTTCCGGCGCCCGCGGTTCACGTTCGACCTGGCGTGGACGCAACTCGAAAAGCCGATCGCGCAGGAGATCGATCGACACGTGCGCGCGCAACTCGCCACGGTGTTCCCGTTTGATTGGTTCGACTGGTATTCGTGGTGGTGGCAGTCGGTCCTCGTTGGCGTTGGCAACGGCGTCACGGTGCAATGGGTTTTGCCGGCGAAGGACGTAACCGACGTGACCATCTACACCGGCGGCGCAACGCTCGCCGGCGGTGCGAACGATCGGCAACTGATCGGCGGCAACATCGAATATCGCATCGGCCCGAACCTCGAGGACGGCGTCACGCTCTTTTCGCCGCCGCCGGCGGGGCGACCGATTTGGGCGTACTTCCGCGGCCGCCGCCGCTGGAACGTCACGATCGAATCCGACCTGCAGCAGGCGCTCAGCCGCGACCTCGATACCGGTCTCTACTCGGTTCCGATGCGCATCATTCAGACGAAACCAACGGTGACCGCATGAGCGATCTACGCGAAATCAAAGGGGACGAGACCGAAAGCGACCGCGCCAAACGCGAGCGTGAGATCGAGCGCGGCGCGACTGTTCTGAACGAACAGATCGAGCGTCGGCGGGCGACTGGATCAACGCCGGAAGTCATCTCGCGCGGCCCGTTCACCGTTCCGAACCGGCCATACATCCCCGGCGCAGGTCCGCCGGCAGCGGCGCCGACCGAGCGGACGTTCCTCGATCCGCGCGAGTACACGACGACGATGAGCGCGGCCGGGCTGCCCATCGACATCGCGCTCGGGCGATGCCTTCAGCCGCAGACGAAGCTGATTTACGAGGAGTCGTGGGCGAATTCCACGGTTCTCACGTGGATCGTGTCGCTGTGCGAGGGCCCCATTCAGTCGGTGCAGCCGATCGCCGACAACAAGCCGCTGCGGATGGCCTCCGGCAGCTTCACGAACCCCAACGGCACGCTGTTCGTCGACGACACGGGCTTCATTCGCGTCTACGTCTACGACGGCTCGCAGACCTCGATCGCATCGTCGGGGCTCGGCACGTACGACGCGCTCGCCGCGGCCGAAGAAGTTCACACCGGGATCGCGCTGGCCGTCGTGTTCATCACCTTCGACAACGACAAGATGAACACGGCACCGACGATGACGTGGGTGCTCGAGGGTTACCGTTTGTGCAAGGACCCCGTCGACGGCGTGCGGCGCTATTCGCCGTATCCGCCCGTTCACGCGCGCGAGCTGCTGACGAACACGACGTGGGGCATTCAACTGCCCGACGACGCGCAACATCTCGACGACCACCTCACGAACCTCGGCGGCTGGGGCCGCGCGCGTAATGACTGCGCGGTCGCGATTTTCCCGCCGACGCCGTCCAACGCTCCAACGGCCGCGATCACGGGATCCGGCAGCATCCCGGCGGGCGGCTACTGGTACACGTTCACCAGCGTAACGGGCGATGGCGTGGAAACGCTCGAGTCGCCGCTCTCGGCGCAGGTCACGGTGGCGGCCGGTCCATCAAAGCAGATCACGGTGACCGTGCCCGCCGGCGGCGCCGGTACAGCGAAGCGGAACGTCTATCGCAACGCGACGATCGGCGTACAGACGCCCCGATATCTCGTCGGCACCATCAGCAGCAACACCGCCGGCGCGACCCTCGTCGACAACACGGACAACACGACATTGCTCGGCCAGGGCGTCACGGCGCCCACCGTCGCGCCGCGCCCGGAGCGGTACATCGCCGGAATCCTCATCTCCCGGCAGGCTAACGGACAGGACTGGCTCGACACGATCCTTGCGCACTTCGCCGGCAAGATGACAATGGACAACGGCCGCTATCAGTGCCGCGTGGATCAAAAGCTCGACGCCGGCTACACGAAGATGGTCCTCCGGGATGAGATTTACGACACCGGGACGGATCTTCTGGTGGGATCGCCTGAGCTCGCGCCGGCGAACGTCGATCCGATGAGCGTCGAGGTGTGGCGGAAGGACGAGACCGAGCTTTTCAACGTCATCACCATCAACTACCTCGATTCCAACAACAACTTTCAGTCCGCGAGCGTCACGCTGAAGCGCGACAAGGTGAAGGCCCTGCTCGAGCGGCCTCGTATCGCGACGTTTGAGCTTCCGGGATGTCCCGACAAGAACCAAGCGATGCGCCTCGCCACGCTTTACCTCAACCGGGCGTGGGACGATCTGTTGTGGCGCGTGCGCGGCGATCGCGCACTGCTGGCGCTGCAGCCGGGTCTGGACGTCGCGCATCTGCTCATCGGTGGGCTCGTTTTCGATGGGCGCGTGCTGAAGCTCACGACGGATGGTGACGCTTTCATCGCTGAAGGTGAGGAGTACCAGGAACCGAGCTATGCCGAGCGCGTGCAGAACGAGGACTCGCCGATCGGTTCGACGATTCCTGACCCGAGCGCGACGCCGCCGAACCCGACGAACTGCGCCGTGCGCGAGGTGATGAGCGAAGGCACCGGCGGCGCCTCTGGCTACTTGCTGGTGAGCTTCACGCCTGGCAACACGCCGTATTACCGCGCGACCCGCGTGGTGGTGAACGACGGCCTCAATACCTACGTCGCCGGCGAGATGGCCGTGGGCCCGATCCCGGTCCGTAATCCGCGTCGCGGGTATCCGCACATCATCACGCTCTACACGATCACCGATCGCGGAACCCGCATCTCGACCGGCTTCGTGTTGGCGCCGATCACGCCGCAGCTCCTCGGCCCGGTCGTCCCGGACGTGCAGAACCTCTCGGCTCCGTTCGACACGTTCACGAACCGCGGCACGATCACCTGCACGCTGCCTCCGTATGTCGGCATCGACCACATCGAGATTTTCGACAACTACGGCAACCCCGCGGTTCCGCCCCGTCGCCACAGCGTTCCCGCGTCGACCGTGGCCGCAGGTCAGCCGATCGATCTCAAAGACATGATCCACGGCGACGGGTATACCGACGATCTCTCCTTCAGCATCATCGTCAAGGTGGTCAACTCGTTCGGCGACAAATCGCCGGGGTTGCCGATCACGTGGAAGGTAGCGCGCAACGGCCAGGCGAGTTACGCGGTCGGATACGACCCGCGCGATGTCACCTTCGACGGCGCGAAGATTTGGGTGAGCAACTACAACGGCGCGAACGTGTCGCGCCTCGATCGAAGCACGACCCCCGCCACGGTCGACCTGACCGTGTCCGTTGGATCGAAGCCGTTCGGCATCCTCTACGCGAACGGCTACGTGTGGGTGGCGAACTTCGGCAGCGACTCGATCACGAGGATGAACCCTGACGGCACTGGCGTGACGACGCTGAGCCTCACAGCCGGTGACGGGCCGATCGGCCTCGTGAAAACGGTCTCGTCTACGGGCGCGCAATCCATCGCCATCAGTTGCCACACCTCGGGCAAGGTGAAGGCGATCGATTTGTCGACGCTTTCGGTGTTGCCGTGGTCCGCGACGGTCGGCCGCAAGCCGTGCTTCATGTACCCAGTCACGGTGAGCGGGAAGCTCTTTCTCTACGTCTGTAACTACCTCGACAACACGCTGAGCGTGATCAATGAGGCCGGCAGCGTCATCGCCACGATTCCCGTGGGGCAGGGTCCGTTCGGCCTCACGTACGACGGCACGAACCTGTGGATCTGCAACTACGCGGATTCGACGATGTCGATCGTGAACCCCGCGACGAACACGGTGGTCGGAACGGTGGTGCTCGGAACGCACACCGGCCCCACCGACGCGGCGTACGTGAACGGTTACGTGTGGGTGACGGAGGCTCAGGCGCGCCAGCTCACGCGCATCAACGTGAACACGCGCACGGCAACGGCCCACACACCGCAGCCATCGTCGCCGCGGTCGATTCTGTACGACGGCACCGATCTATGGATGCCGCTCAATCTCAACGACGCCTCGAGCACGGTGCCGGTCACCGTGACGAATCCGGGACCTGGCGGCGGAACGTCGGCACCGGTGAACTTCAAGATTCTCGGTCTCGATCCGTCACCGTTACCGTCCTAACAAGGACCTATGTAGGTACTACTTAGAACCAGAAGGGGACCAGCGGAAACTAGTTAAAACCAGTAAAAACTAGTTTTTACCGTCTGAAATACGATGGCGACACTCAGCAGCCTCACTCCGAACAGCAAGCCGGTCGGCTCGCCGTCATTTGTTCTGACGGCCACCGGGTCGGGATTCATCCACCGCACCGGCGGCACGATCGATGACCCGACATACGCCTATCCGGATGTGATCGAGTTCAACGGCAACGAGTATCAGATCGATCCGACCACCGCGAGCGGCAACAGCGTCAGCGCCACGATCCCCGCTTCGGAGTTGACCGTCGCCGGCACGTACAGCGTCCGGGTGATCCTCGACGACTTGACGGCGAGCAACAGTGTGTCCTTCAGCGTCACGGCGACGGTGCCGACGCTGACCAGCGTCTCGCCGACCAGCATCGCCGCCGGCGGCAGCGCGCAGATCACGTGCAACGGCACGAGCTTCACGGCCTCGAGCGTCGTACGCGTCGACGGCGTCGATCAGACGACGACGTTTGTGAGCTCGACGCAGATCAAGACGACGGGCAGCTACGCGTTCTCCGCCATCGGGAAGATTCAGACGGTCACGGTCAACACGCCGGGCGTCGGCGAGTCGGGCGGACAGTCGATCACAGTCAACAACCCAGTGCCGACGATGAGCAACATCTCGCCGGCGAGCGTGAACGTCGGCGATCCGACGTTCACCATGACCATCACCGGCACGGGCTTCAATGGAAGCACTCGCGCGGCGATCAGCGGTTCGTTCCGCGACACCGTGGTCGTGAGCTCGACGACCCTCCACGTCACGATTCTGAACACGGACCTCGGCAGCGCCGGATCCCCGGTCATCGGCGTGGTCAACCCCTCGCCTGGCGGCGCGACAATCCGCAACGATCAGGCGCCGAACATCACCGCCTTTACGATCAACAACCCCGTTCCCGTCATCGACAGCATCTCGCCGTCCTCGGTCATGTCGGGCAGCGGCGCGACGACGATCACGGTCACCGGCAGCCTATTCGTCAGCGGCACCGGTGCGAGCGTTGTGAAATGGAACGGCGTTGCGCAGACGACCACGTTCGTCAGCGGGAACCAGCTCACCTTCGCTGCCACGCAAACGATGCTGGCGCAAGCCGGCACGGCGACGGTGACGGTGTTCAACGGCGGGCCGGGCGGCGGCACGTCGAATTCGAAGACGTTCAACATCACCGGCGGCACGCCGAACCTCAACAGCATTACGCCGTCGACGGTGCCCGCGAACAGCACGACGGGGATCATCCTTGCCGGCAGCAACTTCTCGACCTCGTTCACCGTTCGCATCAACGGTGCGTCCGTCGCCGCGAACTGGATCAACTCGACGCGGATCGATGTGACCGTCACGCCGTCGATGGTTCCGACCGCCGGCGATTACACCGTGACCGTGACCAACAACGGCGCAGGCGGCGGCACCTCGCAGACGCGCCACCTGACGGCGACGAATCCGGCGCCGACGCTCACGTCGCTCTCGACCACCACGAAGACAGTCGGGGACGCGGCCTTCACGCTGACTCTGACCGGCACGGGCTTCATCAGCGGCGCGAGCTCGGGTACGGTCAGCGGAGCTGCGCGGACGACGACGTTCGTCAGCTCGACATCACTTCAGATCGCGATCACGGCTTCCGACCTGGCTACGGGTGGAACGCTCGCGATCGGGGTGACGAACGCCAGTCCGGGCGGTGGCTCGAGCTCGACCATCAACCTCACGGTGAATTACCCCGTTCCCACGGTCAGCAGCTTCGACAGCAATACGATCGTGATCGGATCGCCGGACACCACCGTCGTGATCAATGGCACGGGATTCGGCACCGGTTCGCAGGTGAAGATCGGCGCCACGAACCTCACCACGACTTACGTGAGCTCGATCAAGCTGCAGGCGGTGGTGCCGGCATCGTCCCTCACCACGATCACGACGCTGAGCCTCACGGTCACGAACCCGACGCCAGGCGGCGGCACCGTGTCATGCCCGACGCTGTCGGTGGTGAATCCAGTGCCGGCCATCTCGTCGCTCTCGCCGGCGAACGTCAACGCGGGGAGCGCCGCGTTCGATCTCACGATTACCGGCACCGGCTTCCGGTCTGGTGTCTCCTCGGCCTACATCAACGGATCGGCCCGCACGACGACCTTCAACAGTTCTACGCAGCTCACGATGGCCGTCAACGCGAACGACGTGACGGCGGCCGGCACGTTGAACGTCACGGTCGTGAACACTGGTCCGGGCGGTGGCTCGTCGGCGCCGGCGCCGTTCTATGTCGGCTCCGTCAATCCCGTGCCGACGCTCACGAGCATCAGCCCATCCACGCGGAATGCCGGTGACCCAGGCCCCGTGGTCACCGTCACCGGCACCAACTTTCTGACCTCGAGCGTGGTGCGCTGGGAAGGTGCCGATCGGCCGACGACGTATGTCGACGCGACGCACCTGACCGTGCAACTTCAGAACGGCGACCTCGCGCTTCCCGGCACGTACAACATCACGGTATTCAATCCGGCGCCCGGCGGCGGCCTCTCTGGCGCGAACGGGTTCGTCGTCGTCGCGGTGAACCCCGCTCCGCAAGTCACGAGCGTCTCGCCGGCGTCGGCAACCACCGGCGGCGGTTCCTTCACGCTGACGATCAACGGTGCCCAGTTCATCGCGACCTCGACCGTCCGGATTACCGATGCGGTCGGTGGCGTAACGAATCCGACGCCGACGTTCGTCAACTCGACCACCCTGACCGTAACGGTTGCCTCGTCGGCGATCGTCAACGCTGGCTCGGTCACCGTGCAGGTCACCAATCCGACGCCGGGCGGCGGTTCCGCGTCGACGACGTTCACTGTTGGATCGGGCAACCCTGTTCCGACCATCGCCAGCATCTCGCCGACGACGGTCAACGTGGGCGCCGCGGCGACGACGCTGACCATCAACGGGACCGGCTACATCGCCACCTCGCAGGTGAAGGCGAACGGCACGAACCTCACGACCACATTCGTGAGCTCGACGCAAGTCACGGCGACGCTCACCACCACGTTCACCGGCACCGCGGGCATCGTGCAGATCACCGTGACCAACCCGGCGAGCGGCGGCGGAACGTCGAACGTGTACGCATTCAATGTGCTCAACACGACGAATCCGGTGCCGTCCATCGACAGCCTCTCGCCCGAGCAACTTCTGCGCGGCCTGGCGACGTTCGTTCTCGCAGTCTTCGGGAAGAACTTCATTCCGTCGAGCACGGCCGCGTTCAACGGCGTGAACAAAACAACCACCTACGTCTCACCGACGCGAGTCGATGCGTCGATCCCGGCGGCCGACATCGCGCTCGCGACGGGCGGCGTCGCGCGGGTCAACCCGAACGGTCATCCGGAGAGCCTGTCCGCGAACGCGCAGAACGTGCGCGCCTTTGCCGCCGGCAGCGCCGAAGCGCCGGCGATGACCATCGGTCCGAATGCCACGAAGACGGGCTGGCACGCCCCGGAAGAGCACACCTGGGAATGGGTTGCGAATACGATCTCGCAGATGCGTCTCGGCCCTGACGGGGTCGAAACGTCCGATCTCGCGGTGTACGGCGATCACGACGTGCACAACTCGACGGGCGCGCTGATGATCATCAACATCACGAGCACCGGGAGCAGCTACTCGAGCATCCCCACGGTCACGATCGGCGCGCCGCCGCCGGCGGGGCATCAGGCAACCGCGGTGGCGGTGCTCGACGGCGACGGCGGGGTCGATCACATCGTCATGGTCGATTCGGGCGAAGGGTATGACCCCGCGAACCCGCCGAGCGTGACGATCACCGGCGGCGGCGGCACCGGCGCCGCGGCGACGGCTGTGGTGACGAGCGGCCTCATGGCGTCGGTGGCGAATGGGTTCATCTACATCCCGACGCTGAACGGGCAACCGAACGGCGTGCCGCCGACGAAGACGGGTCTCGCGCCGATGGTGCTCGACACCTTGCACAACAAGCTATGGGTGTACCGCGGTTCGTGGAAGGGCGTGGGGCTGACCTAGCGGGCGGCGGTTGCTCTACGCCGGATTGCATCCATCGCATGCAGGAGCATGCCCGGATGCTCGATCGTGCCGCCGAGCTCCCAACGGGAGATCGTCGCGACGCGGATCGGCTTTCCGGGAGAGCCGAGCTCGACGCCGAGCTCCTCCTGCGTCATGTGCGGATGCTTGCCGCACGTGCACGGCAGCGCCATGCGGCGGCGGCGCAACTCCTCGCCGTAGTTGATGACGCGCGCTCGCTTCGCTGAGCGCGGACGACGGCGCGATGATGCGGGGACTTGTCGCGTTTGTTTGGCAGCGAGGGGCGTCTTGGAAGGCATGCGCGTGGCTCCTCGTTTGGGCGTCTTCATTCGCTGGGGATTATACATCACGCCGAATCTACGCTATGTAGCTTGTGGCGGCATTACTCGTGACGTAGAATGACGCCGCGCGAAGAACCTCTTGACATGCTGACCGGTAAGCATTACATTGGATTCATGCAAACCGACACTTTCACGCTTCCCGCTGTCACCGACGTTGCCGACTTGCTCCCCGTCAAGGTCCAGCGCCGCTATCGGTGGATCATCGCCGACGCCGCTTCTGCCGAGCGTGCCGCGCAACACGCCGCCGACTTCAACCGCCGTCCGGTTTTCGTGATCGCCGAGAAGGTGTGGACGCCGTACGGCGAGCCGACCATGTTCGTCATGGCCGACCAACTGGACGCCGAGGAGTACGCCGCGCTGGTGAGTGGCGTTGGCCGCGTGACGATGTACACGCCGGCGGCCGGACTCAACGAGCGGTGGTGCGCGCGGTGTTTCCAGATCGTCGTCAGTTCCACCATGGGCGGACAACCGGTTGACGTTGTGACCTACCCGTCTCGGAACAGTGACGCTGCGCCATTCGCGCAGCACTGGAGCAAGAGCACGTACCACACCGCCGATAACTGCGCTGCGTGGGAGGCGTTCTTCGCGCGCGAGCATCGGGCCGCGACGATCACCTACGACGGTGCTGAATGACGCTCGATTACGAAGAGTGGTGCCGCGCGGGCGATCCGGTGCCCTTCATCTGTTCGGACTGCGGCGCCGCGTTCGATCCGGACGACAACGCAGAGATCGAAGCGCACCGGGACGAGCACTGGATCGAGTTTCTACGCGCGCAGTGCCCGATTCCTGACGAGATAGGGGCGCTTGAACGCCTTGTGCAACGCCACGGCTATGACCACGGTTTGAAGATTGCCGGCATTCGCGAGTGGCCGCCAACTTCTATAGAGGAAGAGGAAGATCCATTCTGAACGAGGAGGAAATTCATGACATTGACAACGAAGCACGTTACCCCTGACCAGTTGACGGCCGACGACCGCAAGTTGCTCGCATGCATTCGCGATCGTTTCGCGTCGGTCGTCGGCCCCGACGACGGGGCTGGTGTGCCGCTCTTCACGACGGACACGCCCGATCTTTGGGATACGTTCCTGACCATGCTGTCGCCTGACCTGCGTGCGATCTACACGTGCAACGCGTGCAGGAAGTTCGTCGAGCGTTATGGCGGGCTCGTATCGATCGATGAAGCCGGCTTCCAGCGGTCGGTGATGTGGGACGACGGGCCTGGCGCATTCCGAAATGCCGTGCGCGTTCTCGCTGAACGCGTCGAGCACGCGCGCATCACCGGCGTTTTTTGCACGAAGGACGCGCAGTGGGGGACGCCGGTCACTGGGGAATGGCAGCACTTCGCAGTGACACCGCCGAAGGCGATGGTGTGGACGAGCAAGACGAAGGCGGCGCACGAGCGCGCCGCAGAGCTTCGCGAGGAGTACGGCATTCTGCGGCGCAGCCTGGCCGAGTATCCCGCCGAGATCGTGCGCAATGCGTACAACCTCCTCGAAACCGGGCAGCTTTATCGATCCGAGAAGTGCATCGGCATTGCAGCGTGGCTCCTCGAGCTTCACGAAAAGCTCGCCGCGCGCAAGAACCGGCTGCAGAACGAGGCAACGGCGTGGTTCGCGGTCGCCACCGCGCCGCCGGGGTTCTGCCATGTTCGTACGACGGTCATCTCCACCCTGCTCGATGACATCGTTGCGAGGAAGCCGTTCACGGAGATCAGTCGCGCATTCTCCGCGAAGATGCACCCGACGCAGTATCAGCGGCCGCAGAGCGATCCGGCGAGCGGCAACATTCAGCGCGCGGAGGAACTGGTCGCGTCACTCGGCATCGCGAGCGCGCTGCATCGCCGCTTCGCCCGCGTCGAGGAGATCGATGCGATGTGGCGCACGATGCCGGCAGCGAAAGACACGCGCGCCACGCAAGGCGGCGTGTTCTCGCACCTCAAGCCGCGTGCCGATCAGCCGCACACGCCGGTCGAGGCGCCGCCGACGCTCATGACGTGGTCCAAGTTTGCGAGCACCGTTCTGACGGAGGCGGAGTCGATCGAGGTTCTGGTTCCGCGTGGAGCGAGGGGCTTCGGCGCGATCACGACTGCGTCGGACCCGACCGCTCCGCCGATCCTTCAGTGGGACCGCGAGGACCGGCGCAACCCGTTCGACTTCTTCATGTACGTGAGGGGGACGCTCGCGAACCGCTGGAATCTCATCGCCGGCACGTTCACGCGCGTCACCGCGATCACGTCGCTGCCGGAGCGGTGGTTCGGCAACACGCAGGCGTCGCATCACGCGGAGGGCCTGTTCATCGTGATCGAGGGATGTCGCGACACCGAGTACACGAGCGGTGGCGCCCTGTTCCCGGAATCGATGCGCAGCGAGCTCCACGAGGTGCGCGCGACGATCGAGTCGTACTCGAGAACGGCCGTGATCGATGGACGTGACGAAGCGTCGGCGTGCGGCCTGGTTCTGGCGAAGTCGGTCAAGTCGTCGTGGGATGTCGTCCTTCGCGTCACGACGAAGCGGGGCCGCGCCAGCTACAAGCTCGACCGGTGGGACTGAAACAACGAGGAGGGGCCGGCGCCTGAAACCGGCCCCTCCCGCTACCCACCTGATGAGATGAACGAGGGAGGAGGCCCCGAATGGTATCAAAGAAACGCGGCCCTGTACGGCGCGCCCTGTATCGCTGGCTACTGCGCATCTTCCCGCAAACGGTGTTTGAGGTTGTTCCGGCGCAACACCTGCGCACGCGTGCGCTGATTCGTGTTGCGATGGCACGGCAAGCTGCACGATGAGTTCTGAGCAGCTATCCGCGCGTGCCGGCGACATCAGCGATGGCCGCTTCGTCCATTGGCTTCGTGGTAGACCACGCGACAGGCGTTACACGCTCGCTGCATGTGGACGCACGTTCGATATGACCATGGCGGCGGGGCGAGCGAATCTCACGCGCCACATCAATCTCGTAACGTGTCCGAAGTGCCGTGCCACGGCCGCGGCGAAAACACAGGAGGCAAGTCCGCATGAAAAAGCCCATGACTTACGCTGAAGCCATCGCCGCCGTCGAAGAGGCGCTGCAGTCCAACGCTGACGAGGTGGAGTGTCCAATCATCCGCATCAAGCGGATCGACGCCAGAAGAAACGACTTGTCCGTGATGATGCTCGCGCGACAGATCACGACAGGTTTCGCCGCCGGTTCGGAAATCGAAATTGACGCGAGCCTCGTGGTCTACCCGCCGCCCCATGAGCCGAACGCCGCGCCGATCGTGGGCAGTCCCACGCCGGCGGAGCCGATCATGGGCCGCGTCTCATTCGCTGGAACGCTTTCGATCGACATTCCAATGAAGGACGGGCGCATCGATCCTGTCGATGTTGCCCAGAGCGTGAACTGGGCGGTGTGGGAGATCGCGCAGGCGGCCAAGTTCGACGCCGACAACGCGGCTACGTTCTGGCGCGAGCTGCGGGGATTGCTCGCGGTTGACGCCCACGCTACCGATGTTCATTCGTCATAGTGTAGAATGAGCCACACAATCCCACCACCTTCGAAGGAGACATTTGATGACGAATCCGGCGTTACCAGAAAGCCCGAGTGATGCGACGAAGATGTTCAACGATGCCCATCGAAACATCTCCGAGGCGCTTGCCGGAAATCAGGCGGTTACGCGTCTCGATGCGGCCGACCAACGCGCGATGCAACGCCAGCGTCCGCCGGTCAGCGGCGATCTCGCGAACCTGATCGAGCGCGCCGAAATCTTCGCCCGTTCCGGCTTCTTCAGCGACGCGAAGAGCGTGGCGCAGGCGGCCGTCAAGATCATGATCGGCCAGAGCATCGGCTTGACCGACATCGCCGCGCTGTCGGCGATCTACCTGTTCGAAAGCAAAGGCCGGACGGTCATAACGGTCGGTGCGCACATCCTCGCGGCGAAGATTCGTGCGAGCGATCGCTACCGCTTCAAGATCGCGGAGAGCACCGACAAGCGGTGCGAGATTCACTTCTATGAAAAGGGATTCCTCGACGAACCCGGATGGACGATGGTGGGGCCGAGCGTCTTCACCCTCGAAGAGGCACAGGCCGCGGACCTCCTCAAGAAAGACAACTGGAAAGGCTACCCGCAGGACATGCTCTACGCTCGAGCTCTGGCGCGCGGGTTCCGCCGGTACACATCCGATCTGACGGCCATCGTGCCCTACGTGCCCGAGGAGTTCGCGGACACAAATTTCCGGCCCGCCGGTATGACCATGGAGGCACCGCCATCGGCAGCGCCGTCGAACATCGCGCCGCGGCGTGCGAGCGAGGCGTATGCCGCGATCAAATGGCCGACAGACCGGCGCGATGAATGGCTTCGCGTGCACGAAGGCGCCGATATGCCGCAATGCACGCAGAGCGGCTGCACCACATGCAGGTGGGACGAATGGGAAACCGCCTGCGCGGCGTGCGGATGGCCGATGGCACAGAAGGTTCACGACAAATGCATCATCACCGTCGTCGATCCGCCGCTGTCGGACATGGCGCCGCGTCCGATGACGGTCGACGAGCTCCGGAAAGCGCGCGCGGAACAGCCGCCGATCGACGTGCCGCCGCAAGGCGATGACGAGGAGCTCCCGCGGACAGGCGACCGCAAGGCTGTCGAGGAATCGCTGATCGGGAAGCCGTGTCCGAAGCCAGGCCACGGCACCTACTTCGGGCTGTGGTGTCCGGTCTGCGCTGACCCCGGTCTGCTCAACGATGCGAAGGAGCCGGAATGAGGAAGTGGAAAATCGTGACGCCTTTCATCGTCGCCGTCGACGCCGCGCTGTACGGCTTCGTGATGCGCGGATATGCCGTCCGACACGCCGTTGACCACGCCACCCGCTTTGGCGTGATCCACGGCGTCATCTTCGCGGTGTGCTTCCCGATGGTGGTGTTGGGGCTCCGGAGATTGCTCAGATGACGGCCGCCGCGCCGCTTTCATGGGAAGTCGAGGCGCAGCAGCTTCGCATCCTCGGCTTGCATCGATCGAGACTTCGCCCCGGCGAGATCGGAGTTGATCTCTTTGCCGGCGGCGGAGGCTACTCGGAAGGCTACCAGTGGGCGGTCGGGATGCCGCCCGCCGTCGCGGTGAATCACGACGCGAACGCGATCGCGATGCACACGATGAATCACCCGGAGGCTGAACACTTCCTCGAGGACGTGTTCCACGTCGATCCGCTGATCGCGTGCCGCGGGCGTCTGGTCGGCATGCTGCACGGCTCGCCGGATTGCACTCACTTTTCCCGAGCCAAAGGTTCGGTTCCGAAGTCGAAGAAGATTCGCGGGCTCGCGTGGGCGATCGTCCGGTGGGCGGCCGAAGTCAACCCGCGCATGCTCTCGCTCGAGAACGTCGAGGAGTTCATGACCTGGGGGCCCCTAGACGACCGCGGCAATCCCGTCAAAGCGCGCGCCGGCGAGACATTCCGTGCGTTCGTTGCGTGCTTGACCGATGGACTTCCGGCCGATCATCCCGCGTATGAGGACATGCACTTCGCGTTGGTCGGCGATCCTCCGGTGCCGTGCCGGAAACATCCTCGCCGCCGGCGAGCTCGCTGCCTGAAATGCCAGGCGATCGCGGCGTCCGACTATCCGCGAATGCCGCTCGACCGCTACGAGGCGATCGTCGCGAAGTGCGTCAAGGGACTGCGCTACGAGGTGGAATGGCGCTCTCTCAAGGCTGCCGATTTCGGAGCGCCGACCTCACGCAAGCGCCTCTATGTCTTCGGCCGCCGTGACGGCGAGTCGATTCGCTGGCCGCTGCCGACGTACGGACCGAAAGCGCACAAACCCTACCGCACCGCGGCCGACTGCATCGATTGGCGGGATCTCGGCGTCTCGATTTTCCTGACTCCGGAGGAGGCGCGCGCGTACGGCGTGAAGCGGCCTCTCGCTGAGGCCACGCAGCGCCGCATCGCGGAGGGCATTCGCCGGTATGTCCTGAACAGCCCGAAGCCGTTTCTCGTGCCGTACCACAGCGCCAGGCGGCCCGAAGAGACGCCGCGCGTGCACGATGTCGACGACCCGCTGGCGACGCAGACGACCGAGAACCGGTTCGCGGTGGTCACGCCGACGCTGATGAGCAACAACACGAACAACGCGCCGCACTCTATCGAGGAGCCGCTCGGCACGGTGACGACCGGAAACCGGCACTTCGCCATTGCGCCGTTGCTCACGCCGGCGAACAGCCACGGTTTCGACGCGGACGGTGGTTCGCCCACCGCGCCGGCCGATCGTCCGATGCGGACCGTCATCACGAAGGACCCCAAGGCGCTCATCGCGCCGCAGCTCCTGAACGTGACGCACGGCGGGCGCATTGAACCCGCCGACGAACCGTTCAAGACGATCACGGCCGCGCACCGCGGCGAGAAGGCGCTCGTCGCGCCGACGCTGATTCAGACGAGCTACGGCGAGCGGAAAGGGCAAGCGCCTCGAGTCCTTGACCTCGACGAACCTCTCGGCACCGTCGTCGCCGGCGGTGTCAAGCATGGCCTCGTGGAGACGATCATGACGCGCGAGGAAGATGTCGCGGCCTTCCTCGTCCGCAATAACACCGGCATGAACGCGCGCGACCTGAAGGAAGTGATGCCGACCGTCTGCGCGCGCGAGACGATGTCACTCGGCCTGGCACACATCACAAAGTTCAACACCGGCAGCGTCGGCGCTTCCGTCGAGGACCCGCTGCCGACGATCACCGCCGGCGATGGATCGAAGCGGCCCGCCGGAGCCGCGCACGGCCTCGGCGTCGTCACCGCGCACGTGGTGACGCACAACGGGCAGTCGGTCGGCTCGGCTGCCGATGCTCCGGTCCCGACCGTGACAGCGGGCGGCATGGGTCATCAGGGCGTTGTGATCGCGCACATGCTCGACGTGACGCCGTGCCCGGAGATCGAAGGCCGGTGGCACGTCGGAAACGGGTGGGATCTCTGCGTCGACGAGACAGGACTCTCGCACGTGCAGGAGAAGGAGCGCGCGGAGGAACGAGAGCAGGCCGAGCTTGCGGCGGCGATCCACGTCACGCAGTTCAACGGGACATCGGAAGCCGGCGCGCCGGTCGACGAGCCGATGCGCACGGTGACGAGCGGCGGCAACCGCGGCGGCGGGCATCATGGCGTCGCGGCGGTGCACCTCGCGAAGTATTACGGTTCCGATGAGCACGGCCAGGCAGCGGATGAGCCGCTTCATACTGTACCGACCGTCGACCGTTTCGCGCTCGTCGCTGCGTTCCTGCGAAAGTTCGACGTGATCGACGACGACCGCCCGTACGTCACGGTGTCGATCGAGACTGAACCCGGCAAGCACGAGACATTCATCCTCTACGACATCGCCATGCGCATGCTTCAACCGCGCGAGCTGGCGCGCGCGCAGGGGTTCCCCGACAGCTATCAGCTCACCGGCACCAAGTCGCAGCAGGTCGCGCGCATCGGCAATTCGGTCTGCCCGCACGTCGCCGCGGCGATCGTCCGCGCGAATCTCGACAGCGAGGAGGAAGTGTGGAACTGAGACTCGCGGCGCTTCTCGATCACATCCAGAAGGAGCGCGACTTCAACGAAGGGTGGATTTCGCTCCACATGCGCGACGGTCATCCGGCCGCGGCGGAGAGGCGCCGCGCTGTCGTCGCAGAACGTGACGAATGGATTGCCGCCCTCCGCGCCGTCGCCGCGCCGTGGGTTCGCTGCTCGGAACGTCTGCCGGACCGGCCCAACGCCGTCCTCGTCGTCGACGGTGGCGTGACGCGGATCGGTTATTTCGAAGATGGATGGTTCTACGGCAGCGAACCGCTGACGCACGTCACGCATTGGACGCCGCTACCAGCAAAGCCGTCGCCGCAAGAGATCGGCGAGGAAGCACGCAAGCAATGGCCCGAATGGGTGCACGACATCGGAGAGGAGGATGAATCATGAAAGCGTTCCAATACGAATACGGGTCACTCCAACGCGTCGTGCACGAGAACGAGATCGCGCCGGCGCTTGCCGGTGGTAGCGGTGAAGTCGACGGGCCCGCAGCGAACGTGCGCAAAGTTCTCGGACTCGAGCTCAACGAAGCGGTGACGTTTCCGAGCGGTGCCAAGTGGACACGTCTGGCTGATGACACACCGAAATTCACCGCGATCATTTGTCGCGGTCGTGGCTCTGCGAAGCCGTGCAAGTATTGCAGCGCATCGCACACGAAGCTCTGCGACTATCCGGTCACGAGGAACGGCAAATTTGAGACGTGCGATATCCCGATGTGCGACAGATGCACCACGCGCGGTGGCCCGAACGTCGACTATTGCCGTCCGCACGCGAAGATGGTTCGCACGGGCGGTGCGGCGCAGAGGTAGGCGATGGCGCGGAGCTGCTGGAACTGCGGGCACTTCGAAACGGAGCACATCGGTGCGACAGGGCCGTGCATCGTCTGGATCATCGGGCCGCTGGTGAAGGAGCGGCAGTGCTCGTGTCAGATATTCGATCCGATCACGATCGAGCGGTGCGAGAAATGGATTCGCGCCACGTACAACCGAGACTATGCGACGGGGCGGGTGATGTTCTTCCTGCTCGAGGAGTTAAAGCGATGCGTGTAGATCACAAAGACACCGTGCCAGTAATGGCGAACATCGTGCCGTGGAACGAGGCGATCCTCCGCGGCATCCGCACGTTCAAGACGCTGCACTTCAATTGGTCGTATCGCGGGCCGCTCGTGCTCTACAACAGCCACGGCCAGCCTGCCGCGGATGACATCGTCTACGGAGCCACGCACGGCATCAATATCGCCGAGCAGCGCCGCGGGTTCATCGTGGGCGTAGTCGATGTGGTCGACTGCGTCGATGCGCGCCGCGAGGACGGTCATTGGCACGTCGAACTGCGCAATCCGCGCCGCGTTGACCCTCTGCCGTACAAGCCGACGCGCGGATCGATCCGCATCTCGCGCATGCCCAGGACTGCTGCGCCATGGCTCTGAACTGGGCCGGCATTCGTACAGGGCTTGTCGCTTTGCGCGTGAGCGCAGGGATGACGCAGAAGGGCCTCGCCTTGGCGTCTGGCGTCGGCGAGAAGACGATCGGCAGCTATGAGGCCGGCAGCCGCATTAAAACGATGAAGGTCAAGCAACTCGATGCCATCCTCGGCGCGCTCGGCACGAACCTCGTCGACTTTTTCTCCTCCATCGACGAGAGCGCCGCCGCCGAAGAAGAATCGGAGGCGCCGCCACCGAGGCGCCCTGCGCACAATGTGCCGGATGATGATCTCGATGCCGTCGCTTGCGACCTGGCGCGCATGACACGCCCGCAAAGTCTTGCCTATCCGAGCCCGCAGAGTTCTCTCAGCAACCACGCCCGCATCGGCGTGCATCTGTCGCGGCGTCATTCGTCATAGTGTAGAATGGCGCTCATGAGCGGTGCACGGCCATGGGAGTCCATTCGCGAGCAGACGCGCGCCGAGCGGCACGCGCGCGAGGTAGGCGTCAAGTTCGACGAGCAGTTGCACCGATACACGATCGGTGACCGCAAGCTGCTGAACGTCACGACCATCCTGAAGCTCGCCGGCTACTACGACTTCTCGCACATCGATCCGATTTACCGAGACCGCGGCAAGGACGCGCACGCGGCCGTGCACTACTCGATGGATGGCGACCTCGATCGATCGCACCTCGAAACCATCGCCGAAACAGGCGCCTTCGATCTGCGTCCGTACGTTATTGCCGCCGAGAAATTCATCATGGAAAACGATATCGAAATCGTTCATCCGGAGGCGGTCGTGGTTGCCGCGAACATGGGCTTTGCCGGCAAGGTTGATGTGTTCGGGTTCATCCGCCGCATGAAAATCCTGTCCCTCATCGATTGGAAGCTCGGTGATCTCATCGACGCGTACGGCGTGCAGCTTGCCGCCTACAAAATCGGATGGTGGGAGATGACGCGGGCCGCAACCGGGAAGGGCGAGATGGTCGGGAAGCGGTTCTGCGTGCGCCTCCTGCCCGACGCCACCTATCGCGTGCGCGAGTACAAGGACAACCGCAACGACGAACGGCGCTTTCTCAGCGCGCTCGACGTGGTGCAGACGCGCATCGAGTACGGCACGCTCAAGCCCGAGGAGGTATGGCCGGAGGCGCATGCGGCATAACACATCGGCGGCACGAGTTTCCGCGACCAGTGCCGTCGCCAACTTTCAGCGGAATGAAAGGGGTTCAGGTTTGATGAATAAAGTCTTCGCAGCACTTCTCGCCGTCGTGGTTCTGATCGTAGTAGCGGCCGGCATCGTTGCCGCCGTGTGGGTCAGCTATTCGAACACCGAGATTCGTCTTCGCGCGCAGGTCGAGGCGCAGCAGCAATCGAACGAGGCTGTGTTCGACAACACGTGGAAGATCATCGCGCAGCAAGCCGGCGTGTCCTCGCAGTACAAGGACGCCTTCAAAGAGATTTACCCGGCGCTGATGAACGGTCGCTACGGCAACGCCCGCGGCGGCGCGATGATGTCGTGGATCACCGAGCACAATCCCAACTTCGACGCACGGCTCTACGAGAAGGTGATGAATTCGATCGAGGCGCAGCGCACGATTTTCACCACCGAGCAGAAGAAGCTGGTCGACCTCAGCCGTGAGCAGAAGACGCTCCTGGCGACGTTCCCCGGTTCATTCTTCCTGTCCGGACGCACGCCTACCGCCATCACGATCGTCACGTCCTCGAAAACCGAGGCTTCCTTCAAATCGGGCAAGGATGACGATGTCGATCTGTTCAAGCACGATTCCACGCCGGCGCCGAGCACCACTTCTGCCGCCGCCTCACGTTGATCTAGAACAATGGAGAGGAGTGCCGCATGTTGATCTGGTTCGCACTCGTGATCCCCGTGCTGTCGGCCGTCGTCTTGCTGATCTTTTGGCGACGATTCGTGACGTGGTGGGAGCTCGCGATCCCGGTTGCCGCTGCGGCGCTCCTCATCGTCGGTTTCAAAGCCGGCGTCGAGTCATCGCTGACGACGCAGACCGAATACTGGGGCTCGAGCGTTGCGCGCGCGACATATACCGAGCACTGGGATGAAGAGGTTTCGTGCCGCCACTCGTACAACTGCCGGTGCAAAAAAGATAGCAAGGGCAACGAGTCGTGCGACACGTGCTACAGCCACGCGTACGACGTTGACGATCATCCGGAGACGTGGACCGTCGCCGCTACCTCCGGCGAAACCTTTCCGATCGGCAGCGGCGAGTACTCCCGCCTGACGAGGCAGTTCGGGAACCAAGCGTTTCGCGCGCTGCATCACCACAACGTGCACTCGATCAACGGAAACGCCTACGACACCACATGGCCGGGAACGGACGAGACGCTGGAAGCGGTGACCACGGCGCACACGTACGAGAACCGGGTGCAGGCGTCGAACAGCATTTTCCGGTTTCAGGACGTGGACCCGAAAGACGTTGCGACGTATGGGCTCTATCAGCATCCCGGCATCAGCAACTACAGCAGCCCGGCTCTCCTCGGTTTCAATTCGCCGGCGGCCGAACGCGCGCTGCAGGTCATCAATGCGCGCCTCGGCGCGCGCAAACAAGTGCGCGTTTATCTGCTCGTGTTTCGCGACAAGCCGATCGAAGCCGGCGCCCTGCAACAGCGGTATTGGCAGGGCGGGAACAAAAACGAGTTCGTCATGACGGTCGGCATCGACAAGGCCGGTGCCGTTTTGTGGGCGTTCCCGTTCTCCTGGAGCGAACGCGAAGGGCTCAAGATCGATGCGCGCAATCACATCATGGAGCAGCCTCGATTCGATCCCGTCGAATATGCGACGTGGTTGCGCCCGCAGATTCTTCGCCAGTGGCAGCGGAAACGGTTCCGCGATTTCAACTACCTCACCGTTGAGCCTCCGACATGGGCGGTGGTCACGACGTATTTGCTGACCACCATCGTGACGGTCGTCATCGCGTTTTGGATCGTGAGAAACGATTTCGTCGCGCCTGATGAACAACGGCGCCGGCGCGAGGATGCCGCGACCAGGCGACGCCGCTATCCATGGGCGTAGTGAGCACGCATGCGCGCTCATTCGTCATAGCGTAGAATGCATCTATCTCACACATGAAAGGACGTGCATGACTATTTCCAGCGAAACCACCGGTGCTCAAATGGAGATCGTCGTTCCCGAAAAGCTGGCGCACGACGTAAGTGAGCTCGTGCAACGGGCTTCGGAGATCACGATCGCGAGCGACCAGGACTACGCCGCGGCGGCCGCCTTCCTTAATGAGCTCGGCCGCGGCATCACGCAGATCGAGGATTTCTTCAAGCCGCACAAACAGAAGGCGCGCGCCACATGGCAAGGGCTTGTCGACGACGAGAAGGATCGTCTCGCGCCGCTCGAGGCTGCACGGACCATCGTCCGCGACAAAAAGATGAAGCCCTATTACCTCGAGCAGGAACGGCTGCGTGCAGCCGAGAAGAAACGTCTCGAGGAAGTTGCGCTGAAGCAAGCGGAGGAGCGCAAACAGGCCGAGATCGCACAGGCGAAGAAGGAAGCCGAAGAGAAGGCGCGCATCGAGATCGAGGCGGCGAACCAGAAGGCGCAACAGGAGAAGGAAGCGAGCGAGCGCCAGGCGAAAGCAATCGAAGCCGACGCGCTCAAGCGCGCTGATGAGCTATTGGCATCCGGCAAGGCGGATGAGGCGCAACGCGTTCTCGATGACGCGGCCCAACGCCAGCAGAACCTGCGAGATGACGCCGAAGAGACGGCCGAAAGGATTCAGCGCGAGGCTGCCGACGAGGCGGAGCGCGTGACCGCCGAGGGCGAGATCATCGCGCAGGACATCGCATCTACTGCCGTGCATGTGCCGATCGTCAGCATGGCCGCAGCTCCAAAGGCGCGCGGCACGTCGGCCGCCAAAAAGTTCAAGGCAGACCGCGAGACCTACGACAAGCGCAAGGCTGTGGCCTTCATCGCTGCCGAAGTCGCCCGCGGCAACGTGGCGCTCCTGTCCTGGTTCGATCTCAACTTCGCGAAGATTGACCAGAGCGCGGGTCAGATGCAGGAGCTTTTCCCGTCGTTCGAAACGTGCGGCATCAAAGTCGGCGAGGACACCACCATCCGCGGGAGCCGAAAGTAATGAGCGTACTTCTCGCCGCGATCAATCGTGCCCGCCAGGCTCGCGGAAATGACGACAGCGGCATTTTGATCGAGTGCCCCGATGGTTTGGTCGTGGGGGCGACGATCGACGCTCACGGGCGCGAGAGTGGCGGCGAGTTCGTGCCGTGCGGGAGACAGGTGTCCTACCGGGGCGCCTGTCCCCGCTGTGGCAGCCGTAGCTGGGCGCCGGCGGGGCCGGATGAGTCGACGCCTGTCGACCTGAAGGCGAAGCGCGAGGAGCGTGCCGCGCGCAATATTTTGAGGCTCGTGGGGGGCATGGATTGATGATCGTGGAAGGCTCGAGCAACGCTGTGGAAAACCTGCGGAATCTCTCCGGATTTCCCGAGTCGCGCCACTCGGCGCAATCGAGGCTGCGGAAAAATGCGGCCTCGATCCTCAAATTTTCCGCGCTGTTTTCCGCAATTCAAAACCCACCTATCCGACGCAGGGCCATAGCGTTGCCCGAGTTTTCCACAATTCATGCTAACCACTACCACTACCACAAGAAAGAGAGACCTGTATTTCAGATGGAACCGGCGACTGAGCAAACTGCGGAAAACGCACCGCCACCGGTGCCGCGGTGTCGCGGCAAAATCATGAAGCCGTGCGACGATTGCCGCGCGGATTTCTTCGGTCTCGGCACGACGCGCTTCTGCGCCGAATGCCGCTACAAGCCTGGCAACCGCAAGCCGGCTGGGAGGAAACGTTACGTTCCCACGCCTGAGATCGATCGCGTCATCCGGGATGAATTCGCGCCGCACACGCGGGACGGGCGAACAAAGCGCCTGGCGGCGCAACTCGGGTGGAGCGTGGACGCAGTACAGAAGCGCGCCACTGAGCTCGGCCTCACGGTCAGACCGCGCGTCGCATGGGGGGAAAAGGACACGGCTCTGCTGGAAAAGTGGGCTGGTCAGCGGTCGCCGGCGTGGATTGCGGAGAACCTTCGCAAGCGTGGATTTCCGGGCCGCACCCGATCGGCCGTCGTGCAAAAAATCAACAAGCTCGGCCACCTCTCCGCCGTGAAGGAGGGTTACAGCGGAAACGAGTTGATGGTCTGTTTCGGCGTCACCGAGCCGACCGTCAGCGCATGGATTCGAAAAGGCATGCTGAAGGCGCGCGCATCGGAACACCTGCGCGGCCGCCGGCATCCATGGGTGATCGAGGAAGAGGCCATCGTCGATTTCATCCTCAAAAACCCGACAGCATTCCGGCTGCGCGACGTGGATCAGACCTGGTTTCTCGATCTGATCGATGCGTACATGTGCCGCAAAGCGGTGCCGGGGAAAACGTAACGATGGCGCGCATCAACACGCAGTGCCCGGACTGCAAGCGGATGTTTCTCGTCGAGCGAGAGATGTGGCTTGCGATCCAGCGAGGAGACGCTGACGCGCTCGCGCAGACGTGCGGTCGCGGCGATTGCCAGGAGCTCGCGCGGGCGATCGCTGTAGAGCAAACCAAAGCCATCTCATCACCGCGGCGCCGGCGGCAGTCGTTCCCGCCGGAACTGCGTCAGCAAGCGGTCCCGGAGAAGAACACGCAGGCCGCGATTCTCCACTACCTCGCCATTCGCGGGATCTTCGCCTGGCGTCAAAACCAGGGCGCGATGCGGATGGAAAACAAAGCAAACGAGATGGGCCGCAGAAAGCGCCGGGACAGATTCATCAGGTTCGCCGCGGTCGATGGCATCAGCGATATCATCGGCATCTACAAAGGCCGGTTTCTCTCCATCGAAGTAAAAAAGGTCGGCAACAAACCCACGGATCACCAGCGCGATTTTCTGACGCGCGTCGACAAAGAGGGCGGCATCGCAATCGTCGCCTACAGTGTCGACGACGTTGTGAGCGCGCTTGCAGACGTGGATCGAGGAGCACGATGAACGCACGGGATCCGCCGCTGAAAACGAAAACCGAGAACCATGCGGTAACCACCGATCGAGAAACGCAAAGGAGAGTTCATGACAACCACCGACGACGAACCTCTGGCACGCATCGACTTCACGCTGCTCACGCAAACGATCACCGTGAAAGAGGGCGGCCTGACGCTCACGCTGGCCGAGCAACTGGACAACCTGTTCCGCCAGGCGGTCGCGGAAGCGCGCTACCACGGGAAAGAGGCGTCCATCACGCTCGAGCTAAAGTTCAAGCCCGGCAGCGGCAATCAGCTCGACGTTTTCCCCACCACGAAATCGAAGCTGCCGATCGCGAAGCCGAACGCAATTCCGCTGTTCGGCAACGACGCTGGCGATGTGTTCGGCGAAGACCCGGCGCAGCGCCCCATTCCGAAAACCACGCAGTTCCGAACCGTCAGGAATGAACGCAAATGACCGACCTCACTCAAGCAGCCATCCTTCACATTCAGGACACCTCGGCCGCCGCGAAGCGTCAGGCGGTCATCACGCTCAGCGATGGCAGCGGCCGCGTGCTCGTCTACAACGACGGCGAGAAGAAGTACGACGATCTCGCGCGCTACGTCGTGAAGTCGGACACGGTGTCGAACATCGAATCGTTCGCCGACATGGTGATCGCCGAGGCGCAGCGCCGCGGCCAGAAGAATCACGTCGCAGGATCGGTGGAAGGAGACGACGGCTACAACCCGAATTCCGGCGAGTTCATGAACGTCATCTTCACCGAGAGGGGCGCCACGTTCATCGCCGACACCAACGACCGGCGCGATGTTTTCTATTACCAGCGCAAGCCGAGCGTGCACTGGGAGCTTCTGGTCAACGCGCTCGACAAACAGATGGCGCACAAGGCGTTTCTCATCTGGCTCGAGAAGCTGCGCCCGATCATCGGCACCGTGGGCCCGCAAGGACAGTTTCAGCCGGCCTACAACGACATCGCGTCGGCGTTCCGCGCGCTGCGTCTGTCGCAGTCGTCGAAGATGCTCAGCGAGCCGCTCCTCAACGACGGCGGTGCGAAAGGCTCGACGATCGAGTTCAAGCTGGAGGTGCGCGGTCAGGCCGGCGGCGTCGACGTGCAGATCCCGCAACTGATTCCGGTCTCGGTGCAGTTCGCCCGCGGCGACAAGCGGCGCTACGAGTTCGACGTGGCGATCGACATCAACGGCGGCGAGGGCGATCAGCCGATCATCACGCCGTATGCGCCGGCGGTGACCGCGATTCAGGAACAGGCCATCATCGACGAGATGATGGAATTCGACGCGGCCACTCAGCAACTGCCGAAGCTCCTGAACGTCGTCAACTTCTGAACGCACAGCGCATGCGCGGAGCTCGTATACCCAACGCTTTACGCAGGAGATGAGAACCCGTATCGGTGGATAATCGAGTTTTCAGAAGCAATGCGCAAGGCATTCAAAAGCATCGAAAATTTAGCTCTCGAAACGGGTTCTTACGCCAACGCGAAGGAACAAGCCGACCGGAGTTTCAGCCGCATCTGGCGTAACACGTTCGGATGACGGTCGGTCCCATCCCTGGGGAATGAACGGCGTCGGCGAAAGTCGGCGCCGTTTTCATTTGCGCGCTTCATTCGTCGTGACGTAGAATGATCCGCATGGGAAACACAACGATCGAATGGACGTGGCAACGGCTGCCCGGCGGCGGCCTGATCATCGAAGGCAGAACCGTCAACGGATGGAGCGGCTGCACGAAGGTCATCCTTCCGAGCGGCAAACCGGACCCGCAGTGCATGCACTGCTATGCCGAGCGAGAAGAGGACAAACGGCGTGGCCGCTCGCGGTGGGGCCGCGGCAATCCGCGAACGCTGTTCAAGTCGTGGAGCGCCAACATGCGGAAGTGGAATGAGGAGGCGAAGAAGCTCGGCGTGGCGCCGTTCGTCTTCGGTCACTCGCTTTCTGACTGGGCCGATGAGGAAGTTCCCGACGCATGGCGCGACGCCATCATGGATGTCGCAGAAAAGTGCACGAACCTCGTCATGCTCTGGCTCACGAAACGCGTGGAGTACGCGGCGGAATACTGGCACCGCCGATATCCGACTGGGATTCCCGACAATTTCTACTTCGGATTTTCTGCCGGCAACGTAGAAGGCTTTCTGACGCGCGCGAAGTGGGCGTCGATCGTTCCGGCGGCCGTCAAGTTTGTGTCGATCGAGCCGTATGTCGAGCCGTTCGCGGAGCTCCTTCGGATGAACGTGAAGCGCCCCGAAGGATGGGCCGGCGGGTGGCGTCCTCTGGTCGACTGGGTTCTGACCGGCGGCGAAACCGACACCTTCGAACGGATCGCCAGTCGGATCGTGCACAGCTCGCATTACGAGGACGTGATCGACGTGGCGCACGAGGCCGGATTGTGGGGCCATTTCAAACAGTGGGGCAACCTCGCGCCGTTGACGCAAAGCCTCGGCGGCGTGGTGCCTGTGCGTATCGCCGGCGTGACCCGCAGCGGCATCCACATCGTCGACATGCGCATCGAAGGGCGCGCTGTTGAGGGTCCCGACATCGTCAGCGGCCGCGTGACGGTCGAGCAGCTAAAAGAGGCATTCGGCATCGCGCCCGATGATGATCTTGAGATCCACGGCTTTCTCGGCGGACCACAGGGCAAGCACGCGCACGGCCGGATGCTCAATGGTCGCGAGGTGCACGAGCACCCGCCGGCGAGGTTGATCGCCTGATGGCGACGACCCGAGTCACGAGACCGCCGATGCGATATTTCGGCGGGAAATGGGTCATCGCGAAATGGCTCATCAGCAACTTCCCCGATCACCGCGTATACGTCGAGCCGTACGGTGGCGGAGCGTCCGTGCTGTTGCGAAAGCCGCGCGTCTACTCCGAGGTTTACAACGATATCGATGGCGAGATCGTCAACGTGTTCCGCGTGCTCCAGAACCCCGAGAAGGCGGCGCAGCTCCGCAAGCTCCTGCACCTCACCCCGTTCGCACGCGACGAGTTTAAGCTCTCGTTTTCGCCGTTCACGCCGACGAACCTGAAGAAGTTCGGCGACGTCGAGATGGCGCGCCGCACGATCATCCTCTCGCTCATGGGCTTCGGTGCGGACGCGATGCTGCGGCTGTCGACAGGCTTTCGCGCGGTGTCCAACCGCTCCGGCACAACACCGGCGCATGATTGGAGCAACTATCCAGATTGTGTGCCGGCGTTCGTTGAGCGACTGCGTGGCGTCACGATCGAGAACCGCGACGCGTTGGACATCATCCGGCAGCACGACGGGCTCGAGACGCTGTTCTACCTCGACCCGCCATACGTTCATGACACGCGATCGCGCAAGACGAACCGGAAGAGCGGACGCGTCAAGGCACACGGCTACCGGCATGAGATGACCGACGACGACCACCGCGAGCTAGCGGCGCGTTTGATGGAGCTGCGCGGCGCAGTCGCGATCTCCGGTTACCACTGTCCGCTCTACGACGAGCTTTATGGCGAATGGCAGTGCGTCGAGAAGACAACGCATGCGGACGGCGCGCGCGATCGCCTGGAGGCGTTATGGCTGTCGCCGCGGGCGGTCGTGCAGCAGAAGCTCTTGGCGGTGGGTTGAATGAGGATCGGAATCGTCGAACATCGGTGGACGGCGCGTGCATACGACGAAGCCCTGTTCAGCATCGTCTGCAGTGTGCATAAGTGGGCGCTCGGCATCGTCGTGCACACTTGGGGGCTGCGCGTGATTCTAGTCGCGTGGCATGTCTGCCTTCACTGGAAGGGCGAGCGATGATCGTCAGGTCGGCCGAACTTTTTTTCACGCGGATCACGAGGCCGAGGTACGGAAGCCGCTGCCGGCGCGGCGAGCGGCTGTATCGAATGCACGGACTTCGACGGGCGACGCCGATGAAACCAACTATCGCGCGCCTTTTGAACTGCGTGCTCCTCTCTTCGCCATTCACGCGGGCCCTTCGCGTTCGTCCGAATATGGTCAAGTAGATGACGATCACGCGGCCACTGTTCCCGCTCCTCTGGTTCGATGAGATCGCGCTCGACGACGCGAATGCGCTGCTCGCCGCGTGGGAGCACAAGATGGGCGCCGTCGAACGACCGAACGGCTACGCCGTCTGTCACGCCCTCGTGCATCGCAGTGAGCCTGTCGCGGTCACCGTCTCGTCGACGCTCATCCGCCTCAACGCCGGCGCGGGCCTGAAGCACCTGACGCGTGACAACACCGTCGAGTTGTCGCGTCTCTGCGCCTCGCGCTCGGGACTGTGCCGCGTCGCACTTCGCATGTGGCGCGAGTTCGTGTTTCCGAGCTTGGGGTTCAAGCACGCGCTGAGCTACCAGGACGCAGACCTTCACAACGGCGCTACGTACCGCTTTGACGGGTGGGCGCGCGCGCCGCGCATCTCCAGCAGTGGGACCGATCAACGCAGCGGCAAGAAAGGCCGGAGGAAGTGGCTGTGGGTGTGGCCGCCGACCGGCTTGGACGCCTCAAAAATTCAGACCGCGGAGGAATAAAATCATTGACACTCTACCCCCCCCCCCCC